>Ga0114129_10013804_pt1 | contig 11507 bp, 5 predicted proteins | sample RhiMetdeltSRZDD1_FD_80071 | JGI IMG/M metagenome (GOLD analysis project Ga0114129, IMG submission 80071) | Populus rhizosphere microbial communities from Tennessee, USA - Rhizosphere MetaG P. deltoides SRZDD1 (version 2) (version 2) | ecosystem: Host-associated > Plants > Roots > Rhizosphere >... | reverse complement strand
GTGGGCAGCCTGGCCGAGGACGAGGTGCTGCGCGCGCTCGACAACCTGGGGCGTTGCGCGCTGCGCACCAACTTCTTCCAGCGGCCGGAGCGCCCGGTGGTCTCCATCAAGGTGGACAGCCGCAAGGTCGAGGGCATGCCCTCGCCTCGCCCGATGTTCGAGATCTACGTCCACTCGCGCCTCCTGGAAGGCATCCACCTGCGCGGGGGCAAGGTGGCGCGGGGCGGCATCCGCTGGAGCGACCGCCACGACGACTTCCGCACCGAGGTGCTGGGCCTGATGAAGACCCAGATGGTGAAGAACGCGATCATCGTCCCCGTGGGCAGCAAGGGCGGGTTCGTCTTGAAGGGGAAGGTCCCGCCGCGGCCCGCCCTCGACGCCTACCTCGTGGACCGCTACCGCGAGTTCGTGTCGGGCCTGCTCGACGTCACCGACAACATCGTGGACGGCAAGGTCCTCCATCCTCCCGAGGTGGTCCGCCACGACGGGGACGATCCCTACCTGGTGGTGGCGGCGGACAAGGGCACCGCCCACCTCTCCGACACCGCCAACAGCGTCTCCGCGCAGTACGGCTTCTGGCTGGGCGACGCCTTCGCCTCCGGCGGCAGCGTCGGCTACGACCACAAGAAGGTCGGGATCACCGCGCGCGGGGCCTGGGAGTGCGTCAAGCACCACTTCAAGAACCTCGGCCAGGACGTGCAGACCGAGCCGTTCACGATGGCGGGGATCGGGGACATGGCGGGGGACGTGTTCGGCAACGGCGCGCTGCAGAGCAAGGCCACGAAGCTGGTGGCGGCCTTCAACCACCTGCACATCTTCATCGACCCCGACCCGGACCCCGCGAAGAGCTATGCGGAGCGCGAGAGGATGTTCCGCCTGCCCCGCTCCAGCTGGCGCGACTACAACGCCGCCCTCATCAGCAAGGGCGGCGGGATCTTCGACCGCTCGGCCAAGGCCATCCCGCTCTCGGCCGAGGCGCGCAAGCTCCTCGACATCGACGCCGCCTCCGCCAGCGGTGAAGAGGTCATCCGCCGGATCCTGTCCGCGCGGGTGGACCTGCTCTACAACGGCGGGATCGGGACCTACGTGAAGGCCTCGGCGGAGGACGACGCCGAGGTCGGCGATCGCGCGAACGACCGCGTGCGCGTGGACGGCAAGGAGGTCCGCGCCCGGGTGCTGGCCGAAGGCGGCAACCTGGGCCTCACGCAGCGCGCGCGCCTCGAGTACTGGATGCGCGGCGGCCTGCTCAACACCGACGCCGTGGACAACTCGGGCGGCGTGGACATGTCCGACCACGAGGTGAACCTCAAGATCCTCATGAACCTGCTGGTGAAGAAGGGCGTGGTGAAGGGCAAGGAGGAGCGCAACCGCATCCTCATGGAGATGACCGAGGAGGTGGCCGCGCTCGTCCTGGCCGACAACGCCAACCAGGCGCGGGCCATCACCCTCGACGGGATGCGCAGCGCCGCCCGCTACGAGGAGTTCGTGGCCCTGATCGAGAACATGCTGGGCGCCGGGGTCCTGAACCGCGTGGACGACGCGATCCCCACCCAGGCGGAGCTACTGGCCAGCCCCGAGCGCAAGCGCGGCCTGCCCCGCCCGCTGCTCGCGGTGCTCCTCGGCCACACCAAGATGTGGGCCTTCGAGATGGCCATGGAATCGGAGTTCCCGGACAGCCCGGCGGGCCGGCCCTTCCTGGAGGCCTACTTCCCGAAACCGATCCGCGAGGGCTTCGCCGCCCACCTGGACGGGCACGCCCTGCGGCGGGAGATCGTGGCCACGGCGGCCGTGAACCACCTCATCAACAACGCGGGGATCACGTTCCTGTCCCGCGTGATGGCCGCCACGGACGCCGATATCGGCGCGATCATGACCGCCTACTTCGACGCCGAGCGCGAGGCGGGGGCCGCGGCACTCCGGCAGAAGGCCCTGGAATCGGGCGCCGCCGCCGAAGCCCAGCACAAGGCGCTGCTCGACATCGAGCAGGGCCTCGAGGCCGCGGCCGTCTCCCGTCTGAAGGGCAAGCGCGGGGCCGTCCCCAAGGTGCTGGAGCCCACGCGCGTCCAGCCCTAGTTCCGCGCGGCGTTCACCACCAAGAGACAAACGATAGTAAAATCAATGGATTTTCCCGGTCGTGTTCGTGTCCTTGTGGTGAGGTCCTCGAAAGTACATGCAGCTTCGCAACGTCGCCATCATCGCCCACGTCGATCACGGCAAGACCACCCTGCTCGACGCCATGCTGCGCCAGGGCGGGGCCTTCCGCGCCAACCAGGAGGTCGCGGAGCGGGTCATGGACTCCGGGGAGCTGGAGCGCGAGCGCGGCATCACCATCCTGGCCAAGAACACCTCGGTCCACTACAAGGGCGCCAAGATCAATATCGTCGACACGCCGGGCCATAGCGACTTCGGTGGGGAGGTGGAGCGGGCCCTGAAGATGGTGGACGGCGTGATGCTCCTGGTCGACGCCTCCGAGGGACCGCTGCCGCAGACCCGATACGTCCTGCGCAAGGCCCTCGAGGCGCGGCTGCCCGCGGTGGTCGTCATCAACAAGATCGATCGATCGGACGCCCGGCCGCAGGAGGTCCTCAACGAGGTGTACGACCTCTTCATCGACCTGGACGCCGTCGAGGATCAGCTGGAGTTCCCGGTGCTGTACACGAACGCCAAGACCGGGACCGCCACCCTCGATCCGGCCGTGCCGGGGGAGGACCTGCGGCCCCTGTTCGACGCGCTCCTGACGCACATCCCCGATCCGGGCGGCGATCCAGGCGGCGTTCTGCAGCTGCTGATCGCGAACCTGGACTACAGCGATTACCTGGGCCGCCTCGGCATCGGCCGGATCTTCTCGGGCCGGGTCAAGGTGGGGGACGACGTGACGGTGGCGCGCCGGGATGGGACGTTCGGCGCCAACCGCGTGACCAAGCTCTACGCCTTCGAGGGGTTGAAGAGGGCGGAGGTAGACGGGGCCGACTGCGGGGAGATCGTGGCCCTGGCCGGCTTCGAGGGCATCGCCATCGGCGAGACCGTGACTTCGGCCGAGGAGCCGAAGCCGCTGCCGCCGCTCCACATCGACGAGCCCACGCTGTCGATGATCTTCTCGGTCAACACCTCGGCCTTCGCCGGCCGCGAGGGCCGCTGGGTGACGTCGCGGAACATCAAGGACCGCCTCGAGAAGGAGCTGCTCACCAACGTCTCCATCCGCGTCGAGCCCACCGATTCGGCGGACGCCTTCAAGGTGATGGGCCGAGGCGAGCTGCAGCTCGCGATCCTGATCGAGACCATGCGCCGAGAGGGGTTCGAGATGTCGGTGTCCAACCCCGAGGTGCTGACCCGCACCGAGGACGGCGTGCGGAAGGAGCCGCTGGAGCTGCTGGTCCTGGACATGCCCGAGGCCTACATGGGCGTCATCCTCGAGAAGATGGCGCTGCGCAAGGGGAAGATGGTCAAGATGGTGAACCACGGGTCGGGGCGCGTTCGCCTCGACTTCCACGTCCCCACCCGCGGGCTCATCGGCGTGCGCACCGAGATCATGACGGACACGCGGGGCACGGCGGTGATGAACACGCTGCTCGAGGGTTTCGTGGAGTGGCAAGGGGAGATCGCCCGGCGCGGGACCGGGGTCCTGGTGGCGGACCGCGCGGGTGACACCACCGCCTACGCGCTGTCCCATATGGAGGACCGGGGAGAGCTGTTCGTGGGTCCGGGAACGGCGGTCTACGAGGGGATGATCGTGGGGGAGAACGCCCGTCCCGCCGACATGGACGTCAACGTGACCAAGACGAAAAAGCTCACGAACATGCGGGCTTCCACGTCGGACGAGGCCATCCGCCTGACGCCGTTCAGGGCCTTGAACCTGGAGCAGGCCCTGGAGTTCATCAACGACGACGAGCTGGTGGAAGTGACGCCGAGCGCCATCCGCCTGCGCAAGCGCGTCCTCGCCGCGAACTTACGGCCGAAGCGGCGCGCCGAGGCCTGAGCCGTCCCGGGCGGCGCGGCATCGCTCTTGCTAGACATTCCAGCCGGAAGAGCTTGATCCTGCTCAAACGGGACGGCCGTCCCCCGGAGGAAGAACGCATGCGCCGTGGATTCCTCGCGTTTGCCGTCATCGCCGCCCTCCTCGCGCCCGCCGCCGCCCAGGCCCAGTACTTCGGGCGCAACCAGGTCCGTTACCGGACTTTCGATTTCCAGGTGTTGAAGACCGACCACTTCGACATCTACTACTACCCGGAAGAGCGCGAGGCGATCGAGCGGACCGCGCCCATGGCCGAGCGCTGGTACGCGCGGCTGTCGCGGCTGCTCGGCCACACGTTCACCTCCCGGCAGCCGGTCATCCTCTACGGCAGCCATCCCGAGTTCGAGCAGACGAACATCCTGGGCGGGGTCCCCGGCGAGAGCACGGGCGGCGTGACCGAGGCCCTGAAGCGCCGCGTGGTGCTCCCCTTCGCCGGTCCGCTGGCGGAGACCGACCACGTCCTGGGGCACGAGCTGGTCCACGCCTTCCAGTTCGACGTCACCGGCCAGGACGGCTCGGGCACCGGGGGCGTGCCCGGCGCCGTGCGCCTGCCGCTCTGGTTCATCGAGGGAATGGCCGAGTATCTCTCGCTCGGCCCCCTCGATCCCCACACCGCGATGTGGATGCGCGACGCGGCCAAGCGGGAGAAGCTGCCGAACATCTCGCAGCTCGACAACCCGAAGTATTTCCCCTACCGCTGGGGCCAGGCCTTCTGGGCCTACGTCGGCGGGCGTTTCGGCGACCACGTCATCGGCGACATCCTGAAGATCGCGGGCCGCCGGGGAGAGGCCGAAAACGCCATCGAGGAGGTCCTCGGCGTCAAGATCGACGACCTCTCGAAGGACTGGCACAAGGCGCTGCAGGAGGCCTACGAGCCGCTGATGGCGACCAAGAAGTCCCCTGGCGACTACGGCCGCGCGCTCATCACCGACGAGCGCGGTGGCGGCGACCTGAACATCGCGCCCAAGCTCAGCCCCGACGGCCAGCAGATGGTTTTCCTCTCCGAGCGCGGGATGTTCGCGATCGACATGTACCTGGCCGACGCCCGCACCGGGAAGGTCACGAAGACGATCGTCAAGACCGCGGTGGACCCGCACTTCGAGAGCCTGCAGTTCATCAACTCGGCCGGGGCCTGGGATCCCTCGGGCCGGCGCTTCGTCTTCGGGGCCGTCGCCGCCGGCCGGCCCGTGCTGTCCATCCTGGACGTGGCCCGGGGCCACATCCTGCGCGAGGTCCCGCTCAAGGAGCTGGGCGAGGTGCAGAGCCCGACCTGGTCGCCGGACGGGCGCTACGTGGCCTTCTCCGCGATCACCGGCGGGCTGACCGACCTCTACATCTACGACCTCGAGGCGGGATCGCTCCGGCGCATGACGACCGACGCCTACGCCGACCTCCAGCCCGCGTGGTCGCCCGACGGCCGCAGCATCGCCTTCGTCACCGACCGCTTCTCGAGCGCCGTGGAGATGACGGAAGGCCGCGCCTACCGCCTGGCCCTCCTCGACCCGGGCTCGGGAGAGATCCGGCAGCTGCCCAGCTTCGACGGGAAGAACATCGATCCGCAGTGGGCGGCGGACTCGCGGAGCCTCTACTTCCTCTCCGATCGCAACGGCATCACCAACGTCTACCGCCTGGAGATCGGCAGCGAGAAGCGATTCCAGGTGACCGACCTCCTGAACGGCGTCAGCGGCATCACGCACCTGAGCCCCGCCCTGACCGTGTCCGGCTCGCGCATCGCCTTCAGCGCCTACGAAGACGGCAAGTACGCGATCTACGCGGTGGAGGACCCGGCGCGCATGGCGGGCCTGGAGGTGCAGGGCGAGGTGGACCGGACGCTGGCGGCCATGCTCCCGCCGGCGCAGCGGCGGGCGGCCGAGGTCCTCTCGCTGCGCGGCGACCCCTCGTTCGGCCTGCCCCGGCAGCAGACCTTCGCCAGCGGCCCCTACAAGGCCGGGCTGCAGCTCGACTACATCGGCCAGCCGACGGTCGCGGTGGGCGCCGACCCCTTAGGGACATACGTCGGGGGCGGCATATCGATGTTCTTCAGCGACATGCTCGGCAACCACTCGCTGGGCGCGAGCTTCCAGGTCAACGGGAGCTTCGAGGACTTCGGCGGGATCGTCGGATACGTGAACCGTAAGCGGCGCTGGGACTGGGGCCTGAGCATCGAGCAGATCCCGTACCTCACGGGGTCCTTCGCCCAGGGGACGGGCACCATCAACGGCCAGCCCGCTTTCGTGCAGCAGCAGGAGCTGTTCCGGCAGACCAACCGCGCGCTGGGTGCCTTCGTGGCCTATCCGTTCAGCCGCTCGCGGCGCGTCGAGCTGGGGACGGCCCTGCGCCAGATCTCCTTCAAGCAGACGCTGGAGACCCAGGCCTTCTCCCTCGTGACCGGCGAGCTCATCCTGGACGAGAAGCAGGACCTGCCGTCGGCCGAGAGCCTGCACCTCGCCGAGGGCAGCGCGGCGTTCGTCGCCGACACCTCGCTCTTCGGGGCCACCAGCCCCATCCTGGGCCAGCGCTTCCGCTTCGAGGTGGCGCCCACTTTCGGCGACATCAACTACACGGGCCTCCTGGCCGACTACCGGCGGTACCTGATGCCGGTCCGGCCCTACACGCTGGCCTTCCGCGTCCTCCACTACGGCCGCTACGGCAGCGGCGGCCAGGACGAGCGGCTCCAGCCGCTCTTCGTGGGCTACCCGAACCTCGTGCGCGGCTACGACGTCAACTCGTTCAGCGCGGTCGAGTGCGGGGTCCAGACCGGCAACGACTGCCCGATCTTCGACCAGATGCTGGGCAGCCGGGTCGCGGTGGCCAACGTCGAGCTGCGATTCCCGCCCTTCGGCGCCTTCGGAGGAAAGGGACTCTACGGGCCGATTCCGCTCGAGCTCGTCGGCTTCGCCGAGGCGGGCGTGGCCTGGAACAAGGGCGACAAGGTCACCTTCGACCTGGGCGGCGCCGAGGGGTCCCTGACGGAGCGCAAGCCGGTTCGCAGCGTGGGCGTGGGCGCGCGGATGAACTTCTTCGGCTACGCGATCCTGGAGCTGGACTACGCGAAGCCGCTGGACCGCCCGCTCAAGAACTGGGTCTGGGTCTTCAGCATCAGCCCAGGGTTTTAGTGAGCTAGGGGGGCGCTGCGTCGCGCCCCCCTAGGACCCCCCGCTCGCTCCGCGGGAGTGAATCCCGCTCCGCTCGCCGTTCGGGCCGATGGCGCCTGCGCCGTACCCCCTTGACCCCCCGCTCGCTCCGCGGGGATGAACCCCGCTCCGCTCGCCGTTCTGGCTGATAGCATTGACAACCATCCCGTAAGCGCATCAAATCCGCCATCCCTCACTGGAGGTTGGCGATGAAGCGGAAGCTCTTTCCCCTGGGATGCGTCGTCGTGCTGGCGGCGCTGGCCGTGCTGATGGCTCCGGCGCCGGCGGCGGCGCAGGATCCCCTGAAGACGTCGCCGGACCAGTTCAAGGTGCTCTTCGAGAACGAGCAGGTGCGCGTCCTCGAGTTCACCGGGAAGGCCGGCAGCAAGTCGCCGATGCACTCGCACCCCGACCACGTCGTCTACGTCGTGACCGGCGGCAAGTCCCGCTTCACCGCGGCGGACGGCAAGGTCACGGAGACCGACGGCAAGGCCGGGGACGTCCGGTGGAACGCCGCGGGCAGCCATGCGTCCGAGGCCATCAGCGACACCAAGGCCATCCTGGTCGAGCTGAAGAAGAAGTAGCCGGCGGGCGCTCCCGTATAATCCGCTGTCCTGGCCGGGAGGTCGTGACATGCGGATCGCCGGACCCGTCGCGCTGCTGGTCGTCCTCTCCCTGGTCCCGCGGGGGCGGGCCGACGGGCCCGTCTCCACGTGGACGCCCGAACTGGCCTTCAAGGTCAAGCGGGTGGGGCCGGTCCGCGTCTCCCCCGACGGCCGCCGCGCCGCCTTCGTGGTGGGCACCGCGGTCATGGAGGGGGAGAGGAGCGAGTGGGTCTCGCAGATCCACGTCGCCCGCGCCGACGGGTCCGGGTCCCTCGAGCTGACGGCCGGCGAGAAATCCTCGACCGCGCCGACCTGGTCTCCCGACGGCAAGTGGATCGCCTTCGTGTCCGCCCGGGGCAAGGCAGGAAAAGACGGCAAGGACCCCAAGCCCAACCTCTGGCGGATCCGCGTGGATGGGGGCGAGGCGGAGCCCCTGACGGAGGAGAAGGGCGGCGTCGCCGAGCCCCGGTGGTCGCCGGACGGGGCGCGCATCGCCTTCCTCCTCACCGATCCGAAGACCGAGGACGAGGAGCAGGCCGAGAAGGAGAAACGCGACCCCCGCGTCGTGGACGACGCGTTGAAGCGTATCCGGCTCTGCGTCGTCCCGGTGGAGAAGGACGCGTCGGGGAAGCGCCCCGTCAAGGTCCTGACGCCGGGCGAGACGAGCGTGGGCAACGTGGGAGAGCCCGGACGGTTCGACTGGTCCCCGGATGGGCGGTCGATCGTGTTCACGCACCAGCCCACGCCCTACGTGGACGACTGGCCCCGCAGCGACCTCTCGATCGTCGCCGTGGAAACGGCCGCCGTGCGCGCCCTGGTGTCGAGCGGGGCGTCCGAATCCAACCCGGTCTTCTCGCCCGACGGCCGGTCCGTGGCGCTGGTCGTGTCCGACGACCCTCCGAGCTGGGCCTTCGCCGCGCGCATCGCGGTGGTGTCCCGCGACGGGGGCACGCCGCGCGTCCTCGCCCCGACCCATGACGAGAGGCCCGACCTGCTCGGCTGGTCGGCTGACGGCCGGCGCGTGATCTTCACCGAGACCCGCGGCATCACGAACCGCGTGAGCGCCGCGCCCGTGGACGGCGGCGCCATCGTCGACCTGACGCCGGCGGACACGATGGTCGACCAACCGGCCCTCGACGCGTCCCGCACCCGGCTCGGGTTCGCATCGCAGGCGCCCGACCGTGCCCCCGAGGCCTGGGTCAGCAAGCTCGCGCCCTTCGCGCCCGTGCGCGTGAGCCGCGCGCAGGAGCTCCCCGCGGCGGCGCTGCCGCGGACGGAGGTCGCGACCTGGACCTCACCCGACGGCCAGCCCATCGAAGGGCTGCTGACCTATCCCGCGGGCTACGCGCCCGGCGCGCGCGTGCCGCTCCTCGTGGTGATCCATGGCGGGCCCGCGGGGGTCTTCGTCCGCTCGTTCACCGGTGGCGTCTCGCCCTATCCGGTCGCGATCTTCGCCTCCCGCGGCTACGCCGTGCTGCGCTGCAACGTGCGGGGCAGCAGCGGCTACGGCCGCGCCTTCCGCCACGCCAACCAGAAGGACTGGGGCGGCGGGGACTACCAGGACATCCTCTCCGGCGTCGACGCACTGGTGGCCAAGGGTCTGGCCGATCCCGACCGACTGGGCGTGATGGGTTGGAGCTACGGCGGATACATGACCTCCTGGATCATCACCCAGACGCAGCGCTTCAAGGCGGCGTCTGTGGGAGCGGGGGTGACGAACCTCATGTCGTTCGCCGGCACCGCGGACATCCCGAGCTTCATCCCCGACTACTTCGGCGGCGAGTTCTGGGACGACCTCGAGCCGTGGCGGAAGCGCTCCGCGATGTTCCACGTCAAGGGCGCGAAGACGCCCACGCTGATCCAGCATGGCGAGGCCGACCTGCGCGTGCCCGTCTCGCAGGGATACGAGCTCTACAACGCGCTGAAGCGGCTGGGCGTGCCCACCCGGATGGTGGTGTATCCCCGCCAGCCCCACGGCATCCAGGAGCCGCGGCTGCAGCTCGACGCCATGAACCGCAACCTCGAGTGGTTCGACCGGTGGGTGATGGGCAAGGCGGACGCGCCCGCCGCCGGCACGCGCTGACCATCCCTGCAGTGACTTCCATCCAGCGGTTCCTGCCCGACGTCGACCGCACGCGCTGGCGGGCCGGATGGCTGTTCCTGATCGTGGGCGGCCTCGGCGCGGCGGCGTTGGTGGCCCGGGGGGCGGCAACCGGGCGGATCACGGTCGCGTCGTTCGTGCTGCTCGCGCTGGCGGGCGGGCTGGTCGCCTGGGGCCGGCGCCTGGCCCTCAAGCCGGATGTCGTGCTCGAGGTGGACCTGGGGACGCGCGCGTACGCGCTTATCCGGGAAGGCCGCCGCGCGGCCCAGGGACCGCTGGAAGAGCTGGCCCCGCTGGTGGCCTCCGTGCGGACGCGCGTCACGGGCACGGGTCGCTCGTCTCGGACGGTGACCGAGTACGTGGTGAAGCCGACCGCCCACTCCAAGCTGGACTTCTACGTGACGCGGACGCCGGAGGCGGCACGGCGGAAGATGGAGCGGCTCGCCCGAGCGTGGCGGCTCCCGTGCCGGTCGATGGGCGGGGCCGTGCGGGCCGCGGAGGACCTGGACAAGCCGCTCCACGAGCGGCTGCGCGGCTCGGCGAGCACGGAGCCGGTCCCGCTCCGCCCGGAGTGGAAGCTGCGGATCGACGAGCTGAAGCCCGGCTACGCGCTCGTTTCGAGCAACCGCTCGTGGGCCTCCGTGCAACAGGGCTGGTCGATCTTCGTGGGCCTCGTCGGAGCGGTCGGCCTTGGCTCCGTGGTGGCGCTGCCCTCCCACGCGCGGGACACCGTCCGGGAGATGAAGGGCGATGCGCTGGGGCAGGTGCTGCTCGCCCTGGGGGCGGTGGTCGCGGTGGTCATCGTCGTCGAGATCGCAAAGGCGTTCCGCGACGTGCTCCATCCCGGGGCCGTGCGCGTGACGCCCGAAGGCGTCTCCTACCGCGGGAAGCGCCTGCGCTTCGGCGAGATCGAGGAGGTCACGAGCGGGATCCGGATACAGATCCTGGGCGATCGCCGGAAGCTCCGGCTCTCGCCCTCATTCTGTCCCCCTGAAGCCCAGGCCGCGGTCATCGGCGAGCTCCAGCGGATGATCGTAGCCATCGGTCCCCTCGCGGCGCGCTGACCGGGCGCGGCGCTCGTCCGCCCCGCCGCCCAGGCACAGCCCCACGCGGTGGCCCGAGCCGACGCCTTCGGCGCGGAATCCGTTCGCGGCGCGCGTGACGCGGTCGGGAGGGCTCGGCAAGGCGTCCCAGCCCAGGACCGCGGCCAGCGCCCGGTGCGCGTCGTCGTAGAGCAGCCGGCGGCTGGCGCCGGCCGTCTCGACGAGAAGGCGGAGCACCCCGTCCTCCGGCGACACCTCGATGCGCGTCACGCGGCCGCCGAACGCGCGCGCGAGGGCATCGTCCGGCCAGGACCGCGTCCATGGCCGCGATGTCCCCGCGCCATGGAGCGGGCAGGACGCGGCCGTCCGGTCGCCGCTGCCCCACACGGCCCACGCGGACAGCGGACGCCCGCCGCAGTGCGAGGTCCAGTGCATGGGCCCGGACCTCCGCGACGCCTCGACCATGCGCGCCCAGTCCTCGTCGTCGACCGGGCGCACCGCGTCGTCCTCGGCGATGGCCCGCCGCGGCGAGGGCCAGCGCAGGCGCGGGCCGCGGCCGATGAACCACGCGCAGTGCGTGGTGTCGCAGAAGTCCGCGCTCGCGTGGCGCGG
>Ga0114129_10013803_pt1 | contig 11507 bp, 8 predicted proteins | sample RhiMetdeltSRZDD1_FD_80071 | JGI IMG/M metagenome (GOLD analysis project Ga0114129, IMG submission 80071) | Populus rhizosphere microbial communities from Tennessee, USA - Rhizosphere MetaG P. deltoides SRZDD1 (version 2) (version 2) | ecosystem: Host-associated > Plants > Roots > Rhizosphere >... | reverse complement strand
GCACCCAGAGAACAGCGAAGTCGACACCAGTACGGCGAGGAGGATTAGGGGATAGCGATTCTCGTATCTCATGCGAGTCTCAAAAACAACGATGGGGGATGACGAATTTGATTATTACAACGCGACGCCGCTAGAGGCAAATACGTCAAAGGTGGTTGTGAAGGTTTCGGTTCATTTGCTGATTCGGCCTTTGGCTTTAGGTCTTTGGTTTTTGAAAAGGCAAGGAATGTCTGAGTCCGAGAAAACCAAGGCCAAAAACCAAAGACCAAAGACCAATCCTACGTGACTGCTCGGTCGGTGATCTCCAACCCTTTGTCGATAATCGCGAACGCTTCATTCATCTCAGCTTCCGTAATACACAGCGGCGGGTTTGTGAAGAAGGTATTCCAACGAACGAACGTGTATAGACCCTCCTGACGGAAGTACTTGCCCAGTTCCTGCATCTCCGGCGACGTGCCGTTGAATGGAGCCATTGGTTCCATTGTCTCCCGATTTCGCACCAGCTCGACGATTCCGAATAATCCCAGGCTTCGAGTCGTTCCTACTGAAGGATGTCTGCGCTGCAGATCCTCGAGCAGATTCTGCAGAACCTTACCCATGCGTCGTGCGTTTTCGATTAGATTGTCTTCTTCATAGACGGCGATAGTCGCAAGTGCTGAAGCGCAGGCCAAAGGATGACTGTTGTAAGTCAGTCCTCCGTAGAAGACATTCTTTTGAAAGTGATCAGCGATCTGCCGACGCATACCGACAGCTCCCAGTTGCACATATGCGCTCGTCAAACCCTTCGCCATCGTTATCAAATCGGGTTCTACGTTCCAATGATTAACTGAAAACCACTCGCCCGTTCTACCGAAACCGGCCATGACCTCGTCCGCGATTAACAGAATGCCGTACTTGTCGCAGAGCTGCCGGAGACCCTGCATGTAACCATCCGGAGGAATGAGAATTCCGTTCGTTCCGGTCACAGGCTCCACAATCAATGCCGCGATTGTGTTGGAGCCCTCCAGCTGAAGAGTTTCTTCTGTGCGTTCCAAAACTTCCGCGGCAGACTCAGAACCTTTCTGAACGCCGTGGTAGAAATCGGGAATGCGAAAGACACCTGGGATACCTGGCTCAGCTGCCCAACGTCGTGGATCTCCAGTTAGTGTCAGGGCGCCGGCCGTACCACCATGGTAGGAACGATAACGAGCACCGATCTTATGCCGCCCTGTGAACAGACGTGCGATTCTAATTGCATTCTCATTTGCTTCAGCGCCACCGTTCGTGAAGAAGAACGCGTCGATGTTTCCTGGCGTCAGCTCTGCGAGCTTGGCTCCGAGCCGCGCACGAACCTCAGTCGCCATAAACGGATTGGCATACGCGAGCGTGGAAGCCTGCCTCTTGATGGCATCAATCACGCGTTCGTCGCCGTGGCCGATGTTCACGCACATCAGTTGGCTGTTGAAGTCGATGAAGCGCTTACCTTCCGGTGTCCAGAAGTAAATGCCCTTTGCGTGATCGACTGGAATTGGATCAACAGCAGCTTGTGCGGACCATTCGAACAGGGTGTGTCGGCGACAAAGCTCGACGATCTCTGAACCTGTTAGGGAGTCGGTTGTGGTTGTCATGTGCGAGAGTATAGCTCAGTGAGAGGCTAACAAAAGAATTGAACCCCTCCTTGGAGTGCGGTGGCCCGCCACCGCTTTGTTACAGCTAGAGTCACGATGATCCGCTATAACAAAGCGGTGGCGGGCCACCGCACTCCAAGGAGGGCGTTCTAATTCAGGGGCGACACCTGACTATTGTTTGAAAGGTGTGGTTTTATCCTGGACAACGGAGAGAATATTGCCCGAAGGATCTTTGAACCAGGCGATTTGCGGACCCGGACCACGCATGATTCCTTTTTCGTCCGTCCTTATCTCAGCCTGATCATATCGTTCCAAATTCACGCCAAGTGATTTCAACTCATCAACTGCTTCGTCAATGTCGTCAACAACGAAGTTGAGGACTGTGAAAGTCGCGGGAGCATGATTTGGTTTTGGATATAAGAAGACATTGAAGCCATCCGCTAGATTGAGTTGCAGACCTTCCGGCATTTCAGAAATTTCAAGTCCCAGTGTCTTGCCATAAAAATCTTTGGCGCGCTTGAGATCGTTAACCGAAAAGCTTCCGAATGCTTTCGAGTCCGTGAACATTTCTGACGTTTTGCGGCCTGGTGAAGTCGCTCCTCTAGTTGTCATTGTTTCCTCCTACATTGTCGGGGATGAAACAAACGGGGGCTGATGACATTGAAGCCTTTTCAGGTCGCGATGTGGTGCTGATTGTATGGCTTGAATGTGAAGATTTGAGTAGCACGGAACTCGAACAGTCCAACTCGAGTTTGCCATTGGTGTGATTTCGTGTCATTTCGCAGATCGCTTTTATGGCGACGTAACAACACGGAAACCTGATGGTAATCTCAGATTAAAATCAGAATGCAAATGGAACAGACGCAACAGCTGATGCGCAAACCGTATCAACTCCTTTTACCGATCCTTTATCAATAAACGAACCAATCATCGCGCCAATACAGTCTTGAGCACTACCCATCGGATGTCCATTGTTGCGTATTACGATGTGAAGGCCTTGAGTTAGTCCGCGTAATACCTCATCACCGCCGGCAGGTGGTGTAACTGGATCAAACTCACCTGACAGCAGCAGCGTTGGAATTGGAGATTTCGTTGGCTTTCGATGGTCAGCCGACACTCGACCCCGAGGCCAAACAGTGCACGCGTTTTTCTGTTGCTTCAGGCGGTAATCACCCTCGAACGTTCCTCGAACAAGCGGAGTCAGGTTCTTCGGGAGAAAAGGAATGTCCTCCGTACAGGAAACCGATAACAAGAATCCTGCCGAGAGACGCTCATTGCTCGTAAGAAGTCGTGTTGGTAGTACGAATTCACCCAAATCGGTCACATCGTTTAATAGATCTTGAATCACGCCGGGAGCGCGAGCTGCTACCTCAGGCGAATAAAGCGAAAACCTGAATGCTTCGGCGAACAAACCCTTCGAGACCTTTATTTTTGAAGCGCCGTTCGTTGGTTTCTTCATCGGGATCACTAGCCCGCGTTCGGCACGTTCCAGCAGAGTCTGCAGGTTGCTGCTCAACATCGGGAATGCAGTTGCGCAATCGGCATCATTTTGGCAACGCTTTAGAAGTTGCCGCCATGCTTCTTCTGCGGCTCGTGCATGCGTCTCCGGTGAGGCCATTGATGCTGGCACAACTCCCTTCATCGAAACGGTGCGAAGGGAAGTTGGATGTCGTCGCATGTAGACCTGCGCGACGCGGGTGCCATACGACGTTCCATACAAGTTGATCTGTTTATAGCCGAGCGCTTCCCGCACCTCATCGAGATCATCGACGGCAATCTCGGTGGTGTACTGACGAAGATCCGCAGACTTTTCGAGCCTCACACGGCACTTGCGCAAAGCTGGAACGCTGAGTATGTCAGCATCAAGCACGCCCATCGGATCAGGGTCGGCTAACTCGGGACAGGTTAGAGGATGCGATTTACCGGTTCCTCTAAGATCCACCAGAACGAGATCGCGGTGTTCGCGAACGTTCGCAAAAGCCTGACTGAAGAAGCGGGCGTTGAAAGATGGCGCATCGCCCGGACCGCCTGCGATCATGAACAGCGGATCAGGTTCACGCGGTGCGTTCAAAGCGTTGAGTACGATTATTGAGAGATCGATATGCCTGCCTTGTTTGGTTGTTCGGTTTTCCCAGACACGATAAGTACCGCACTGAGCCAGACCGGGAACACTCTCGATCTTGCATGGTCTTAGTGCTATTTGTGCGAAGAGAAGAATGATGGTGGCAAGCATGTCGATTATTCGTGTTTATTCGTGTGAATTCGTGGATCGGTTTTTCTCGGGAAGTACAGACGATCCACGAATCACACGAATAAACACTAAAGAAGCGCCAAGGTAAACCCTGGTCTTGACTCAGTCTCTAGCGCGAGGTGGTACTGACCGCGTCCAACCCAGAACCAAAAATCCGTTCGAGATAATTCGTAACTGTTCTTAAAGACTGGTCCTTAGTGATCAAAGCGATGTGATTGTCGGGACGCAGAAGAACGCTAAAAGACTTGTTGACACCAAATGCTTCCGTCACGTGTGGGTAAAGAGCGATCGTTTTTGCGTCAAGAATATCCGTTGACTGGAGCTGTGCTGGATTCGTCTGACCGTCCGAAAACGAAAGTAAGTGAAACTTCGGCGCGTGGAGCTTGTCGAAGATGCTTTGCCCGTCGATAACAAAGTACGGCATTCGATCGCCCGCTTTAACTTCAAAGTCGTCGTCCTCATCGTGTGAACTCAACGAGCAGTCTCGATAGCTGATACCTATCTGAGAAATCATGATAAAGAACCGTTTGCGAATCGCATCAATTGAAAGAATGTACTTGGCCATCGGCGGAAAGATTGTGTTCCGAATTAAGCTGACGAACCAATCGTTGCCGGCGGCAAGGTTGAACATTCGATCTGTGGTTTCAGTGAGTCGTTTAGCATTTGGCAAACGCTCTTCATTGTAAGTAGCCAACAGGCTTTCGTGAGCAGAGTGCTTCAACACCATCGCCAGTTTCCATGCGAGGTTATAACCGTCCTGAATGCCGGTGTTCATTCCTTGTCCGCCGGCGGGAGTATGAATATGCGCGGCGTCGCCGGCGACGAAGCATCTGCCTTCCGAGAAGCGATCGACGTGGCGAGTGTGAACTTTGTAGGTTGAGAACCAATCGACGCGGGTTATCTCGAGATCGAGCTGCGCTTCTTTTCTGATTTGTTCTTCGATCTCTTCGTAAACAACGTCCTGCTCATTCTTCATTACGCCTTCAGGAAATGAACCGACGATGCGCCAGCGCTTTTCTCCTGGCATCGGAAAGAAGGCCACCAGGCTGTGGGGTGCTATGCATACCGTCAAAGCATCGTGCGTGAACTTCCAATCGATGTGAACATCCGCTACGTAGAACAAGCGTTCAAACGTGCTACCTGCGAACGCGAGCCCCAGGTTGTGTCGAACCAGGCTATGCGGCCCATCACAACCAACAAGATAGCCGGCCTCAATATTCTGCATTTGTCCATCCGAGCCCTTGATCGTTGCACTGACGGAGGCATCGTTTTGAGTAAAATCTATGAGCTCAGTCTCCCATTTGACGTCGCGGTCGTGTGCTCGCAGCCAGTCGTACATCAGCTGCTCGTTTCTGCTTTGTTCGAACACAAGCAGGAATGGATACGCGCTCAAACCTTCGCCGACATTGGAAAGATTTAGTTCTCCGAGAACCTCACCCCTTTCGAGCATTCTGACTTTACCTGCAGGAGTTCCTTGTGAGATGGCAGGCTTTGCGAGATCGATTTGTTCATATATCTCGAGTGTGCGTGCGTGGACGCCGAGTGCTTTTGAATAAGGAGTTACTCCATCTTTTTTGTCGATGATGATGAAGTCAACACCGTAGCGAATAAACTGACAAGCGAGCGCGAGGCCGGTTGGGCCAGCACCACTTATGATGACTTCGGTCTTCGTGGATGGCATGAGAAGCATTATAGGACTTATACGACTTATACGAACTATTCCACTGACTCCAGAAACACGTTAATATCTTCGGCAACTCTCCTCGATCACTCGCGAGTCAGAACGGGAGCGTCCGGCTGACGTCATTTCGTGTTAATTCGTGTGAATTCGTGCATCGTCTTTTTCCGACCACCGATCGACTATCCACGAATTAACACGAATTGCACATCAATCGGACGCTTCCCTTCGTGCTGATTCGCCAATGAGGTTTCTAACTCTATGAATCGCCATTGCTCTCTTGCTCTACTGCTATTGCTTTCATTACCGGTCGTTACATGTGCGCAAACAGCTACGCCACCACCGGCTCAGAACAATTCAAAACTCTCGAACATCCTCGAAAAGGTAAAAACGAGACTCAACATCTCAATGGCGCAAGCTAAGTTTCCTGGCGCGCAGGTTGGTTTCGTTTATGTGGATGGCCAAAACGCCGATGGCAAGCCGCGTTATGTCTCTGGCTCAGTCGCTGTTGGAGTTTCGGACATGCAAACGAAGGCGCCGCTAAAAACGACTGACCGATTGTTGGCGGGCAGTATTGGCAAGACGTTCGTTGCCTCGCTGACGTTGATGTTGGTGCAGGAAGGTAAGCTCAAACTCGACGACAAGATCCAAAGCTGGCTCGGAAATGAGCCCTGGTTCAATCAACTACCGAATGCCTCTGACATTACACTGCGCATGTTGTTGAATCATTCGAGTGGAATCGAAAACCACGCCGATATGAGCAGCTTCGAAAAGCAAGCGTTTAAGAACAGCAGTACTAGAAATATTAAGTATGAGGAATTGATTGCTTATGTGCTAAAGAGGAAACCACTCTTTCCGGCGGGACAGGGCTACAACTACGCCGATACAAATTACATTCTGGTCGGAATGATCGTCGAGAAGGTGACGGGAAGATCTCTGTACGATTTGATCGATGAGAAGATCCTGAAGCCATTCAAACTGGAACGAACCATTCCATCAAACTCATTGACGCTGCCTGAAGTGGCTAATGGTTATTTCGATGGCTCACCTGTAATTGTAAACGGCAAGTTCAGAATTAATCCGCAGTGGGAATGGGCGGGTGGAGGTTTTGCTTCAACGGCTGAAGATCTCGCTCGGTGGGGACACTTGCTGTACCAGGGCGAGGTCCTGGCACCAGGCAGTTTTGAGGAGATGATCAAAAGCACTAGCCAGGGCGAGGGTGCAACTTATGGTTTGGGAGTTATGATCTCGCGCAGCAATTTTGGACGGACTTACGGCCACGATGGAGAGTTCCCTGGTTACATCTCAGATCTACGTCACTACACCAGGTACAAACTGACGGTAGCGGTGATGGTTAATTCGGATGCACCTGAAGTGATCCGTGGCATGAATTCCGCTGCGGATGAGGCGGCCGCGATCATTATCAAAGAAACTTCAAAGAGAGAAGTTTCGCAAGCCGATCAAATGAAACTGAAAAGCCTGGCCGAGAGCTGGCTAAATCTCGTCTATAACAACAATCTTGACGAAGCCTGGAAGCTAGTTTCTGATCGGATGAGTTCAAGGTTCACGTTTCAGAGTTGGTCAGCTCGAATGCACCTATTCCTGAATCAGGTTGGTCGCCTCAAGAGCAGGAAACTCGTCAGCATTGTGTATTCTGATCCCGAGACAGAGACAGTCACAATTCAGTATGAGAGCACGTTCAGTAATACAGCAGCCGCTTCCGAAATGCTGGTATTTGAGAAGCAAGCCGGCGAGTGGCGCGTCGTTAGTTATTCAATTCATTCGTAAAATCTTGGAGGACGTGGCAGTAGCCCGACTGTCAAGGAGGGCCCATCGATAGATTTGAGCTCCGAGCCCTCCTTAACAGTCGGGCTACTGCCCCGAGCTGCACCTGCAACGTACATTAAAGCTCGAAGCACAAAGCACGAAGCACTAATCCAAATTTGGAGTAGCAACGATGAAAACAATTGTTCGCGCAGCACGCAGCACTATTCTGATTCTTTTGGGAATCTTTTCAGCTGCGTTCGGTCTGAAAAGCTTTCTCCTGTCGAGTCATTTCATCGATGGTGGAGTAACCGGAGTTTCGATGTTGCTGTCGAATGTGCTTGGGTGGCCTCTTGCGGTGCTCATCCCCGTCATCAACGTCCCATTCATCGTCATTGCTTATCGCCAGATCGGTCGTGTCTTCGCAATCCGAAGCGTTCTGGCGATAGTCGGATTGTCGCTGTGCCTCGCTTTTGTGAAGTTTCCCGACGTGACCCCTGACAAACTGCTGACAGCTGTATTTGGTGGTTTCTTTATCGGAGGCGGAATTGGCCTCGCCATACGCGGCGGAGCAGTTCTCGATGGAACCGAGATTGCTGCTTTGCTAATTAGTAAGAGCAGTCATTTGTTGAAAGTCGGTGACGTGATTTTGCTTCTGAACGTAGTCATCTTTTCATTAGCGGCATTCTTTCTCGGTATTGACTCGGCGCTGTATTCGATGTTGACGTACTTTGCCGCTTCGAAGACCGTCGACTTCCTGATTCACGGCGTTGAGGAACACACTGCGATCATAATCATGTCGGAGAAGAGTGAACCGATCAGGCAGGGAATTATTCAACGACTACAAAGGGGAGTAACTGTCTTCAAAGGCAGAGGCGGACTCATGGGCCAGGAGCAGGACATTTTGTACTGTGTAGTGACAAGACTTGAGATCGGACGAGTGAAATCGGTAGTCGAGGATTTTGATGCCGGGGCGTTTGTGGTTGTTCACGGGTTAGCTGATGTGGAAGGCGGAGTGGTCAAGCGGCATGTGCATTCTTGAAAAGCGTGCTTTGTGCTTGGTGCTTTGTACTTGGTGGATGCCAATAGGTCCAATAGTCCTATACAAACCACCAAGCACAAAGGTCAAAGCACCAAGCTCAAAGCTCAGCTCTTCACAACATTCCCTTCAGCATCGTACATCGTAACCTCACCGAATGGCGTGACCTGGTCTTTCACTTTCTCCCAATCACCCACAATCACGATTGCAGCATGATAGGTATCAAAGTATTTCGCTGCCGCTTTCTGGATGTCGGCGGTGGTTAATGCTTCGATCTTCGGACGGAAGTCATCAATAAATGTTTTGCTGAGACCATAGGTGTAGACAGTGTTGATTCGACCGGCGAGGCCGATCTGACTTGCCAGCTCTACAGAGAAGTTGCCAGTGCTGAACTCTTTTGCGGCCTTTAGCTCTTCATCTGTTACCGGCAAGACTCGCATGCGATCAAGTTCGTACAGAATTTCGAGCAGTGTTGGTCCGGTAACTTCATTACGCACGAACGCGCCTGCGAGGAATGAACCTGTTTTCGCCTGAGTGTTTGAAGAACTAAATGGAGAATACGTGTAGCCCTTGCTCTCCCGAATGTTGCGTGTCAATCGTGAATAGAAGGAGCCTCCGTAGATCGTGTCTGCTGTTCGGATGGAGAAGTAGTCGGCATGGCTCCGTGGAATGCTCGCGTTTCCGATGTAGATCACCGACTGTATCGACCCTGGGCGATTTACAAAATAGATCTGCCGTTTCTCACGGACCGGAACCGGTGGATTCTCGTCCGGCGGTAGAGTGCCACCCTTCCAGCTTCCGAACGCCTTTTCGATTTCAGCAAACGTCTTCTCGACGTCGATATCGCCAACAACGATTAGATGCGCCGCGTTCGGAATGTAATACTTCGCGACAAAGGCCCTCAGATCGTCACGCGTCAACGCGTTGATGGATTTCTCATCCGGAACGACAAAACCATACGGGTGATTGCCAAAAACGGCTTTCTGAAAGCGTTCGTTGGCCAGGAACCCCGGATCCGCACGACCGGCTTTGATTTGTTGGATTGTGTTTTCCTGAGCAAGCTTTAGTTCGGTTTCGGGAAATGAAGGATGTTGCGTAACGTCGCTAATCAACTCAAACATTCGAGTAGAGAACTCTGACAAAGCCGTCGCGGTCAGGTTAGTTTGATCAGCATCGCTTCTGAGACTGAGCGATCCGCCGATTGAACGCAGTTCTTCTTTAATCTGTTTGCTGGAGCGTGTGTCAGTTCCTTCGTTTGCCAAGCCCGCGGCAATTTGAGCGATGCCCGGATGCGCCGCACGATCAGTGGCGTTTGTTGCGGCTCTGAACGTCAGCATGGCCGAGAGTTTTGGCACATTTGGCAGCGGGGCCAGAACTACCGTCAGACCATTTGCAAGTTTCTTCTCGGTTAACTTGGGCAAATTCAACGGACGAGCTGGTCCCGGCGGTGGTGGCGTCTTCTGTTGAGCGAAAACGGGGAGACTCGACACGATTAAGAGAGTTATTGAGAGTAAGAGTTTCATTTGAGCTCCTTTATTGACCGGTCTGAGTCTTGGTTTCAGGAACGCGATCGATCACAGTTCGATTGCCGGCAACCAGGTATTTCGCGGCAGCCGCTTTCACCTGAGCTGCTGTGACGTTCTCGAATGGAGTTAATAGCGAGTTGATCTGATTGGGATCATCGCGGAAGAGCGCAAGAACCGATAGCAGGTGTGCCTTTCCAAAACTCGATTCGAGTTGACTGTAGAAGTTCGATCGGAATCGAACCTTCGCATCGGCGAGTTCTTTGTCGGTGATACCTTTAGCCACGACGTCGGCAGTTACAGCATCCATCTCTTTCAACACTTCATCAGCTGTGTGACCGGGTTTATATGTTGTGCGTGTCGTCATGATCATCGGTCCGGTATAGTCAAACTCGTTTCCGAAATAATTAAGACCACCGGTGAGATCGAGAGTCAGTTCTTTCTCTTTAACGAGTCGTTGATACCAACGAGAACTGTCGTCGCCTTGCAGTATCTGAACGAGTAAGGCCATTGCTGGAAAGTCGGGCGAGTTCTGCGGCGGAACGTGATAGCCGGTTGCGAGTGCCGGAAGATTCGCCAGTTTGTCCGATTGCGATATGCGTTTTTCTTTGATTTGTGCGGGCTCAGTCAGGTCTGCCTTGGGTGGAGCTGTTTGAGAAGGGACAGTCGCAAAATGCTTTTCCACCATCTTCTTCACTTCAGCAACATCGACGTCGCCTACAATTGTCAAGACAGCATTATTTGGTGCGTAGTAAGTCTTAAAGAAATTGCGGACGTCTTCAATTGTTGCGGCATTAATCTCGTCGAGTTCGCCGTATCCATTGTGTGAGTTGTTCCAGTTTGTGAATGCATTCTTCCAGAGTTCGATCCACTCGAAGAACTGATAAGGCTGATTCAGAACGTTCACACGAACTTCTTCGCTTACGACATTCTGCTGGTTCTTCAGATTCTCGTCGCTGATATCGAGAGAGCGCATCCGGTCCGACTCCAACCAGAGCGCGGTCTCAACGCGATTGCTCGGCAATGTTTCGTAGTAGTTTGTGTAATCGAAATCGGTGTGACCGTTTAGACTTCCGCCATTGGCCTCGACAAACTTCGCGTGTTCAAACTTCTTCACGTTTGCGGAACCCTGAAACATCATGTGCTCAAATAAGTGAGCGAAACCGGTACGGCCCTTGGGTTCTACACGGAACCCGACGTTGTAATAAACGCTAACGGTAACGACCGGTGCGATGTGATCTTCTGATATGACGACTTTCAGACCGTTTGGAAGTTTGTAGTAGACCACAGGGACGTTGAGCGGTTTCGCTCGGAGGGTTGTCGTGCAAAGCGGCGACGTTAATGCGACTGCCAGGAGCAGGAGCTTAATTACTGATCGTTGCATGGAGAAACCTCGCTTCAAGAATTTAACGCTTGGGGAGTTGAACATGACTGCGGATCAAACCTTTCCCTTTCGAGGAAGACTTGATCCGAAAAACAAGATTGAGCTACGCAGAATTGGAACGAGTTAGTAACTGCTAAGACCTTCTACTCGTGGTGAGGTTATTACGCAAGAGAAATTGTCAAAGTTTCTTCAGGTTGGTGGTCAGTGGTCAGTGGTCAGTGGTGAGTAGGGTATAGGGCAGTAGGCAGTAGGCAGTAGCAG
>Ga0114129_10013802_pt1 | contig 11508 bp, 8 predicted proteins | sample RhiMetdeltSRZDD1_FD_80071 | JGI IMG/M metagenome (GOLD analysis project Ga0114129, IMG submission 80071) | Populus rhizosphere microbial communities from Tennessee, USA - Rhizosphere MetaG P. deltoides SRZDD1 (version 2) (version 2) | ecosystem: Host-associated > Plants > Roots > Rhizosphere >... | reverse complement strand
TCGGACGACGGCGTCACGTTCCTGTTCGTGGGCGGCGGCGCCCGGTACGCCGAGTTGGCGGAAGCCGCCGCTCGACGCGGCGCCTCGAACGTGCGCTTCCGCGACTACGTCCCGAAGGAGCTCACGCCCGCGGTGCTGGCCGGCGCGGACGCGACCCTGATCTCGCTCGACGACCGCTCGATCGGGATCATGAGCCCGTGCAAGATGAACGGGTCGCTCGCGATGGGTGTGCCGGTCGTCTACGCGGGCCCGGAGGGAACCAACGTGGACCACGCGATCACGACGTTCGACTGTGGCTCCTCGCTGCGCCAGGGCGACGTCGACGGCGTCGTCGAGGCGATCCGGCGGCTCCGCGACGACGCCGAGCTGCGTGCCGACCGGTCCCGCAACGCGCGCCGGGCGTTCGAGACCTCCTTCTCGGACGAGCAGGCCCTCCCTCGGTTCGACGAGCTGTTCGATCGGCTCGGACCGGGGAGCGCACCGCGTTCGTCCGGAGAGCGCGGGATAGGATGGCCGCCCGTTCCGTAGGGGGGTCCGTGGGAGACGACGCGATCCGGGTGTTGCTCGTCGGGACCGGCGACGACTTCGGAGCCGAGCTCGAACGAGAGGGCTTCGACGTCGCGCGGATCCCCGACCTCGCGTCGCTGGGTCCCGGGTCCGATCAGGACGCGGTGGTCGTCGCGATCGACGATCCGGGCCCGCTCCAAGCGCTCGAGACGCTCCGACTGAAGACGCCCGCCGCCGCCGTGCTGGTCCTCACGGCGGCCGACCGTGAGGCGGACGGCGCCGTGGCGCTCCACGCGGGGGCCGAGGATCACCTCGTGCGCGGCGCGATCGCCGAGGGCCTGCTCCCCCGGGCCGTCCGCTACGCGGTCGAGCGCCGCCGGCTGCGACGGGAGCTCGCCACGGTCGACGAGGTCACGGGGCTCCCGAACCTCCGCGGGTTCGTCGCGGTCGCCGACCACCAGCTGCGGATCGCCGACCGTGTGGGCGCGCCGGTCGTGCTGCTCTTCGTCCGGTTCGCCGAGCCGGGGGGCGGACCGCCGGCGGACACGACCGCCCGGGAGGCGGGCGAGGTCCTGCTCGGGGCGGTCCGAGAGTCGGACCTCCCGGGAAGGATCGCCGACGACACGTTCTGCATCCTGCTGGCGGGCGACGCCCGAGGAGCCGAGGTCACGGTGCTCTCCCGGCTCGTCGAAGCGATCGCCGCGCACGACGCCGCTCGGTCGGAGCCCGCGTCGCTCGAGGTCTCCGTGGGCAGCGCGATCTACGATCCCGCGAACCCCGTCCCGCTCGAGACGCTCCTCCGGACGGCGAGGACCGCGATGCGGCCGCACCCATCCGCCACGCCATGACCCGCGAATACCTGGGACGACCACCGGGAGCCCGGGGAGGCGGCAACCACGAGCGCGACGATCGCCCCAGAGCGGATGCGGAGCCGAACGATGCGATCCGCTGAGCCGGCCGGCGCGCTCGACGAGGAGCTGCTCCTCCGGGTCGAGGGCGGCGACGACCGCGCGTTCCGAGAGCTCTTCGCCCGGTACGCGGCCGTCGCGCACGCGCTCGCCTTCCGGCTGGTGCGGCAGGCGCAGGTCGCGGAGGAGATCGTGCAGGAGGCATTCCTCGCCGTGTGGCGGAACCCGGAGCGGTACGACCGAACCCGAGGGTCGGTCCGTGCGTGGCTGCTCGGGACCGTCCACCATCGGGCGGTCGACGCCGTGCGCCGCGAGCAGGCGCAGCGGCGACGCGCCGAGCAGGCGGCCTCCCTCGGACCCACCGTCGAAGACGACCCGGTCGACGACGTTTTGGCCGCGATCGACCTCCCTCGCGATCGTCGACTCGTTCGCCGTGCGCTGACCGAGCTCCCGGTCGAGCAGCGGAACGTGATCCGGGCGATGTACTTCGACGGGCTGTCACAGTCGCAGATCGCGGAGCGGACCGGCCTCCCGCTCGGCACCGTGAAATCCCGCACCTTGCTCGGGATGCGGCGGCTGCGCGCGAGCCTGGAGGGACTGGAGCGATGACGCGCGATCACGCCCTGATCGACGAACTGCTCGCCGTCCGCGCCCTCGACGGGCTCGACGACGACGACGCCGCGCTCCTGGCACGCGAGCTCGCGGCGCACGGCGACTGCGACGAGTGCCGCCGCCTGGAGACGGAGCACGCCGAGGTCGCCGGGGCGCTCGCGCTGGCGCTCGAACCTCGGCCGGTCGACCCCGGCATGGTCGATCGGATCGTCGCGGAGCCGCAGCGCGTCGCCGGGACCGCGGGGGCCACCGCCGGGACGTCCGATGAGCTCGCCGAGCGCCGGGACGCGCGCCTCCGCCGATGGCAGACCGCGTTCGGCGTCGCGGCGGCGATCGCGCTGATCCTCGCGTTCGTCCTCGCCACGAGGCCGGACGTCTCCGTGCCCTCGACGCTGGTCCGGTTCGAGGGCGAGTCCGGCGAGGTCGCGATGGCGTACACGCCCGGCGAGTCCGGCGTCTTCGTCTGGGGGAACGACCTGCCCGACCCCGGCGAGGGGAACGTCTACGAGCTCTGGATGTTCGAGGGCGGCGAACCGATCAGCGGAGGCTGCCTCTCGCCGACCGACGGCTCGGTCGCCGCCTTCGTCGACGCCGACCCGTCGTCGGCGCAGCAGATGGCCGTCACCGTCGAGTCCGCCGACTGTCCCGACGCGCCGACGACCGACCCGGTCTTCACCGCCGAGCTCTCGTAGGTCAGAGGTCGGGCCCCGGTCCGCACCGGCGTACCCTTCGGCCGTGGCAGCCGACGAAGGATCGTCCGGTTGGCGCGAGGACACATCGGACGCGCGGACGCGCCTCGAGCGCGTCGAGCACGTCGTCGCGCGATCGCCGGTCACGTGCCCGCCGTCGACGTCGATCGGCGACGTCGCGACGCTGATGGCACGGGAGCGGATCTCCTCGGTCCTGATCCCGCACCCGGACGGCATGGGGATCGTCACGGATCGCGACCTGCGGACGCGCGTCGTCGCCGCGCGGCGGGATCCCGAGAGCCCGGTGTCGGACGTGATGACGCCGGCGGTGCGGACGATCCCCGGGTCCGCGATGCTCGGCGAGGCGATCCTCGTGATGCTCGAGGGTGGCTTCCACCACGTCCCCGTGACCGACGGCGCGGGAGACGTGATCGGCGTCGTGACCGACACCGACCTGATCGGGATCGAGCGGAACTCGCCATTCCTGCTGAAACGCGCGATCGAGCGGGCCGCCGACCCCCAGGGGGCGATCGCGGTCGTGGCGGCGCTCCCCGGCGTGATCCGGTCGATGGTGCGGACGGGCGTGGACCCGGTGGACGTCGGCTACACCGTCGCGCTGATGACGGACGCGCTCAGCCGCAGGCTGATCGAGCTGCGCAGCGACGAGCTGGGAGCCGCGCCCGTCGCGTGGGCGTGGCTGGCGCTCGGCAGCGAGGCTCGTCGTGAGCAGGGCCTGCACTCCGATCAGGACCACGCGATCGCGTACGACCTCCCGCCGGGGACCGACGCCGCGGACGTCGATCCCTACTTCGCCTCACTCGCCGAGGCCGTGACGGCCGACCTCGAAGCCGCCGGGATCCCCCGATGCGAGGGCCTGGTGATGGCGACGGAGCAGCCGCTCCGCCGTCCGCTCGACCACTGGACGGACGCGTTCCGGGGTTGGATGGAGGACGTCGGGACCGGCGGGAGCTTCCAGGCCTCGATCGTCTTCGACTACCGCCGGATCGCGGGGACGCTGGACGCCGAGCCCTCCCTCGACGCGTTACTGGCCGAGGCGCCGCGCCATCCGTCGTTCGGGACCCATCTCGCCCATCGAGCGTTGGACGAGCGCCCTCCTTTGAAGATGTTCGAGCGGATCGCGATCCCGCGAAGCGGTCCGCACGCGATGACCGTCGACGTGAAGCACCAAGGCGTCCTGATCGTGACCGGGATCGCACGCGCGATCACCGTCGGGCGAGGCATCACCTCCGAGCGCGGCACGATCGGCCGGCTGCGCGCCGCCGTGGACGATGTGCTCGACGAGGCGACGGTCCGGGAGCTCGAGGACGCGTTCCGCTTCCTCTGGGGGGTCCGGCTGCGCCACCAGGTGGAGCGAGCCGCGGCAGGCGAAGAACCGGACGACCGCGTGGATCCCCGGGCGCTCGGCCCCGTGTCCCGCCCGGCGCTCCGGGAGGCGTTCCGAGTGATCAAACGAGCGCAGCGCGCGATCGCGATGGAGTTCGGGGTCCGCTCCGGCTGAGCCGGCGAGTCAGGCGCTCGCCAGCGTGTCGCGCAGGACCATCGGCAGGATGCCGCCGTGGCCGAAGATCGAGACCTCCGCCGCCTGGTCGACCCGCACCGTCACGGTGATCTCCTCGGAGGATCCGTCCTCCCGGTCCACCCGGACCGTCGCGTCCTGCCCGGGCGCGATCCCGATCTCGAGGCCGAGGATCGACAGCGTCTCGTGGCCGGTGAGCCCCCGCGTGGCGGCGGACTCCCCCGGCTTGAACTGCAGCGGGAGGATCCCCATCCCCACGAGGTTCTGGCGGTGGATCCGCTCGAACGACTCGGCGAGCACGAACCGCACGCCGAGCAACGCCGGGCCCTTGGCCGCCCAGTCGCGCGACGATCCGCTCCCGTACTCCTTCCCCGCGAGCACGCCGAGGGGGGTGCGGTCGCCGCGGTAACGCTCCGCCGCCTCGAAGACGCTCGTGACCTCGCCGGTCGGCAGGTGCGTCGTCCACCACCCCTCGGCCCCCGGCGCGAGCTCGTTCTGGAGCCGGGGGTTCGCGAACGTGCCGCGCATCATCACCTCGTGGTTGCCGCGGCGCGCCCCGTACGAGTTGAAGTCCCGCTGCTCCACGCCGTGCTCGAGCAGGTACTCCCCCGCGGGGGACTCGGGCCGGATCGCGCCGGCCGGTGAGATGTGATCCGTCGTGATCGAGTCGCCGACCTTGACGAGGATCCGAGCGCCGTCGATCCGGACACCCTCGGCCGACGCGTCGCCGACGGGGCCGGCGCCGTCCTCGAAGAACGGGGGTTCGCGGACGTACGTGGAATCGGGATCCCACTCGTAGGCCGGCCCCGTCGGCGTGGGGAGCGCGGCCCAGCGCTCGTCGCCCTCCCAGATCCGTCCGTACTGCTCGGTGAACTGATCCTCGGAGATCGCCGACGCCACGACCTCCGCGATCTCCTGCGGGTTCGGCCAGAGGTCCCGGAGGAACACCGGGCCGTCCGCGCCCTCCCCGAGCGGTTCCGTGGTGGGATCGAAGTCGATCCGGCCGGCCAGCGCGTAGGCGACGACGAGCAGGGGCGACGCGAGGTAGCTCGCTCGGACCTGTGGGTGGATCCGGCCCTCGAAGTTGCGGTTGCCGGAGAGCACCGCGACGACGTTCAGCTTGTCCTCGTCGATCGCCGCCGCGACGTCGTCCGGCAACGGGCCGGAGTTGCCGATGCACGTCGTGCATCCGAATCCGACGAGGCCGAACCCGAGCTTCTCCAGGTACGGCGTCAACCCCGCCTGATCCAGGTAGTCCGTGACGACGCGCGATCCCGGTGCGAGCGAGGTCTTGACCCACGGCTTCGTCTCGAGCCCCGCCTCGACCGCGCGCTTCGCGAGGAGACCCGCTCCCACCATCACCGACGGGTTCGACGTGTTCGTGCACGACGTGATCGCGGCGATCACGACCGAGCCGTGCCGCACGTCGCGGTCGTCGGGCGTGACGTCGTCGGCCCAATCCTCGTGACGGCCGTTCGGGTTCCCACCCTCGTCCACGAACCTCCCCAGCTCGGTCGGCTTGGGATCCGGCTCGAGGTGCTTCGCGAACGCGTCGACGAACGAGTCCCAGACCTTCGGGAGCGCCACGCGATCCTGCGGCCGCCGTGGGCCCGCCATCGACGGCTCGACCCGCGAGAGGTCGAGCGCGAGCGTCTCGTCGAACGCGGGCGCCGGATCCTCGTCGGTGCGGAAGAGTCCCTGGGCCTTCGCGTAGCGCTCCACTCGATCGATCAGGTGGCCGCGTCCGGTGAACCGCAGGTACTCGAGCGTGCGCTCGTCGACCGGGAAGTACGCGGACGTCGCCCCGTACTCGGGGCACATGTTGGAGAGCGTCGCGCGGTCGGCGATCGTCAGCGACGAGAGGCCGGGCCCGTAGAACTCGACGAAGCGCCCCACGACGCCGTGTGCCCGGAGCATCTGGGTGAGCGTCAGCACGAGATCCGTCGCCGTGGATCCCGCCGGGAGCTCGCCCGTGACGTCGACGCCCACGACGTCGGGATGCGGCAGGAACGTCGGCTGGCCGAGCATCGCCGCCTCGGCCTCGATCCCACCGACGCCCCAGCCCAGGACGCCGAGGCCATTGACCATCGTCGTGTGCGAGTCCGTGCCGATCAGCGTGTCCGGGAACGCCACGCCGTCGCGGACGCTCACGACCTCGCCGAGATGCTCGAGGTTGACCTGGTGGCAGATCCCGGCGCCGGGAGGCACCACGCGAAGGCCTTGGAACGCCTGCTGCGCCCAGCGGAGCAGGGCGTAGCGCTCGCCGTTCCGTCGGTACTCCCACTCGATGTTGGCCTCGTACGCCTCGGGCGAGCGGAAGAGGTCGACCTGGACGGAGTGGTCGATGATCAGGTCGACCGGCACGAGGGGGTTCACGCGCGCGGGGTCGCCGCCGGCCCGAGCCACCGCGCTGCGCATCGCGGCGAGGTCCACGACAGCCGGGACGCCGGTGAAGTCCTGCATCAGGACGCGCCCGGGCATGAACGCGATGTCGGCGGCGGGCTGCGGCCACCTCGCCAGGGCGCGCACGTCGTCGTCGGAGACGTCCTCGCCCCCGGTCCGACGCAGCAGGTTCTCGAGGAGGATCTTCACGGTGTGCGGCAGCCCGCTCGGGTCGGCGATCCCCTCCTCCGCCAGCCAAGGCAACGAATAGAGATCGACCGCCCCCTCGCCGGTCTCGAGGCGCGTGCGCGCCCCCTCGAGGTCGGACGTCATCGGTTCGCTCCTCCCATCGTCGTCACGTCCATGCTCCCACGCGACGACCGGGATACTCGGGCGAGATCAGGAGCCGGACGCGCTCCGTCCGCGCGCGGTCTCGATCGCCTCCTTGTGGGCGATCCGTCGCTCCCGGCGCAGCTTGGCCTCCTCCATCCGGCGCCGCTCGGCGTCGGACTCCGCGATCAGCCGCGGGACCGGTCTCGAGCGTCCGGCGCGATCGACCGCGACGAAGACCAGGTACGCGCTGTTCACGTGCCGGGTCGTCCCGGTCAAGGGGTCCTCCGCTTCGACCCGAACGCCGCACTCCATCGAGCTGGTCCCGACGTCGTTCACGCAGGCCTTCAGGACGAGGACCTCGCCGATGTGCACCGGTTCGAGGAACGACATCTCGTCGATCGCCACGGTCAGGGCGAGACCGCCCGAATGCTTGATCGCGGCGAGCGCCGCCGCGGTGTCGACGAGCCGCATGATCACGCCACCATGGACGTTCCCGGCGACGTTCGCGTCCGTGACCTCCATCATCTGGGTGAGCGTCACCGACGACTCGGCGACGGTGCGCGGACCGCGATCGGACACGCGCGCATCCTACGCAGACCTCCCAGGACCGCGCTCGAGCGTCGGTACGATCGGCGGATGCGGAGCCCGTCGTCCCTCGGCATGCTCGTCCTCGTCGCCGCGCTGCTCGCGGCGTGCGGGTCGCCGTCGCCCGATGCGGAGCCCACGAGCGTCTCTCCTTCCGCGTCCCCCTCGCCGTCCCCCTCCCCCTCGCCGTCCCCCAGCCCGGAACCGTCGCCGAGCCCGTCACCCGAGCCGGGGGTGATGCCGAGCTCCTACGGGCCGGACGACGAGCCGAACGCCCTCCCGTTCGACGCGCTGATCCCGGAGGGCGCATCGCTCACGGGCCAGTGGTTCGCGTTCACCGACGACGGCGCGGTCGTGGCCGTCGCCTGGGTCGAGGAGGGAACCGACTTCGCCAGCCTCCCGGGAGGCTTCGCCGTCTGGGAACGGCACGCTTCCTCGCCCCACTGGCGGCCGTCGTTCGTCGCGCGACACGACGCGTCCGCCGGGATCCAGCAGATCGACATCGCCACCACCGACGTCACCGGCGACGGCTCGGACGACGCGCTCGTCTTCGAGGGCCTCGGCGGGTCGGGGGTGTGCGGACGCTGGCTCGTCCTCGACCTCCTTCGCATGGAGGAGACGTTCCGCAGGAAGCTCTGCGACGGGCGGATCGACCCAGGCGAGCCGGGGGCGCCCGGCCTCGTGATCACCCGCTCGCTGTACCGGGAGGGAGATGCCCACTGCTGTCCCAGCGCGATGCAGCGGACGACGCTCACGTGGACCGGCTCGAAGTGGCGCGTCACGGACCGGACGGTGCTCGAGAGCTGAACCCGGACCGGATCGAGCCCGGGGCGTAGGCCGCCGGCCCCGGACGACCGCCGAAAGGAATCCCCCGCCCGGCACTGAACCCGGCCGCATGGGATGCCGATAACGGTCCGGAAGACCGGACAAGGGGCTGGTGTGCGGACGCTGACTGGGAACGGCCTGGCGCGGCGGGTCCACGTCGCGCTGATCGCGCTGCTGGTGGTGGGCGTCGCCGGCTCGTTCTGGATGAGCCTGCGGACCCGATCGGCCGCGCAGGAGAAGGCCGTCGAGCAGGCCCGCGTGATCGTCGACAGCTCGCTGACGCTCGTCTTCCGCCCCGACGACCTCCAGCGTCCGGCATCGTCCGCGCGCGCCCGGGAGCTCTCGCGCGCGATCGACGACGTCGTGATCGATCCCAGCGACTTCCAGACCGTGACCCTGTACTCGGGCGGTGGACAGATCCTGTTCTCCACCCAGGACGGCAACATCGGGCACCGACTGGTGGGCGAGCGGTCCCGGATCCGCGGCTCCTACAACGGACCGCCCCAGTCGCGGATCGAGGACGACACCCTCGCCGTGATGGTGGGTCTCCACTTCCCCTCCGGCGTGGGCGACGCTGCGGCCGTCGAGCTCTCGCGGCCGGCCGACGACATCGCCGGCGCGGCCGGACCGTGGCGGACGAACATGCTGCTGCTGGGCGGCGCGCTGGTCCTCGTGCTCCTCGCGGCCGGCGCTCCCGGACGCCGCGGTGCCGTCGGGGACCCGCAGGAGCTGAGGACGCGCGTGCCGGTGATCCCGTCGCATACCCCCGGCGCCGCGCCGAAGCGGTCGATCGAGCCGGCGCAGCCGGGCCTGAAGGAAGAGGCGGAAGCCCGCCGTCGAGCCGAGGGCCGGGCGCAGGAAGCCGAGCAGCGCCTCACCCTGCTCCAGGACCAGTACCGCGCCACCCTGGAGGAGCTCCAGGCCACGCAGCGGATCGTGCGCGATCAGCCGACCGGCCAGGACCGCGCGCTCGAAGAGCGCGCGGTCAAGGCCGAAGCGGCCGCCCGCTCGCTCGAGCAGCGGCTGCACAGCGTCACCACGGAGCGGGATCGGATCGCCGGCGAGCTCCTCGTCCGTCGAGACGCCGGATCGGGCCTGAGCGACGAGGAGCTGAAGCAGGCGGAGGCGGAGGCGATGGGGCTGCGCGCCGAGCTCGAGGGCGCGCAGACGCAGCTGTCGATGACGATGCAGGAGCTCGAGGCGATCCAGCGGCAGGCGGAGCGCTCCCGCGAGCTCCAGGAAGAGCTGGACGCCTCGCAGCTCGAGACGCTCCACGCGAAGGATGCGACGTACGCGATGGAGAAGGAGCTTCGTGGGGCGCGGACGGAGCTCGAGGACGCGCGCGCCGAGCTCCGGGCGCTCCGGAGCGAGGAGCAGCGCGCGACCGAGCTGACCGACGAGGTCCGGGGCGCCAAGGCCGAGCTCGACAGCATGCGCGCCTCGCACGAGGCGGAGCTGATCGAGCGCGAGGCCGAGCTGGAGGAGAAGGTGCGCTCCCTCCGGGAGGACTTCCAGATCCAGCTCGCGGAGACGGAGTCACGGCACGCGATCGAGCTCGCCGAGGCGCGGGCCGAGGTCGCGAGCGCGATGGCCACCGCGGCCCAGGGCGCTCGCGAAGCGAGCGAGCGGGCGGCGGCGGCCGGCGCCCACCTCGAGGCCGCCCGGACCGAGTCCGAATCGCGCGCCGTCGACCTGGAGAGTGCGCGCGTCGAGCTGCAGGCGGCCCACGATCGGATCGCGACGCTCCAAGGAGATCTGAACGCGCGCGAGGAGGAGGTCCGGACGACCACGCAGGACGCCGAGCGGGACCGGGCGGAGCGAGGCGCGCTCACCGCCGAGGTCGCCGGGCTCCGGACGACGCTCGAGGAGACCCGGGCCGCCCTGGACGTCGCGCAGACCGAGCGGGCCGACCTCGAGCGCGCCGGCGCGCGCACGCAGGTCGAGCTCCAGGACGCCGTCGAGCGCGCGGAGGCGCTCGCGGAGGAGCTCGAGGCGGCGTCGCTCGCCAACACGGACGTGAACCGGAAGCTCCAGGAGATCGAGGCCAGGCGCGCCCTCGAGGTGGCCGATGACGAGGGACGCGCGAACATCGACGAGTTGCTCAAGGCCACCCAGGACCGCCTGGCCGGCCAGAGCGAGAAGCTGATCGCGTCGGAGGAGCTCGCACGAGAGCTCGAGCGACGGGTCGCGGCGGACGCGGAGCGGCTCGAGGAGCTCGAGGCGCAGCTCCGCCAACACCAGATGGCGGAGCAGATGCGCGAGCTGCACACGCCGAGGGCGGAGACGCGCGAGGTCGAAGGCGTGTTGGATGACCGCCGCGTCTCCACGCCGTTCGTCAAGGAGATGTCGATGGACGCCCAGAAGACGATCTCCCGGATGATGGGCGTCACGCAGCTCCTGAAGCACAAGCACGGCGCGAAGGACCAGGCGCAGCTGCTCCAGCAGCTGACGGCGCACGCCCGACGGCTCGACCACACCGTGCGCGACCTGACGGACGTCGATGCGCTCGTCGCGGGCGCGGTGACGCTCGAGCTGCGGAAGACCGACGTCGAGTCCCTCGTCCGCCGCGTGGTCGAGGAATCCGGCGTCGAGGCCGAGCACGACGTCCGGATCGAGGCCGAACCCGTCACGATCACCCTGGACCGGGTCCGGACGGAACAGATCCTCCAGAACCTGCTGCGGAGCGCCGGCGATCGGACGCCGACCGGCAAGACGATCACGATCCGCCTGCTCCGCGACAAGGCCGGCGCGGTGGTCGTCGTCGAGGACTCCGAGACGTCCTCGGAGATCTCGCTGAGCCCGATGGTGCACAAGCTCGCGGAGCTGCAGGGCGGCTGGGCGAAGGTCGAGGGCCGCGAGGGCGGCGGCTCGGCGTTCCAGGTGTTCCTCCCCCTGAACGGGCCCGGCTCCGGCGTCGCGGCCGACGACGAAGGTGAGGCGCCGACGGCGAACGCGGAGACGTCCGAGACCCCGGCCGACGCCCCGGTCGAGGACGAGCCGAACCACTGGGTGAAGGCGGAGCAAGCGCTGGTCGCCGAGCTCCGTCAGCTCTCCCAGAACAAGGCCGGGAAGTAGCTCCGCCCGCCTAGAGCAGCCGCAGGACCAGCGCGTCGCCCTGGCCGCCGCCGCC
>Ga0114129_10013800_pt1 | contig 11508 bp, 8 predicted proteins | sample RhiMetdeltSRZDD1_FD_80071 | JGI IMG/M metagenome (GOLD analysis project Ga0114129, IMG submission 80071) | Populus rhizosphere microbial communities from Tennessee, USA - Rhizosphere MetaG P. deltoides SRZDD1 (version 2) (version 2) | ecosystem: Host-associated > Plants > Roots > Rhizosphere >... | reverse complement strand
TTCCCGGCCAGAAGCGAGTTCAGGCACCGGCTGATTTTGTCGGGCCGATTGAGAGTCGCAATGGCCACGCTTAGACAGGCAACCGGCTTTTCTGTCTGCGAACGTTCCTGATATGACAAAGGACGTGGGCTCCAATCTTCGGTCACACTCTTGTGAAGGGGAATTCGCAAGCTCCCCCTTGGCAGGCTTTTGAAAGATAAGTCAAATTTTAGCGGGCTCTTCACCTCAGGAGTCAGCCGCTATTCTAGCTTTGGTCGAATCCCACCAAAGAGGGATCGAGAAAAGCGTCCTTTCGCTAGAGAGATGAGGAGAATTGCTTCAAGCGAGCGGCATACCGTTGCCATATTTGATCCATCGCATCGGCACAAACCTCTTCAGCTGTCCGAGTCGTGTCCACTAACTCCACTTGAGGGAGCCAATCCTGCAGAGCCAGAAAGTGCTGTCGCCAATCTTCCAGCATGTCTGGAGTGTATTCGCGCTTGCGCTCATACATCACTTGGCCGGGCGCGTTCAACACGAGGACCAAGTCGGGTCCAGGACAGGTATGGCCGTCTATCCAGCGAGTAGCCCGCCGATACCAATTGAGGCGCTCTGGGTGCGGCGTCATCGCATCGTAAATGTATCGGTCAAAGACGACCAATCGGCCACGCACCTGATGATATAAGCCTCGCAGGTATCGCGACCACAGGACGCCGATACGCCCCAACTGGACCAGCCCTGGTAAGAGGAGAAAATCGATATACGGTAAGGCCCCTCCGGTCAATCCCATGTAGACCAAGCGAACGGGGAAAACGCTAGAAGCTTTGAGACCATCTGCGAGTGTTGATTTACCCGCGCCATCGGGACCAAGAAGGGCCACGCTCAAACCTCGTCGCTGCCACCACCGTAACGAAAGCAAATCGGCGAGCGCCCTCTGCCCGCGGCGAAACACTCGCTGCACACCGACGGACGGACGTGGAATAACCTTAGCTTTGAGAGCAGGTGCTAAGGTCTCCAAGGCTTCCCAAGCCCCAGTGCTAGCGCAGTGCACAATCTGAGCCGGCGTCCAACCAGGCGGACAGGCGGTCTCGACGATTCGCCCTAAAGGGCCATCGACTTTCGCGTAGGCCGCAATAGCTTGCAGGCTTTCTTCATGGCGCAGTTGAATGGCGTCCTTATCCAAAAGAACATGCAGCAGCAAGGCCCAGAATGCGTCATCCGGGCCAAGTATGGCTAGTGGCCCTTTCCAGTGGCGGCGATTGAGACAACCAGCCTCCGCCTTGGTCTTCCATTGGTACCCAGGCCCGAAAGACAACTCTGTCGTACAGTGCAGCCAAAGCCATTGTGCGGTGGATCGGTGGTAGCAAAGCCAGTGGGAGCTGCGGCCTCTTAGTGGAATTCTCACGAACTTTCGCGCAAGAAGCAGTGGCGGCACTCGGGCGAAATCCGCAGGGTTGATCAGCAGATCGATGTCGCTTTCTGGGGCACACAAATTTGAAGGGAGGCGCAGACAGCACCACGTCACGTCCGCTTGCTCAAAATCCGCGAACACGTCCGCCAGGACTGAATGTAGCTTCAAACCAGCATCGGTTAGCCAATGCCCTTGGCTCCGAGTCTGGGCGTGTGAATCAGAATGGGGACGTCGTGCTCGCATAAGGCTTACTGGTGCTTTTCGGCAACAAAGCGGACGGCTGTTACGGCCACGAGGGCAAAACAAAGAGGAACGAAGTTATTGAAATCTCTCTAGTTTCTGCGTAGTTTGCAAGCATTTCGTGGACAAATTTCTTCAACGCCTTCCTTCGGCTGGAGAAAAAACAGCTCGGGAGGAGATTTAGGGGTGAGTGGCGTAGGAGCCTGGGTTCGGGATGTGGGGTTCGGTCCCTCCTTGGCGCCATAGACTGAGCCCCGCAGGCACTTCGTTTTAAGAGTCGAGACCATAAGCTCGGAAGTCGAAATTGAAGCCGCCGCCCTGGCGACCTTTACATGCGGTGCCTGCGATTGGATTGAGCTCCTTCTCTTTCTCCAGGTGTTATTTCTTGATGCGGTGTCTGGTGCACGAAGGCATACTTGGAAATCAGCTCATTATACAACCGCTCATAGGCTCCGATCGATCCCTCCCAGTCGAGATTTTCCAGTGCCCATTGCCGGGCGCGGTGAGCCATGAGGCGTCGCTGATCCGAATGCTCTAGCAGCCTGCAGATTGCGTTCTGAAAATCCTCATCAGCATCAACGATCGCAGCATGCATTCCAGTTTCAATGTCCAGACCTTCTACGGCAAGCGGAGAGGCGACTAGTGCCTTGCCTGCCGCAAGGGCTTCAAGAACCTTCACGCGCATCCCTCCTCCCAGTCGCAGTGGAACTACCACTACGGCTGCCTGATCCAGGAAGGGAGCAATTTCCGGAACCAACCCCGTCACGAAGATGCCAGCGCCAGAAAGTCTGCAGATCTCTGGTGGCGGCTGGTCCCCCACTAGGTACAAGGATGTGTCCGGGAACTTTTTTCGCACGACTGGAAAGATCCGTTGTCCAAGCCGTAAGGCAGCGTCCACATTGGGTGGATGAATGAAATTGCCTACAAAAAGCACACTCGGCGGCGAGGAACCCAGCGGGTTGGCTTCGCGGGCAGAAACACAGGTGGCGATAGGGATGCGGACAATAGGCACTGAATAGGCGGATCGATTAAGCACGCGTCGGTCGCGCTCGGTGAAAACAACAAGAGTCTCAACGTGTCGGGTGAGAGATCGTTCAAACCTTTGCCACGCCAAAGCGTCAAGAAAACGAACTACGCGGCCCACACCGTTTCCAGAATTTTTCAATTGCTGAGCTGCTTGGGCTGCGGGTTCGTGCATTGTAAGGATGCGTGGTCGAAGACAGCCATTGAGACAGGAAGCATACTGTCCCATAGTGGGATACTCTATCTGCACCACATCAGGCTGCCAATCGTGAAGCAACCGGCAGAGTTCGCTTCTGTAGGCTCCGACTGCGTGGCTAGTTACACTGGTTGGTCTTCCGAGGAAAAGTCCTCCAGCTTGGCGCCCACGCCGAAACCAGCGCCCAGTGAAGGAATCAACTGTTCCGGACCGTTTGATTTCGCAAGTCAGCGCACATCGATTCCGAAGATCGTCGTCGATTGGCGGCTCGCCCCCGGTGCGCAAGCAAAGCAAACCAACGTGATGGCGGTCGCACATTTTTTGCAAGAGTTGAGCGAGGACCCGAGCGCCGCCATGAGCAGCATCCAAGCGAGGCGGGAAGGGAAGGAGAAACAACAACTTTAATTGTCGAAGCAACGTGTCCTCCCCATGCGCAACTATTCTTCACGGAAGAAGGTCTCGCGATTAGCGACCACCTTCTGCAAGATGCCTAAGAATGGCTTCCCCTGAGGTTCTTCGTGTCCTACCTGCTCGTTGTCGGCGTGGTGGAGCCAGCAGACATGGAAACACAGTAGTGATAGGTCTTTTGATATGCCGACAGATTTCTCTAATCTGCGCCGTAATCGAGCCACATCTTCTACATATTTGCCTCTAACGAAACAGGTTTCAAAAGCACCTTCACGGTCCACATGGTGCTGTGTGGAAGCGGCGGCATCGGCGACCATATAGTAAAAATCGGTCATGGGGAGCCGGCCTTCCCCAGCCGTCTCCCAATCGATAACGCCCAATCTGTTGTCATCAAGGATGAGAATATTTGACATCGTCAGATCATTGTGCGCTGCGACTAGAGGGACAGGATAACCATTGAGGCGTGAGCAGAGCTGAATAAGCCAATCTACGTATACCTGACCCTTGTCCAAAAGTCGAGCCAAGCGCTTTGCAGGGTCCAGAATTACACGATCGATGATCCCCTCGTCAAACATTCGAGAGACGGTTGTGGCTCTATTCCAGGCTTCCAGCCACTTCGTAACGGATTCCAAGACGCCGAACAGTCTTTGAGGCTTGTAATCAAGAAAACGTGTTGCCGGAGTACCCTTGAGGACTGTTTGAAGAGAAGCTTCGTTTTCTTCAAACTGGACATAGCCCACGGCATCCGGAACATCAGCTCCGGACTGACGCACGGTGTCTGCGAAGCTTCGGAGTGTCTTCAATTCTTCCTTCAGTGACACAGAACCGGCACATCGGCGACTGACCTTGGCTATGGCAGCGGGATAAGCCTCAGTGCCATAAAAGCAATGCAGCACGGCATGGCAGCTTTCCGGGCGGGGGGACTTGATGACTATATGACGTGGAGTTTCGGCTCGGGCAGTTTCAAGCTGGCCCAACCAACTGAAGAGAGGCGGGGCTTTTTCGCGGCGTGCGACCAAGCCAACGGAAGATGAAAACTTCATTAGGAATTGAGTCGTAGAAGCAAACCTTAGGCCGAACAGCGCCAACTGGCGTCTCATCGGTGACGTTCCAAGTAGTCTTTCGACGACGTACCGGACTATCGTGTCATGAAGCGGCACCAGGTAGTGGCTTATTGCCAGATTGGGAAGATGGAGGACAGAAAGCTCGACCACCAACCCATGTAGACGAAGGGACCTTTCAGTTTCCCGCCGCCACGGTGGAGGAACCACCGCATAAATCAGTCCGTCCCGAGAAAGTTCTTTTGAAAGCAAAGAAGCGGTTTCATTAAGCCAGCCTTTGGATTGGCATTCATTCCAGCTTGGGGCCAGAAGAACTAGGTCGGCAGGGCCGCCCTCGCCCCGCCATCTCGCAGGGGAAAAAAACCGGGGAGGGCAATTACTTCCCAGGACTATGCCGCGGCCGATCTGGCCGGCTGGGTGGAGCAACTCAAGAGGATGGAGAGAGTTCCCAGTCACTTGACTACAAGACCTGAGAGGATTGAACGAATCAAGGCGCCGCTCTGATTTTGGAGGAGTTTCCGTTGTGATTCCTGGGTGTGGGGACTGGTGAGGCTACGACCCTAATACTCGCCGCCAGGCCGCTATATCCTGCAGGATACGTTTTCGATTTTCGGGATCGGAGGTGAGCAGCAGCCGTGCGCTATCTCGGATCAATCGTCCTAACCTCTTACACTTGAAAGTGACGATTAAGAGGAACCGCAGAACATTGGGGCAGTGTTTCCGATAGAATAGCTTCGTGCTGTTATAGAGTTCCACTTCCATTTCCACGCGGCATTGCCGGGCGCTCGCCTGACCGACGTGCATGATCGTTGAGGTGGGAGTGAAGTGGATCTCCCAGCCCTTCTGTTGCAGCCGGAGGCTGAGATCGACCTCTTCGAAGTACATGAAGTAGGATTCATCGAACCCGCCCGTCGAAGTGAACGCCTTCCGGCGGATTGCTAGCGCCGCCCCCGTGACCCAAGGAACCACCCGGTCTTGATTGTGCTCCCACGTCAGTAAATAGTAGTTGCGCCAGATTGGAATATATTTGATGAGTGGATACAGACTGAAAGGCCTTGGAAAGTTCCTGCAAGACGACTGCAGGGAACCGTCGACATTCAACAGCCTCGGACCCACTAAGCCAGCCTTAGGATGCAGGTCAAGGTAGTTCCCAAGCCCCAACAGTGCCCCGGGCTCCAGGACGGTATCGCCATTAAGAAGTAGCACGTATTCAGCAGTGGAACTCGTGATGGCCTGGTTGGCGGCCTTGCTATAACCCAGATTGATTGGGTTGGCCTTCAGAGTCACATGCGGGAATTCCGTTCGAACTATTTCTGCAGATCCGTCTGAAGAGGCGTTGTCTACAACAATCACTTCCGCTGGAGATTGGAGCAGCACCGAGCGGAGGCAATCGCGGAGGAGTTCGGCCGTATTGAAGCTAATAATTGCGACCGCTACTTTAGTTGAGCGAACCGTGGTTCCCATTTCGAACGACGAGATTTCATCGTTGAGAATAGCACTATTCAGCATCGGGCTCTTTGGAATTCGTCTTTCCGAGATCTGCATCATATGGGTAGCAACACCGCTGTGAAATGTTTTGCCTTCCATCAGATCTTTTTCGGCAACGGAATGAGCAGCTATAGTACCAATCTGGCCGACACCACTCTTTTCGCAAAAGGACGAATGAGGATATATCCTGGGTTATCAATTGAGAAGTAAGAAAGTAGCTAGAAAAACGAAACGTGCAAAAACAACCACAGTTGGGACTTGCTCCACAACAGACCTGCTCAAGTTAGTAGTGATTCTTGCGGAGCTAGCAGCATGAGTCAATCGGTCATCGGAAGGATAAGTAGACTCCCACTCTGGTTGTACTTTTTTCACGTCCTAGTACCAAAGTACTACTCTAACAACGTGGTAACTTAAGCCACCGTAAACCACGGGTGATCCACAAAATACAGACCGACGGTTAGGTAGGATAAAAGAGGCGGGCCGGTTCTTTTCGACTGCGCCATCCCCTGGCATTCTACGGCATGCGGGCGTTTTTCAAAGCCTGTGCCCTTGGGGATGCGAAAGGAGTCGTCCTCTTAGGGCGCGGCTCCAGGACGCCCCTAACTCTTGGTGAATCATTGACCCCTGAGTATCCTTAACGTGGTGCTGTCCAGCCAAGACGTCGCGCCCAATATTCGAAAAGTCTTGAACCCCCTCGGCGACGACCACTCGTAGCTGATGAGTCCAACAATAGTGCGGGGAACTTGAGCCTGCACTTATTAACGAACCGCTTCCCCATTCTCCCTTTGCTGCTGAGACGCTTTCCCCTATAATTCCATTCACCGTCTGCTGCCGTGAGAAACAAATCGACTGTTGCTTCAACTGAAATCGCATTGACGTTATGAAACGATCCAAACGCTTTGAATCTCGCTCAGGCCGGGACATCAACAAAGATAGTTTCATTCACGAATGGCCGGAGACGGGGCTCATTCTCTTCAACAGTCCGAATGATCCGACGCCTCAAATTCGAATTGTCGACGGGAGAATCACTGAGCTGGATGGGAAAGCCGAAGCCCAGTTCGATTGGATCGACCAGTTCATTGCGCGCTACGCCATCGATCCCAGGCAGGCTGAAAAGAGCATGGCTATGGACTCTCTGGCGATTGCTCGACTGCTCGTTGACTTCCAGAGTGGACGGGAAGAAATTGTAAGAATTTTCAGCGGCTTGACTCCGGCAAAAATCGTGGAGGTGGTCAATCATCTTAATGTGGTCGAGATGATGATGGCGTTACAGAAAATGCGAGCTCGCAGAACTCCCTCGAATCAAGCTCACGTTACCAATCGAAAGGAAAATCCAGCCTTGCTGGCAGCGGATGCGGCGGAGGCTGTCGAGAGAGGATTTTCAGAGCTGGAAACCACGGTCGGTGTGGCGCGCTACGCTCCCTTTAATGCCATGGCCATATTAATTGGTTCACAGACAGGACGGGGAACAGCTCTCACGCAATGCGCTGTGGAAGAGGCTCTCAGCCTGAAGCTAGCGTGGCTGGGACTCACTACTTATGCCGAGACTCTGTCCGTGTATGGAACGGAGCCAGCCTTTCGAGACGGAGACGACACGCCCTGGTCCAAGGCGTTTCTAGCCTCCGCTTATGCCTCGCGTGGGATCAAAGTGAGATTTACCTCCGGTTCCGGCTCTGAAGCTTTGATGGGACATGCCGAAGGCAAATCGATGATTTATCTTGAGACGCGTTGTCTGGCGGCCATCAAAGGCGCGGGTTCCCAGGGAGTTCAGAACGGTTCCATCAGTTGCATTGCGCTGCCTGAGTCCTTGCCAGGAGGAGTGCGTGGAGTCCTGGCAGAAAACCTCATCGCGGCTCTTCTTGATTTGGAAATCGCATCGGGTAATGACGCCATGGCGTCGCATTCTCAGATTCGCAAGGCCTCCAAGCTGATGCTGCAGTTTTTGCCAGGGACCGATTTCATCTTTTCCGGATTCAGTTCCATGCCCAGAGAAGACAATCTTTTCGGGGGCGGCAACTTTGATGCGGAAGATTTGGACGACTACAACATCCTGCAGCGCGATATGCAAGCGGATGGCGGGGTTCGTCCGGTCCGAGAGACTGAAGTGGTGGAAGTTCGAAGACGTGCGGCGCAAGCCATCCAGGCTGTCTTTTCAGACCTGGGACTGCCGGCAATCACCGATACTGAAGTCGAGGCCGCGGTGGTTGCGCGCAGCAGTCGGGACATGCCGGATCGAGATGTGGTTGCAGATCTCACGGCGGCTGAGGGCTTCCTTCAGGATGGCAGAAACGGACTTGATATAATTCGAGCGTTGGCCAAGCAAGGATTTTCCGACATTGCTGAAAAGATTCTTCAGATTCAAAAGCTGCGAATCTCGGGGGATTATCTTCAGACGTCGGCTGTCGTGTTGGCGGAGCGCACGGGAGAAAGCTCTACCAGTCGTTCCAGCGGTTCCAAGCGCTTGCGAGTTCTGAGCGCCCTCAACGATCCCAACGATTACCAGGGGCCCGGAAGCGGATACCGGCTGACCGGAGAACGCTGGAAGGAGGTCGCAGACATTCCCCAGGCCCAAGATCCAAGGCAGATCGGCAGTCCAAGCCGTGACCGAGTCGAAAGCTTCTTCGAGGAAGCAGGCGAAGCCCAAAGCACACTGAATGTCAAAGAGATTGTGATAGCGGTTGGGCCTGCCTTTGGATCAGCGCTCGACGCCACGCTCTTGGGTCTGCCTCACGAACAGGTCCTGAAAGCAATGATCAAAGGTGTTGAGGAGGAGTGCATGGCGGTGCGAGTCGTCAAGATCTACTCCACATCGGATTGCGGTTTCATTGGTCATGCGGGCGCACAGTTAAGCGGATCGGGGGTCAGCATTGGCATTCAATCCAAGGGAACGACAGTGATTCACCGCAAGGATCTTGAGCCGCTCAATAATCTGGAGCTCTTTCCTCAGGCCCCCAACTTGACGCTCGAGTCTTATCGAGTGATCGGACGCAACGCGGCAAAATACGCCAAGGGAGAGCCGGTGCTTCCAGTGCCCATCGAGATCGATAATATGGCCCGACTAAAATATATCGTTAAGACCACACTGCTCCATCTCAGAGAAACGCAGCAGGTGAGTTCGCGAAAGCCGCCGCAAGAGGTGCACCTCCGCCCATGAAAGAAAATCCCATACTTCAAAGCTACCCGCTTTCTGAGAAACAATCCGAGCGACTGAAGACACCCTCAGGGCACTCATTTCAGGAAGTGACTTTGGAAGCAGTTCTTGAGGGAAAGGTGACGATGTCAGATTTGAGGGTGACAGTCGAGGCGCTGGAGCTGCAAGCTCAGCTTGCCGTGGCGGCGGGCAGGCCCCAACTCGCTGAGAATTTCAGGCGTGCCGCAGAGCTTGCGGAAGTGCCGGAAGAGAAAATCATGCAAATTTACAATGGGCTCCGGCCTGGACGAGCCAGCCAGGCCGAGCTGGAAAGGCTGGCTGATACATTGAAACAGGACTTCAAAGCTTATCGTTGCGCCCGCTTCGTGCGCGAGGCCGCCGCGGCCTACTTCAAGAAGTAGAATGGGTCCCCACTGAGGGCGTGAAAAGGTTCGAACGGCCCCCGCTCGGTCCATCAGCCCACGGACGACCCTCTTCATGTCCTTCAGAGGAGAATCTTCTGACGGCCGACTCTTACCCCTTCTGAAAATCGGTCGATATGGCCAGTTTCCCCCACTGCAGGATAAATTTTCCTCCACTACCTTGCTTCTCCAGCTTGATCGTCAACTCCTCGACAGGACTGTCAGTCCTTTGATAAATCAACGGGACCTCAGCCACGGTAGACTTGTCTTCTTTTTGAATGAGGAGATGCCACTTCTCTTTTGCCACCAGCTTCGCCCTTAGGACATACGTTCCCTTATCCACCAGCTTGCCGCCGAACTTCAATGCCACGTCCGTGCTGAGTGTTGTGGAGGCGTCGGCGCCCATGCGCCACTCGTCGCCCACCCCAATCATCCCTTCAAGGTCCCGGCCTTTGAGTTTGGGCCGGCCATAATCAATTGAAACCTTGCCTCCGTCAAGAGCCAGCGTGGCCTCACCGCGTCCGTTGGGAGATTGGGCGTAGGCTCCCCCCAGATGCAAAAGAGCGAGTGACACGATTCCCAGAATAACGTTCTTCATCAGGCTTGCCTCCTTGAATTTAGGTTTGCGTGAACTGATTAGAGAACCAAGGTAAATCGAACAGCTAATTATACTGAGACCGAGCGTTGATGACAACGAGCTATTAACTGCGGACCTGCTTACTTGCTTTGATTCATGGAAGCCCCTAACGAATTTCCGACCGTTTTTCTTGCCGCTAGTTCAAACTCCATGCTGAAGCGCGGGCCAATGAAAGGCCGTCTGGGATTCGTGTGTGAATGATGACTCTACCACTAGGGTCCTGGTCGATACTGCCAGCGCCACAGTTTTCCGTCATCCGGGTCATCCACTTCGCCGACCCATTGCATCCCCACCTTCGTGAGAATACGCCCTGATGCATTAGGCTCCGGAAGGGTGTGGGCAATGATTTCTTGCACTTCCGGAGAAGCTCTCGCCAACGAGATGAGCTTCTCAGCCATCGCGGTGGCGAATCCTTGACCCTCAAACTCTGGAAAAGTGAAATAGGCAATCTCCACCCGGCCATTCTCCGATGGGCCACTCTTGAATCCGCAAGTACCGACGACAGTCGCCCTGTCAGAATCGAGCGTCAGGTATCCACCCCAAGGCACCTCACGAGGAACCGCGGCAATCATCGCCAGGGTTTGCCGGACAACTTCACGAACTAGGTCTTCACAGCTCCCAACCTGTGCTCCAAGGCTGGTTGTGAACTCGGCAGCGCCGGCTTCGAGCGTCTGGGCCATTTTGCTGTCAATGGCTAGAAAATCTATCTTTCGAATGCTTAGATGATCCATTGGCTCTCCACGCGGGACTAACTTGACGGAGCCGACGGGAGGTACTTGTCGATATCACCAGTAATCAGCCGAGCCCCACGCTGGAACGTGAAGTAAGCCCAGGCCCATTCAAACAACACGATGAAGCGATTGCGAAAGCCAATGAGAAAAAAGATGTGACGAAAGAGCCAGGCGACCCAGGCGACAAACCCCGAGATATGGAATCGTCCCAGATCGGCCACAGCTTGGGCACGACCGATCGTGGCCAGGTTGCCTTTGTCCCAGTAATAGAATGGCTGATGAGAGAGACCGGAACACCCGCGCACAATGCTTTTGGCGGCATGGCGGCCTTGTTGAATCGCGACCGGGCACACTCCGGGCAAAGGCTTGCCAGTCTGATGCATGTATGCGGCCAGGTCTCCAATGACAAAAACTTCAGAATGGCCGGGAATCGTGAGGTCCGGCTCCACCAGAACACGTCCTACACTGTCCAGAGCGACACCCAGTGATTTCGCCAGCGGAGAAGCACTCACTCCAGCAGCCCAAAGAACAGTCCTTGCTGGATGTCTCTCATTGCCAAACTCCACCCACGCCGAGTCGACCTCCGTAACCGGGCAATGGGAATGCACCTCGACACCCATGGCCGCCAACGCTCGTTCCGCTGAGGCCGAGAGCTCCTCGGGGAATGCAGCCAAAAGACGGGGGCCGGCTTCAAGCAAGACGATTCGAGCTTCCTTAGGATCAATCGCACGAAAATCGCTGACCATCACGTGACGTGCGATTTCTGCAATGGCGCCTGCGAG
>Ga0114129_10013799_pt1 | contig 11510 bp, 10 predicted proteins | sample RhiMetdeltSRZDD1_FD_80071 | JGI IMG/M metagenome (GOLD analysis project Ga0114129, IMG submission 80071) | Populus rhizosphere microbial communities from Tennessee, USA - Rhizosphere MetaG P. deltoides SRZDD1 (version 2) (version 2) | ecosystem: Host-associated > Plants > Roots > Rhizosphere >... | reverse complement strand
CCACTCTGCAGCCGGTTGAGGAACGCCTGTGGGCCCGAACTGACGGCGGCGGCCTGGCTCGTTAGCATGATGACCATTAGCAGCAGACGGAACATCATGACCTCTGCCCTCTGCAGAGCACATCCCGTTCCATCTGCACCATGTCGCTCGCCTGCTACCGCCTTCAGCGAGCTCAGACAGCGGAGGACCTGGTGCCCGGGCTCAAGCTCCTCGAGTGGGCCAGCGAACGAGCGTTGCCGTCCAGGACAATGGCGGAGCAGCTGCATCCCTATACCGGCGAGCCGCTCTCGGTCTCGCCGCTCACATGGAGCCATGCCGAATACGTGCGAGCCGTGCAGGAGTACATCCAGCGCCACTCCCGAGTAAACCTTTGCCCGTGCTGTGCGCAGCCGGTACGTGAGGCGGATCTGAGTTCAGACGGTACGCTCGCTGGCGCTGATCGTAATCCCTCCGAGGCCGTCGCGTTCTAGCCCCTCGATCCCACATCCTAGCGTTCGTAGTTCTTCACTCGACGTCGGTTCGAGTGCGTAGGCGTATGCATCGTGCGTACGGTTACACACGCACGATGGGGCAGCATCGGCGCTCGATGGTGATTCGAGCGCTCAGTTCACCGGCATCGTCCTTGCCCATTAGGCCTCGTGACTCGAGGTGCGCGAAGGCGATATGTCGGGCAAACAAGTTCTACTCCTCTCGCTCTTGGGAGCCATAGGTACCTGGTTCCTGACCACCATTGATAACCGGTTGCTGGGACCGGTATCGCCTCCCGCTCCCGCTGTTGCAGGGAGCCCCGCCAGTTCCCCCGCCAGCATACGAAATAGCGCACAACGACAATGCCATGCGGCGACGGTTCCTGTCGCCCTGGCAGCGGGTGAGACCCGCCGTTACACGGTCTTCGGTGAGCTGTGCTTTCCGCTGGTGAAGGACGGGAGGATTCCGACGGTCCATCTGGCTGTTCATGGCGCTACCTACAGCCACCTGTATTGGCGTTGGCCGTATCAGCCCGAGATCTACTCGTACGCCGATCACCTGTCGGCGGCCGGATACGCCGTATTCGCCGTCGATCGGATCGGCGTCGGCCGGAGCTCGCACCCACCCGGCGCCTCGGTGACGATGAACGTCAACGCCTTCGTGATCCACCAGCTGGTTGGGGCGCTCCGGCGCGGCTCCATTGGCAAGGTCGCGTTTCAGCGCGTCGTGTTGGTGGGGCATTCGCTGGGATCCATTGCTGCTCTTGCCGAGTCCAGCCGATACCAGGACGTCGACGGCCTGGTGTTGACCGGCATCAGTCATTTCTCCCCCGGCGATGCGTCCTTGCTCCCATCGCTGGTTCGGGCCAACCGCGATCCGCGTTTCGCCGGCCGGAAGCTCGATGATGACTATCTGACCACGTCGCCGGGGTCGCGCGCCGCCAACTTCCTCTATTCGCCTTCATCCGATCCTCGGCTCCTCGCGCTCGACGAAGCCATCAAAGAGACCGTCACGACCGCCGAGCTCAAGACCAGTGTCCCAGTCCTGCTCTCGGGCGCCAGCTTCGCTATCCGAGTGCCCGTGCTGCTGATTGCCGGCCAGTTCGACCCGGGTATCTGCGGGAGCGCGCCGATCTGCGCCAGCACTGCGGCGAGTGCAGCGGCCTTCGAGGCCAGCGAGAGGCCGTTCTTCGCCCCAGAAGCATGCCTGCAGACCATCATCATCCCGGATGCGGGCCCTGATCTCAATCTCGAGCCGTCGGCTCCGGACATGTACGCGGCGATCCGGGCCTGGTCCGGTGCGTACATCGGCCTGCGCCAGGCCGCGCGGCCGTGCAGCGAACATGTGCGTCCGGGTAGCGATGGGATCAGGGAGGCGCACCTCCAAAGGATGGCGGCATCGCATGTCGGCTCGGTGGACTCCGGCACGGCTCGGCACCCGCGATGATGTCTGCGGGACCTCTTTAGGCACATTCGGGATCTGGTGCCGGTTTCCCCAATCGCGCGCGTTTCGGTCGCTGATACGGCGTTCCCCACGCCGATGACTCATCGGCGGTGCGCGACACCAGCCCGCTCCTCCTCAGCGAACAGATCTCGCCTCACCGCCAGGCTGCGTACCGGCAGACACGCTGCATATCGGTAATCACTCGAAGCGTGGGCGTTGATCGGCGCCCGAAATCGGCTTCGCCTTCTAAGCGCTTGTATCCCAGCCCTTCCGCAGATCATCCCTCAGGTCCTCTGGTGCGGTCCCCAACTTGCCTTCGCTGGCCTGCAGTGATGGCCATGCAGCCCGGCTCGAGCGACCTGCCCCCGCTTGCAGCCGGATTCGAGAACAGGGGCACTCGCAAGGGTGAATCAATGTCGAGCCGTTCGATCTTCACGGGTGCGCTGTTCCTCCTGATGCCCGCACTGGCGGTGGCGCAAGCGCCTGCCGCTCCGTCCGAGACCTGGCCGCAGGTCACCGTCTTTGCCAACGGCGGCGGAGCCTCGCCCCTCACCAACCTCAACGAACTCGGCACCGCCGACTTCAAGACCGGCTGGACCGCGGGCGGCGGCGTCGGCGTCCAGCTCAATAGGTATCTCGCAGTCCGCGGGGTGTTCGATTACGCCCGCAATAAGGGAGACGACATCTCGAGCGCATACGCCGGGCAGAGCTTCAACCGCTACTTCTATGGCGCCGACATCCAGCTGCGCTACCCGACCAAGAGCGGCTTCGCTCCCTACCTCCTGGGTGGTGCGGGGGCCGTCACAATCGACAACAAGGACGATCCGACGTTCAACCAGTTCACCAATTTCGCCGGCAAAGTCGGCGCGGGAGTCGAGTACGCATTCCCGAACAATGGTTTCGGGGTCTTCGCCCAAGGCGCGTCGTACATCTACGAGTTCGACCACGGCGGGTTCGACAAGACCCAAACCGACCTCCTCTGGACTGCCGGTTTGAGCTACCGCTTCAGACTGTAATCCGAGGATCCCGCGCTATGCCTCTCATCCTATCGACTTGGCGCGCCCCGCTTCGGCGGGGCGCCACCGTTCTGATGCTGATTGCCTGCGCCCTGGCCCTCCTGGGGTGCAGCAAGCAGACGCCGCCTCCACCACCGCCTCCGGAAGTCGCGGTGCTGGCGGTCGAGCCACGGACGGTGGAAGACCAGTACGAGTTCATCGGCGAAGTGCAGGCGTTTCGGCGGGTCGAGGTGCGCGCCCAGGTGAGCGGTGTGATCGTGGAGCGTCCTTTCCGCGAGGGGGCCGAGGTCAAAGCCAACGATGTGCTCTATCGCATCGACCCGAGGACCTACGAGGCAGCCCTTCGAGGCGCTCAAGCCCGCCTCGCCGAGTCTGAGGCCCGCCTCGCCAATGCCATGACGAACGCCGATCGCCTGCGGCCGCTGCTCGAGTACAAGGCGGTTGCGAGACAGGACGTGGACAACGCCGAAGCGGAGCTCAAGCAGGCGCGAGCGTTGGTCGATGACGCTCGCGCGTCGGTGGACCAGGCCCAGAAGGAGCTCGACTACACCGTGGTGCGCGCCGAAATCTCGGGTCGTGCCGGCCGGGCCCTGCTCGACCTAGGGACCCGGGTCACGGCCTTGAGTGATGTGCTGACGACCATCGATCAGCTCGATCCGGTGTACGTCAGCTTCCGCCCGTCGGCGCAGCAGCAGCTCGCCTGGAAGCGCGATCCGCACACCGCTCGAGCCCTGGAGGCGGGCGGCTCGGTTCGAGTGCAAGCGATGCTGGCCGACGGCACGGCGCTGCCCCGCACCGGCCGGATCAGCTTCGTGGATCCGGTGGTGGATTTGGCGACCGGGACCCAGCAGTTCCGCGCCGAGTTCGACAATTCAGACCGACTCCTGGTTCCGGGCCAGTTCATTCGGGTGCGGCTTCAGGGGCTCACCCGAGACAGTGCGATTCTGGTTCCCCAGCGCGCCGTGGTGCGGCAGATGGGGCGGCAGTCGGTATACGTCGTCGGCAAGGGAGACTCGGTCGGCGTCCGCGACGTCGAGGGTCACGCCTGGCTGGGCGACGACTGGTTGATCGATCGCGGACTCCGAGCCGGCGATCGGGTGATTGTGGACGGCGTCCAGAAAGTGCGCCCAGGGGGCGTAGTCAAGCCGACGCCGCTCGCGGTGGCGCAGTCGTCGCAGGCGGCGATGACCAGCTCGGGCAGCGACGGAGGGCAGCCATGACTCCGGGGAGCCAGAGCACCCAGTACTTCTTCGTCCGCCGGCCGGTTTTGGCAGCGGTGCTGTCGATCATCATCACGCTGCTGGGTGCTTTTGCGATCCGCCAGCTTCCGGTGAACCAGTATCCGCAGATCACGCCGCCCCTTGTCCAGGTGAAGGCGACGTATCCTGGCGCGACCGCGCAGGACGTAGCCAGCGCGGTCGCGGCTCCGATCGAGCAACAGCTCTCGGGGCTCGACGGCCTCCTGTACTACCAGTCACAAAACGCCAGCGATGGCTCCATGACCCTGTCGATCTACTTCGACATCTCGAGGGATCAGGACATCGCCGCAGTGGACGTCCAGAACGCGATCCAGGTGGCCACGCCTCAGTTGCCGCAGGCCGTGGTGCAGCAGGGAATCACGATCACGAAGGCCAACAGCTCGATCCTGCTGGTCGTGGCCCTCTCCTCGGATGATCCGCGATACGACGCGACCTACCTCAGCAACTACGCAAAGCTCTACCTCGAGGACGAGATCAAGCGACTCCCCGGCGTGGGCGACGGGTCCGTGTATGGGAACCTCGAGTTCTCGATGCTGGTGAGCCTCGATCCGCAGCGGATGGCGCAGCTCGGTCTCACCGTGACGGACGTGCAGAATGTGGTGCTCCAGCAGAACGCCACCAAGCCTGCCGGACGGCTGGGCCGCGAGCCATCGCCGCAGTCCACCCAGCTGACGCTGCCGGTTACCACGACCGGACGGCTGACCGATCCCGGCGAGTTTGCCAACCTCATCGTCCGAGCTCGACCTGACGGCTCAGTGGTTCGGGTCGGGGACATCGGCACGGTCAGGCTCGGGTCGCGGAATTACGACCTGGTCGCCCGAGTGGATGGCAAGCCCACGGCGATCATCGTGGTGTACGCCCGCCCCCGTGCCAACGCACTGGATGTGAAGAACGAGGTCGTGGGACGCATGACCGAGCTCGCCAAGGCCTTCCCGCCCGGGGTGCGCTGGAGTCTGTCATTCGACACCACCCCGTTCATCACGGCCTCGATCGAAGAAGTGGTCCAGACCCTGTTGGAAGCCATGGTCCTGGTGACGCTGGTCGTCTTCGTGTTCCTTCAGAACTGGCGCGCCACACTCATTCCCATTCTGGCCGTGCCGGTGAGCATTGTCGGCACCTTCCTCGGGCTCGCCGCACTCGGCTTCAGTGTGAATACGCTCACGCTGTTCGGCCTCGTCCTCGCCATCGGGATTGTGGTGGACGACGCCATCGTCGTGATCGAAAACGTCGAGCGCATTATGGAACAGGAGCACGTCTCCCCACGAGTGGCGGCGGACCGCGCTATGCGCCAGGTGGGAGGCGCCCTAGTCGCCATCGTGCTGGTGCTCTGCGCCGTGTTCGTGCCGCTCGCATTCCTTGGCGGGATTACCGGAAAGATGTACCAGCAGTTCTCGCTCACGATCGTGATCGCGGTGGTGTTGTCCGGGATCGTGGCCCTGACGCTCACCCCCGCCCTCTGTTCGGTCCTGCTCCGGGACTCGCACGCCAAGCAGGAGAACCGATTCTTTCGCTGGTTCAACCAGGGGTTTGGCTGGGCCACTCGGCGCTACACCGGGATGGCCGGCCGGGTGGTCGCGCGGCCGCGGACCTGGGTTGCCGTCTTCGCCGTCATGCTTGCACTCACCGTGGTGCTCTACCGGCACGTCCCAGGCGGGTTCCTGCCCGGCGAGGACAAGGGGTATTTCGCCATGGCGGTCCAATTGCCCGACGCAGCATCGACCCACCGGACTGAGGCGGTGGTTCGGAAAATCGAAGAGATGCTCAAGCAGGAGCCCTCAGTGGACCACGTGACGGCGCCAGTGGGCCTCGATGTCCTGACCCGGGCCAACCAGACCAACTACGCCGTCGTTTTCGTCACACTCAAACCGTGGGATGAAAGGACCGGTAAGGATCAGAGCCTGGAGGCAATCCTTGCTCGCATGAACGGGCGGCTCGCCACCATCAAGGAGGCGCTCGCCTTCGGCTTCAATTTCCCCGAGATCCCGGGACTGGGAGCGACCAGCGGCCTCGAGCTCAACCTCCAGCAGCGCACGGGTGGTGACATCGGTGCCTTTGCCCAGCAGGTCCAGTCCTTCATCCAGGATGCAAGCCAATTGCCGGAGGTCGGAGGTCCACGATCCCTCATTCGTACCGACGTGCCCCAGGTGTTCGTCAAAGTCGACGACGACGCCGCCCGGGCCCGCGGCGTCGACCAGGGACAGCTCTTCGGCACACTCCAGGCAATGCTCTCCACGCTCTATGTGAACGACTTCAACCTCTATGGCCGCACGTATCGAGTGCAGCTCGAGGCGCAGTCGCGGTTCCGCCAGCGCCCCGAGGACATAGGAGGCTTCTACGTGCGAAGCGATCGGGGGGAAATGGTGCCACTATCCGCGCTGGTACAAGCCGAGATGCGAGGAGGACCAACGTTGGTGTCCCGCTTCAATGGCTTCCCGGCTGCCCTGGTTACGGCCACCACGACGCCGGGCCACAGCTCAGGCCAGATGCTCGACGCGGTTGAGCGCCTCATCAACCAGAAGTATGCGCCCCAGGGCATCGGCTTCGCCTACAGCGGCCAGTCCTATCAGGAGCGCGCCTCGGCGGGGCAAGGCGGTCTCATCATGGGTCTGGGTTTGATCCTCGTGTTCCTCGTGTTGGCCGCGCAGTACGAGAGCTGGTCCATCCCCATTGCGGTCCTGTTCGGGCTTCCGTTCGGCGCTATGGGGGCCCTGGTCGGCATCTGGCTGCGAGGGATGGCGAACGACGTGTATTTCCAAGCCGGCCTCGTTGCCGTGATTGGTCTCGCAGCCAAGAACGCCATCCTGATCGTCGAGTTCGCGAGCGAGCTCCATCGTCGGGGGCGCTCGATCACAGACGCCGCGATCGAGGCGGCACGCGAACGGTTCCGTCCGATTCTCATGACCTCCTTCGCGTTCATTGTGGGCGTTGCTCCACTCGCCATCGCGGGCGGCGCCGGAGCCGGCGCCCGGCGCTCGCTCGGCACCGGCGTGTTCGCCGGGATGCTGACGGCCACCCTGGTCGGGATCTTCTTCATCCCGCTCTTCTTCACGGTCGTCAGCCGGTTGACTGAACGGCGGAGCAGGGCAACCGCGGCGCTGCCGGTGCCGGAGGAGGCATGATGCGGCTCGCGCCTGTCGTTCTTCTCCTTCTCCCGGCGATGGTCGGGTGCGCGGTTGGCCCGTCGACTCGCGCGGCCCAGCCTCCTGCACCCGCGCTGTCGGCTCGCGACGCGGGAGCGGCTTCATCCCCGTCGCGCGCCTTTCTGGACTCTCTGACCCGCGCCCGCGAGGCGGAGCAACCCGACACCGCGGCGTCGCTGTTGCGCCCCGCGCCGGTCGCGCTCGACTCTGCCGGCGACCTGGCCTGGCTCGGGATACTCAAGGACTCGCAATTAGTGACGCTGGTCCGGACCGCCGTCGCCAACAACCGCGATGTCCGGACGGCAACCGCACGGGTTCGGGAGTACCGCGCCCAGCTTGGCGTCGCCCGGGCCGACCTGTTCCCGCAGGTGGATCTCAACTTCTCGGCCAGCACCAACAAGGTTGCCATCGGTGGTTTCGCTCCGATGCAGTACGACGCCGTCCGCATCACCAGCGATCTCCAATGGGAGCTGGACTTCTGGGGCCGCATCCGCCGTCAGACCGAAGCCGCGGCCTTCGACTGGCGGGCCCAAGAACAGGACCGCCGAGCGACCGTCCTCTCGCTCGTGAGTGACGTAGCGACTGCCTATCTCGAGCTGCTCGAGATCGACCAGAACCTGACGACGTCACAGCAGACGCTCGAATCCCGGCAGGCCACTCTCCAACTCGCGCGCAAGCGGTTCGAGCAGGGCGTTATCTCCGATCTCGACGTCAGCCAGTTCGAGTCGGCGGTCGCGGCGCCGGCTGCGCAAGTGGCCGAATTCACCCGTCAGCGGATCGAGAAGGAGAACCTGCTCAGCGTCCTCATCGGCAGCCCGCCCAGATCGATAGCGCGCGGTGGAAGGTTGGCGGCGGCTGTGAGTGCGGTGGCCGTGCCGGACTCACTGCCGGCAGCGCTCATCGTGCGCCGGCCGGATGTGCTTCGAGCCCAGCACGACTGGCAGGCAGCAACGGCACGGGTGGGAGCGGCCGTGGCCGACCGCCTGCCGACCTTCTTTGTCACTGCCGAGTACGGGACCGACCGGCCGGACTTCCACCAGCTGTTCGGATCGAGTGCCGAGATCTACAGCGTGGAGGGCGGTGTTTCAGTTCCGCTGTTCCACGGCGGCAAGCTGCTCAATCGGGAGCGAGCCGCGCGGGCCCGAGCCGATCAGGCCAAGTCTCAGTACGAGCAGACGGTGCTCACGGCACTCCGGGAAGCGAGCGATGCGCTGGCCGGGGTCCGGCTTAATCGCGATCAAATCGCCGCCCAGCAGACCGAAGTGCGGGCACTTCGCCGAGCATACGACGTCGCGCAGCGGCGTTACCAGCGCGGAATCTCGAGCTATCTCGACGTGCTGGACGTCCAGCGGAGCCTGTTCGATGCCGAGTTGTCGCTGACGCAACGCGAGCGGCAGTACCTCGCCGCCACCGTGCAGCTCTACAAGGCCCTCGGTGGTGGGTGGACGGGGTGAACGTCAGACCAATACCACTAACGTCGCGCGGCTGCGGCCGAGCGGCGCGAAGGAGGAAGTTCGAAAATGACACTCGCGTTGCGGAAGGCCCTTTACACTGCCGAAGCGACGGTGCGCGGCGGACGCGATCACGGTCACGGCCGTTCAGCGGATGGGATGATCGATGTCGATCTCCGCATCCCAGTCGAAATGGGAGGTCCCGGTGGCGGTACCAATCCGGAGGAGCTGTTCGCGGTCGGATACGCGGCCTGCTTCCAAAGCGCCATGGGAGTTGTCGGGAGGAGACTTGGCGTGGACACCGGCGACTCGACGATCACCTCGCGCGTGACGGTCGGTCCAATCGAAGGTGGGGCATTCGGGATGGCGGTCGAGCTCCAGGTCGAGCTGCCGGGTGTCGGCCGCGCGGTGGCGCAGCGCGTCGTCCACGATGCGCATCAGCTCTGTCCGTACAGCAACGCAACGCGCGGCAACATCGACGTTTCCCTGGTCGTCCTGGACCGATCCCCCTCATGATCGGCTCGAAAAAGAGCGGCGCACGATTCTGGCCGCCCGCACCGCAAGCAGCGAGGGATGTCGCCTGCGCGCACCTCGAGGCTGGACAGGCCCAGCCGCATGTACACGAGGACTGGCAGTTCGCGGTAGCGGACATTCCCGCCGAAGTGTGCGTCGCCGGGCGCTGGCGATACACGGTGGGCCCCTCGGATATCACCGTAGTGGCGCCCTATGAGATGCACAGCGAGTGCGGTGCGGGCAGGCACGCACCGCACTGGCGAATGTTGCTGGTGCCTCCCTCCATCCTCTCGATCGCTTGCCAGGGATTGCCGGCGAACCAGAAGTGCGAGCACCGCCGATTCACCAGCGAAGTGCTGCCCGACCCCGCGGGCGCGCTCGCGCTCCGCCGATTGCTGCTGGACAGCGAGGACGGACTGCTTGATGGTGTCGAGTTCGTCACGCGTGCGCTGCCTTGGCTGGACGACCTGCTGGACCGTCATCGAGGGGATGGCGGAAGGCCGCCCCGAAGTCGCGCGGTCGAACGGGCACATGCCTATATCCGACGTCGCGCAACTCGGTCGGTGACACTCGCGGAGGTTGCGATCGCTGCCGGTGTCGCCGTGGGGCACCTCGTGCGCTCCTTCTCCGCGGCCGTCGGGCTGCCTCCCATGAGCTATCAGACCCAGGTGCGTGTCGCGCGTTCGAAACGGCTTCTGGCCCAAGGGGTGTCTGCGAGCTCGGTCGCCTACGAGTGCGGGTTTGCCGATCAGTCACATCTGATCCGTCACTTCAAGAAATGCTACGGCCTGACGCCGGGCGCCTTTCAGAAGCAGTACTGCGATCAACAGCCGGTCGCGAGGGGCACGACCGACAGCGGGGTCCCGGAGGTGGAATCGAATGCCGCGTGAGCAGGCGCTACCCGCGCCCAAGCCGGAAATGAGACTGGGGCACGCACATGGCAATGGCTACTACGAGCGACTACCTGCCGCCCTGGCGGTTCTCAGCATCGTTCGCAATAGCCTGGCCCACGCATTCAGCCTCGCCGGCGTCGTCGCGGCGATCCGCTTCCGTAATAAGCTCAAGGAATCGCGCGATGCGGTGTACATCTTCACGGCAATAGCGATCGGTTTTGCGGCGGGGGTCCGAGAGCTGGGCGTCGCATTGATTCTGTCCGTGCTGTTCTCCGCGACAGAGCTGGCCCTGTGGCGACTCGATCTCATCGAGGAGCATACAGCGTCCTTCCGACGCCTGTTGACCGAGGAACCCACGGTGGCGAACTCGCAAAGGGCCGGCGAACGGCTGGCCGAGGGGTGATTTTGGCGTGGCCCACGCGATGACGTTGGTTCGTGCAACCCAGATTCTGCTGTGGGCGAGCTGGTATCACTGGCTTTGTTTCCAGTCATGGGAGTCGGCGCTGTACTTTTCGGCGACCACCTATGCGACCGTCGGCTATGGCGACGTGATCCTCCCATCCGAGTGGCGACTGTTGGGGCCGGTAGAGAGCATCATCGGTGTGCTGATGTGCGGAGTATCCGTAAGCCTTCTGTTTGCAATTGCCACAGAGCTCGTCGGGCAAGGCAAGATCCTCGCACAACCGAACGCAGTCGACTGAGTCTGAGTCGTGTACAGGCATCCCGATACCGTGACCTGTGCGAACGCGGATCTCACGGACACGGTCACAATGTCTGTGCAGTGTGCTCAATTCATCCAGCGGTCGGCCTTCGAGATGGTGCTTGGCGTCGTGGTGGTTCTCCTCGGGGGCATCACCCTGGCTCACCCTCTGTGGGCACAGGCCGACACTGCTGGCGATTCAGGGCATGCCACTGCCTCAGGCGACTCGCTGCCAGCTCGGCGCGCGCCCACGCCGCAACGGAAAGCCATCTATTTCTACCCGGTGCCCACCGGCGAACAGCTGACCGGCCTCAAGCTCACGCTCGTGGGCGCCTATCTCTGGCGGACCGCCATGGACGGCACCACGCGCCCGAGCGCGATTTTCCATCATTCGGCCTTCACTACGAAACATCAGATCCTGATCGGCTTCGGGGGCGACCTGTGGGCTCCCCAGAACACGAAGCACCTCAATTTCGGGATCGAGTACTCCCGGTTTCCCGCCCCGTTTTACGGCATCGGGCCACACACGCCGCAATCGGCGGAGGAGCTGTTCACCCCTCGCACCTTCACCGTCGGCTTTACGGCACAGCGGGAATTTCGGCCCCACACCTACGTCCAGCTGGGATG
>Ga0114129_10013798_pt1 | contig 11510 bp, 5 predicted proteins | sample RhiMetdeltSRZDD1_FD_80071 | JGI IMG/M metagenome (GOLD analysis project Ga0114129, IMG submission 80071) | Populus rhizosphere microbial communities from Tennessee, USA - Rhizosphere MetaG P. deltoides SRZDD1 (version 2) (version 2) | ecosystem: Host-associated > Plants > Roots > Rhizosphere >... | reverse complement strand
TTGCGGCGTCTGCGATCGTGCCCGCATCAGGCGCGACAGGTACTTCGTCGACCATCGAAGAGGCACACATCTCGCGGAACGTATCCACGATTGCCGGGTCGTACACGGTGCCACGCCGCGAATCGATGATCTCGAATGTCTCGCGAACCGACAGCGCTCTGCGGTATGGGCGGTCGGATGTGAGCGCGTCAAAGCAGTCCACCACCGCAAGAATTCGCGCGCCGATTGGAATGTCATCGCCTTTCAACCCGTCAGGGTAGCCGGTGCCATCCCAATTCTCGTGGTGGTGACGAACGATCGGGACAACCGGGTAGGGAAAGTCGACTTCAGAAAGGATCTCGGCACCGATGCGGGCGTGCGATTTCATGCGCTCGAACTCCGCCGGCGTGAGCCTGCCGGGTTTGTTGAGGATGTGCTCGGGAATCGCCAGCTTGCCGACGTCGTGGAGCAACGCGGCGGCTTCAATCGCTCTGAGCTGCAGCTCACTGTCCACGCCCAGCCTGGTGGCAAGCTCGATCGCCCTGGTCTGGACTCGCCGGATGTGATTGTGTGTCACGCCATCCTTCGCGTTCACGGCATGGGCCAGTGCTTCGATCGTCGACAGGTGCATCCGGTTGACCTGTTCCAGATGTTGGAGCCGATCGGCCACACGCCCGGTGGCGTTCCTGTAGGCGAAGTGGAGGATGACCGCGAGGAGGATCGGGAGGGAGAGGATGACCATCCCGTACGTGCCGTGCTGCAACGCGAATACAACGATGGCCGCACCCAGCCCTCCGCCGATGAATGCGAACCACAGGTTCTTGAAGTGGGCCTGCCAGATTCGGAACACGTTGGCCCGTTCGTGCAGCGCGACTGCGACCGCGATGCCAAATGTGTTCAGCACGAAATACATGGCGGCAAACGCGAGCAGCCATGGACCGACAACCTCGAGGCCAAGCGGTTGCTCGCGCAGCGGGTGAAGTCCCGATGCATGGAAGAAGGTGACCGCGGAGAGCCACATCGCGACTGGCGGGGCCGTCGCATTGAACAGGATGCGTTCGAGCGACAAGCCGGTGCGAATCAGACATCCCGAAAGCACGAGGCTATCGATTGCCACGAGTGCGGTACCGGCAGCGGGGCCAAACACCACAGCACTCGTCAAGGTGAACACGTCCGAGATCGAGAAGTTCACCGGCACCGCCGGAATTTTGAGCACCGCTGAGCCACTAATCAGGGTCAGGATGACCAGTACCCACCATTGCGCCGGCGGCGGCACCACCCACAGCTCTGACACAGACATCGCAAGGACGATGCATCCGGCGACGAGCATGGCCAGGACGTACGGTCGGACGCGGGCGCTGTCGGACAAGGCCATTGCGTGCAGCCCTGTGGTGCCGCTCGCCGCCGTGTCTCGAAACATCTCACGCTCTTCCACCGATTCTGGCGTCACCTGTTGCCTCTCGTGGTGTGTGTACTAATCAAGAGCACTGCCATTGTTCCAACGCGCAACACCTCGGTATTCGTCCCTGCCAAGGCGACCACCTAACAACCCTCTTCGCAGCGACTTACTTTTTTGGTCAGCCGGGGACTAAATCTTGCCACCTCTTCCGCTGCAAAGCCGTGACCGGTTCTCAGGAGGGGTGCGATGTTTGGTTGGAGTTCCAACGTTCGCTGGCGTACGGGACTGCGTGCAGCTCCCGCGAGAGTCGCAGCGGTCGTGCTCCTCGCGGTGTTCTCGCATCCAGTCGTCAATCACGCCCGCGGCGAGGAGCCAAAGGGTAAACCTTCTAAACTCGATCGCGTCCTGAAGAAGGCCGTCGACGGAGGCACGACGTCGGAACAACGGGTCATTATCCGGACACGTCGCGGCCAGACGTCCGCGGTGGCCGACCGGCTCAGGAAGCACGGTGATCGCGTCGAATCGCAGCACCACCGGCTCGATGCGTTCACGGCGACGGTCCATGCCGACGACTTGCGAGCGCTCGAGGGCGATCCAGATGTCCAGGCCGTCTCGGTCGACGCAATCATAAACGCCGATCAAGTCGCGCAGGACACTGTGCCAGGTGATGCGCTCATCGACAATCTGCTGACGTCAGCGCTCGGCCTCTCCGACACGGTCTACGACGGCGACAAGATCGGCATTGCCGTGATCGACTCGGGGCTCGAGAAGAGCGGCGACCTCTCAGGTGGCCGCGCCGACCGGTTCTTTGACTTCACGGCTGATGGACGGGGCGGGCACGCCTACGACGACTACGGCCATGGAACGCATGTCGCGACGCTGATTGCTGGCGAGGGAAAGGATTCGGAACGCGAGGTCGAGCGCGTCAAGAACGGCAAACCTTACAAAACGAAAGTGGCGCTCTATCAAGGCGTGGCCCCGAAAGCGCGCATCATCAGCCTCAAGGTTCTCGATTCCACCGGCGCCGGCTATACCAGCTCCGTACTTCGCGCCCTCGAATTTGCGATCGAGAATCGCCAGAGCCTGAAGATTGACGTCATCAATCTCTCGCTGGGCCATCCCATCTACGAGTCGCCAGACACCGACCCTCTGGTGCGTGCCGTTGAAGACGCGACCAAGGCCGGCATTGTTGTCGTCGCGTCGGCGGGTAACTACGGGAAGAATCAGGAGACCGGCGAGGTCGGCTACGCCGGGATCACCTCGCCAGGCAATGCGCCCTCGGCGATCACGGTCGGTGCGATGGACATGCACAACACCGCCGACCGCAGCGACGACACGGTAGCGCCGTACAGTTCGAGGGGACCCGCCTGGTACTCGGGTCTCGCAAAGCCCGATCTGGTCGCCCCCGGACATCGTCTTGTCGCTGTCGGTGCGTACGGCGGATCCCTCTATAACCATTACTCTGAGCGACGAGTGTGGGGACGGTCCGACGAAAAGAAGGCCCGGTATTTTCGGCTGAGTGGAACGAGCATGGCTGCCGCCGTCACGAGCGGGGTGGTCGCGCTGATGCTGGAGGCAAACCGAGCCATCTACGACGCGCCACTGACGCCGAATGCCGTGAAAGCCATCCTGGAGTACACCGCCCTGCCGCTCTATTCTGCGGATGCGCTATCGCAGGGAGCAGGTGGCCTGAACGGCGGCGGCGCCGTCCAGATGGCGGAGTCTGTCGATCCCGGGCGACCGATCGGCGCCTGGTGGCTCACCGGGGCTCTCACGCCGTGGACGTTCATCGATGGTCAGTCGTTCGTGTGGGGTCAGACCGTCATCTGGGGCAACACGGTCATCTGGGGAAGCGGTCTGCTCGAGAACCAGCTGGCGTGGGGACAGACCGTCATTTGGGGCTCGACGGTCATCTGGGGAAACACGGTGATCTGGGGGAACACCGACCTCGTGTGGGACAACCCCTCGATTTGGAGTCAGACGGTTATCTGGGGAAGTGGGCTGCTCGGTACGACTGATGGCAGCGGGGTGCTTAGGCCGAACACTGTCATCTGGGGCAACACCGTTATCTGGGGAAGCTCCATCCAGTAAGCGAGGGCCGATCGAGACCTACATCGAGAAATGCTCTACAGGCGCCCCATCCAGCGGAGGAGTCCTTCGGTCAGCCACGGGACGTAGGTGATGAGCAGCACGCCGATGGCGAGGATGCCGAGCATCGGCAGCGTCGCCCACGTGACCTCGAGGACCGGTTTCTTGAAGCGGTAGGAGGCGAGCAGCAGGTTCAGTCCGAGGGGCGGATGCAGATAGCCGAGCTCGAGATTCGCAATGAAGATGACCCCGAGGTGGACGTAGGAAATCTGGTAGGCGTCGGCGAGCGGCAGGATCAACGGCACCACGACGACGATCGCCGAGAAGATGTCCATCACCGTGCCGACGAGCAGCAGGAACACGTTCAGGGCGAGCAGGAACAGCCAGCGCTGCTCGATGTGCGCCTGCGTCCACGCGATCATCTGCGTCGGAATCTGCGCGTTGACCAGATAGTTCGTCAGCCCGACGGCGACCGAGAGAATGATCAACACGCCACCGACCAGCGCGACGCAATCGCCCGCGACGCGCACGACGTCCTTGAAGCTCGCCAGGTCGCGATGGATGAAGCGCTGCACGATCAGCGCATACAGCGCCGCGATCGCCGCTGACTCAGACGTCGTCGCGTAGCCGCCGAGCAGCGACCACAGCACGACGACCGGGAGCAGCATCTCCCACTTCGCTTCCCACACACCGCTAGCGACCTCGCGAATGTTGAACGGCGACGGCTTCACGCCGCTCCGAATCGCCTCGCGGATGCCGAGGCCGGCCAGCAGCGCGAGCATCAGTACGCCGGGAATCAGGCCGCCGATGAAGAGGTCCTCGATGGCGACGTTTTGCGCGACGATGCCGTAAAGGATGAGCGGCACCGAGAGCGGGAAGAGCAGGCCGAGCGAGCCAGAGGCGGTGAGGAGGCCAATCGAGAAGCGCTCGCGATAGCCTTCTTTGAGGAGCGCCGGCAGCAGCAATCCGCCAAGCGCAAGGATGGTGACACCAGAGCCGCCCGTGAACAGCGTGAAGAACGCGCACAACGTGGCCGCCGCGACGGCTGTGCCGCCGGGTGCCCACCCGAACAGGGCGCGCAACGCCCGCAGCAGTCGCTCCGACGACTTGCCTTCGGCCAGGAGGAAGCCAGTCAGCGTGAAGAGCGGAATCGCCGCAAGGTTTGCTGAAGGCGAGGTGAGCTCTTCGAAGGCCTTGATGAGCGGCACGATCGGCCGGCTGCCGTCGGTGAAGAACCCCATCATCGCGATGCCGCCGAGCAGCGCGAAGATCGGCGCGCCGAGCGCCCCCGCGACGAGGATCGCGATGAGCCACGGCAGCAGCGCGCGCCCCTCGAAGAAGTCGTAGTGGTAAGCAGCGAGGATGCCGAGGGCGAATCCAGCCAACGCGATCCCGCGTCCGACCCAGTGTGTGGACGAACGCAGCGCGACCCGCCAGGCGATCAGCGTGAAGCCAATGGGGAAGGCGAGCGTGGACACCCACGTGCGTACCCCGAGCGCGATCTCGTCGCCCGCGGCGCGTTCGGTGAGCACGAGTCCGATCCCACCGACCGCGAACATCATCGCGATCGCCGCTCCGGCAAAGCCGCCGACGACATGCGCCCACTCTGCGATTCGTCCTTTGGGCAGGAACTCGCCGGTCGCCAGCGTGAGGAGCTTCCCCTCGCGCGCCGCAATCGCAGCGCCGAGCAGGCCAACCCATAAAGTGAGATTCAGGGTGAACGGTGCCGCGCCGGGAATGCCGGTGCTGGTGAAACGGCGAAGCACGATCTCGCTCAGCGGCAGCAGCATGATGCCGCCGAGGGCGAGCGTGGCGAGGGTGTTCTCGGCGCGAGCCGCGAGGGCTCGCATCTACTTTTGGGTCTTGCGGAACGCGTCTCGCTCTCGAACGGCCGCGTCGTAGACGTCGGCAGGCACCATCTGGCCGCGCATCGACTTCACGAAAGCATCGGCTTCGGCGCGGAAGCTCGCCGCGGTCTTCGGATCGAGCACCGTCACCGTCAGGCCACGGGTCTTCATCGTCGCGATGGACTCGGCGTCGAGCTTGGGTGCGTCACCGAGCAGCCGCTTTTCGGCGTTCTTCGCCGCGGCCATCACGATCGGGCGATCGTTGGCCTCGATCTTGTTCCACGCCTCGTTGGTCAGGATCAGGGCGCCATAGAGTGGTGTCAAGCGGACGTCGAGCATGTACTTCGCGTCGCGGAAGATCTGCAGGAGCAACGCCGGATACGGCGGGCTCGGGGCTGTGTCGATCATGCCGGTGGTGAGCTTCAGCTGCGCCGGGATGTCGCCGGCGTTGAGCGCGACGGGGTTGAAGCCGTTCGTTTTGTACCACTGAACCATCCGGTCGTTGCCTTGGCTCGTGTACAGCTTCGCGGCCTTGATATCGGCCAGCGTGCTCAGCGGCTTCTTCGAGAAGAGCTGCACCCAGCCGGCGCTGCCCCAGGCGAGCAGCTTGTAGCCTTTCGCGTCTAGCCGCTTCTCGAGCATCGGCGTGAGCTTCTCGAGCACGTATTGGCCTTCGGCGTCCGACTGGAAAAAGAACGGGATGCCGAAGACATTGAAGCCCTCGTCGATCGTGCTGAGGCCCGGGAGCATCAGCAGATTCGACTGCAGCTGATCGACGCCGGGCCGCATCATGCGAATCGTGGCATCTTCGCTGCCCTGCGTACCGCCGGCGTAAATCGTCAGCTTCACGCGGCCGGCGGTCTTGGCCTCCCACTCGGCGCCCAAGTCGAGCAGCGCCTTGTGCCACGACGAATTGACCGGCGCCTGCGTGGCCATCTTGACGGTGACGGCGGCCCACAGCGCGACCGGTGCGATGACCGCGACGGTGAGTATGAGTGCGATTCTTCGGACGACCATTCAGCCTCCAACCTTACTTCGAAAACTTCTCGTCGATCTGATCGAGCAGCACGCGGGCGCGACGCTGGGACACGAGAGTGACGAGACGATTCGACGGATCTTTCTCGGGATCGATCGCCAACGCTTCCTTGAGCAACCGCTCGTATTCCTGACGATCCTGACTCGGCACGGCGACGCCAGTCGCCAGCGAGACATAGGGGCCGGGTGACAAGCCCTTCTGGATCTCCACCGCCGTCTTGAAGTGCTCACGGGCCCGCGCCGGACTGCCGCCGAGTGCCTCAGGCAGGCTGTCGAGCGTGATCATCAGCTCGTGAATGGAGCCGCGGCTCCACACCGGATCCAGCGCCAAGGCGCGATCGGCCAGAGCGCGGACGGTGGGAAAGTCGACGGCGAGATCGGGGCGATCGATGCCGAGCGAGATCGCCGAGCCCCATGACGCCGCCGTCCAATACAGCAGCGGCACGTCGTCCTTGCGCGCTTTGGCGATCGCCGCCACTGGATCTTGCAGCAGCGCGGCACTGGTGCCCTTGCCGAACCGGACATCAACCGCACGGAGACAATAACCGCGCCCGCGCAGATAGAGCTTGAGGGCGCGCTCCCGCAGCGCGATCGCATCGGCGCGGTGACTGGCATCGAGGCTGTCGGCCTCGGCCTCGAGAAACGCATAGCCGTACTGCGTGAACCCGCCACAGGTGGAGATGAGCAGCGGCACGTGATTCGGGACGGACTCGAGGAGCGACTCATACAGCTTGAGCGCGAACGGCGTCGCGTCGCGAATCAGATCAGGATCATCGTCACGCGTGAAGACATCGCCGGGCGCGGACAGCGTGTTGGCGACCGTCTTCACCGCCATGGTCTTGAGCGAACAGCCTGTAGAAAGGGCGAAAACGGCCGCACAGACGCAGGTTCGGCCGAGCAGGACCACTAGACGGACCGGTGACAGGTGAGACATTCAACATCCAAGAATATCTTAGAATCCCCATCGTGACTTGCGCCCGATGCGCCGCGCCGCTTCCCGAGGGCGCGCGCTTCTGCCCATCGTGTGGCACTGCATCTGACGACGCGTTGCCGGTTGGCGTCAGTCTGCAACCGACGATACCAGCAGCAGCCGGACCGATTGGCGTGGTCAGCCGCCGTACGCCAGCACCAGCGCCTGGGCGCCAGGACGGTTCGCCCTTGGCGAACCGTCAAGCAGCGCTGTCCGGTCGGGTCGCCGCGCGACCCGACGATGGCGAAGGCGGCGCAGCCGCTCAGAAGTCCGACAGCGGATGGCTGTCGTCCTCAGACTCGATCAGCCATGGCCGGTTCGCTCCGGGCGCGTTGCTCGACAGCCGATATCGGATTATCGGATTGCTCGGCAAAGGCGGCATGGGTGAGGTCTACCGGGCTGACGATCTCCGACTCGGACAACCAGTCGCGCTCAAGTTCCTGCCCGACGGGCTGCGTGACGAGCCGGTCCGACTCGCGCAGTTTCACAACGAAGTCCGGACCGCACGGCAGGTCTCACATCCGAACGTCTGCCGCGTGTACGACATCGGAGAAGTCGAGGGCGTTCCGTACATCTCGATGGAGTACGTGGACGGCGAGAACCTCGCGACATCGCTTCGGCGAATCGGCCGCTTTCCCGAAGACAAGGCCGCCGACATCGCGCGACAACTCTGCGCCGGACTCGCGGCCGCGCATCAGCGTGGCGTGATCCACCGCGATCTGAAACCCGCCAACGTGATGCTCGACGGAGCAGGCCGCGTTCGCATCATGGACTTTGGGCTCGCGGCGGCAGGACGCATTGACGACGTCAGAGCCGGCACGCCCGCGTACATGGCGCCGGAGCAATTGCTGGGACGTGAGGTGACGCAGCGCAGCGACATTTTCTCGCTGGGGCTGGTCATCTATGAGCTCTTCACAGGGCGACGCGCGTTCACCGCAACGAGCATCGGCGATCTCGTCAACCAGCACGAGTCGCGATCGCTGGCGCCACCGTCAGAGATTGTCAGCGCTATCGATGCCGCGATCGATCACATCATCCTGCGCTGCCTCGATCCCGATCCCGATCGGCGGCCCGCCTCAGCGCTGGCGGCTGCGGCCGCGCTGCCAGGAGGGGATCCACTCGCGGCGATGCTGGCGGCCGGCGAGACGCCCTCACCTGAACTGGTGGCCGCGGCCGGCGAAGGGGCAGGCTTCAGCCGGCTTGCCGCGTGGTCGATGCTCGCGGCCATCGTCGTCGGTCTGATCGCGGCGATGGCGCTCGCGCTTCGGGACAGCCCATTCGAACGGATTCGCCCTGAATACTCGCGTGATGTGCTGACCCAAAAGGCACGCGATGCGATCGCTCAGCTCGGCTACGAGACGCGTGCCGCAGATGCCGCAGTCGGCTTCGAGTGGAGCGATCCGCTGATTCAGGATGTGATCAAGAAAGAGGGACCGTCGCCGCAGTGGGACCGGATCCTGAAGCAGCGTCCCTCGCCGCTGACATTCTGGTATCGGCAAAGCACCGAACCGCTCGTGGCGACGACGTTCCATACCGACTTACTCACACCAGGCATCGTCGATCGAGCCGACCCGCCCCCAATCTCATCGGACATGATCCAGGTCAACGTCGATCATCAGGGTCGATTGACGTTCTTCGAAGCGATTCCGCCGCAGCGGCTGCCGTCTCCGGTGCGCACGGCCGCGGTGGACTGGGCGCCGCTGTTTCGACTCGCCGCGGTGGATCAATCCACGCTGCAGCCCGTGGATCCGTTGTGGACGTGGCTGGCCGCGTCCGATACGCGCGCGGCATGGACCGGTACGTGGCCGGGCAGCGGCCGTCCGCTGCGCGTCGAAGCGGCTGCGCTCGGCGGGCGCCCGGTGGCGTTCATGCTGATCAACGACGCGCAGAAGCCGTGGCGGATGACGGACGAAACGAGCGGCGGGATCACCGCGTATCTCGTGCTTCTGCTTGGTGCCACCATCGTGATTCTCATTGGCGCGGCGATACTGGCCCGTCAAAACATTCGCGAAGGGCGCGGCGATCGGCGCGGCGCGGCTCGGCTGGCCGCATACGTGACCGGCGTATTGCTGGCGTTGTGGGTGTGCCAGGTTCACGTGTCTGGCTCACTCGGGCTGTTTGCTCTGATGCTGCTGGCCGTCTGTACGTCGGTCTTCTACGGTGTGCTGCTGTGGACCGTGTATCTCGCCCTCGAGCCTTTTGTCCGACGCCACTGGCCGCGAGTCCTGGTGTCGTGGACGAACGTGCTGACCGGCCGCGCGTCGGATGCGGTGGTGGGGCGCGACGCGCTGATTGGTGTGGGGCTCGGCATCTGGTTCGCGCTGCTCATCAGGGCCATCGGCGGTGGTGCAGTCGCGTTCCCCGGCGAGGTCGCGCTGTTGCTCGGCCTGCGGAGCACACTCGGTGTCGTGCTGGAGGAGGCGGTGTACGCGATCCGAAACCCGCTGTTCTACTTCTTCATCCTGTTTGCCCTGCGGATGATGCTGCGAAGTCAGTGGGCGGCAATGCTTGCCTTTACGGCATTCTTCACCGTGCTGAACGCGCTCGGCAACGATCAGGTGTGGCGCGGGGCCGTGGTTGGCTTGCTCTACTTCGGCACCGGGGCGTTCGTGATTGTCCGCTTCGGGGGGCTGCTGGCGTTCGTCGTCGGCGCGTTCGTGAGCTCGTTGCTGTTCGACATTGTGCCCACGCTCGATTCATCCGCGTGGTACTTCAGCAGCAACGTCTTCATACTCGCAATCGTTGTGGCGCTGACAACCTGGGCGTTCTACACGGCGACCGGCCGTCGCCCGTGGGGCCCAGCCGACGCCACCCCTTAGTTGCGGACGGGCACTGACTGCACGTGCCTACGACACATCAGAGATACCGAGTCACAGAGGTAATTCTGGTGCTCTGTGCCTCTGCGCCTCAGTGGGTCGTACGGAATTGTTCAACTTACTCCGCGACTTCGCGCCTCCGCGATCCGTGGACAGTGATCGGCGTTGTTAATAGCCCCGTTCAATCGGAACAGCACCGTCCAATTCTCTGGACGTGTAACAATACGACCGCTCTGCTTTCCTGAGCCCTGGCCACCGTTTCCTTCCGAGGGTCAGCCCTCATCAAAGCCCTGCATCGTGCCCCCGGTAGCCCCTGGGTCGTCAACGATAGGGAGTTCAGATGAGTGAGCACACGGCGTGGATGGGAGCGGGCCGCCAACTCGGCGTCTATCAGGTGCAGGCGCTGATCGGCGCGGGTGGCATGGGCGAGGTCTATCGCGCCCGCGACACCAAGCTCGAACGTGACGTCGCAATGAAGTTCCTGCCGCGCGCGTTCATGAGCGACCCCGAGCGGCTCGCCCGGTTCGAGCGCGAAGCCCGGATGCTCGCCGCGCTCAATCATCCGAACATCGGCGCCATCTACGGTCTCGAACGTGCCGACGGCATCCAGTTTCTCGTCCTCGAGCTGGTGGATGGCGACACGCTCGCGGAGAAGCTCGATACCGCCCGGCGGGCGTCGCGCGGTCACGGTCTGCCTCTTGGTGACGCGTTGCACATCGCAAGACAGATCGCAGAGGCCCTCGACATCGCGCACGAGAAGGGCATCATTCACCGCGACCTGAAGCCCGCCAACATCAAGATCACGCCTGACGGGGTGGTGAAGGTCCTCGACTTCGGTCTGGCCAAGGCAGCCGGCGAGGGCTCGACGTCCGACCTCACGCATTCGCCGACGATGACCGGACATCGGACGAGTGATGGGGCGGTGATGGGCACCGCCGGGTATATGAGTCCGGAGCAGGCGCGCGGCCAGGCCGTCGACAAGCGGACCGACATCTGGGCATTCGGGTGCGTGCTGTACGAGATGCTCACGGGGCACGTCGCGTTCGCGGGCGATACGATGTCCGACACCATCGTCGCCGTGCTGGGAAGCGAACCTGACTGGAACGCCCTGCCGGCCGCGACGCCAGCGAGCGTTCGCGTGCTGCTGCAGCGATGCCTCGAAAAGGATCCGAAGCGTCGCGTACGGGATTTCGGTGACGTGCGGTTCGACGTCGACGAACGCGACGAACGCCAGTCGACACAGGACCGACGCGCGCCATCGTATCGAGCGCTCGGTCTGGCTGCCATCGGAGGAGAGCGCGCTCTGTCAGCTGGTAGATCTGCCCATCACCGAGCTGGAAGCGGCCGGATAGCGGGCGGCCAAGACCCGACTCCCC
>Ga0114129_10013797_pt1 | contig 11510 bp, 11 predicted proteins | sample RhiMetdeltSRZDD1_FD_80071 | JGI IMG/M metagenome (GOLD analysis project Ga0114129, IMG submission 80071) | Populus rhizosphere microbial communities from Tennessee, USA - Rhizosphere MetaG P. deltoides SRZDD1 (version 2) (version 2) | ecosystem: Host-associated > Plants > Roots > Rhizosphere >... | reverse complement strand
GCACCGCCGAACGCGGCCACGACCAGAAGCAGGAGCCGTTTCATGTGAGGGAGATCGATCGCACGCTGCGCTCTATTCCCAGACGGACGGCGGTCTGCGTCACGTGTGCCAACATATATTGATGAGGACAGCGCAGTACGCGGCCGCTCGCGCCGTCGTGCAAAAGGTGCAGTCGCATTTCTCGCATCATGCCGGCGAGGCGCGCGACGGCCTGGCCGCCCCGGCGGATGCCGACGCCATCGAGACGATCATCGACGCCGCGTTCTGGGCGAGCCTGCGGCGCGAGGAGGGGTACCCACCGACGATCTCGCTGGCGTTCGTGTCGCCCGAACAGGCGCGACGGCCGCTCGTGTTCGAGCGGCCGTTTGCGCTGACACCGGAGGCGCTGACGCGCCTCGCTCCCGCCGTCGAGCGGCCGGGCATCCATCTCGGCGTGTGGCGCGTCGACGGCGGACTGGCGGTGTGGGGAATGACCCGCGGCCTGCCTCCGTTCTGCTTCGTGGTGGAGGTGGCGGCGCCGGGGCTGCTCGTGGTGAAGCACCGCCGGCGCGAGGAGTCGGGAAAGTTCGTCAACGTCGCCGTCCTCGAGGGCGACCAGATCAAGCTCATCGACGAGCGCGCGGCCCGCGTTCCCGACTGTCCGGCGCTCGTGACGTCGTTGCTCGGCTTCGATTCCACTGCGCCCGCCGACTCCGTGAACGTGCTTGCCGCGCTGGCCGTCTCGATGCGCCAGCATCGGCGCGGCGGTTTGCTGTTGCTGGTTCCGGGCGGCACCGAGACGTGGCGCGAGTCGATCCTGCGGCCGATCGCGTACTCGGTGGTGCCGTTCAGTGAGCTCGCCGGCTTGATGGCGGTACCCGCCGAGCGCCGGCAGGACCAGCAATGGAACGACGCGTTCCGTCGCTCTGTCGACGCGATCGCCGGGCTGACGGCGGTCGACGGCGCCACCCTCATGACGGATCGCTACGAGCTCCTGGCCTTCGGGGCCAAGATCGGCCGTCGCGAAGGGGCACCGCGCATCGAGCAGGTCGTCGTCACGGAGCCGGTCGAAGGCTTCGAGGCCAGCGCCACGCATCCGGCGCAGCTCGGCGGAACGCGCCACCAGTCGGCGGCGCAGTTCGTCCACGACCAGCACGACGCCATCGCCATGGTCGCCTCCCAGGACGGCCGCTTCACGATCTTCGCCTGGTCACCGTGCGACGAGCGGGTCTACGCCCACCGCGCCGAAGCCCTGTTGCTGTGAGGGGTTGGCTTTGGGGGTCAGGTCTGTCGTATGGCTTATAGCCGGCGGACCTGCCCTGGCACCGAGGGCGGCACATGCTTGGAGCCGTGAGTCGCCCGCTTCGCCTCGAACATTCCGGCGCCCTCTGGCACGTCACTGCTCGTGGGAACGAGAAGCAGATCGTCTATCGCGATGACCTCGATCGGCACGTGTGGCTGCGGCTGCTCGCCAAGGTTGTCGTCCATTTCGGTTGGCGCTTGCACGCCTACGTCCTGATGAACAACCACTACCACCTCGTCATCGAGACGCCCGTCGCTACCCTCTCGCGCGGCATGCGGCACCTCAACGGCGTGTACACGCAGGCCTTCAATAGACGGCACGCCCGGGTCGGACACTTGTTCCAGGGTCGGTTCCATTCCGTGCTCGTCCACAAGGAGTCGCACCTGCTCGAGGTGCTGCGCTATGTCGTTCTCAATCCCGTGCGTGGTCACCTGGTGGACGCACCTTCGGACTGGCGATGGAGCAGCTATCGCGCCACCGCCGGCCAGGCGCCGGCTCCGATGTGGCTCGACACGTCATGGACGCTCGAGCAGTTCGGCGGCTCGTTGCAGCGCTATCGTGAGTTCGTCGCCGAAGGGCGCGGCGCGCCTGTAGTCTGGCGCGAGCTGCGCGGGCAGATCTATCTCGGTCCCGAAGCCTTCGTGCAGGATGCGCTGACCGAGGCCGAGCAGCGCGTCCAGGATCGTGAGATCCCTCAGGCTCAGCGAGAGACGATGCCGCTGCCGGCGGATGCGGTCTTGACGGCCGCGTTGGATGTCGTCGGGCTCCATCGCACGGACCTGACAACCCATCGGCGTCTGTGTATTCGGGAGCGCGCGATCGTGGCCTATGCCTTGCGTCGGTTCGCAGGTTTGACGGGCGGCAACATCGCGTCGATCCTGAACGTGAGCGCGTGGCATGCGTCCAAGCTGGCACGTGTGGGCGAAGAGTACTGGATCGCGGATGCCGCACTGGCGTCGCGCGTGGAGCAGGCCCTTCGCCGGCGGCTATAAGCCATACGACAGACCTGACCCCAACTCATGCGTCGACTGATTACCGCCGGTGTTCTGACCGGCACCGCCCTCGCCGCCCTCGAAGCCACCGTCGTGGGGGCCGCCATGCCGACGGTGGTGGCGTCCCTCGGGGGGCTCGAGCACTACAGTTGGGTGTTCGCGGCGTACCTGCTCACGTCGACGGTGACGGTGCCGCTCTGGGGCAAGCTGTCCGATCTCTACGGCCGGCGGCCGCTGTACCAGGTCGGCATCGCGCTCTTCCTCGGTGGGTCGGCGCTGTGCGGCGTGTCGGGGACGATGGCGCAGCTCGTGGCGTTCCGCGCCATCCAGGGCGTGGGCGCGGGTGCGCTCATCCCGCTCGGGATGACGATCCTCGGCGACATCTACACGCCGGCCGAGCGCGCGCGCATCCAGGGGCTGTTCAGCGGCGTCTGGGGACTGGCCAGCATCGTGGGCCCGCCCCTCGGCGGCATCATCACCGAGCAGATGACGTGGCGCTGGGTCTTCTATCTCAACATCCCGTTCGGCCTCGTGGCGGCGGCGATCATCGGGTTCTCGCTGCGCGAGCCGAAGCGGGACGTGCGGCCGGCCATCGACTATCGCGGCGCAGTGCTGCTCACGGTCGCGCTCTCGTGCGTGCTGATCGGGCTGGCCGATGCCCGCCAGCTGGCCACTCTCTCGGAGCCGTGGCGCGTTTTCGCCTTCGTCGCCGCCGCCGGTGCCGGCGCCGCCTTCATCCTCGCCGAGCGCCGCGCGGTGGAGCCGATCGTCCCGCCCGCCCTCATGCGGCACCGCGTGGTGGCGGTGTCCGTCGTGTGCGGCCTGTTGACCGGCGCCGCAATGTTCGGCGCCATCTCGTACGTGCCGCTCTACGCGCAGGCGGCGTTCCAGGCCGGCGCGACCGCGGCCGGCGCCACCCTCACGCCGCTGATGCTGAGCTGGGTCTCCTTCTCCGTGATCGGCGGCCGCCTGCTGCTGCGCGTGGGTTTTCGTCCGACCGTTCTCGCCGGCCAGGCGCTGCTGACCACCGGCTTCATCCTCCTCGCCTCGCTCGGCCGCGACTCCGCCCGCGCGTGGCTCTATGCCGACCTCGGCGTGATCGGTGCCGGCCTCGGCCTCACCATGCTGTCGATGCTCATCGCCGTGCAGCAGACGGTGCCGCGCGCGCAGTTGGGCGTGGCCACCTCCCTCAACCAGCTGGCGCGCTCGCTCGGCGGGGCGGTGGGCGTCGCCGTCATGGGGGTGATCCTGACGGGAGGGATCGAGGCGCGTCTGCCGGGACAACACGACTGGAGTGTCCTGATGGCGGCGAGCGGGGGCCGCGTGCTCGTGGACGCGCTGCGCGCCGTCTTCGTGACGTCCGCGTGTATGGCGGGGGCGGCCTTTCTCGTCGCCATCGTCTTTTGGAGGCCGGGAGACGTGGCGTCACCGTCGGCGGAGGAATGCAGCGCGGAGACCGGCGAGCGCCTGGTGGCGGCCGAGCTCACGACGTTGACGCCCGAGCAGGAGCCTCAGGCACGGCTGTAGATTAAACTCTGCTCGTGAGCCACATGCCGCAGCGCATCGGGCGCTACGAGATCCAGCGGGTCATCGGCCGCGGGTCGATGGGCGTCGTGTATCAGGCGCAGGACTCCGTGCTGCGCCGAACGGTCGCCCTCAAGACGATCTCCTTCGCCTTCGCCGTCACCGACAACGACCGCCGGTCGTTCGAGCGCCGGTTCCTGGAGGAGGCCCGCGCCGCCGCCGCCCTTTCGCATCCCGGGATCGTGGTCGTCTACGACTTCGGCAGCGATCCCGAGGCCAAGCTCATGTACATGGCCCTCGAGTTCTTGCGCGGCAAGACCCTCGAGGACGTCGTCGCCGCCGGGCTGCCCCTCGACTGGCACGAGACGCTGAAGACGGTGGGACGCATCGCCGACGCCCTCCACCACGCGCACCAGCACAAGGTGATCCATCGCGACATCAAGCCGGCGAACATCATGGTGCTGGGCAGCGGCGAGGCGAAGGTCATGGACTTCGGCATCGCCAAGGTCGAGGCCACGCAGCTCAGCATGGCCGGCCAGGTCTTCGGCAGCCCCGCCTACATGTCGCCCGAGCAGGCCCAGGGCGACGCCATCGACGCCCGCACCGACATCTTTTCGCTCGGCTGCGTCCTGTACGAGCTCCTCACCGGACGGAAGGCGTTCGGCGCGAAAGACCTGGCGAGCATCCTGCTGCGCCTGGCCGTCGAAGACCCGACGCCGGTGACGCGAGTGGTCCCGGGGCTGCCGGAGACGCTCGATTTCATCGTATCGCGGGCCCTCGCGAAGCCGCGCCACGACCGTTACGCGAACGCGAAGGCGTTCGCCGAGGACGTCGACGACGTGTTGAACGGGCGCATCCCGCGACACGCGGCGCCGCGTCCGTACGCGAGGGCGAAGGGGCCGACCACGCTCGTCAGCAAGCCGGAGGCGGTGAAGCCGGCGGCCCCCCCGCCCCCGGTGGGCGAGGAGACGACGATCTCGAGCGGCGCCGGCATCGCGCTGCGCCTGCCGCCGGGCAAGCGGTTGTCGATCGCGATCCTGGACGGACCTCAGCGCGGCACGACGATCTCCATGGACAAGCCGCGGATGGTCTTCGGGCGTACCGGCGGCGGCGCGGACGTCGAGCTGGCGGACGGCGAGGCCTCACGCACTCACGCCGTCATCGAGTGCCACGGCCTCAAGATCCTGCTGCGTGATCTCGGCAGCACGAACGGGACGTTCGTGGGCAACAGCCGCATCGTCGACAGCGCTCTCCAGGACCGCAGCGAATTCCGCATCGGCCGCACGCGCTTGATGATGGTGGTGTCCGACCAGTCCTAGCTCAGCGGGCGATCTCGCGGGCCTCGACGAAGACGGCCTTCGATCGCACCCGGCGCCGCGCGTTGTCCGAGTCGAGATCCCAGGTATCGATGTCGTTGGGCACGTGGCGAACGACGCCGGAGATGTCCACGCGATCGCCCTCGGACGGAACCATCCGCGTGCGGTCCGTGCGCACCACGATCTCGCGGTCCTCGCCGTCGCGCACCACGAACGTACGGCGGCCCAGGCGCTCCTCGATCCGCGCATCCGACAGCAGGACGTTGCGGCCGGCCACGAGCCGCGCGTCGCTCCCATCGTCCTTGCGGACCGTGAAGCGCGAGTCGGCCTTGTCGACGCGCGAGCGGCGCTTCTCGACGTGATCGTCGTCCAAGTCACGATCACGATCGCCGAGGCTGCGAATCACGATGGAGTCGGCGACGAGGACGGGCCGCCGGCCGGCACCGTCGAGGGCCTCGCGCGGGACGGCGTCGTCGAACCAGTCGTAGTCGCGCCGCAGCTCGGACGGGGCGAGCCGGCGCACATAGCCGGAGATGACGACCTCGGCGCCCTCCCGCACGTTCACGAGCGGCCGCGGGGCCACGACCAGGAGGTCGTGCCTCAGCAGCGGCCGGTCTTCGTCGAGGGTGAACGCATGGCGGTCGAAGGTCCGGGCGACCTCGCCGCGCACGCGGACGTGCTCGCCGTAGTACTGGTCGGGGCTCTGCGCGAGCCGGCCCGAGGTGAGGATTTCGGGCTCGTCGTCCGGCTGCGCCAGGGGCGGCGCCGCCAGGATGAAGGTCGCGCAAGCCGCGGCGGCGAAGCGGGTCATCGCGCGCGGATCGTCCACTGGTGATCCGCGGCCGCGCACGACCCCAGGGTGGCGCGCTCGAACTCGTCCGGCCGGCTCAGGGAGATCGGCCCGTCGAAGCCGCCGCTGATCTCGCCGGGACGATTGAGCTCGGCCGACACGCGGCCGTTCGCCATGCCCGAGGCGAAGAAGCGCAGCTGGTCGCTGATGACGACACCCAGGCCTGCCGAATCCGTGCCGGCGATCTGCAGGGGGCCGCTCACGAGGTCGGTGCGCGCCGACGTCTGGTAGACGAGGCTCAACTGCACGCCCGGGTTGCCGCCGGGCAGGGTGACCTTGATCGTGTCGCCGACCGCCATTCCGGACGACGTGACCACCACCGGCCACGACTGACTCCTCATCCCGAGCTGGCAGACGGACGACGGTGTCACCGTCAAGAGGTAGTCGCCGGAAATGCGTGGCAGCGGCTCGGAGCCGGCGGGCAGCTCCCGACGCGGGACACACGAGATCGACGACAGGAGAACGAGACCCAGGAAGAGAGTCACGCGTCGCATGGGCACCTCGCCAATGTTCGGGCGTCAGCCTTCGGTGCAAGCGACGTGCCGGCCGCGAAGGCCGCCGCTGCGCGTGGTTGCGCATCAGGGAGGGAAATGGGCATTCCGTTTCGGGGAATGTAGAATCCCCTTTTCCATGGCGAGCTATCGCTACTTCGTGAGCGGGCGGGTGCAGGGTGTGGGGTATCGGTACTTCACCCTGCAGGCCGCCGAGACGCTGGGCGTCAACGGTTTTGCCCGCAACCTCGCCGACGGGCGCGTCGAGGTCGTGGCGGAGGCGGCCGACGAGGTCCTGGCGCAGTTCGAGGAGCGGCTGCGCGAGGGTCCCTCGTTTTCGTCGGTCGACGCCCTCGACCGCACCGCCATCGAGCCGCGCGGCGACCGCGGATTCCATATCCGATAGGAGGAGCCGGTGGATTTCCAGGCACGGACCGAGGCGCTCAAGGCGGTGATCCGCGACGTCCCCGACTTCCCGAAGCCGGGCATCGTCTTCAAGGACATCACCACGCTGCTCAAGGACCGCCGCGCGTTCCGCCAGGCGCTCGACATGTTCGTCGTCCTCTGCGACGACCTGCCCGCGGACAAGATCATCGGCATCGAGAGCCGCGGGTTCATCTTCGGCAGCGCAGTGGCGGATCGTCTCGGCCTCGGCTTCGTACCCGCGCGCAAGGTGGGGAAGCTCCCGGCAAAGACGGTCCGGACGACGTACTCCCTCGAGTACGGGACGGACGCCGTCGAGATGCACGCGGACGCGGTGGAGAAGGGCGAGCGCGTGCTGATCGTGGACGACGTCATCGCCACCGGCGGCACCGCGCGGGCGGTGGGCGAGCTGGTGGAAAGCGTGGGGGGGACGGTGGCGGGCTTCGCCTTCCTTCTGGAGCTGTCGTTCCTGAACGGGCGCGAGAAGCTCAGCGGGCGTGGCGTCCGCAGCCTCATCGTCTACTAGCGGCGCTCCCATGACCACGCTCGGGCGCTACCTCGTGGCCGAGATGCACGAGTGCGATGCCGCCCATCTCGACGACGAGGCCTATCTACGCGCTCAGTGCCGGGCGGCGGCGGTGGCGATGGGGGCGCGGATCGTCGGGGAAGCCAGCCATCACTATGAGCCGGTCGGCATCACGATCGTGATCATGCTGGCGGAGAGCCACCTGATCTTCCACACCTGGCCCGAGCGGCGCGCGGCTTCCGTCGACATCTTCGTGTGCGGCGGCGCGGCGGCGCCGGAGCGCGCCCGCGACTTCCTGGCCCGCGCGGTGTCGGCCGGGCGGGTCACGGATGTGGTAACCTCGTAATTCATTGTCGGCGCCCGTAGCTCAGCTGGATAGAGCAGCGGTTTCCTAAACCGCAGGTCGCCTGTTCGAGTCAGGCCGGGCGCACCATCGGACGGAGAGCCCTCTTGAAAAAAGACCTCAAGAACAAGATCAAGCGCGACGAGCTGGTGACCGGCTACGAGCGCGCGCGCCACTCGATCGACGAGCACATCGACGAGCTCAAGATCGCCGGCGTCGTCATCGTCGTCCTGGCGGTGGGCGGTTTCGCCCTGCGGCACTTCAGCAGCCAGCGCGATCACGACGCGCGCGAGGCCCTGTCGCTCGCCACCCAGACCTACCGCGCGCCGGTGGTGGGCGAGCAGGTGACGGAGAGCGCCGGCACGATGTTCCCGACGGCCGACGAGAAGTACAAAAAGGCCCTCGAGGAGTTCGAAGGCGTCGACCGCCGCTACGGCTCGCATCCGGCCGCCGTGCGGGCGCGCTACTACGCCGCCCTCTGCCGCATCGAGCTCGGCCAACCCGAAGAGGCGGAGAAGGTGCTCAAGGACATCGCGTCGCAGAGCGGCGGCGGTGATCGCCTGGAGCCGGCCCTGGCGCGCCTCGCCCTCGCCGATCTCCAGCGGCGCACGGGCCAGATCGACCGCGCCGCCGACGCCTACAAGCAGATCGCGGGCGATCCCGGCTTCGCCCTCCCGCGCGACCACGCGCAGCTCAGCCTGGCCAAGATGTACGAAGAGGCCAAGCGGCCGGCGGACGCCGCGCAGGCGTATCAAGACCTGATCGCCAACTTCCCGTCGAGCAGTTACGTCAGCGAGGCGCGGCGCCGCGTGGAGTACCTGCAGGCCCGAGGCTAGTCCCGTCATGAAACGCCGCACCGTTTTCGTCCTGGCGGCGTGTATCGCCGCCGTTGCCTTCGGGGCGGCGCTCGTGGGCGGGCTGGCGCTCTATCTCCGCTACGGCGGCGGCAGCGGCGGCGAGTCGTCGGGGTGGAGCTCCGCGCAGTATCTCGACGTGCATCTGGACGGCGAGCTGCCCGAGCAGCCGCCCCAGGCCTTCGGCACCTTCCTCGAGAGGCAGCCGCTCGCGTTGCGCACCGTCGTGCGCAGCCTCGACCGCGCGGCCAAGGACTCGAAGGTGAAGGCGGTCGTGCTGCGCGTGAACATGCTGCCGGGCGCGGGCTGGGGAAAGATCGAGGAGCTGCGGGCGGCGATCAAGCGGTTCCGTGCCTCCGGCAAGGAGGCGTACGCGCACCTCGAGTTCAGCGGCAACAAGGAGTACTACCTGGCCACCGCCTGCTCGAAGATCTACGCGGTGCCGACGGGCCTGCTCGACATCACCGGCCTCGAGGCCGAGGTTACGTTCCTGCGCGGCACCCTCGACAAGCTCGGGGTCCAGGCGGAGTTCGTGGGCGTCGGCAAATACAAGAACGCGCCGAACCAGTTTACCGAGCGCGGCTTCACGGAGCCGCACCGCGAGCAGATGACGGCCCTGCTCGACAGCCTGTTCGCGGGCTACGTGAAGGAGATCGCGGCGTCGCGCGGTGTCAGCGAAGACAAGGCCCGCGAGCTGATCGATGCCGGTCCGTACGACGCGCAGGAGGCGAAGGAGGCCGGGCTCGTCGACGAGCTCCTGTACAAGGACGAGCTGATCGACAAGCTCGACGACGCGGATCGCCTGACGCCGGCGCGCTACGCGCGCTCGTCGGGCGGCGGCCTCGGGCTCGGCCGGCCGAAGTTCGCCCTCATCTACATCGTCGGCGAGATCATCCTCGGCTCGAGCCAGGGGGATCCGTTCGGCTCGGATGGCGTCGCCGGCTCGGAGACGGTCGCGGAGGCGATCCGCGAGGCGCGCGAGGACGACGACGTCAAGGCGATCGTGATCCGCGTCGACAGCCCGGGCGGGTCGGGCACCGCCTCCGACGTCATCTGGCGCGAGGTCCGCCTGGCGCAGGAGAAGAAGCCGGTCATCGCCTCGATGGGGGACTATGCGGCCTCGGGCGGGTATTACGTGGCGATGGGGAGCGACGCCATCGTGGCTCAGCCCGGTACCATCACCGGCTCCATCGGCGTGTTCGCCGGCAAGTTCAGCCTGCACGGCCTCTACGACAAGATCGGCTTCACCAAGGAGATCATCACCCGCGGTGAGAACGCCGACATCTTCACCGACTACCGCACGTGGACGCCGGCCGAGCGCGCGCGGGTGCGGGCGCTGATGGAGTCGTTCTACGAAGACTTCATCACCAAGGCGGCGGAGGGGCGGGCGGAGGCGAGCGGCAAGAAGATCTCACCGGAGGACGTGCATCGCGTCGCCCAGGGACGGGTCTGGACGGGAACCGAGGCCCTCGAGCGCGGCCTCGTCGATCGCCTCGGCGGCCTCGATACCGCCATCGCCCTGGCCAAGGAGAGGGCCAAGATCGACGCCGACACCGAGGTCGAGCTCATGGTGCTGCCCAAGCGCAAGGGCCTGCTGGAGACGCTGTTCGAGCAGGACGAGTCGCTGCTCGAATCGCGGCTGCCGGTCGAGGTGCGCGGGCTGCTGAGATGGGCGCGGACGCTGCACGACGGCGCTCCCTCCGCCCGCCTGCCCTTCGACCTGCGCGTGCGATAGCCGCCGCCCTCAGCTCCCGTACTGCTGCCGGAGCCGCTGTACCCACGCCTTCCGGATGGCTTCGTGGTCCTGTCCGTACACACGGGTGAACGCCTCGTTGACGCTCCCCGTTTCACCCATCGCCCTGATGAGATCGTTCATGCCGCCGGGGCCGCGTTGGCCCACGAGGTATTCCACGAAGGCGAGGGCGCCGGCATAGAAGCCGCGAACGGTATTGCCGCCTTGTTCTTTCGCGAGGGCGGTGAGAGCGGACGATGACGAGCGGTGGCCTTCCATGTACTGCGCCATACCCTCCTGCACGTCGCGGGGCGCCAGGCCGCGGCTTCGGTCGGCGATGAAGGCGTGCGTGAGCTCGTGCATCAAGATGGAATCGATCATCGGCGTGAGGCTGCGGGTGAGGCCTCCGATCGGCATGCGGATGCGCCCGTCGAGGGTGTCGAAGCTGCCGCCGGCCCAGAAGGGCACGTTGGTGGTTACGGGATCGGCCTCCCCCGAGAAGAGGATGACCGGGATCGCGTGGGGCGGCCGATGGTCGAGGGAGGTTTCGAGCGTGGCGTAGTGCCGCTCGAGCGCGGCCACGATCTCGTGGCCGATCTCCACGTGCTCATCGCCGTCGTAGCGCACGTGGAAGCGCGCCACCTTCTGTTCGGTCATGCCGCGCTCGTCGGTGCTCGTCTTTTCGATGCGGGCCAGCAGCGCCTGCGCCTGATCATCGGGCTTCAAGGACAGGCACGTGCGCAGCGCCGGGATCGCCTCCGCGCTGCGGTCGAGGCGAACCAGGGCGTAGCCCAGCGCGTACCAGGCCTGGGCGTCGGCGCTGTCGGCGGCGACGAGCTGCCGCGCATACGCCTCCGCGCCCGCCCAATCGGCCGACGACATGAGGTCGGCGAGGAGCAGGTGCCGCACCTCGTTGTCGGCCCACGGCAGGGCCACCGCTTTGCGCAACAGCGCGACGGCGTCGGCAAAGCGGCGGGCATCGTGATGTACGAACACCGCCGACTTCATGAGCTCGAGGGCCAGCCGCTGGAGGGCCGGCTCCTCCGGGTAACGGCCCTGCAGCCGAAGGCTCTCGTCGATGTCGGCGGTGGTGACGTTCCGGGCTGGGACCTTGGCGGCCAGATCCTGGAACATCTTGTAGTCGGCGGCCGAGAGCTGGTTCGACGGGGGCGGGGTC
>Ga0114129_10013795_pt1 | contig 11510 bp, 5 predicted proteins | sample RhiMetdeltSRZDD1_FD_80071 | JGI IMG/M metagenome (GOLD analysis project Ga0114129, IMG submission 80071) | Populus rhizosphere microbial communities from Tennessee, USA - Rhizosphere MetaG P. deltoides SRZDD1 (version 2) (version 2) | ecosystem: Host-associated > Plants > Roots > Rhizosphere >... | reverse complement strand
AGCCTGTCAAATCATAAGTCGCGCGACGAATCAATGTGCGCTTGTCCGCGGGCGCATTGAACGACAGGTTGTCGGCTTCGAGTTTAGCCAACAGGAACGCGTCAACCGGGGCCGACGCATTGCCGGCTTTGCCTTTGATGGTTGGAGCAGCGGGATTGCGAACGGGTTGAAATGACCAGAAATCTTTGTGTTCGGGCTTGATGAGGTAATTGTTTTTCGCCGCCGCCGCCGCCGGCCAGTAAGCTCCGTCTTTGACCCACTGCGACAGATCGACGATTTCCTGGTCGTCGAGCTTCGGGGCGTCTTTTGGCATCCGCAACGTTTCGTGCGTGTGCGCCACAGCCTTGATGAGCAGGCTTTCTTCCGGCTTGCCAATGACAATTGCAGGACCGCGCCGGCCGCCCTTCAGCATCGCTTCACGCGAATCCACACGAAGCTCGCCTTTGGCGGAGTCAGTGTGACAATCGTAACAGCGCGTCGCCAACAGGGGACGAACCTTCGCTTCGAAGAATTCGATTTTGGCGGCGTCCGCTGACTGCGTGGCTTTGACGGCCCAGGCAAAACGGTGCGGCAAGGCGCCGGAGATCACGACTATTCCGCCGACTGCCGCCGACACGAGTAATTTGAAGCAATCACGAATGGTCGAAATTTCTTTCATGTCTTGCCCTCAGTCGAGGCTGTTGCCCAGGCGCCTGGCGCCGGCGAATCCCGCTTCGGCAAGTGACGGAGTACAGAAAATCTTCTTTCGCGGGCGTGCGCTCTACTCCAACATGAATTATCTTCCTGTCTGAGTAAAGAGTTGCGGACGACGTGACGTTGTATGCTTTTTCCGCCGTGAAGAATCCCCACTTACCGCATCCGCAACTGGAGCGAGTATAACGCCTCGCTCAAACAGCGGGGAAGTGGCGCCATCCGGGTCAGCCCGGAATCCGTCGAGAATTGGGAGATAGACTGTATCAGTCGCGCGGCATTGCGGAAACTTATCGATGTAACGATCTATAAATCGTGGTTAAGCGGCAGCGCGGTCGCCGCAAACTATATTTCCAATGAAACCGATGAAAAAGCTGATACTCATCGTCGCCTTGATGGTTAACGGATCCGTTTCGGCTCAGACGTGGAGAGCCGACAATGGCGACGGCACGTTTTCGAACCCGCTATTCTATGACGAATTCTCAGACCCGGACCTGATTCGCGTGGGCGAGGATTACTATATGACAGGCACGACGATGCACTCGATGCCGGGATTGCCCGTGCTGCATTCCAGGGATTTGGTGAATTGGAGGCTCCTCGGCTATGCGTTCGACCGTTTAGACCTCGGACCGGAGTTCCGGCTGGAAGATGGGAAGGAGGCCTATGGCCAGGGCATCTGGGCGCCGAGCTTTCGTCATCACAACGGGACTTTCTACATCTTCTCCAACGTCAACCGGCGTCGCACGCAATTGTTCCGCGCCAAGAATCCTGCCGGTCCCTGGACTCGCGCCGAACTCAAGCGATCATTTCACGATCTCTCAGTCCTCTTCGATACGGACGGTAAGATTTACGTCGTATGGGGCTATCAGGGGATCAATTTCGCCCAGCTTAACGACGAACTCACCGACGTCGTTCCCGGCTCCGAGCGCGTGATTATTCCGAAAGACGCAGGCATGGGCGAGGGCGTTCACTTCTACAAGATTGATGGAAAGTATTACATCACGAGCGCCTGGTTCGCCGGCCGCATGCGGATGCCGTGCGCTCGCGCCGACAAACCGGAAGGCCCTTATGAAGTGAATCAGGAGATCAGTGCGGATGAGGATTTCGGCCTCGCTGAAGGCTATCGGCTGCAGCGCGGCCCGGCGCCGCCGTTCAATGTGATTCCGCCGAACTCCGCATCTCGCGGCCGGATGTCGCTGCATCAGGGCGGCATTGTGAACACGCCGACTGGCGAGTGGTGGGGCTTTTCGATGATGGATTACAACTCTGTCGGGAGGCTCACGTGCCTCTCGCCAGTCACATGGCGGGACGGTTGGCCCTACTTCGGTCTGGCGGGCAACCTCAAGCGAACGCCGCGCGCCTGGGTAAAACCGAACACCGGCCACACGTCACGACCGTCGGCGCCGTATGAACGCAGCGACGATTTCTCCGGACCGAAACTGAAAATTGTTTGGCAGTGGAATCACCTGCCCGATGATACGAAATGGTCCCTGTCCGAACGCCCCGGTTTTCTGCGATTGCATTCGCTGCCGGCTTCGGATTTGTGGTGGGCGCGAAACACGTTGACGCAGCGAGCCGTCGGCCCCGTCTCCATTCCCACCGCCGAGTTGGACACACGCGGCATGAAGACGGGAGACGTCGCCGGCCTGGCGCTCTTCAATTTTCCGTATGCGTGGATCGGTATCAGGCGGGAGGCCGACGGGGCAATGGTCGAGCAGTTCGACCAGTCGACCGGCGAAACAGCCCGCATCGCGCTCAAAGGAACGCGGGTGTGGCTGCGCGCAAATTGCGATTTCCTGACGGAGAAGGCGAGGTTCAGCTACAGCGTTGACGGGAAAAAATTCGAGCCTCTGGGGGCCGAGTTCACAATGATTTTTCAACTCAAAACCTTCCAGGGCGTCCGCTACTCGCTCTTCCACTATCACACGGGGAACGGCCCAGGAGGCTATGCGGACTTCGACAGGCTGACCGTGAACGAACCGCATCCGCGCGGCTTGATGAAGCCGATCCCCTTTGGCAAAAAGATCACGCTCTCCGTCTTCGGCGACGGTCCCGCGCTCGTCGTGAAAGACAGCTTACTAACCGCCGCGCCCGCAGGAGATCCGCTGGCCAGCGGGGCGGCGGCGCAATTCAAAGTGGTGGATCGAGGGCTGGGCCGCGTCGCGCTGCAATGGGGCGACAAATTCGTTTCAGTGGCTGCGCCAGGAGGCAAGGGGCAGGTCACGTTAAGATCGGGGCGACCAACCGACTCCGAAACTTTCCAATGGACGGAAACACCCTACGGCGACCTTATCTTGCTTTCGCTCGTCACGCGCCGTCACCTTCGGGTTGATCCCGGCAGCGGCGTTGTCTCCGCCGACCATCCCGGCCCACAGCCGGATCGAAAAGATGGCTCCTGCTTCGGATGGAAGGAGAGCGGCGATTACTAGAGCGGATTGCAATTGCATGTACGGAAAGGCTGACTGAATCAGTACCGCGAGCGGTAGCGAGCGGGGCCGGAGCGTGAAGCCCGCTCGCTACCGCTCGCGGTACTGATCTGTACTGTCATCTCAGTTTTATTCATCGCCGGGGCAGTGAACCGCGCTAATGGCGATCTTTGTCGTCATTGTCATTGTCATTGTCATTGCGCCAGCGATGACGTTCGCAATCGGCGCGATCAACGCCGGTTCCCCCGAAGTCCAATTGACCACGTACTTCGTGCTTGTACTTCGTGAGGACGTCAGCGCAGACGATACTGCGTCTCTCAAGGTTTCCGCCGCAGCGGAAATTGGCTGCGTCATCGGCGCTTCCTGATCCGTTATAGATCGCGGTCTGCGGGTACGGGCAAAGCGGGCGCGTACGCGTGCCCCCACTGCCCGTCGCGTTCTGGGCGAGGATCCGATCGGGCGCCACGCCGTTTTCGACCCAGTCCACCAGCGCGCCGAACAGGTTCTGCGGTTGCGGTCCGGCGCCTCCTCCGCAGTGCGCGACGCCCGGCGCGCGGAACAGGCGATAGAAGTTTTGCAGCCGCTCGAAATCCGGCTCGCCGCGCCTTCCGTAACGCGAGGCCATCAGCCGATAGTAGTTGATCACTCCGCGCGGCATGATGAGCTGGTCGTTCGCGCCGACGAATGTGAGCATCTTGCCCCCATTCCGCCTGAATGTGTCGAGGTCGTCGAATGTATCGGTGACATCCGCTATATTGCGCGAGCCATCCTGCGCAACCTGTGGATACGTGGCGGCGGACACGGTTTTCCAGTCGAAACCACGGTCGTGCTCGTTCCAGTGAAATTGCACGACGCCCAGGAAGAAGGGGGCCGCGCCGTTCAGCGCGCTCAAGTTGGTCCCCCGATCAAGGCCGAACCAGATCTTGGCGCCTCGATCGTTTCGCGGCCCGTCCCAGATCTTGTCGATCGCCTCCGCCTCGGCGAATGTCAGGCAGTTTGCCGCCGGAGCAGTCGGCGCCCCGCAAACGTTTGCCTTTGCGCTGAACGCGCATGTCCGCGGATCGTCAATCACGCCGTCGGTAACGCCGTCGGCCGCATCGCAGGCCGCGACCGCCGAAGCGGTCGCCTGGTTCAACTTGGCCGCGGAGATCGGGGCTCCCAATAAATCCTTCATCACTAGCTGCCCCCACATCTGCGCAGTCTGGAATCGCGTCCAATAGATCGCCGGGGCACTGGCCAGAATCCCGTCAAGTTCCGTCCCCAACTCTTGTGCGAGCAGATAGCCTTGCCGCCCGCCGGTCGAGCAACCATTCCAGTAGTTGTAGGCAGGCTTCATTCCGTAATAGGTTTTCGCGATCGACTTGGAGAAGAGGACCTGCTGCTTGATCGCGTTCCGGATGAAGTCGTTGATGAACTGCAGATTGTAGGAGCCGTCCGCATTGACGCCGGGTTCACAGTCACCGCCGGCGTGGCCGGTATCTGTGCCGGATCCCACGTAACCCGAATTGACCGGAGCGTTGACGTTCAGGTTTCCAGCGCAGCCGCCGCCGCCGATCCCTTGCGTCCTGCCGTTCCAGGCTCCCTGTACGCCGCCAGCGCCTCCGTCAACAGAATTGAGCGGCAACCCTACGCGAATGTTGACGTTCTGGTCGGGATTGGCGCCGAACAGAATGTTCACCTGACAGTATGCGACATTCGGGCCGCTCGCCGGGACGATGTGACTCTCTACCGACTTGACGTCCGGACGACCCAGCAACCCGTTGTCGGAATTAGTGGCAAGCTCGACACAACCCACCGGCGCCGGCGAGACCTGGCGCTTACTGCCAGTTACATATGCTGCAGGCGCGAGCAAAGCGATACTGACCACGCTAGCGCTTAGCAAGATAAGTCGCGCGGATGCGGTATGCATAAGAACCTCCTTTGGTTTTGTCCTTTGGGGTGGCGCCGCGAGACGTAGCGCGCGGCGCTGATCGGAGTTGTTGATGGTCTTCGAGAACGTCAGGAAGACGGGGAAGGCCATCCCCTCACATAAGTGTGTTGGTTGGGAGCCGTTTCTCTGATCTGATGAATCGTTTCTGTAATGAAGACGCGAGCCATAGTATGCGAATCGCTCCTTACCTCGTCAAGTAGAATTTGCAATTCTGATATTTCAGAATTGCATGGACGCGGTCTGTGACGACTCGATAATCGCCTATTTATAGGGCTTTACAGCGGGTCGCTGAAGAACCCGGCGCCGTTTGCATTACTCATTTTGATATGTCAGAAGCAGCGACCGTTTGATGGTGTGGCAGGCGGGGGCGCTGCTCAGGGCGGTATTACATTGGCGCCTAAGTTCGAGAGCGTTAGATTCCGGGTGGGCATGCGGCAACAAATGCTGAGTGCCGCCGCATGACCCCCCGGAATCTAACGCTCTCATTCCTCTCCATCTAAGCCTTCGGCTTTGGATGGAGAATCTTCGCGCGGAGAAGTTGATGGTCATCCTCGGGGGAACGGCATCCAGTTCTTGTCGACCCAGTTGGGGTACCCAGGGTCGATGCCGTTCGACACGTTGGAGTAGCGCACGTAGCGCCGGCCCGAGAACATATAGATCTGGTTGGTGTCGAGCCGCATCATCGCGGCGTCGATCTTTTGCTGGAAGATGGTAGGCAGTCCCTCCCATTTGTCGGCGATGGGCTTGGGGTAGCCGCGGTCGACAGTGGTCTCGGTCAGGCGCACGTACTGGTTGTCCTTGAACATGTAGATCTTGCCGTTGGACTTGCGCCAGAACGCGGCGTCGATGCCGGCCTCGAACTCAGGCGGCAGGCCGTGCCAGTTGTCGGCGATGGATTTGGGGTAGCCGGGGTCGACAGTGGTCTCGGTCAGGCGCACGTACTGGCCGCCCTTGAAGAAGTAGGTCTTCTGGTTGGACGGCCGCCACAGCGCGGCGTCGATGCCAGCCTCGAACCCGGACGGCAGGCCGTGCCAGTTGCCGGCGATCTTGGCCGGGTAGCCCTTGTCCATGGGATCGCCAACCTTGGAGTAGCGCACGTACCACGGGCCTGAGAACAGGTAGGCCTTGTCGTTATCGCCGCGGTACAACGCTGCGTCGATGTGGGTCAGGAACGCCCCCCAGCCCAAGTGCGGCGGAGTGTACGCGCACACCGCCGGGCTGTTGCCCGACATCAGGCAGGGTACACCATTAATCATGCGCACGTACTGGTTGCCGTCGAACAGGTAGATGGCCTCTCGCTCGTCGTGCATGAGGGCGGCCTGGATGCTGTTGTTGAAGCCCGACGGCAGGCCGGCGAAGTTGCTGGAGATGCTCTTGGGGTAGCCGGCGTCGACGGTGGTTTCGGTCAGTCGGCAATACTGGCTGCCCTTGAACATGTAGATTTTGCCGTTCGAGGTGCGGGTCATGGCCGCGTCGATGCCGGCCTCGAACGACGCCGGCAGGCCGTGCCAGTTGCTGGCAATGTGCTTGGGGTAGCCCGGGTCCACTGTGGAGCCGGTGAGGCGCACGTACTGGTTGCCCTTGAAGAAGTAGAGCTTGCCGTTCGACTTGCGGAACAGGGCGGCATCGATGCCCTGCTCGAAAGACGCTGGCAGGCCGTGCCAGTTGCCGGCAATGGGCTCGGGGTAGCCCGCGTCGACGGTAGTGTTTGTCATGCGAATGTACTGGTCGCCCTTGAACATGTACACGCGCTGGTTCACGTCGCGGAACACGGCCGCGTCGATGCCGGCCTCGAACTCGGGCGGCAGGCCGTGCCAGTTGTTGGCGATGGTCTTGGGGTACTCTTCGGCCATCGTCAGCTTGCTGGCGCACAGGGCGCAGTTGCCGTTCTTGGCGGTGAAGAAGCGGCCGTAAGTCTTGGCGCAGTCGCATTTGCTCGCTGCGTATTCGTCGGGCGCGCCAAAGGTGTGACCGGTCTCGTGGGCCAGCACCCGATCGAAGTTGTCGTTGCCGGCCTTCCAGCGCATCACAATCTTGGGCGTACTGGCGTAGCCGCCCCAGTACGTCGGGTACTTGGTGACGAACGCGACCACGCCCCAGTCGGCGCCCTGCTCCTGCACCAATTGCTCGACGAAGGCCTTGTAGCCATCGGCGCCGGGGCCAAAGCCGAGCTGGGCCTGCGCCGGGTCGCGCCACCACGCCTCGGTCTGGCCGGCGTCGAAGCCGCCGACGTACTTGGGGTAGCCGGCGTCGACCGGATCGTTGATACTGGTGAAGCGGACGTAGGTGTTGAGGTTGTTGCGGGCCTTGCGCCCGAACAGGTAGACGCGCTCGTTGGAACCGCGCCACATCGCCGCCGAGATGCCCTCCTCGTAATAGTCGGGCACTCCCTTGAATCTGCCCTTGATCGGCTTGGGGTAGCCATCGTCGACGGTGGAGCCGGTGAGGCGCACGTACTCGCTGCCCTTGAACATGTAGATCCTGCCGTTGCCGGCGTGCATGAAGGCGGCGTCGATGCCGTCTTCGAACTCGGCGGGCAGGCCGTGCCAGTTGCTGGCGATGGACTTGGGATAGTCGTTGTCGACAGTGGTCTCGGTCAGGCGCACGTACTGGTCGTCCTTGAACATGTAGATCTTGCCGTTGGACTCGCGCCAGAACGCGGCGTCGATGCCGGCCTCGAACTCGGGCGGCAGGCCGTGCCAGCCGCTGGCGATGGACTTGGGATAGCCGCTGTCCATCTCCGAGCCGGTCATCCGGATGTACTGATCGCCCTGGAAAAAGTAAATCTTGCTGTTGGACTCGCGCCACAGCGCGGCGTCGATCTCATTGATGTAGAAGCTCTTGGGCATCCCCTTCCAAGGCGCGGTGGGAAAGATCGGCAGAGCGAGCTCGATGATCCGAAAGTCTTGGAGGAACGAGATTTGGGCGTCCGGCTCGAAGCTCTGGAGCAGGGACTGTCCGTCGATGACCTCGGCGGCGGCCTCGAAGATCTCGGCGTTGGTCATAGTTAGGTCTTCGCCCGGGCCCTGCACGAACACCACGGCGTAGGCGACCTCGTTGATGAGTCGTTCGTTCATAATATCACCTCATGGGGTATTGCCGGCGTCGCCGGCGATGATCTGGTCCATGCTTACGTCGACATGCGGGCGCCGCGCCTTGCGGGCGCGCCAAGCCGGGCTCATGCGCAGCGCGTAGGCGACCTCGCCGATGTTCTCGGGCGTCGCCTGCGCCGGGATCGGCAACTTGCCCGGGTCGATCTCGGTTACGCCGTCGACGTCGCGCCTGAGCGGCTCGCGCAGCACGACGCCGCCACGAAACTGGAACATGATGCGCGCGCCCGTGGCGCGCAGCCTCTTCAGGGCGTCGCGGTCGGCGACGCGATATAGACTTTCGCTCATTGGAGAACCTCCTCACTTGCTTAACTAAACTAATGTTTGCGTCCGCGGGCAGCTGTGTCCGTCGGACGAAGTCAATTGGCCGAAGACCCTAGCTACTAGGATAGCGCCACTTCTTGGTCGAACATAGCGCTGTTTAGTGGTCGGTCGCATGCTGCTTGCCAGGAGCACGAAGTCTGCGCAGAGTTTGCGGAAGTATCGCCGGTTCCTCCACTTGGAACTGGCTCGTTCCCTCGGGCGTGATCGGAAAGCATGTGGCCGGCCGACATGAATTATGCGGATGGTGTTGGGGTCTAGTATTAGCCACTTGTGTCCAATACTAGCCACTAACGTCCAATACTGGACACCTTCGAGTGTCTAGTATTGGACACATGATAGTGTCAAATATAGACATCTCCGGTTTCACTATCCGCATTGCGCCATCTGAGCGCATGAGTTTAGAATGAACATAGGCTGTTGGCCTCTATGCCAACTTCTCAGTTGTTGGCACATTGCAGCCAAAGAATTACTTCAACAACAATTCTCAAGTCCTTCGGATTCTCGGAAATATTCGGAAGTATTTCGGAAGTATTTCGGAAGAGGTTAGGGAGTGATGTTATGCCACCATCAGCTAAGCATTTCTATGAATTCGGCCCTTTCCATTTCTACCCGATCGAGCGATACCTGCTGCGTGAGGGCAAGCCTGTGCCACTCCCGCCTAAGGTCTTCGATATTCTCCTAATCTTAGTCCAGAACCACGGCCATCTGCTTCAGAAAGACGCGATGATCAAGGCCATCTGGCCAGACTCCTTTGTCGAGGAGGGCAACCTCACCCGCTACATCTCCACACTTAGGCAATTACTAGGGGAGAGCCAGAACGGACAAGCATACATCGAAACCGTACCGAGGATCGGTTATCGGTTTGTGGCTGAGGTAAGAGAACAGGGTGATGGCGTCGAGCCGCCGGAGGGGGAAGAGAGGGAAGTCAGTGAGATTCTGGGGGACAGGGCGCTCACAGAGAGTCAACCAGTCAAGCGCCAACTAAGGTCGCGGCTGATCGCTACTGCCGGGTTTATCTTACCTACGCTCGTCATCGCGCTGTGGTACTTCGGACGCGTCGCCCAGCCGCCAGGGCAGACACACCCCTTCCCGGCTGCGAAATCAATCGCCATTTTGCCGTTTAAGCCTCTGGTGGCCGAAGGCCGCGACAGTTCGTTCGAACTGGGGATGGCCGACGCGCTGATCACCAAGCTGGGTGGCGTCCGTAAGGTGATCGTGCGTCCGATGAGCGCGGTGCGCCAATATACGGCGCCAGACCAAGACGCCGTAGCGGCGGGGCGCGAGTTGATAGTCGATACCGTGCTCGACGGAAGCGTTCAATGGTTGGGCGAGCGGGTCAGGGTAAGGGCGCGACTGATCGATGTCAGAGATGGCGCGGTGTTATGGTCCTATCAGTGCGACGAGCACTGCGTCGACATCTTCACGGCGCAAGACGCGATCTCAGAAAGGGTGGCCGGCGCGCTCGTGGAGAAACTCACCAGCGAAGAAAGACAGTTGTTGTCGAAACGCTATACTTCCAACACCGCAGCGTATCTGGCATATGTGAGGGGTCGCTACTTTTGGAGCAAGCTCTCAAGCGACGGTCTTCAACAAGCAAGCAAGTACTTCAATCAAGCGATCACAATAGACCCAGGCTACGCGCTAGCCTACTCTGGATTGGCCGACACTTACAATTTGTTCGGAAGCTATGATTTACTTCCCCCGAATGAGGCTTCTCCAAAGGCCTATGAGTTTGCCAAGAAAGCGATTGAATTAGATGAAGGGCTCGCCGAAGCCCACACCTCATTAGCCGCGCTACTGATGGACTATTACTGGAACTGGCCAGAAGCGGAGAAGCGCTTTAAGCACGCCATTGCTCTCAACCCGAACTACGCCACTGCTCACGAATGGTATTCGACGTATTTATTGTACGTGGGGAGGAAAGATGAGTCTATAAGTGAGGCGGAACTAGCGCAGACGCTGGACCCACTGTCTCTTGGGGCTATAGGGAGCGTAGGAATAAAGTACTTCTATGCGGATCAGTACGACCGGTCGTTAGAACAGTACCGGCGTATGCTAGAGATAGATCCGAACTCCGCCTTGGCTCATACCGGCCTCTGCAATATTTACATAAAACAGAAAAAATTTGAAGAAGCTCTCGCGGAGATACGTAAGGCGAGGGATTTAGGGATGCAACGCGCGAGCGCGCTTATCGGGTATATATACGCGTTGTCTGGGAAGAGACGCCATGCTCAGCAGGTCATTGCTGGGTTAATTGATTTGTCGAGGAAACAATATGTTCCGGCCATGGACATCGCCTTAATCTACATCGGATTGGGCGACAAGGATCGGGCGTTCGAGTGGATGGAAAAAGCTTATTCAGATCGGGATTGGGCGATGTGCTGCATTAAAGTGGAATCTATATTCGACCCGATTCGATCAGACCCTCGCTTCCAAAACATCATGAAGCGCGTAGGACTCCAAAATTGAACCCCGAGCGGTAGCGAGCAGAGCCTTCGCTAACGGCCGCTCACTATCGCTCGCGGCGCCGATTTCAATTCGTTCCCGGCGCCTTATTGTTCACGGAACGTCGCATCGGCTTGCTGGAGACTGCCGGACACTGTGCCCAAAATCATCAGGAAGCCGGAGTGACGCATATACTGACCCGGGAAGTTGTAGGACTCGTAGGAAGACCAACTGCTGTTCGCCAAACCGGCTCGTCTAAACCAGGTGGCGGCGGCCCGAAAGCCGGACGACCCATCATTGGCGTCCAGCCAGATCTCGTTGTTCCGATGGCGAAGGAACCGGCCCGGGAAGTTCACTGACTCGAATGAAACGCCGCTCGAGTCGGCTAAGCCGGAGACCACCCTGAATTGGGAGTCTTCGAAGGGAGAAACATTCTCATCGATCCGCGCGCGGAAGCCCTGGTGGCGGATGTATCGGGTGGTGTAATTGTTGGATTGTAGTCGGCGAATGGCGCCAACGGGGGTTGGCGTGGGCGTTGGCCCGCTCGTGTAATTTCGGATGATGCCCAGGTCCCAGGGGATTTGT
>Ga0114129_10013794_pt1 | contig 11510 bp, 9 predicted proteins | sample RhiMetdeltSRZDD1_FD_80071 | JGI IMG/M metagenome (GOLD analysis project Ga0114129, IMG submission 80071) | Populus rhizosphere microbial communities from Tennessee, USA - Rhizosphere MetaG P. deltoides SRZDD1 (version 2) (version 2) | ecosystem: Host-associated > Plants > Roots > Rhizosphere >... | reverse complement strand
GACATCTTCCGCCTGCCTCCCGAGTCGATCCTGACGACGCCGGTGCTGATGACCGTCGTGGCCGGCCGCGTGGTCTACCGCGCCGACTGACGTCTACTCATTCCTCGTGCAGCGTGGGCCAGGCTCCGTCCACCCCCACGGCCGAACGCGTGCCGGCCTCTAGCGTTGCTTACTCCGTGCGTTTGCCTCTCCAGCCGTAGCGGCGGAGGCCGAGAAGGCCGGCGGCGAGTAGGAGGCAAGCGGACGGTTCGGGAACACTGCTCACGCTGTTCAGAGCGACATTATCCAAGTGGACATCGTCGTCGCCACCAGTACGCCAATCAGCATCGATCGCAAGGGTTTGCAGATTGGCCAGCACGCTCTGCAACGTCGCTTCAGAAACCACCGACCCACCCCCGACAGGGTCGGTGCGCCAACCGGCGGAGGCAAGCAACGAGACTGAAAACGAGTTGAATGGTGGTCCTAGCACGGCGGGAAGACTAATCGTTGGCGAGTAAATGAAGGTGGTCCCATCCGACAGCATCACCGACGCTTGTGAGCCGGATGAGTCAGCAACGGTATCGTAGAGGTCGAAGGTCAAGCTCCCCACGTAAGCGGCCGATTGGTCGCCCAAGAACTGAGCAGGGGCCACAAATGCATTCCAACTGTAGTTATCTGCGACCCGGATGTGCCCACTGGGGTTGCCACCACTGGAGGAGTAGCCAACCGCCGTAGGCGACGCAGTCAGGGTATCGAAGTTGCCGTTCTTCCATCCTTCGTCATTGCTCGTGAAGTCCGAAGACACAAGGACAGTTGCCGCCGCTGGAGACGCGAACACCGCCACTGATATGAGGACAGCGAAGCCCATCGAGACCGTCTTGCGGCGATCCTTCATTCGTAACCTCCAGACTTGGTATTGCACGGTCTTCGACCTACATTCGATTAGGAGCAAATTCCATGCCGATACCAACATTGCACTGTACGACTGTATTCTCAATGACTTAGTATGGCTCCTGCGGGCACCGTTGGCCCGCACTGCGTAAAGGAAGTTGACACTCACAGCAGATGCCCGAGTGCCAGCATCTGCCGCAGGTGGCCTCCGTGAGGGCGACCCACTTCGCGCGCTCCGGCTAGACGATCGACGCTGCCTACCGCGCCGATTGACCCAGGCGCCGGGCGCGCGGCAGGAAGGCAAGGCCCACCGCGAGCGTCGCGAGCGTCTCGGCCAGGAGCACCCAGGTCTCGCGGATCGCAGCCGCGGGATCCTCGGCGGTCGGAGCGGGGCGGAAGAAGAGCAGGATCGCCCCGGCGACGAAAGCGGTACAGATGATGGCGGCCGCCCAGGCCGCGCCCGTTCCTCCGGGCATCCGGTAGGGGCGGGCCTGGTCCGGCCGGCGGTAGCGCAGCACAACGAAAGCCGGGAAGACGAACAGATAGGAGACGAGGAAGCAGACGCCGGAAAGCTTGAACACCATCCAGAAGACGTTGTCCGCGCGCGACGAGAGCAGCGCGTTGCCCAGCAGCAGCGCCGTGGCCACGATCCCCTGAATCACGAAAGCCATGTAGGGGGTGTCGAAACGCGGGTGCAGGCGCCCGAGCAGCGCGGGTGCGGCGCCCTCGGCTGCGGCCGAGGCCACCACCCGATTCACGCCCAGGCTCCAGGTCACGATGTTGGCGACGCAGGCATACAGGAAGCCGATGCCGAGCAGGAGCACGAGCGTGTCGCCGGCGGAACCCCACTGCCGCCCCAGCACCTCCAGGGCGTCCCAGGTGCCGGTCGCAAGGCTCAGCTTGGACAGCGGGACGGCCAGCAGGATCCCGAGGATCCCGAGCGTGTAGACGACCGCGATCACGAGACCGGTGAAAAGCGTCACGCGCGGCACGTCGCGCTGCGGGTTCTTCATTTCGTCCCCGGCCGCGCTCATCAGCTCGAAGCCCATGGCGTTGTAGAGCAGCACGGGCAGGAAGATCAGCGAATCGCTCCAGCGCGGCACGAGGTCCGAGAGCGACAGCACGTTGGCGGAGGGCCGGCCCGAAAGGAGCGAGAGCAGACCGAGGGCGCCCAGGCTCAGGAAGATCGCGGCCTTGACCACCGCACCCAGGTTGGGCAGCCATTTCGACACGTCGAGCCGCACAACCCCGACACCCACCGTGAGCCACGTGAGCAGGATTGCGATTCCCGCCTGCAGCCATGTCGCGCTCGGACCCGCGCGGAGCGCCTCGGCGACGTGCTGCTTCAGGAAGATCGAGTAGAACGTCGCGCCGAACGCCATGTAGACCGAGGCCGTCCAATACGAGTTGTTGATCCAGTAGAACCACGCGGCCAGGCTGCCGGCCCGCGGGCCCATCGCCTCGCGCACCCAGATGTAGATCCCGCCTTCTCCCGGCCAGGCCGCTCCCATCTCCGCGGTCATGAGCCCGTAGGGAAGGAAGAAGAGCCCCATGGTGATGACCCACCAGCTGAACCAGGAGAAGCCCATGCTCGCCGCGGAGGCGAGCGTGTCGATCGTCAGCAGCGCGGAGACGGAGAAGAGCAAAAGGTCGACGCGGCCGAGGACACGAGCGAAGGTGTGTCCGCCAGTGCCCGCGGCCGCGACCGGTTCCGAATGGCTCGCCAATCGGGTCAGCCCCGGCGGGGCAGGATTTCCTGTACCGCGCGGAACGCCTGGTCGATGGCGGCGTCGGTGTACGAGTAGGCCGCGGAATCGGCGTTGGCGATCGCCATCAAGCCGAAGGGCCGTCGCGCCCGCGCGCAGGGAGGCTCGCTGTTGTCGAGCCAGAAGGAATCGAAGAGGGAGTTGTACTGGTAGGCGTAACCGTGGGGCCAGCGGTTCACGGTGATGGCCGCGATGTCGCGCGCAGGGTCGAATCCCGAAGGACCCAGAGCTCGCGCGAGCTGATCGCGCAGGCGTCGTTCGAAGTCGAGGAACGGCGTCGCCAGCAGCTGGGCTCGGCCCGCCGCGTGCTGCACGCGGGCGGGGCGGCCGGGCTCGCCGGGAGCGCACATGAGGTGGAGCACGATCGGGTCCTCCGGGCGGCGGCTCGGCTCGTGGTCGCCCCAACGGACTGGAGCGTTCAGGTTGACGTCGCTCCAGTAGCTCCCCGGGCAGTCGATCGCGTGAACGCCCGCTTTGACGAAGGCCTTCCAGTCGCGCAAGAGCACGCTCGTGTAGACGAGCGGCACCTTCACCGCGAAGGCGAGAGCCTCGCGCTGCTCGGCGGGCAGCTCCGGGACGATGTGCGGGATGACCGCGTTCCAGCAGGCGAGCACCACGCGCCGCGCCCGCACTGTCTCCAGGCGGCCACTCCGCACGTAGGCGAGCTCCACCTCGCGCGCCTTGGCGGGCTCGCCGAGGTGGCGGACGCGCACGACCGTGCTTTCCAGCCGCAGCCGGACGGCCGCCCCCGCCTCGTCGAGCCGGCCGTAGTCGGCGCGAGCGCTCACCACGTCCTCCGCCGTCCTGCCCGGGATCGCAGCGGGGATGAGCCGGCGCACCAACAGCCGGGCGAGCGTCGCGTTGCCGTCGGGGAAGTGGAAGAAGTAGGGATCGTGGTCGTAAGGAACGGCGTCGTGGTTCGTGCCCGGACCGGCGGTAGGGGGTAGAGCCATCCCCTGGAAGCCGGGAAAGCCGAGGCCCCAGGCGTCCTGGGCGGGCACGGCGTCGATGCCGAGACCGTAGAGGCCCTTGGGCGTGGACTGGAAGAAAGGCAGCACGTCCTTGTGGCAGCCGGCGACCTTGGTGAGGAAGTCGGCGTAGCTCAGACGTGCGAGCCGGGCCTTCTTGTCGTCCGCGGAGAGGCCAGGCAGGTAGTCGACGCTCGTGGTGTGCAGGCGGAGCAGGTCGCGCCGCGCTGCGTCCGAGAGCGGAGCAGCGGCCAGGAACGCACGCCAGGGCGCCTCCGGAGAAACACCCGCGGGGCCGCGCTGCGGAGCGGCAAAGGGGAGTCCGGACTCGGGCCATCGCACGAGACGATCCGCGCCGAATGTCTCGCGGTCGAAGAACGTCCCGTGCGTCATGCCCTGCGCGGGATAGAGCGCCCGGTCGACTGCGCTCTCCCAGCGCGCGACGTCGACGCCGAGATCACGCACCAGGTTCTTGGCGAGCAGGCTCCAGGGCAGCGGGCTGTCGATCGCGAACGTCCCGCCGTAGCCCAAGAGGGTGCGTCCTCCCAGCGTGAACTCGTTGCGCCGGGCGTGGCCGCCGAAGTCGTCGTGGTTGTCGAGGAGCAGGATGCGCGCGGACCGGCCCGCCGCGTCCTGGAAGAAGTACGCGGCGGCCAGGCCCGAGAGCCCGGACCCCACCACCACCAGGTCGTAGATCTCGCCGGTGTCGTGGGGGGACGGTGCCTGGGCCCAGAAGCTGCCGTCCCGCAGTGCATGCGCGACCTCGAACGAGCCGTCGTGGCTGCCTCTGAGCCCGGTGAGCGCCGGCGGGTAACGAGCGTCCCCCGTCGCCTGCGCCAGGATCTCGGCCGGTGAGAGGTAGAGACTCGCGGTGCCGAGCGCGATCCCGTTCAGGAAGTCGCGGCGAGGAATTCCACGCCGAAGGCCCAGCTCGCGATCCCGCCGCTCGTCGGTCATTTTTCTAGTACCAGCCGATCGGCTGCTCGTTCAGGTTGATGTGGACCTGCTTCACCTGGAGATACTCCTCCGCGCCCCACGGTCCGAGCTCGCGGCCGATGCCGCTCATCTTGTAGCCGCCCCACGGAGCCTCGACGTAGGTGGGCTGCATGTGGTTGACCCAGACGATGCCGGCCTCGAGCTTCTTCACCGCGCGCAGGCACTTGAAGATGTCGCGGCTCCACACCGCCGCCGCCAGGCCATAGGGCGTGTCGTTGGCGATCCGCAGCGCATCCGCCTCGGAGTCGAACGGAATCACCGACATCACCGGGCCGAAGATCTCCTCGCGGGCGATCGTGGCGGAGTTGTCCACGTCATAGAAGATCGTCGGTTCGACGTAGTAGCCCATCTGGAGCGCGCCGTCTTTGGGCCGGCCCCCGCCGACCGCGACCTTGGCCTCTTTCTTGCCGATCTCCTGGTAACGCATCACGCGCTCCATCTGCTCGCGGGAGACGACCGGCCCCATCTTGGTCTCGCGTTCCATGCCGTTGCCGAGCTTGATGCGCTTGGCCTTCTCGACCATCGCGTCCAGCATCTTCTGGTAGATGGGTCGCTCCACCAGCACCCGGCTTCCCGCCGAGCACACCTCGCCCTGGTTGATGAACACGCCGAAGAGCGCCCCGTCCACGGCGGACTCGAAATCCGCGTCGGCGAAGAAGATGTTGGGGGACTTGCCGCCCAGCTCCAGGCTGACCTTCTTCAAGGTGTCGGCGGCCGAGCGCATGATGAGCTTGCCCACCTCCATGCTGCCGGTAAAGGCGATCTTGTCGACGTCCTTGTGGGCGACGAGCGGCGCTCCCGCGGTCTCGCCGCCGGTGATCACGTTCACGACTCCCTTGGGCAGGCCGCACTCCTCGAAGAACTTCGCGAACTCGAGCAAAGTGAGCGGCGTCTGCTCCGCCGGCTTGATCACCATGCTGCAGCCCGCGCAGATCGCGGGAGCGAGCTTCCAGGCGGCCATCAGCAGCGGGTAGTTCCAGGGGATGATCTGCCCCGCCACACCCAGCGGCTCGCGAATCGCGAGCGACAGCGCGTTGTCGGGGACGTTCAGGACCTCGCCGTGGAGCTTGGTGGCGAGCCCGCCGTAGTACTCGAAGCAGGTGGCCACGTCGGCCAGGTCGAACTCCGACTCCACGATCGGCTTGCCCGAGTTCCGGGTCTCCAGCTCCGCGAGCCGCGGCAGCTCGTCGCGCATCTTCTGGGCGAGGCGGAACAGCACACGGCCGCGCTCCTGGGCGGTCACTTCGCGCCAGCCCTCGAACGCTCGGCGAGCGGCCTTGACCGCCTTGTCGACGTCGGCGGGACCGGCGTCGGGGACCTTGGCGACGACCTCGTCCCGAGCCGGATCCATCACGTCGAACGTCTTTCCCGACTGCGCGTCCACCCACTCGCCATCGATGAGCATGCGGTAGCCCTGCATGACACCCTCCTGCCGTCGCTCCCGGGTGGCGTAGGCTAACCGAGAAGCGGGCCGCGGGGAAGGTGGGCGGGCTCCACCCGCGTGCTATGCTCCCGGCCGCTTTTTCTCCGGAGGCATCGCATGAGGCTACGACACGCGTCCGCCCTCGCCGTCTTTACCCTGCTGCTTGCCGCCTGCTCGCAGCCTTCGAAGCCAGCCGCCACGAGCGCGGAAGGCCCGCAGAAGATCGGGCCCGGCGAAGGTGCAGTTTCGATCGTGGCCTGGGCCGGCTACATCGAGCGGGGCGCAACCGACAAGAGCTACGACTGGGTCACCAGCTTCGAGGCGGAGACCGGCTGCAAGGTCAGCGTGAAGACCGCGGCAACCTCGGACGAGATGGTGGCACTGATGAACGAAGGCGGCTTCGACCTCGTGACCGCTTCCGGCGACGCCAGCCTGCGCTTGATCAGCGGCGGCCGGGTTCAGGAGGTCAACTCCGCCCTGATCCCGAGCTGGAGCAAGGTCGACCCGCGCCTGCAGAACGCCCCATGGCACACCGTGAACGGAAAACACTACGGCGTCCCCTACCAGTGGGGCTCGAACCTGCTGATGTACAACACGAACGTATTCAAGGAGCCGCCGCGCAGCTGGAAGGTCGTCTTCGAAGAGACGAAGCTCCCGGACGGGAAGTCCAACAAGGGTCGGGTCCAGGCCTTCGACGGACCCATCTACGTGGCGGACGCCGCCCTCTACCTGAAACACCACAAGCCGGAGCTGGGGATTCAGGACCCCTACGCGCTCGACCGCAAGCAGTTCGACGCCGCCCTGGCGCTGCTGCGCGAGCAGCGCAAGATCGTGGGCCGCTACTGGCACGACGCCTTCATCCAGGTCGACGACTTCGTCAACGAGGGTGTCGTAGCGAGCAGCTCCTGGCCCTTCCAGGTCAACCTGCTGCGGAGCAAGAAACAGCCGGTGGCGAGCGTGATCCCCGAGGAAGGGGCCACCGGCTGGGCCGACACGACCATGCTGCACGTGGCCGCGAGTCACCCGAACTGTGCCTATCGCTGGCTCGAGCACTCGCTGTCGCTGCGGACGCAGGGCGACCTCGCCGCCTGGTTCGGTTCGGTGCCTGCGGTGCCCGCGGCCTGCGAGAAGAACCAGCTCCTCGGCGAAAAGGGCTGTGAGACGAACGGCGCCTCGAACTTCGATCGGATCGCATTCTGGCGCACGCCGGTGACGGCGTGCGGCGCCGGGCGCGAGTGCGTGCCGTATCACGAGTGGGTGACGAGCTACATCGCCGTCATCGGCGGTCGCTGATCCGGGCGTCGCCCCGCCGAGCTCCGCTTGAGCGACGTCCCCGCCGTCCGCTTCATCCGCGTCTGCCGCCGCTTCGGCGAGGTGGTCGCGGTGGACGACGTGAGCCTAGAGATCCAGGACAGGGAGTTCTTCTGCCTGCTGGGTCCGTCGGGCTCTGGCAAGACCACCTGCTTGCGCCTCGTGGCGGGCTTCGAGCAACCCGACTCCGGCGCGATCGAGCTTGCGGGAAAACCCGCGGCCGGCGTGCCCCCCTACGATCGCGACGTCAACACCGTGTTCCAGGACTACGCGCTCTTTCCCCACATGAGCGTGCGCGAGAACGTGGGCTACGGGTTGATGGTGCGAAAGGTGAACGCCGCGGAGCGTGAGCGGCGGGTCCAGGAGGCGCTCGAGCTCGTCCGGCTTCCCGCGGCGGCCGAGCGCCGGCCTGCCCAGCTCTCGGGCGGGCAGAAGCAGCGCGTGGCTCTCGCGCGCGCCCTCGTGAACCGGCCGCGCGTGCTCCTGCTCGACGAGCCGCTCGGGGCACTCGACTTGAAGCTGCGCCAGGAGATGCAGCTGGAGCTGAAAGCGCTGCAGGAGAAGGTGGGCATCACCTTCGTGCACGTCACCCACGACCAGGAGGAGGCGCTCAGCCTCAGCAATCGGCTGGCAGTCTTTCGTGACGGCCGGATCGAGCAGGTGGGGACACCGGCCGAGGTCTACGAGCAGCCCGCGACCGCCTTCGTGGCGGATTTCGTGGGCGTCTCGAACCTGATCCAGGGCACGCTCGCCACATCCCTCACCGGCTCCCCGGGCGCGTTCACGATCCGGCCCGAGCGGATCCGTCTCGTGAGCGAGAGCGAGGCGCTCGGGGGCGACGTCTGCTCGACGACTGGTGTCGTCCGCGACGTGGTCTACCTGGGGATGCACACGCGCTACGTGGTGGAGCTGCCGGGCGGGGAACGCCTCTTCGTGGCCGAGCAGAACCGCGCCGCGACGGCCGCCCAGGTCCACGCCGCCCGCGGCAGGCGCGTGCGCCTGGCGTGGGAGCGGGCGGCCCAACGGCCGGTCGCGGGTTCGCGATGAGGAGACTCGCGACAGCGCTCCACCTGCGGCCGCGCCTGACCCTGGCTCTGCTTCTGGCGCCTCCGCTGCTCTGGCTGGGCATCGTCTACCTGGGCTCGCTCTTGGCCCTGGTGATGCAGAGCTTCTTCCGTCTCGACGACTACACCGGCCTGGTCGTGCGCCGTTTCACGCTTTCCACCTGGCGGGCCTTCTTCACCCCGGCCAACCTCGACATCGTGGCGCGCAGCGTGGCGATGGCTTCGGCGGTGACGCTCGCGACGGCGCTCCTCGCCTTCCCGCTCGCGTACTACATGGCACGCTACGCCCGAGCCCGGATGCGTGCGTTCCTGATGCTCGCGGTGCTGATGCCGCTCTGGTCGAGCTACCTGGTCCGGGTCTATTTCTGGAAGCTGATCCTGGCCAAAGAAGGCGTGGTGAGCTACCTGGCGGCGATCGTCGGCCTGGAAGGAGTCCTGGACTTCGTGCTCGCCCTGCCCGTCGTGGGTGGGCCGTCGCTCTCGGTTTCTCCGCTGGGGGCCTTCGTGGCTTTCGTCTACGTCTGGCTGCCTTACATGGTGCTGCCCGTCGTCGCCGCTCTCGAGCGCGTCCCGGCTTCGTTCGTCGAGGCCTCGTTCGACCTCGGCGGCCGCCCGCGCCAGACCCTGCGATACGTCACGTTGCCGCTCGCGCTTCCCGGGTTCGTGGCGGGCGGGATCTTCACCTTCTCGCTCACGCTGGGCGACTTCGTGGTGCCGGGAGCGCTCGGGAACTCGAGCTTCTTCCTCGGCCAGGCGGTCCTCGCCCACCAGGGCACGGCGGGCAACGTCCCGCTCGCGGCGGCGTTCACGGTCGTGCCGATGGTCCTGATGGCGCTTTATCTCGTCCTTGCCAAGCGCCTGGGCGCCTTCGAGGCCCTGTGAAACGGGCTCCCTGGCCATTGAAGCTGGCGGCAGGTGCGGTCGTCTTCTTTCTCCACGCCCCATTCGCGGTGATCCTGCTGTACTGCTTCACCACCGAGGACGCTTCGTTCCGCTTTCCCCCGCCGGGCCTGACACTCGACTGGTTTCGCGTGGCGTGGGAGCGCGACGACGTGTGGGCTGCGTTCGGGTTGTCGCTGCGCGTCGCCGCAGTCGCGACGCTCATCGCGCTCGTCCTGGGCACGCTCGCCGCCGCCGCGGTGCACCGCACGCGATTCTTCGGACGTGAGACCGTTTCGTTGCTGCTACTGCTGCCGATCGCGCTGCCCGGCATCGTGACCGGAATCGCGCTGCGCTCGGCGCTCGGCCTGCTCGAGATCCCCTTCAGCTTCTGGACGATCGTGGTGGGCCACGCCACGTTCTGCGTGGTGGTCGTCTACAACAACGCGCTCGCCCGCTTCCGGCGCACGTCGCGCTCGCTGGTCGAGGCGTCGATGGACCTCGGGGCCACGGGCTTCGAGACCTTCCGCTACGTGGTCCTGCCGCAACTCGCGGGCGCGCTGGTGGCTGGGGCGATGCTGGCCTTCGCGCTGTCCTTCGACGAGATCATCGTCACTACCTTTACCGCCGGCCAGCAAGAGACCTTGCCGATCTGGATCTTCAACCAGCTCACGCGGCCGCGGCAACGGCCCGTGACCAACGTGGTGGCGGTGTTCGTGGTCCTGGTCACCGCACTGCCGATCCTGCTCGCCCACCGACTGACTCGGGACGAAGCGCGCTGAAGCCGAGCGTCAGGCCTGGCCTCCGCACACAGCTAGAAGCGACGCTTCGAGCACTCCCAGGCCTTCCTGCAGCTCCGCGTCGGAGATCGTGAGGGGCATCAAGGTTCGGATCACGTTGCCATGCGTGCCGGCCGTGATGGTCAGCAGCCCGCGCTCGTAAGCGTGGCGCGTCAGCGCGTTCGTCTCCTCCTTGGCGGGGGTCTTGGCGCTCTGGTCCTTCACGAGCTCGAGCGCCCACATCGCGCCCAGTCCGCGCACGTCGCCGATCAGCGGGAAACGCACCTGCCAGCTTTCGGCCCGCGAGCGGAACGCCTCTCCAATCGCGTTCGCGCGGGCCAGCAGCTTGCCGTCGGCGAACGCGTCGAGCACGGCGTGGGCCGCGGCGAGCGCCACGGGGTTCCCCGCGTAGGTACCGCCGAGCCCGCCGACACCCGGAGCGTCCATCACGTCGGCCCGGCCGGTGACGCCCGCGAGCGGGAGCCCGCCCGCGATCGACTTGGAGGTCACCAGGAGATCGGGAGCCACTCCCGAGTGCTCGCAGGCGAAGAGCTTGCCGGTGCGGCCGAAGCCCGTCTGGACCTCGTCCGCGATCAGCAGGATGCCGTGCTTCTCAGTCAGGGCCCGCAGCCGCGGAAGGTAGTCGAGCGGTGGAACCACGAAGCCGCCTTCACCGAGCACCGGCTCCACGATCACCGCCGCCACCTGCTCGGCGGCGACGTGCCGCTTGAACACGTCCTCGAGGGCGTCCACGCAGGCGACGCCGCAGGCGGGGTACTCGAGGTGATACGCGCAGCGGTAGCAATAGCCGAAGGGGGCGCGGTAGACCTCGGGCGCAAAGGGGCCGAAGCCCGTTTTGTAGGGATGGGTCTTGGAGGTGAGGCTCAGGGCCAGGAGCGTGCGGCCGTGGAAGCCGTCCTCGAAGGCCAGCACCGCGGAGCGGCCCGTGGCCGCGCGCGCGATCTTCACCGCGTTCTCCACGGCCTCGGCGCCCGAGTTCACGAAGAAGGTCTTCTTCTTGAAGCTCCCCGGCGTGAGCTGGTTGAGCCGCTCCGCGAGGGCCACGTAGCTCTCGTAGGGGACCACGTTGAACGAGGTGTGCGTGAAACGCCGGAGCTGGGCCGAGGCCGCCTGCACCACCGCCTCGTTCGCGTGGCCGACGTTGAGACAGCCGATCCCGCCGGCGAAATCCAGGTAACGGTTGCCATCGACGTCGGTGAGTGTCGCGCCTTTCGCGTCTGCGGCGAAGATCGGGGTCACGTGAAAGGGGCCCCGCGGCACGGCGGCTTCGCGCCGTGCGAAGAGTGCGCGCGAGCGCGGGCCCGGGATCTCGGTCTTGATCTCGATCGCGTTCATGCGTCGCCGTCAGCACATTAGCCCGGCTGGAGGCGCGCGGGCAAGCAGAGGCTCGCGTGCTATCGTCGCGCCACGTGAAGCGGGGAGCGATCGCCGTG
>Ga0114129_10013793_pt1 | contig 11511 bp, 7 predicted proteins | sample RhiMetdeltSRZDD1_FD_80071 | JGI IMG/M metagenome (GOLD analysis project Ga0114129, IMG submission 80071) | Populus rhizosphere microbial communities from Tennessee, USA - Rhizosphere MetaG P. deltoides SRZDD1 (version 2) (version 2) | ecosystem: Host-associated > Plants > Roots > Rhizosphere >... | reverse complement strand
GCGCCGCCGCGGGCACACGCAGCACGTTGTCGCGGCGCGCGACTTCGATCGACACGAGGGCTGTCATGCCCGGTTTCAACTGCAACCGGGGATTGGCGGCATCGATAATCGCGGTGTAGGTGACGACATCGGAGTCGATCGTCGGATTCAGTCGTACCTGATGCACTCTGCCGACGAACGTCTCTGACGGAAAGGCATCGACGTGAAAGCTGACCGGCTCTTCTTCTTTTACGCGACCCACATCGGATTCGTCGATGCTGGCCTGGACCTGCATCTGCGTGAGATCAGCTGCGAGGACGAACAGCGTGGGCGCCGAGACGGTCGCCGAAACTGTCTGGCCGACATCGACATTCCGCGCGATGACGACGCCGTCGATTGGCGATTCGATAATTGTCTTCGAGAGATTGAGTTCCGCGCTGTCGACGGCCGATCGTGCCTGCCGGATGATCGCATCAGCGCTTGCCACCTGCGCCGCGGCGGAACGACTGTCGGTCTCCGCAGTCCGGAAATCCTCGTCGGTCATCAACTGCTTATCAAAAAGTTCGCGATCGCGGGCCAGGACCGCCGCTGATTCAGCTTCGTCCACGCGGTACCGCTCGGCATCAGCCTGCGCGCGCTGGAGTGCCGCCCTGGCCTGATCGAGGGTCGTTTGATAGATCGATGGATCCAACCGCGCGAGTACTTGTCCTTTCCGGACAATGTCGTCGAAGTCGGCGCCGAGCGATTCGATCGTTCCGGTAATTTCGCTGCCGACTTCAACCATGGTGACCGCACTGACGGTGCCGGTGGCCTCGACGTCGCTGGCAATATCGCCACGCGTGACCGGTTCTGTCACCGGGGCGGGAAGGACGGTGTGGCGCGAATGAAACGCAGTTACCGTGATGCTCGCTAGCAGCATCACGACGACTATCACGAGTGTTTTGCGGTTCATAGTACTGAGTACTACGACGCGACGGTAGCGGCGTAACGTCACGGCTGCGACGAAATCGTGACAAGCGCCTGCGAGCAGTAAAAAAAGCCTTTCGTCCCTGACCAGTTGACCGGAAGGGTTGTTGCGGATAGTGTCCGTTCACCAACCATCACTCGCCCTGGAGGGAGTTCAATGAAACGGATCTTTGGATTGGCCCTTGGTGTATCGATGATCGCGGCCCCGGTTGCCGCGCAGGCTGTCGGCGGCGCGAGCTCTCACGTGGCTGTTTTGAAAACGCAGGCAGAGGCGGTTCGGTCGTTGGTGCTTCGCACCGCCGAAAAGGTGCCCGAGGATCTGTATGGCTTCAAGCCGACTCCGGAGATCAGGAGCCTTGGCGGGGTGATCGGTCACATCGCCGATGGAAACAATCTGCTCTGCAGCATGGCAAACGGCGAGAAGCCGAACTTCAATCAGGCCAACGAAAAAAAGACCACCCGGGCGGAACTCGTTGCCGCGTTGAAGGCGTCCTTCGCTGCCTGCGACAAGGTGTTCGACGCGACGACGGACGCGAACGCGTCGACGCCGGTGGACCTGTTCGGGCAAAAGCAAACCCGCCTCGGTGTACTCGCGTTCAATAACAGCCACATGTGGGAGCACTACGGCAATCTCGTCACGTATATGCGGCTCAAGAACATCGTTCCGCCATCAAGTGAGAAGTAATCGGCACTTGATCGAACCATGGGCTGGTCGGCATGGGCGCTGCTCGCGGTTGCCGGATTGACGTCGGTTGGGTTTCTCGTCCGCTGGGGAGCTCGACGATGGGACGCGTCCGTCCGGGGTGACTTCGTCGAGTACTTGCGGGCGAACGCACCGGACGTGGAAGTGCTCGAGGTGCGCACGCATGAGATTTCCGTGCGCACCAAGGCTGGCAGCGACGGGGTCATTTTCCTCCCGAACCTGTTCGCGGCCATCGCGAAAATCGACGCTCGAGATCGTGCCGGGAGAGAAGCGATCTTCAGCCGGTTCGTTGGCATGGCCGACCAGTGGGGATCCGCGACGAACCTTACGGAACAGGATCGAGACCGTGTGCGGCCGCGCCTCGTCAACGAGTCGTTTCTGGCGCGGCTGCGCGGCGAGGTCAAGGACGTCACCATTCCCGCCGCGCCATCCGGGGTGGCGGGCCTCTTCGTCGTGTTCGTTCTCGACAGCCCGGAGAGCGTCGCCTACGTCAACGATCGTCACCTCGCAGACCTGAAGCTTTCAGAGGCCGACGCGCTCGCCCTTGCAAAGGTGAATCTTTCGCGCGCGTTCAACCGCGAGACCGTGCGCAGGGTCCTGTCGGATCGATCTATCAGCGTCGTCAAGACCGGCGATACCTTCGACGCGGCACGGTTGCTGCTGGTCCCGGACGCGCTCGAGCCAGGCGAGTCGATCGCCGCACTCATTCCCGACCGAGACACGCTCGCGCTGACGGTCGTACCCGGTGATGGTGATTGGGCACAACTACGCAAGCTCGCGCGTGCGGCTGAAGGCGATCCGCTATGGACGGAGCCGCTGATCGTGACGGCGGAAGGGGTGAAATCACCTATCAGTGATGAGTGACGAACGATTCACCTCGCCACCCGCACCCAATCGACGACCATCACCGCTTTGTCGGCCTTAATCAGCTCCACAGTGGGCGGCGGCAGGCCGGCGTACGGTTCGGCGACCTTGTTGACCGACTGTGGATACTGACCACCGAGCGCAAGGTTGACGATCAGGAACTTCGGGTTGTCGTACGCCCAGCGGCCGTAGCGTTCGACGGTCGCTCGTGCAACGCGGTACTCTTCCTTCCCATCGACCTTGAACACCAGCGCATCGGTGGTCCAGTCCATCGAGTACACGTGCCAGCCGGTGATGTCCCCGCCGCCGGTGAAGTGCTGACCGCTGACGAGCGGCGTGTTGCCGGAATAGCCCGGACCGTGAAGGGCAAAATTCGTCCACGTCGGATCGCCGACGTTCTCCATGATGTCCATTTCGCCGGTATCGGGCCAGCGGCCGGTGCCGAGCGCCCAGAATGCGGGCCACAGCCCTGCGCCTGCCGTCAGCTTGATCCGCGCCGCGGCAGTCCCATATGTGAACTCGAACTTCGATCGAGATTCGAGACGACCCGAGACGAAATCAAACGCGCGGCCTTCCGGCGTCTTGAACCCTGGGCGGTGCCGTGCGCGGATGATCAGGGCACCGTTCTCGGCCCCCCCGGTCTCCGGAGCATCGCCGACGGTGATGGTGTCGGTCGAGTCGATGTAAGCCTGCTGCTCATTATTGACAGTGCGTCCGCTGAGGATCACGTTCCACTTCGAGCGATCCAGTTGGCCTGCGGAGAAGTCGTCGAAGAAGAGCATGGTGCCGGCAGGTGTCGGCTGCTGCAGCCGGATCGCCGCAAGCGCGAGGAACGAAACGGCAATCAACGTGAGGAGACGACAGGAGATTCTCATCGCTCGGCGAGAGGATTCAGGATCAATGATTCAGGATCAGTGATTCAGGATCAGTGATTAGTGATCAGGGATTCATGGTCCAACCCGCGAGAGGCTTGCCGCCGAGCGACGTGTAAAGACCGAACCACACGATGCCCACCAGCATCGTCATCGGGATCAAGGACGCGGTGATGTAGAAGGCGCCAAGGTCGAGCGTCAACGGCAACCAAATTGTACACAGGTGAAAGAGCGCCTGCGACGCCATGGCCAGGACGCCGAATCGAACGACGACACTGGTGATGAGGACCGCGCTGAGAATCAAACCCCAGCGGTTTGGTCCTCCGGGGGAACTGAATACGAGCACAAGGAGAACGAATACGAAAAATGTCGGTACGACAACCCATCTCCTCCGCAGCACGACCGTCAGGACGAGCAGGAGCATCATGACGCCAAGCGCGTCCTGCACGGCAATGGACGTAATCTGGCTAAACGAGGCAAGACTCTCTACCTGGTTTCCGACGGATCGCAGCACGAACGTTGAGCTATGGATCAACGGCCAACCGGACGCTGTGGCGACAACCTGGTAGAGCGAAGCACCGAGACCGCCGACGGTGCCGAAGACGGCGCCGATCAACAAATCGCGGCCAACTAGCGGATCCCGCACCCGCCCGGCCAGCAGGCGTGTCGAGGAGACGATGAGATCCGGCCACTGCCGTCGCACGAAAGGCTCGAGAGCGACGTACGCGAGCCACAGCCCGGCGGCAAACGCCAGCTGTACACTCGCCGCTTTGATCAATTGTCCCAGTTCCTGGATGGCGGCGACGTGATGGGTTCCGAAGAGAAAAAGCGGGATCGCGAGGAGAAACGTGAATAGCGCGACGCGGAAGGCCGATTGCAAATCGCTCCGCGCGAGCCTGATGTTGCGTCGTGCGAGAAGCGCTGCCGCGACAAGGAGCCCAACGACAATGGTGGCGATGATCAGCAGTCCGCTCGTCGGGATCACGGTGAAGACGTTTCCCTCGGGCCACGGATTGATGATGTCGAAATACACTGGCCGGCCGCCGAGGGCGGCTGCCTCGATGCGCACTGGAATTCCGGGGTTCTCGGGGAACACTCCAGCCCAAGCTGCGCGAGTGTCGGCATAGACCGGTGGGACGCGCGTGGGTTTTGACGGCGTGAACTCGGACTCAAGCAGACCGGCTTCCTCGAACATCGGCCGCCAATCGGGACCCGCCGCTGGCGCGGCAGTGATCGGTGCATCCGACGCCGGAAGAACCACCAGACGGATCAGCCGGCCGCGAGGATCGAGGACAACTGTTGCACTGCCCGGGTCATTCTGCGGCGGATCGCTGAGGCTCGACCGCTGACCGAGCGCCCAGGGCGTCAACGGCTTGGGTCCCGCGCGGTACCAGAAGCGAATCAAAGGGGGCCGCCCTCGCCTGACGTTGTCCCACGCGGCCGTCGCTCCATCCTTGATGATCTGCGCGCTGTAGCCCAGATCAAAGTCGAATCCATGTACTTCATCCTGAGGCCGGGTCGAATGTCCTGTGCGCGCGAGGACGCTTTTCGCTCGGGCGCGCAGCACGTCCGGTGATTGATCCCCTGGAATCATCCGGTGAAGCGCCGCCCTGTCGTTCAGCAGCGCAATGGCGACGATTGCCGCAATAGCGGTTGCCGCCAGACTCCACGCGACGATCGGACGCAGGCTCCCGACGCCTCCGGCCTCCGCTACCATCTCCGGCGACGGTGTTTCCCCGGCCGCCAGTGCTGCGGCCAGCGGATCGGCGCCGGGGAGCGCTGCGGCAACCGCTCGCGCCGACGCGGGACGTCGTGCGGGATCCGGGTCGAGGCACCGCACGATGACGCGCTCGATTGTCGGATCGATGGCCGGCTGTGCGCTCGCCGGCGTTGGTGGCGACGAGTCCCGCGACGCACGCCGTCGATCTTCCGGACTTCCCGGAATGAACGCGGGCCGTCCGGTGAAGATCTCAAAGAGCACGAGGCCGAGCGCGTAAATGTCCGTTTTGATCGACGCGGCCCCGCCGGTCAGCTGCTCCGGTGCCATGTAGCCGGGAGTGCCGGCAAATTCGTGCGCGGTGATGCGCTCGACAAAGTCGGCCAGGCCGAAGTCCGTGATCTTCGCGATTCCCCGCCCGTCGAGCATCACGTTGGCCGGTTTTAGATCACGGTGGAGCACGCCCAGATCGTGGGCCGCTGACAGACCAGCGCAGAGTTGCCGCGCTACCTGAATCGCCTTGTCCGCTGGCAGCCACCCGATGCGCCGCAGCAACGACGCGAGGTCTTCGCCATCGACGTATTCCATCGACAGAAATGGCTCGCGGTCCGCTTCAGCGAGGTCGTAGATGCGGCAGACGTTGGGATGCGAGACCTGCCGCGCGACGCGGACTTCGTTGTGGAAGCGCGCAACGGCGGACGGGTCGCTGGTCAGCTCCGACGGCAGGAACTTCAGCGCGACCGGTTGTGCGAGCTTCAGATCGTCGGCACGATAGACCTCGCCCATGCCGCCGCGGCCGAGGAGGCCGACGATGCGATAGCGGTCGGCGAGCACCGTGCCGGGGGTTCGCGGCGGTTCGCCAGGAATTGAACGGGGAATGAATGCGCCCGTGGGACTCGTGAACGTCGGTGACAGCGCCGAAATGATCGGTCGCCCGCACGTGGCACAGAATCGCGCGTGATCCGGGACGACGTTGGAACAGGCGGGACAGAGCATCGAGCGGTCAGTGCGGCAATTTTACCCAATGCCCGCGAGAAAGCGCCTCTTTGTAATCGGGGAACTTTGACTTTTCCACCTTCGCTGCGTCGTCATGGGGTTTGACTCCGGTTTGATCCTGGTCTGACCCCGGTTTGACCCCCGCCTGACCCCCCGAGCGACACAACGCACGATGAAGATCTCTATGTCGTTCGCATCGAGCCGGCGCGTCTCCTGTCAATGCGCGAGCCTTGACGACCTGCTCGTCCACGTTTCTTACGCGTCGCGGCCTTTCCTTTCAGGAGCGGCGGTCTAAAACGATTTAGCCGACCCAAGAGCGATAACAGAAACACTCAACGAGACAATCTGCCGTGGTCTCAGCCTGCCAGCCACGGGCGTCCTCCTTCGTGTGATGAGCCACGGAATCAGACCGACCAGTCCAAAGAACAGAACTGGCAAGGTCCACACGAACCAGTTTCGCTGCCGCCGCGCCGCATCACACGCGGTCCACACCAACACACCGACCCCGGCCAGCGTGAGCAGTCCGAAGAACCAGCTCATAAATTCCTCCGTGCCCGCAGTCGCTTTCAAGATCGAGGCTTGATGTTCACATTCACGTGAAACACGTTCTCGGGATCGTATTTCGCCTTCAGTTCGCGCAGGCGCTGGTAGTTCGCGCCGTACGCAACTGCCGCAGGATCCCCTCCTTCATCAACGTCGAGGTAATTGACGTAGCGCGTGGTGCCCAAATAAGGAGCGAGCGCTTTGTACGTGTCGCGGCACCACGCGATATGTCGATCGTTCTCCTTCACGTTCATCCACTGCGAGACGATGACAACGTTGAAGCCGGTGATGCTCATGGCGCAGGCAGTCTCGGAGATCGGTACCCGGCTGGCGGCGCCATGGAAATGTTCGATGATGATCTGACTCATCGGCGAACCGCATTTCGAAAAGGCGTCCACTATCGCGTCGATGGCGTCATCGCTGAGATCGCTGAGAAAGTGCGACTTCCAATAATTCAGCGCCCCTTTGGGCAGCGACGGATCGAGCAGGCCATTCTGCTGGCAGTAGGTAATCGGACCCATCGCGTCCATGACCGGCGGTCCGAATCCCTTGATCGGTTTGGCCGCCGCTTCACCCTGCGCAAGGCTGCCGCAATGTGCGGCGAGCATCGCCGCGAGCTTGTGACCCGATCCATCCGGCGCGGTGACCAGACCCGCTGCCATCATCATTTCATCGGGCAAGGTGGCGCAGGTGTCGCGGAAGAAGCGAAGTACTTCGCGGGCATTTTCAACCGGATGAGCGACGAGTCCGCCCGTGATCATCGGCCCGACCGGATGCAGTGCGTACTCGAGTGACGCCGCAATCCCGAAGTTGCCGCCACCTCCGCGAATGGCCCAGAACAGATCCGGATTCTCCTCCGCGGCGGCGCGAACGACGGATCCATCCGCCATCACCATTTCAGCGGACCGCAGGTTGTCGAGGGCCAGGCCGTATTTCGGCATCAGCCATCCGAGGCCGCCGCCGAGCGTCAGTCCGCCGATTCCGGTCGTTCCGACGACGCCGCCGGTTGTCGCGAGACCATGGACTTGCGTTTCGCGATTGAACTCCTTCCAGAGCACGCCGCCCTGCGCTCGCGCCGTGCGTTTTGCCGGGTCGACGTGAATGCCCCTCATCGGCGCGAGGTCGATCATGAGGCCGCCGTCAATCGTGCCCCGTCCGCCGACGTTGTGCCCGCCGCCGCGGACCGCGATTTCGAGGTTCATCGATCGCGCCAGCTTCACCGCATCGGCGACATCGGCCGTGCCGCGGCATCGCGCGACGATTACCGGTTTCTTGTCAATTAGCCCGTTATGCACGCGACGGGCTTCGTCGTAGCCGGGATCGCCCGGTTGCAGAAGCTGGCCCGTGAAAGTCGGTGCGAGTTGATCGAGGGTGAGAGTTGAAGGCATGGGTACGATTATCCCCTTCTTTCCCTTTCGCATTTACCTATCTCGTGATCGATTTCGATCTCCGTCGCTTTGACCTGAGCGATCGACGTCGCATCAACAGGAGACACACTGAATTCCGCACATTCATCCCGAGCATCGAGTGGCGGCGATCTTGCTCGCGCCGCCGCGACACACAGGAGGATAACTGATGCGATTTAGATTCATGCTCGTGGCCGCCGGGTTGATCGCGGCCCCAGTCGTAATACTCGCGCAGAATGGCGACTTCACGCACCAGCAAGCGGCAACCCCCAACGCCCACGTCGATTTCGGTGTGCTCCCGCCCCCAGCTGTACCGCCGGCGCCACAAGCTCCCCTTGGCCCGCTACCGTGCCTTCAGTCAGGCGGCATCGGTGGACCGAACGACCCCTGCGCGTTCAAACTGCACCATCTCACGCCCGAGGAGGTGACGATCGACAAGGGAGGCCAGGTCACCTTTCAGATTCACGGCGGCGGCCATGCGATGGCGATCTACGAGGTGAGCAAGGACACGACGCGCGACGATATCGGAACGTTGCTGTGTGGAACGAATGACCCGACGAGGATGACCGATCCGGCCCAGCATTCAGCGTGCAATCTCAGTCCTCAGGCCAACGATCCTCACTTCATCTCAGACGCCAAGGGCAACGTCGTCCTCGACGTCTCGGCGAACGTCACGAACCTGCATCCCGATAACCGTGCGTGGTACGAACCCGGGCGGTTGATGTCGGCGGGAGGCGTTCAGTTTCTCAACGGCGGAGCCGCGCCCGCTGGCACTGGCGCGACCGGCGGTCAGTTGGTCACCTATCGATTCCTGAGGACCGGCCGCTACCTGGTTCATTGCATGAATCGCGTGCACTTCCTCAACGACTGGATGTTCGGGTTTGTGAACGTGGTGGGGGAGTAGGAAAGGGAAAAGGGAAAAGGGAAAAGGGATAAGGGACAAGGGAAGGGGTAAAGGACGCAGGTCGATATGCCCGGCCGTGCCTTTTTCCTTTTTCCTTGTCCCTTGTCCCTTTTTAAAAGCTCACATTCATCCCAATATCGACCTTCCGCGGGTTCTGCACGCCGGTCGCGGTCATGAAGAATGGTGACGTCACGACGCCACTGAACCCTACCAGGTTGGCGCGATTGGTCAGGTTGTTGATTGCGGCGTAAAGACTGAGCTTGTATCGCTGCGCCGCCGCGCCACCGCCACCGGGGCCGCCAGGGACGCCAATCAGGCTGTAGGTCAAGCGCAGGCTGCCCGTCCACGTCGATGGCGTGCGCAGAGACCAGAGGCCAACGCCGGCTGGACGATCGTTCAGCAGTCCATCTCCATTGTCGTCGAGGCCGGTCGTGTTCATGTACACGTATCCATCCGCGGCGTTGATTGAAAACGCGACGGCAAGATTCCGCAGCTGCGTACTCGTCATTGTCACATTGACGCGGTACGGATTGTCTGCCGGTCCACGACCCCACTCCGTGTCCAGTGTTCCACTTGCCGGCACGTCAAATGGGCCTATCGCATTGCGCCGTGCGTGAAGGAGGGAGTAGCCCCCGTTTGCGGCCAGGCGGCGCCAGTCGAACTGAGTGCGGTTGCTCGCCCCCGCCGGCGCGAGCAGATTGAGGTTGAAGTTGACGTAAAGCTCGTGACGGTGAAGCTCCGCGTCGGTGACCGTGGAGATGATGTTGGCGTAATCAGGATCGGGGCGTACGCCGTCGGTCAAGGGATTGAGATTCATTCCGCGCGGCAATTGGCTCTGATTGTAGTAGTTGTACAGGACGTTGACGCTCGCGCGCGGCGAGAACCGCTGATCGACTCCCACGCTGTATCGATAATTCTTGTTCAACTTGTAGTTGCCGAGCCGGTAGGTATTCGCTGGCGGCACGACGCCGCCGGTGCCAGGATCCGGATACGTGGGATTGACGATGATGACGTCGCGCTGATGCGTTGAATCGGATCGCACGGTCTGCCACCAGATCCCGGGGTCCAGCCAGCCGTGAAAAATTCCACCACTCGCACGGAACGTCGTCTTTCCGCTCTGCCATGGCGCCCACGTGATCCCAAGCCGCGGCTCGAATGCCAGCGGATCGTGGACGTGGGGCTGATAGCTGTAGCGCACGCCCGGGCTGAGTGTCAGGCCCTTCTTGACCCGGATGTCGTCCTGGACATACGCGCCCAGCCGCATATGGAAGAAGTCCAGCGTCGGATCACCGGTGCTCCGCGTGTAGAGGAGCGGCGTGCCGGCCTCGAAGTCTTCGAGGCTACTGAACGTGTAGGTGCCGAGATAGTTGTTGTTCAGCGTCGCGTGATACCAGTCGCCATACATCTGGATGCCGCCCCGCCACGAGTTGATGCCGCGGACGTAGTCGAGGTCCGACGCCAGGGTCATGTTCTTGCCACGCACGCGGCCGGCCCGTTGTGCGCCGCCGCTGGTGAACGCATCCTGCACGACGATGGTCGGCGCTTCGATCGATGATTCCGATCCGAAATCCATCCAGGTCATCGTGGCCCGAGTGTTGATGAACATCCGCCGGCCAATCGGGCCGGCCTCGAGGGCGCGGAACGTGTAGCGATTGTTGGTCGAGGTGAAGGCGCGTTCAGGAAGATCGTAGGCGCCAATTCCCTGGTTCCCGAACGAATTGTGATTCTCCGAATAGCCGAATCGCAGCGTCTGATCCCGCGTCAACGCGTAGTCGAACAGCCCATTGATGTCGACCCTGTCGAACGGCTGGCGCAGCCGCAACACGTCGAATCGCTGCTGCCCGTTGGGGAGCGCGACGTTCAAGTTTGGTGTGGAGTAGTTGTTCTGCCCGTTCACTGAAAGGGAGAAGTTGCTTTTTTCCTTGATGATCGCGCCGCCGATCGTCACGCCGTAGCCGCGGAATTGCTCGTCCGCCTTGGTCGGCGTGAACTGGCTGCGGGCGCTCATCGAACTGTCGCGGAATGAGAAATTTCCCGTACCCCTGATCGGACCGATGCCGGGCTGTGTGATGACGTCAACGAAGGTCGACCCGGGCTGCTCGGTCTCGGCGGCGAACTGATCGCGGGTCACGTGAATCGATTTGATCTGCGCCTTCGGCGGCAGCTGCTGGCCCTCGAAGCTGTCGACACGAAAGATTGCATCGGGACCTGCGATGTCGCTCAACTGCCGCTGCAGTTCCGCCGGATCGTCGGAGAGGTTCTGGATCTGATCGTCGGTCAGGTTCAAGCCGAAGGCACGGCTGGCTCGATTTGCCGCCTGAGCCTCGCCGCCAACCGTTACCGACTCGGTCATGTTCTTGAGCGGCAGAACAAGGAGGTGCTTGTTGTCGCCGCGGTTCACGCGGACCTCACGAAGCAAGCCCAGCTCGAATCCGGGAAACTCACCCTTGATTGAGTACCTGCCGGGGGTCAGTCCTTCAAACGTCACTGCGCCGTTCGCGGCGGTTTTTGCCGGCGGAACCGTCACGCTCTTTACGGCATCGTCGAGTCCAATCAACGTC
>Ga0114129_10013792_pt1 | contig 11511 bp, 14 predicted proteins | sample RhiMetdeltSRZDD1_FD_80071 | JGI IMG/M metagenome (GOLD analysis project Ga0114129, IMG submission 80071) | Populus rhizosphere microbial communities from Tennessee, USA - Rhizosphere MetaG P. deltoides SRZDD1 (version 2) (version 2) | ecosystem: Host-associated > Plants > Roots > Rhizosphere >... | reverse complement strand
TCCTTACTGCAATCTCTTGTTGCGATAATGATACGCTACAGCCAAAGTCTATGTCTCAACATCGCGACCTGCTCTTCACCGCGTTACATGGCTGACTAGTTTCCTACGAAATGCCTAACTGCTACTGTCTTGGTCGTTTGGCGTCATTTCTTTTACAACGTTTCACCGCCAAGCTAGGCGCAGTTGTAGACAAAGCAGTCTCATGCCGTTTGCCCGGTTGAGCAAATGCCCCGGTACGCAGTTTGCTCGCCTACAAGACCGGAATTCAGTGGCATGACCGTAGACGGGTTCTCACAATGGAGGGTTCCACATGAAGAAGGCGCTGTTGCTAATAGGACTTTTAGCGGTATTCATAACAACGCTTCAGCCTGCGATTGCATCGAGCCCTGCAATTGTAGGTGAGATTTCCGGCGTGGAATTATGCCCAGAATCAGTCTGCGATGCGGCTATTTTCACTGGAACATGCGACTGTATAGTTAAACAGCGGCACACGGTTGGCTTTTTTTGGGTTGCCTTACAGCACGACCCATTACCGAATCTCTTGGAGTCCTCAGCCATTTTAGGCGGCAAATGGACGCTGACGACATTAAGCGGCAATTTTTCTGGTAAGGTCCTCGACGGGACTATCGTCAATAACAACGATAATACGTTTACCGTCACTGCAAGACTTCGCCTGCAAAAAGGTGGAAAAGGTGACGTTATCGTATCAGGAGTGCTCGATCACAGCGATTTTCCGCCGAGTCCGCCAACGTTTGAAGGAGAGCTTACCCAGCCCTAGGCCGCGACGGCGCGCGACATTGACACGCCCGAAGTAAGAGAAGGGCTCACAGCCTGCTTGAAGCACGCTGCGGTCGAGGTGTTTTCGGGGAACCGGCGACCATAACCATGGGTGACCAACCATGAAGGTTGTCGCGGAAATTTTTCGACAGATTGTTTATTGCATAACCCCGGAACCTGACTGTCCGGAATTCCGGAAACGCAGCGGGCTGCTCGGAAAACTGTTGTTTATGTTCCGTTACCCGCATCACGTTTTTGCGGCAATATCACTCTGATGCGTTTCGGTACTATAAATCTTCACAATCGGAACCGCCATTACAACATTACAGAATTTAAAATTACGCTTTTGTCCCCTGCAAGGTTGCCTGTACTGTAAGGTCCGTTCCGTATAAAGTACCCAACAACCGACCGTCCGATGTTGTGACTATAATGATATCAAGCTTTTTTTTCTGGATGTAACCTGCCATCTCTTCAATGATTACATAAGGACGAAAGGTGGCGGGTCCCGATTCCATCACTTGCGCAACTAGATGCTCGCCACTTTTGCCTGCATCCCTTCGAAAAAGACCCAAGACGATTTGTGCATCATTTATAACTACACAGACTTCGCTATTCTCCTTCTCTAGCCGATTTCGTACTTCACTGGCTTTCTCGGTCAGAAAACAAGTTGAGGGGTTTCGAACTGCTAGACTACCGATGGTGGCTACCTCGGCCAACTTCCCTTCTATGGGCAGGTCGTTAGAGAGCCAATCTAGCTTTCCCGCCACATAATCGAAAACCATTTTGAATCCCAGTGTTTCAAGCCGCCACGCGGCTCGTGGACTCAAGTCTCACTGGTAATCATTACAATAGACGATAATTGGTCCATCGTTGTTCAGTCCTACAGTGCTTTCCGATTTGAGTGTCCACAGCGGAATATTGATCGCTTGAGGCAGGTGCGCCCACTCATATTCTCTTGGCCCAAGGACTTCAAGCACCTGTGCTCCGTTCTTAACCAGCGTTTGCACTTCATCTCGATTAATTTTTTCTGGCATCGAAACTCCTCATATCGAGATCAAACCGACCCTCGTTAGTCTCTATTTAGAGGTAGTAAAGTCTCCTTCCCTCTAAAAAACTCTCACAATTTTTCCTTCCGCACGGAATCTCTTTTGCATCCAATAGAACATCTTAGCGGGCCTTTCAACGCCACGCTCTTGATATCGAGGCGCCGGTCCATAAGAAAGTGGTCACTGCCGATTTCCGTTAGAGTTATGCCACCGGGGAATATCATATCGGACAACAGTACCATCCCAGACGACAACCGTGATCCGCTAGCTGGAAAATTCTCCCGACGGAACGTCCCCTGTCCCGTGACGTGCGCTTAGCCCATGCTCTTTGCGCTTTGCTTCACGCCGAGGCGCAACAGCCTGGGGAAGGTTTTTAAAATATCTCCTGAACCGCCCGCAACAATCACGTCTACCTTGAGATGCACCAGCTCGGCCACAAGCGCGGGCAGCCGATCAAATTTTCCGTCTGCATATCGCTACTCAATGACAATGTTTTTTCCCTCCTGGGTGTATTACTCGTCTCTGATTTTTTTCTTAGGCGCGGAATTCACACAAGTTTATCCAACTCAGTATGCCGAGACCGAAAGCGAGCTGTACGATGAGCAGAATGGATTTCATGGCGCACTCGAAGGATGGAATGCGCACCCATAACGCTGGTCGTGGCGAGGAGTCAACCTTGAAATCGTAACGCGGCCGGCGGCACTCTCGGCGAACCACAACAAAATCGATTCGAAGCGTCGTTCAGTTAATCTCAGGCTGAATCATCTTCGGCCTAAAACTAAATCGTTGGGAAGGATGATACTGTGGGGGCAACTTTGGGGGCATCAAGCGTTTCTGCGCGAGTCAATATCGAGATCAATCAATGAGTTCTGAGTAAAATGTTTTTCCCTTCGCCTCCAGTTACCTTAAGCCGTTGGTTTTGCTGATGATTTTAGTCTAGTGGAGAGTCCCGTTCAATTCTTCACTAGAAAAGTCTTCGTCCAGACGAAATCAGCGTCGGAAGACCGTAGGACTATCTTCTGGGTTGGAGTTTGCCAGGTCACAGAGAATTTGGGGGCTGCTCGCTCCAAACGACGGCGATCAAGACTATGTGCTGGGCTGACTCCCCGCCCGGATCGCTCACCTCCTCACCTGACTTCAAGCTTTGCTTTTAAGGGAGGACGTGTCTAAAGCATAGTGTCTCCGCGAGACCAAAATTCTCGGTCGAGAGTTAGGGCGGAGTCCCGAATCACTGTTGCCGGGGAAGGCAGCGCTTCAATCTATGCACTGATTAACAGTCGTAAGTGGAGTTCTAAGGTGCTAGAATAATCGATAGACTTAAGAACGAAACAACCCTACTCCTCGACACGAGGCCAGCATGCCGAGAGTGACATTAGAGTTACCCGAAGAGGTTTTTTCAGCCTTGCGACGCTCGCCGGAGGAGTTTGCGCGCGATCTACGGCTCGCAGCCGCTATCCACTGGTACGAGCGAGGAGAGGTCTCCCAGGAAAAGGCTGCCCGTATCGCAGGCATGGACCGGACTGACTTTCTCGCTGCGTTGGCCCGCGAGAAGGCGAACGCCTTTGTCGTGGACTTCGACGATTTGAAGCGGGAGCTCGAGCGTGGCTGAGCGGCCCGCTGTGAACACCTCCCCGCCCGAGCCGGCCTGCTTGATATGCTCACATTGGAAGGGAGCGAGATCGTTGTTCCCGAAACCGTTGCGGTAGAGATTCGACGTAGAGGGAATGACGATCCTGCTGCTCAGGCACTTGAAAAGACTGCATGGCTCAAAGTTATCCAAGCGACTCAAATCCCGGACATCATCCGAGCATGGGATCTCGGTGAGGGTGAATCATCGGTTCTGGCGTGGGGATACGCTAACGCAGGAACAGTGGTCATCGTGGACGATCTCGCTGCTCGCCGATGTGCCGCCACGCTTGGAATTCCTGTTCGAGGGACACTCGGTCTCATCTTGACTGCAAAGAAAAGAGGTGTGATTCCTCAAGCCCGGCCTGTACTTGAAAACCTGCGACAGTCGGGCATGTATTTGTCTGATCGTATCCTCAACCAAGCCCTTAAATTGGTTGACGAGTGAAACCCGCCTGAAGCTTCTCTCTGCGTCATCGACAGCAGACGCGTCCGCTAAACAACTGCTAACCGAACATAACGGGGCTGGTATGAGGCGGCTTCTGCATCCAGTGCAGTGGAACCACGGGGAAGCACACCCACCGCTGGCGCACCCACCCTCAATCTTGAGCCGAGGCAACTTCTATCACTTGATGCCGCTTGGAGTGGGATAAGGTTTAGGCACGTTGCATCAAGGCTTATAGCGCAATAGGATCATCTCGCTCTCTAAGCAAACCTGCGGCTGTCGTGGAATGGACTTGCCGGAAAAACAGATGATGCACGAGTTAGAGAAAGCCCTCCAGGAGATAGAGAGACTGCGTCAGGAAAACGCCCGGCTTAGAAAAACGCTAGGCATGGAAGTCTTTGAACCGAAAGCCGATTACAATCGATCAGGGCCAAGTTCTTCCGCACCCGGCAGCAGAGTTGAAGAAACTCAGGAAGCCAGGAGCTACGGAGGACATGGGCTCTCGACTTCTGCCAGTCCTCGCCAAATCGAGTCCAGTTTTTCCACTCAAGAAAAGATCAAGTTATTTCGGACGCTGTTCAGAGGGAGAGAGGATATCTATGCAGTATTCTGGTCTAATGAACGGACCGGAAAGAAAGGATACTCGCCAGCTTGCGAGGATCCATGGAGTTCGAGGAAAGGAAAGCCAAAGAAATATCTCCCTTTGACCGATGAAGTTATCCTTAGACACCTAAGCGGAGAGAAGGTCGTCGGTATTTATCCGTTGCGTAAAGATGATACGTGCTGGTTCTTAGCTTGTGATTTCGACAAGGAAGGCTGGGCACTGGATGCTTTGGCCTTTCGGAATGTCTGCAAAGATTACGGAGTGCCAGCCTACCTGGAACGATCACGGTCCGGAAATGGCGGTCACGTCTGGATCTTCTTTTCCGCGCCTGTGCCTGCCACCTCAGCTAGGCAGCTCGGAATACGCCTTCTTAAGCAAACCATGGTGCTTCGCGCAGAGATGGATCTCGCCAGCTATGACCGGTTTTTTCCCAGCCAGGATTTTTTGCCACGAGCAGGTTTTGGTAATCTCATCGCCTTGCCGCTGCAGAAGAAATGTCGTGTCTTGGGGAATACGGAGTTCTTAAATCCTGGTGGAGCCGAACTCCGTCCCAGGCCGGACCAGTGGGCCTTCTTAAGTCAGATCAAGAGGCTTGGACCCTCCCAGGTAGAAGCGCTGCTTGAAAAAGTCCCGGCAGTATTAGTTGGACCAGGTAAACTGGGAAGCGTATCCCCAGCCATACGCGAAAGATACCCAGCCCCCAAGCAGATTCGCTGCAGTCTTGGATCCACATTGAGCATAGAAAAATCTGGGATTCCGCCATGGCTGCTCGCTCAAATTAAGCAACTCGCGTTGCTCCACAATCCCCAGTTCTATGAACGCGAGAAACTGCGTCTATCCACGTGGCGAATTCCACGATTCATTAAGTGCTACGAAGAGGACGTTAGCCATATCCATCTCCCAAGAGGTACGGCGGAAGAGATAAAGGAAATCATAAAGAGAGCGGGCAGTAAGGTTTCTCTGATCGACCAGCGGCTGGTACCCAAGAAGTTGGCCTTAGAGTTTTTAGGTTCACTAGCGCCCTCACAGATGAAGGCCGTCGGAGCCATCTTACGGTATGAAATGGGAGTCCTGGTCGCGCCCCCCGGAGCTGGCAAGACCGTGATGGGCTGCTATGCGGTTGCACAGAGAAATGTCCCTACACTAATTCTGGCGCATCGAAAACCCATCCTGGATCAATGGCGCTTCCAGATCGCGGAACTCTTGGGTCTTCCCTCTCACCTCGTCGGCCAAGTGGGCGGTGGAAGAAATCGGCAAACGGGTGTCATCGATTTGGGCATGATGCAGAGCCTCAAACGCTTTGATGACCTGGAAAACTTTTTCTCCAAATACGGATTTATCGTGGTTGATGAATGTCAGCATTTACCTGCTTTCACATTTGAAGCTTGCGTCAAGAAAGCGCCTGTCCGGTACATTTTGGGTCTCACGGCAACACCTTATCGTCGCGACGGCCTGCAGGAGATTATTACTTTGCAGTGCGGATCAATCCGCCACACGATCGAGCCCATCGCGAACAGTTTCTCCCGAACACTTTTCGTTCGCGAGACTTCGTTTACCTATTCGGACGATGGCAATCCTCCGATACAAGAGATTTTCCGCAGCCTGGTCAAGGACGATGCACGGAATGAGTTGATTTGCGACGATGTCCGCCAGGCGCTTACTGAGGGAAGGCGCTGTTTGATCCTGAGCCACTGGAAAGAACACTGTGAGTTGCTCGCAGACGGGTTGCGGCAGCGCGGCAAGACTCCGTTGGTTCTGACCGGTAGCCTAGGTAAGAAAACACGCTCTGCCATTTTAGGGTCGATTCAGGGTATGCCTTCTGACGGCGAACTCCTCGCCATAGCCACCGGCCAGTACTTAGGCGAAGGCTTTGACTGTCCTCAAGTGGACACGCTCTTCCTCGCCTTCCCTCTGTCTTTCAAAGGGAAGCTTGTTCAATATGTGGGCCGAGTTTTGAGGAGCCACGAGGCCAAGAGTAGCGTGAGAGTCTACGACTACGTGGACACACAAGTACCGATTTTGAGAAAGATGTATGCGAAACGTCAAAAGACCTACAGATCGCTTGGATTTGCTTCCGAGAAGGAGCAAACAAACAAGTCTTTCAAAAAGACCTCCGACACCACAGGGATTCCCGCAGAGCTTTTTAGCTCAGGTTCGTAAGCGAAGCCTCTCTGAATTCACAAGATCTTTTTCGGTTTTGCTTGCCATGGCTTTCCGTCCGTTTCCCCTGGTGGCTTCAAGTCAAGACATTGGGCCGGATGCAGCTTAGAGGAGCCCAAGCCGAATTGGGAGTCTTGAAAGCTGTCGGTTGCAACGATATGCAAGGCAGGTACTCGGGGCTGACCGAGATTTATTATGAGCACACCACTAAGCCTGGGAGAATCCCGAGAGTTAATAAAGCTCTGTCAAAGCGGCAGGCTTTACGCGATCAGAGACTGGATTTCATCGGGTAAATCGCTTCGAACGGCCCCGGAAACAAAAAAGACTGTCCTCTCTGTCGCCATCAAAACCGGTTTCCATAGTCTTGTTGAACTGATTGCACCGCACGAAACACTGGAAGCGAAAAATCAGGGCCTGGCAGATGCGGTTCGTCAAAAACGGTTGGATTTGGTGGAACTGCTGGTTGCGTGCGGTGCTGAGATCAAAGCTATTCCATTCACCGACGTGCTTCTCGGCTGGGAACCACGAATTATTCAATTTTTCATCGACAATGGAGCCGATATCACCACCGGATCGCCGTTTGCCGTCGCATTTGGCGAAAAAATCCGGACAGCCCTGAGGCCATTCCTTCAGTGCAAGCGGCGATATCCAGAACTCGCAAATGCATTGCAGGAACAGGCAGACCGAGCTTTGCGCAAGTTCGCCTACGATGGTGACCTAAAGTGGGTAAGCCTAATGATGTGGGCAGGCACAGACCCTCGCAGTCCCGGACTGATGTTGGGAGACGAACACTTTGGCAGGACGGAAGAGGACAGAGCGGAACTAGCTGCAACAGCTCTCATGGAAGCATGCTATCAGGAGAATGTGGAGGTTCTTAAAAAGCTGAAGCCTGATCCTAGCCGAGATAACCTCACTGAGCTGCTAAATTGCGCGGCTGGTCTAGCGCGGAAAGAAATTATCAAATACCTGCTGGAACTTGGTGCGCAGCCGAACGACAAAGCAAACCGCGCTTCGAAGGCAATGGACCGCTGCCTGTTGCATCTGCCTCATGAAAGTATCGATGCGTTGATCCATCGGCGTCAGGTTTCCAGCTGGGAAGTGCGCCGGACCATGGAATCGCTGGGTGAATTGGTGAAACACGGAGCTATCTGGGAGCCCGACGACTCAAGGGAAATGGATTATATTCGCCGAGGACTCTATCAGGTCAACCCCGAAGTGACAGTCGATTTTCTGGAGCTGTTCGTCAAAACGAAATGCTGCTCTTGGGAAACGATACAGTCATTGTTGCGCACACCTCGTATAAGGCAGCATCTCAAGCCTCATGAACAAAGGCTGCTGCGCTTGCGGCTGGACCTGCGCACCGCACGGGAGAAAGCTGAACAAGCTCGGGTTGAGGCCGAACAAGCTAAGGCTAAAGCGACTCGACAGGCGTATGTGCTTGCCAGTCGATACAATCGCGAGCGGCTCTACGAAGAGATTTGGTCGGAACCTGTGCTCGCGGTTGCCAAGAAATACGGGCTCTCGGATGTTGGACTCGCGAAAATTTGCAAAAAGCTGAACATTCCGCGGCCGGGTCTGGGCTATTGGGCAAAGAAGTCCGCGGGTAAAGCTGTCGGAAAGCCTGCGCCTCTGCCTCCATTAGGGAAATTGGACTGAACTCGAAGATGCTCGGGAAGATATGACGGGAATTGTGTGTCGGAAACATTCGGTCTGCCCGTCTTGAATCCGGGGAGTTAATAAGACTCTGGTTGGAAGCCCAAGTCCAACAGTGGTTACAGCGAGGGATTGAAGCGAGCCGCAGCGAAAGCCACGGCGTGGGGGCAACTTTGGGGGCACCCGGTGATTTTGAACTGAAAATCATTTCAAGTTACCAATACTTAGAGGAACAGTTCAATTCCCCCCGCCCCACCAAAAAACAAGAAAGCCTGAAAGCCAGGCTTTTTGTTTTTTAGAGCATTGGAGCATTCGACATTGGAACAATGGAGAATGCGAAAATGCGGTCCACTGCTCTACTTTCCATTTTCTTCTTCCTGCCAATTGCAAAGCAAATATTTTACTCCGTCCCCTTTGTTAGCGCGGTTAACATTTTGCCTATGATCTCTAGTTCGGCTCTCAATTCCCGACAAGTCTCCTCCGTCATCAATTTCTTTCGCCGGCAGAGTTCCACCAAAGGCACGCACTCAAACGCAGAACCGCGCGCAATCCAGAAGAAATTTCTCCGGTCTTTCACGTGCCACCTGCCATTCCCCTCAGCGATGTTTAGCGAAATGGAAACCACCGCTCTCTCCAATTGATCAACTAAATGATAGTTCCCTTTGCCGGTAAATGCCTGTGTGAGTCCGCCAACCTTTTCTGCGAGATCGATTGCCCGCTGATAGACTTCCAGCTTTTCAAACATGAAGCTCATAGGCTTTTACCGTCACCGTTCACGCTTGCTCGGAGCTATCACAGCTGAAAAAACATGAAAAGAGGTCTTACCCCTCATTGCGGCTCACACGTTCAAACATCGTCCGGTCCACGTGGTTTATTCAGCAGCACTTGACTCGGAAGTTCAGGCCGTCACGCGGGAACGACAGCTAAAGCGCTGGAGCCGCGCAAAAAAAGACGCGCTGATCGCTGGCGACCTCAATCGCTTGAAGCATCTAAGCAAACGCTCCTAGCAATCTCCCGAATTATGAAGCTCCAATGTCCTGGATGATTAACCTCCCCGCGCTTCGCCGGCACCGCTCTCCCATGATCCGGTCTGCTACCTGACAGCTAAACCTCGCCCGAAAACCTCGTCTCCTTTGCAGGCCGAGAATTGTCGAACCTGGACTGGTTCCACCTTGCGTCACTAGCGCGCCACAATTAAAATCGCCGCTAGTCATGGCCAAGCCACGTCGTTCATCACCTCGCTGCATTATCATTGCTGGACCTAACGGCGCGGGGAAAACTACGTTTGCGCGTGAATTTTTGGCTAAGGAGGCAGGCGTCGTTCATTTTGTTAATCCCGATTTGATCGCCAGTGGGCTCTCGCCGTTGCGGCCCGAGCTGGCGGCTCTGGCAGCGGGCCGTCTTTTTCTCCGCGAGCTGGACCGGCTTGCCAAAGCTAAGAATGATTTTGCCTTCGAGAGCACTCTGAGCGGGCTCACCTATTTCGCTCGCCTGAAGCGCTGGAAAGCCGTGGGTTACCGAATCGAGATCGTCTACCTGCGAATATCATCACCGCAATTGGCGCTACGACGTATTGCCGCTCGGGTTAGACAAGGTGGGCACAACGTGCCGCGCCGAGATGTCCTGCGCCGGTTCTCCCGCAGCTGGACCAATTTCGAGATGCATTATCGTCTTTTAGCCGACGCGTGGAGCGTGTATGATAACTCTGGGAGTTCAGCGAGGTTGTTGGAAAGATCACCATGAAGCGAAAAGCTAAATACAAAACTAGTAAAGAATTCTCCGCCGCGGTCGGCCGTGCCCTGCGCCGCGCCGCGAAGGTCGCGCGCAAGACCGCGCGCATGCACGGCACGCCGATCTACATCTGGAAGAACGGCAAAGTCGTCGCCGAAAAACCGTAACCTACCTCCTGTTAATCATCGGACTAGGTTTCAATCCCAGGGAGGCCGTGCTCCGAATCCTTTTCCGATCACCGCCGGCGCGGGGAAGCTGATAGCGAGTTGTATCCTTTATCCCTTTGCCTTTATCCTTTGAAACCTCGTCCACGGCCACGCTCCCCCACCAACTGTCAACAAAAAACTTGACCCCAGCCCCAGACCTTTCGAACCACGATCACGGCGGTTCTCCCTAGTCCGTCACGTTGCCTCGCGGTGGCGCATATGCGAAGATATGTGCGTGTTCGAGATTCGCTTTGCCGAGGGTGTTGAGGAGGACCTTAGGACGATTCGAATTTATTACAGGAATCAGATCTTAGATGCGATTGAGGAACAACTTGCTAACGAACCCGACATCAGTACGAGGAATCGAAAACGTCTGGAGAATCTGATTCCGCCGTGGCAAAGCGTGGCGCCGATCTGGGAGCTACGTGTCGGCGAGTATCGAGTGTTTTATGACGTTTCACCTGCTGAGTCGGTTGTCTATGTGCGCGCCGTTCGGAAAAAGCCACGAGGAGCCAAGACGGAGGATATTTTATGAAGACAGTAAATGCTCGTGACTTGCAGAAGAAAATTAAGAAATGTGTGGATATGTCTCAACAAGACCGGGTTGTCATCACGCGTCGAGGCAAGCCAGCCGCCGTGATGGTGGGGGTAGAGGGGAAAGACTGGGAGGATGTAGTGTTTCAGTCCTCTTCGGCGTTTTGGAAGCTTATCGAAGAAAGGAGAAACGAGCCGACGATGTCGATGAAGGAGCTGCGGACCCGATTAAAAAAACATAAGAAATAAATCTCATTTCGACGTCTCGAGAAGTCTCGAAGCGTGGAAGTTCCCCCTCTCCGAATCCGACTCTGTCCCAACAGAAACGGATCCCGCTGGAACGCGCGCTACAGACCTTGGCCAGGATGACGCGCCGCGGAACTCTGAGACCCGAATGGATCCATTCTGCAACGAGGATCGTAGCGGAGATCCGACGGAAAGGAAAAAATTGATGAAGAAGGAAAAACACGAAAAAACGACAGACGGCGACTTTCCAGACTATACGAAAGTCATACCCAAAGGTAATCCGCATATTGCCAAGGTCGAACATGATGAGTTACTGCAAGCACCAAGGTTAGGAGCGAACGAGATTTGTAGATAACCGTATTCGGGCATTGGTCGACGGCTTGGGCTATAGTGGAGCGGCTCGCTTCCTTCGTAGTGTAGAGGATAGTCGCGGCTCATTTTGACGTTTCGAGGATTCTCGAAACGTGGAAGTTCCCCTCCTGA
>Ga0114129_10013791_pt1 | contig 11513 bp, 8 predicted proteins | sample RhiMetdeltSRZDD1_FD_80071 | JGI IMG/M metagenome (GOLD analysis project Ga0114129, IMG submission 80071) | Populus rhizosphere microbial communities from Tennessee, USA - Rhizosphere MetaG P. deltoides SRZDD1 (version 2) (version 2) | ecosystem: Host-associated > Plants > Roots > Rhizosphere >... | reverse complement strand
TTCGAAGGCACGCGCCCGGTGCAGGGCGCGGTGATTCCGATCGCGCTCGAAGGCCACGACGTCGTGGCGTGCGCGGAGACGGGCACCGGCAAGACGCTGGCATTCGCGGCGCCGATCATCGAGCGGCTGCTGAGCGAAACGCCGGGCTACGGCGACCCGGCGCGCGAGGCGTATACGCGCGCGCTGATCCTGGCGCCGACGCGCGAGCTGGCGGTGCAGATCGAGGATTCGCTGGTCGGCCTGACGTATCACACGCCGGTCACCTCGGCGGCGGTGTTCGGCGGCGTCGAAATGGGACCGCAGGAACGTGCCCTGCAGGCGGGCGTCGACATCGTCGTCGCCACGCCGGGCCGGCTGATGGATCACATGCGGCACAGCAACACCGACTTCGTGCGCGTGCAGGTCCTGGTGCTCGACGAAGCGGATCGCATGATGGACATGGGCTTCTGGCCCGACGTGCAGAAGATCATGTCCGCGCTGCCGCCGGATCGGCAGACGCTGCTCTTCTCGGCCACGCTGCCGGGCGAGATCCAGCGGATGGCGACGGAGATGCTGCGGTCGCCGCGCTACGTGCAGGTGGGCGCGCAGGGCGGCGCGGCGCGGACGATCGATCATCAGAAGGTGGAGGTCGATCACGGCGGCAAGATCGACTGGCTGGCGGCGTTCGCGAAGCGCGATGCGGATGGCCCGGTGCTGGTGTTCGTGCGGCGCAAGATCGACGCGGACAAGGTGACGCGGCAGCTGGTGGCCAAAAACATCAAGGCCGCGGCGCTGCACGCCGACCGGACGCAGCAGGAACGGTTGTCGGCGGTGGAGGGCTTCCGCTCGGGCAAGCATCCCGTGCTGGTGGCCACCGACATTGCCGCGCGCGGCCTCGACATCGAGGGCATCGCGCATGTGGTGAATTTCGACGTGCCGGACTCGCCCGATAGCTACGTGCACCGTGTGGGACGCACGGGCCGGTCGGGCGCCGCCGGTCACGCGGTGACGCTGGTGTCGCCGAAGGAACAGCGGACGTGGGCCGCTGTGGAGAAGTCAATTGGAATCCGTGCCCGATAACAACTCGCCATCGATGACACGCTTCATGTCGTGCCGGTGGCGCAAGGCCGCCGAAGACGGCGTGCCCGATCACTGCACGCACCGCGACGTCCTGCCGATGGCCGGCAAGGACGGCTTTAACTGTGACTCGTGGTGCACCGACTGCTCGCTCTACAAGGCGAAGCGGATGCCGCGCAAGCGTGAAGAGCAGCAGCCGATGGCGCCGAACGACGACTGGCGGTACCGGTACTGACGCTTCAGGCTTCGAATTCGGCGTGATCGGGCTTCATGCAGCGGTCGACCCAGTCCTGCAAGGACGTATAGAAGGTCGTCTGGGGCCAGTTGCTGTTGCGTTCGGGCTTGCCGCTCCACGTCAGATGAACAACGGCGAACGGGGACGGGTGATCGAGCAGCAGGAATAACACGTCGTCGCTGTCCTGGCGGCGCGCCACCGCGATCGCCTTCCTGCCATGGAGCGGATGCCCCTCACCCACCTCGTTGCGTAACTCGCCTTCGAGGCCGGGCACGGCGCGATACCACGGATCGAGAAACTGCATGGCGGCCACATCGTCGAGAGTCGGCCGCGGCTTGCCGGCGCCATTGGTCGTGGCGTGTTCATCTCCACCCTGCAGCATGCGCCTGGCAAGGTTGGTGATCGCGGCTTCGCAGAACCAGCGGCGCGCGTCGCTTTCGGCGGTATCGAGCTCGTAGCCCCAGAAGATGAACCCGTCGACGAAGTGATCGCCCATCTCGAGGTGGTAGAACACGTCGGTCCAGATCGCGCGCGCGCCATCGCTCGGCGACATCTCGCCGGACACGATCTTCTCGGCATAGGCACGCGTGAGCGTCTTGAGCTCGTCGGTTGGCACTGGGGACCTGCCGAGGGAGCATGAAAACGCTATCGCAACCGTTGCGCAGATACAATGCGGCAACCCCCTCGATGCTGCGCATTCTTGCCATCATTGCGATGTCAGCTGTGGTCTACACCTACCAGCTGGATCGCGTCCCCGCATATTTGACGCTCGATGAGGCGCATTTCAGCGTGCATGCCCACGCGATTGCAAAGACGGGAAAAAATCTGAATGGCGACATCCTGCCGGCTTTGATGAGCCTCGAAGACCCCGAGGGTGAACCGATCGACCTGCCGTGGGGGCACACCTATTACCTGCCGATCGGCTTCTACCTGATCGCCGGCGCGCAGCAACTGCTGCCGCTGAACGAATTCACGGTGCGGCTGCCGCAAGCGCTGCTCGGCGGCGCCGTCAACGTCGCGTTGATCTATTTCGCCGCGCTCGCGTTGTTTCGCGATCGTCGTGCTGCAGTGTGGAGCGCGGCGATTCTCGCGTTCACCCCGGCGAACCTCATCATCAGCCGCCAGGCCATTGATACGGTGTGCCAGCTGCCATTCACGCTCGGTTTTCTGTGGTGCATCGGCAGGTATCTGCAGTCGCCACAGCCCCGCTATGCGCTCGCCGCGGGCGTGATTCTCGGCGCCGGCATCTACGCCTACGTCACGTCGATCGTGTTCATGCCGTTCTTTCTCGTGCTGTTCTGGCTGATCGCGTGGTTTACCCACCGAAGCCCGAAGGGCGTAGGTGGGTCGCTCGCCGGCTTCGCGGCCGCGCTGGCGCCCATGCTGCTGTGGCTGCTCCTCCATCCTGACGCGTTCGCGAGCATCCGCCAGCAGTACAACCGCGCCGATCCGGGATCGGCCACGCTGATGGCGACGATCGCCAACGCCGGCGGAGCCGCGGCGCTGCGGGAATTCCTCCGTATCTACTGGAGCTACTTCGATCCGGCGTTCCTGTTCGTACAAGGCGGCAACGCGCGCACGATTTCCACCGGAGAGGTCGGCGTGTTCCTGGTGCCGGTGGCATTTCTCGCGGCGTGGGGACTTGGAGCACTCCGCACACACAGGCAGGTGTGGTGGCTGCTGCTGATTCTATTGATCGCGGCGCCGATTCCGGCGGCGATCAAGGGCACGCCGTACCAGATTCAACGCGCGTCAGGGTTGCTGATCGTCATGAGCCTGCTGGCGGGTTACGGCTTCGCCTGTCTGTGGGCCGCAGAAGGCGCGGACAAAACACGACGCTGGGGAATGCGCACAGTGGCGGCGCTACTGGCGGTCGTGATGGCCTGGCAATTCGCCGCCTTCCATCGAGATTACCTGGGCAATTACCGGGTGCGATCGGCCGCCGCATTCGATCCGACGGCCTTCAAAGACGCGGCTGAATTGATCATCTCGGAAGATCAGCGCGATCCGATCGATGCCGTGTATCTGCCGCTGGGGTTCTACGACGTCGGCGCGAAGTGGCGCTTCTACACTACGAAGCACGATCGACTGGCGCTGTGGCGGCGCACGCACTATTTCAGCGACGTCGCCGCACTCACCGCGGCCGGCGCGGGCGCGGTGGCCGTGATTCCTGCGCAACGAGACGCCCCGGCCGGCGGCTGGCGGACGATGGGGACCATTCGAAGCCTGATGGGAGAAGAAACGCTGTCGGTGATTCGACGTTAGCGCACGACGATCGTGTAGAACGCATCACGATCGACTTCAGGAATATCGGCAACGCGTTCGCCGCCGTCGGCGAGCAGGCGCCGCACGTTTGGATCCTCGACGTTGGCGAACATGACGCTGCCCTTCGGCACCACTGCCAGCGGGTCGGCTTCGATTTCAACGAAGACGGCCCGCTGCTGGAGATCCTGGCGGCGCAACCTGGTGGTATAGAACCGCCAGTAGTGCGGGATGTAGAGGTTGCGCTGCTCCCACCCGCCCTGGCCGTTGCGCAAGGTCGCGAAGTAGATCGGCGCCTGCGGACGCGCATCGGATTCCGCGATCAATCTCAGCACGGCGCCCCTGACATTGCCCTGCAACCAGACCGCCAGGCGCGACATGTACTCGCCGTGATAGCTGCGCTGAAACGTGACGAACTGCCACGTCAGCAGGAGCACGATCGGCGCCACGATCAGCCAGCCATGATGGGTCCTGGGTCTTGGGTCTTGGGTCTTGGGCGCCGACAGCCGCGCGATGATGGCCGCCGCGATCGCAATGACGATCACGCGCGCGGCGGTTTCGCTGATCCGTCCCTGGGTCATCGCGGTGCGGGCCATCACCGCGGCGCCCGCGATGAGGCCGACACCCGCGGCCGCGATCGCCAGCGGCCTGAAGAACGGGACGCGCGCGATGCGGCCGAGCACGGCCGCTCCCAAACCGGCCAGCAACGCGCCGAACGCCAGCATGCCGGTGGCCCGCCGGATGGCGCCTTCCTCCTGAAGCACGCTCGCGGCCAGCGGCGAGATCAGGAATCCCGCCAACACCAGGAGCGTCATGGCATTGCGAAACGTGAACAGCGCGCCCGCGATGCCGGCGCCGATCAGAATGCCGGCCGCGCCGACGAACACGCCGGTATTGCGCGTGGAGAACGGCAGATAAACGTCGCCAAGCTGGAACAGAAAATCGAACCTGAAGAACGTGACAAAGCGCAGCAGCATGGCGCCGAGGTCAAAGGTCTGCAGGATCGATCCGGCGGTGGCGCTCTGCGTGGCCTCGATCAAGCCATACCGGCGCGCGGTCGCCGCAAACGCCTCGGGATGCTGCGTCATCCAGACGACGAACAACGTCAGGGGCAGGGCAAATCCCGTGACAAACGCCGCCGTGTCGCGCCAATGCCGTTTTCGCGCGGCCAGCAGCGCCAGCGTCATGACGACATACACCGGCATCATCACGATCGACGAAATGTAGGCATACCACCCGGCGCCAAGGCACAGTCCCGCGGCCGCAAACCAGCGTCGCGCATGCTTACTGTCGAACGCGATTAACAGGCACCACAACCAGCCGAGCACGAATGGGACCGGCAGCGTGTAGTCGAGCGCATACCGGCTCAGGATGAAGAATGCCGGCGAGCACGCGAGAACCAGCGCGGCGATCGCGGCCGGAAGACGATCGCCGTAGAGCCTGCGGCCCACGAGATACGTGAGCGCAACGCTCAGCACGCCGGCCAGGGCGGTCGGCACCCGGATCGACCACTCGGCGAGCGGCAGCACCTGCAGGATGCCGGCGACGCCGTAATAGATCAGCGGCATGAACCAGCTGTTGTAGATGCCGGCCTGGAAATACAGCGGCAGGAGCGTGCCGTTGAGGGCGCGGCCGGTGGTGGCCACCGCGTAGGCGTCGTTGGCGATGATGGCTTCATCGGGCGCGAGATAGATGGGCGCGTCACCGAGACGCCAGAGATACGTGATCGCGACGGCTAGGAGAAGGATCAGGAAGCCGAGGTGATCGACAAACCTAAAGGTTTGTCGCCGCATTAGTCAGAGAATTCTTTGGCCAGCTCGACCCACTCGCCCTGCGGCGCCAGGCGCTCGTAGGTGCGCCAGTGCGTGCGGGCGTCGATCGACCGTCCCATCTTCTCCAGCGTCACCGCGAGATAGAAATGGGCGTCCGGGTAGTTGTTGTTGAGCGCGAGCGCGCTGCGGTATGACGCTTCGGCGTCGGCGTAGCGGGCGTGGTCGTGATGAATGTTGCCGAGATTGAAATGCGCCTCGAAGTAAGACGGATCGAGGGCGATGGCGCGCTCGTACAACGCCTGCGCCTCGGCGAGCTCGTCGCGTGAATAGCGGATGTTGGCGAGGTTGATGATCGCGGCGACGAGATCGGGATCGTGATTGAGGGCGGCGCGGTACGCTTTGATCGCCTCCTCGATTCGCTCCGGGGTGCCGTCGTCCAGCAGCGATCCCATCACGAAGAACTGCTCAGCGTCGCTCAGCTCAGCCAGGTTGTCGGAACTGAGCGGCGTAATGGTCTTCCGCGGTTTGAGCTCGATGATGCGCGCCGGCTGCGCTTCGAGACGGAAATCAAACGTCAGCTGGCCGGTGCGCGACGCCTGCAGTTGCCGCACCACGCCCTTGAACGGGACGCCCTGCTGCAGGTCACCGGCAATCTGGCGCAGCGCCGTCAGGTCCGCGAATCCGAAATAGCTGTCGTTGTGAGTCTTGGAGATCGGCTTGATGAGGCCGCACTTCTCGAGATAGCGAAGGTGATCGAGCCGAAGCGCCGGATACATCGCGAGAATGTCGCGACGCCCATAGTGATGCTTATCGGCAGTGGCAACTGTCGCCTGGGCACGTGGCGGCCGATCGCTTGGCGGATCGAATGGCAAGTCGGGCATCGATCGACTTCAAGATGAAGCAAGTCGTTCAGGAAGTCAATCTCCGTTGGAGCCATGCAGTGCCGCCGCCGCACAGGATCGCGTAGAGCGCGATCACCGGCACGCGGAAGCGAGAGTACGCCTCGGCGCCAAGCGCCATGCCAAACATGTAAGCCAGGACCAGCAGCACGAGCAGCGCGAACGCGCGATCGCGCCGCCACCAGTAAGGGATTCCGAGCAGGGCCAGGAGCGCCAGCGGCACGGTGTAGAGGAGCGACACGACTCGTGCCGCCGGCTCGCTGATGCCGCTGATCTCCGCCAACAGGCTGGCGCTGCCGCCAAACAGGATCATGCCGAGCGCGCGCGCGGCCTGGCCGGCGGAGGCGATCGGATCGCCAAGGATCACGGGCCATGCCACCCTGGAGTATTCGCGGGACCTCTCGGCCCACGACAGCGTGGCGCACGGACGCTGATGGGCCGCCTCCAGGTTTCGGCAGGCCTGCTGCTCGAGCTCCTCGCGGCGGCGGATCAGATTGGCATCCATGCCGCCGGCGTCTCGCATCGCCAGGGTGCCGGCAGCGCGGAAGTGCAGGAGGTTGATGCCGGCCAGCGAGCTGAGGGTGGCGACGCCGGTTTGGCGGGCATTCCGGACTGTCCACGACACGGGCAGGATCGAGAACACGACCAGCAACGCGCCGGCGGCAGCAAGGCGCCAACGTCGATCTGCGCTAATGAGAATCGCCACCGCCAGCGGCACGCCGATCAGAATGGCGATTGGCCTCACCAGCGCCGTCGCCCCCGCCAGCATGCCTGCCACCACCGCCCATCCGACGGCGCCGGACGCGGTTGCAGAGCGCATGGAAATAAACGTCGCGAGGACGGCTGCCGTGAGCGTCGCCGCCGCCAGCGTTTCACTGAGTACCGATATCGAGCTCTGCACGCCCGGAAGATCGAGCGTCGTGATCAACCCGGCGACCGACGCCGCGAGCACCGATGTCGACGTGTGCATCACCAGCCGGATGACCGCGGCCGTGAGCGCGATCCAGATCACGTGCTGCGCGGCCATCGCGCCCGGATAGCCGAGGCCAAGCGCAAGAAATGCGGCGAGAAACACCGGGTAGCCCGGTGTGTATCGCGTCTCGGGCTGGCCATCTTTGTCCAGCGACGCGCCGACTCTTACGAGGTTCTCGGCCTGCGCGCGATAGAAGGCCGAATCGATTTCGAACCGGGGCGCCACCGATACGGCGAGCACCGTGTGCAAGACGATGGCGATCGAGAGCGGCAGCCAGAACTGACGCATCATCGAACACCCAGCTGATCGAGCAGCGGCTTGAACATCACGCGCCCGACGTGCGACGACCCCTTCGGCGTCAGGTGGCCGAAATCGAGCACCATCAAATCGAGCTCGCCTTCGCCCGGCACGCGCGCGAGACAGGCACCATCCCGGCACAGACTCCGAAGTAACGAGGCATACGTGAGGTTCGGCACCCCCGACAGCGTCGACGCCACGTCTCGATCGACGGAGAACAGACTCTGATCGAGACCCTCGCGAACGTAGTCCGCACGATCGCCGAGGTGATATTGGGCGAACACGCGCGGCAGGCTCGGGCTCCACAGCGGAAATGGGCCGACCACCATGACGTGGGCGGCGCCAAGCTCCATCGCGCGCGCCGACAACTTCCGCCAATCCGTTTGTCCATGCGCGCCGGCCTGCGCGAGGATCACGACCTTTGGATGTAGCCGTCCGATGGCGTCCATCGCATAGACGTTGGCCTTCTCGCACCGGCGCCCGGGCGGCAGGGTGTCGAAGTTATCGATCGCCGCGCTGCATGCTGAGGTGGTGACCTGCGCCAGCGAGATCCCGGCGGGCAGCTGCTCGCGGATGCCCTGGGACAGCCCCTGCGCGAACGAATCACCCCATAACAGCACCGTGCCGCCGCGTCCCGGTGCCGTGCACGAGGGATCCAAGGAATCGCGCGCCGCCTCGCTGATCCAGTCCATGAAGTCGCATTCCTGCCGGTACGCGATGCGCAGACCGCCGCGGCGCATCCGCTCGTAGAAATCCACGAGGTGCGCGGCATCGCTGCGATTGATGGGGCGATTGATGAAGCCGGCGCCCGCGTTGGTGGCGAGGCCGAACGCGAACAGCATCACCATCGACGAGGCCAGCGCCGGCACAATCATGCGGCTGCGCGAACCGAAGCGCACCGGCCACTCGATCAGGCGATACGTCGCCCACGCCAGCAGGATGCTGGCCGCCACCAGGGCGAGACGCGTGGTCCCTGGCGGCGTGCCGCCGCTGAAGATTCTCGCGAACGACAGCAGCGGCCAGTGCCACAAATACAGCGGATAACTGATGAGTCCAATCCAGACGATGGGCGGTAACGACAGGAGTGCGCGATTCACGAACGCGCGCGGACCGGCGACCAGCAGACAGAATGTTCCCACCACCGGCAGCAGCACCCACAGTCCGGGAAACACGCGGGTCGAGTTGATCAAGACAAGGCCGGCAGCCAGCATGACCAATCCGGCAATCGCCAGGACGTCGGGCATTCTGTGGATCGCGGTCCATCGATCCAGTCGCACTTTCAATGCCGGTTGGATTTCGATGCACGCCAACGTGGCGCCGGCGAGCAATTCCCAGAACCGCGTCCAGGGTGAGAAGAAGGCCGGCGTCCGATCGATTCGAACCTGCCAGATCGAAATCAGGAATGACGCGGTGCCGATCGCGAGTGTCAACGCGAGCGGACCGCCTGCCCGGCGCGCCGCCACGACCAGCAGCAGCGGCCACACCAGGTAGAACTGCTCTTCGATGCCCAGCGACCACAGGTGCAGCAGCGGTTTCAGCTCCACCGCGGTGTCGAAGTAACTCGACTCGCGCCACAGCACGAAGTTCGACGCGAATCCCGCGCCCGCGGCAATGTGACGGCCGAGCCGCTGGTAATCGTCGGCGAACATCGTGAACCAGCCGGCAACGGCCGCCGCCGCAAGCACGACGGCCAGCGCCGGGAAGATTCGGCGGATCCGGCGCGCGTAGAAATTCGCGTAGCTGAAACGGTCCGCGGCGAGAGCGCCAAGGATGATGCCGGAGATCAGATAGCCGGAGATGACGAAGAAGACGTCGACGCCGATGAACCCGCCGGGCATCAGCTGTGGAAAGGCGTGGTAGGCCACCACCACCATCACGGCCACGGCGCGGAGGCCGTCGATGTCGGGACGATAGGATTTGTCCACCGAAGCCTTGGCGAAGGCGGATGTCATCGCAACGAGTTCGCGAAACTTTCGGCGGACTCGAAACGATTGGCGGCCATGCCGTCGATGGCCCGCAGGATGGCGGCGCTGACGCTCTCGGGCACGTCGGCGAGCGTCGCCGGCGGCGCCGGCCTGGCCTGGAGCATCTGCCCCATCAGCTCGGGAAGCGACGGCGCCTTGAACGGCAGCTTGCCGGTGACCATCTGGTAGGTCAGCACGCCGATCGTAAACACGTCGGCGCGCGCGTTCGGCGCCCCGCCCATCAGAATTTCCGGCGCCACATACGGCAGCTCCTGCTCGCTCGCTTCCTGTCCGCGCAACTCCTGCTCACGCATGGTCGCCAGGACGTCCTGAACCGATTTGATGCCTGACGTGGTCATCACAATCCGCTCATCCGACAAACCTAAAGGTTTGTCGCCGCTGGGTTCGTGCAGAAGACGGATCATGTCGGGATTCACACCGGAAATGAATCCGCCCGTGCGGTTGAGGACCGCAACGGCACTGAGCGCCTGCAACACCAGTTTCGACACGCGCGCCCACGGCATGGCGCCGGTTTCCACCATGACCTGGCGCAGGCTGGGGCCCTGGATGAGATCGGAGACGAGGTAAATCGCGCGTTCATCCTCGGCGAAGTCGCGCACCTGCAGCAGGCTCGGGTGCGACACCTGCAGCGTGCGCGCTTCGAGCAGGAAGCGCGCGCGAACGACATCCCAGTTGGGTTGCTCGTCGCGCTTCAACACGCGAATCGCCACCTCGTTGCCGAGCGCGCGGTGCGTGCCGACGTAGACGAGGCTGCCCAGGCGGCCGCGGCCGAGCAGCGGACCGAGTTCGTACTTCGACAACAGGCCGGATTCCTCCGCGGCCACGCGGTGCTGACCCGATGCCCCCTGCTGATCCGCGGGAATCGCCGCTTGCAGCGCGTCGACGAAGTCGCTGACCGACGGCCACCGCGTCGATATTTCCTTCTCCAGGGCCCGCATCACCGCCTGGTCGAGTGCGGCCGGCAGATCGGTGCGCCGCGCCGCCGGACTCATCGGGCTCTGCGTCAGCGCATTGGTGATCAGCGTGGCCTGGTTGCCGCCGTCGTGCGGCCGTGCCCCGGTCAGCATCTCGTAGGCGATGACGCCGACCGCGTAGACATCGGCGGCCGGGGTCACTTGCTCCCCGCGCATTTGCTCGGGAGCCGCGTAGGCCAGCGTCCCGAGAAAGAACTGCGGATCGGTCAATCGCGTCTGATCGCTCGTGGCTTTCATCGCGGCCAGGCCGAAGTCGATCACCTTGTAGACCCGTTCGCCGGATTCATACCTGTGAGCGACGATGTTTGCGGGCTTGAGATCGCGATGCGTGATGCCGCGATCGTGCGCCAGTTGCAGCGCCGACGCCACGCCGCTCAGCACCGAGAGCACGCGCGCCGGCGCCATCGGCGCCTGGAGATCGATTTCCTCCTTCAGGCTCGGTCCGCTCAACAGCTCCATCACCATGTACGGCTGGTTCGCGCTGTCGAAGCCGAAATCGAGGATGCCGACGATGTTGGGGTGGCGCAGCTGCGCGCAGGCGCGGCTCTCGCGCAGGAAGCGCTCGCGCGCCTCCGGCGGCGCATCCGGAGTGGCCTGCATCACTTTGATCGCGACCTCGTCGCCGAGTCTCAGGCGGCGGGCGCGGTAGACGGCGCCCATGCCGCCGGCGCCAAGAGCATCGATGATCTCGTAGCGGTCGTCGATGCGGGCCCCGGGCGAAAGCACGCGATTACTTTATACGTGTACGAGTTCGGATTCAGCCTGATCGAGCAGGTGCTCGAACCAGAGGTTCGAGAGTTTCTCCTGCACGCTGTTCTGGCGGAGCCGCGCGTGCAGGTTGTTGAAGTCGACGCGGTCGAGCTCCTGGTCCTGGTTGTAGCAGGAAAAGATGAACTCCTCGCGCCCGGTCTCGGGGTCGACGTGGCGCTGCAGGCACTGCGCGCAGACTTCCTTCATCATGCACTGCATCGGCGAGTTGATGCTGCCGATGCCGACGTGTTTCGGATTGAGGTACGGCTGCAGCACGCCGTGGCGGGCCAGCCGCACCGCGTTCATCATC
>Ga0114129_10013790_pt1 | contig 11515 bp, 13 predicted proteins | sample RhiMetdeltSRZDD1_FD_80071 | JGI IMG/M metagenome (GOLD analysis project Ga0114129, IMG submission 80071) | Populus rhizosphere microbial communities from Tennessee, USA - Rhizosphere MetaG P. deltoides SRZDD1 (version 2) (version 2) | ecosystem: Host-associated > Plants > Roots > Rhizosphere >... | reverse complement strand
AGTGCCTTTGCCTTTTACTCCCTTGTATGTAATATTCACATCATCTACGGAAAAATACATATTTGGTTTACTTCTTAGATTTTTAACCTTCTTTGTAATTTTAGGTGTAATTACTAATAGTTTTTCTCTATCTTTATCATAGCTGAATCATACAGGATGAATATTGGGATCGCCTTGATCATCAATGGTTCCAATCTGTAAAAGGAATTTGCCTTCAAGGAATTTGTATACCTCCTCTTTATTCATAGGAGGTGTGCCAGGAATAGCACTTATGATCTTCATGGTACTTTAATGACATACAAACCAGAAAAGACTATAGGTTTAAACTAGGAGATTGGAGTAGCCAAAACCTACATTCTTAAAATAGAAAGACTCAAAGTATTCGCCAACGAAGTATTATCACGTCAACCAAATTTCCGTTTATAGCAAACGAATTCATCGGAAAACGCGCCATTGTTACAGGCGGAACTGCTGGTATGGGGAAAGCCATCGCAAGTCGCCTTCTTGATGGAGGAGCCAAAGTTATGACGACAGCTCGAAGCGTGCCAATTGATGATGAACACCGTCAACATGTATTTGTCCAGGCGGATGTTAGTACATCAGAAGGATGCACGAAGGTAGTTAATGAGGCTATTTCTCATTTTGGCGGAGTCGACATTCTTGTAAACGTTGTTGGAGGATCATCAGCACCAAGCGGAGGGTTTAGCATCTTAAGCGACGAGGAATGGCAAAAAGAGCTAAACCTAAATCTTATGCCGGCCGTTCGACTCGATCGAGGGTTACTACCTGGCATGCTTAAGCAGGGCTCGGGTGTCATTATCCATATCTCATCGATCCAGCGAAGGCTTCCCCTTTTTGATGCAACACTGGCTTATGCGGCAGCAAAAGCCGCATTGACAACTTACAGCAAGGGATTATCAAAGGAAGTGGGCCCTAAAGGAGTGCGTGTAAATACGATTGCGCCAGGATTCATTGAAACCTCTGCTGCTCAAGCACTTATCGAGCGCCTATCCAAACAGTCTGGGACTGACATGGAGACGGCGCGCCAAGAATTAATGAAATCTCTTGGGGGTATTCCCATTGGTCGCCCGGGACGTCCTGAAGAGGTAGCTGAGCTGGTCGCATTCTTGGTTTCAGACAGAGCATTATCAATTAATGGAAGTGAGTATGTGATTGATGGTGGAACGATTCCAGTAGTTTGACCGACATTATTCTTATCGCTGAACATCATCGATTAGGCGCTATCTGAATACCCCTTTTATGGGCATATACACGTGTAAGAAATGCGGTGAACCAATTTTTCTTACTCCACATGCATTTTGGAATATAACTGACTTCGGTACAAAGTGTGAGAAATGTGAGACGATGAATAGGATAACATTGATGATGGAAGAACTTGAGAAACTGATATAGCTATCGTAAGTTTTGCAAGCAATACTTATTTGCATGATTGTTCAAATTAAAGTTCCCGTGTTATTCTAATACGGGCAGTACATCAATATGGAAGTCATTCTAATTCACTCACCTAAATATTTTGTTCGAATTATTTGAGCTCAAACTACGAGTCATTATATTGGAATAACGTAGAAGAAATTCCGTATTCTAAGGAACAACGTAAATGTAACAGGAATGATAGAAACATGAGAATTGCGCGCAGCCTAAGTTATTACTGCGCTTTACTATAGTCCCACGTAGAAAAGAATTTCGGACTAATTTCAATAAGCACAACTTCTCCCTTCTTCGCAAGGTCTGTTATCATCTTTGCTATTGGGTGATCAAGCGTACCAAGGTATTTCATACTTACTTTATCTCCAATCGAAACGGTTTTGCTTGTATCTTCTTTCATCATTACAGTACCCCTACCTTTGACCCCTTTGGGAGCAGAAGTTTCATCGTCTATAGAAAAATATACATCTGGATTATCTTGAAGATTCCGTATTTTCTTAGCCAATTTTGATGTTGTTAAGAAGAGTTTTTCTTCATTTTTATCATAGTAAAACCAGACTGGGTCAGCGCCATTCAGTACAGCATCGCCAGGGAAATGTTTAGCAAGGGCAAGATGATCGATAAGGTTGGCAAGTGGATTAAGATCTCCTTCAGAGAGTTTTTGTATTTCCTCTTGTTTCGTGCCAGTAGTCATTTTTAAATCTAACTATAGTGTATGCACGTTCTTGGAAATCCAAAATCCGACAGCTCATTCAATCGTTTTCTTAAATCGTAACAATTTTCATTGTGTTTCATATGCTATAATAATCATGTGTCAAAATATATCTTTCTCGTGTTCAGGAATGGATTATTATATCCTCATATATTTGATGTGAAAAATGTACCAAGAGTGAAGGAATAATTCTGTTTCGTAAGATCCAACATATGAAATAATCAATCTAGGTTACAGCTTTTGAGCCAATGCAGTAATGGCCTTTTAGTATATTGGTGTGGAAAATCTTAAATCACAAGACGATATCATTTGAATCTCCATCAGCAGTAATGAGGTTTAAATTAGGATATTGAAAACGAACCTTAGTATGAGTTGTAAAGGATTATGTATCCGTCACAAGGCACAAAAACCGGTTGGCGTGAGCCGATACGCTATAGGCCAGAAAAGGTGTCAAATTTGTGAAATATTCATACAATGGGATGGCCTATGGTGTCCGTGTTGCGGAAACAAGGTTAGAACAAAACCACATGCGCCTCATTTACGTGCTAAACTATTATCGTCTATTCCAAAATCACTTCACTAAGCGACGGGGATTACAACACGATGGGTAAATAGGAATATCGGGTCGAGCAAATCATTGTATACCTCTTAATAAAATAGAGTTTCTTGAATAATCTACGTCAACTGCTATTATGACTGGTACTGATGTTGAATTCTTTGCTTTTTTAAATACCTTAGAAAACTCTTCAGTATTTTGGGCTCTGTAACCTATAGCCCCAAAACTTTCAGCGAGTTTAACAAAATCAGGATTATTGAACTTGGTATATGCACTTTTTCCAAATTCCATGGATTGTTTTAGGGATATAATGCCAAAATCATAATCACACCATACAACTATTATTATAGGTAAATTCAAACGAACCGCCGTTTCTACATCCTGGACATTCATCAAAAAACCTCCATCTCCACACATTGCGACAACTTTTTGTTTTGGTTTTACAAGCTGTGCTGAAATTGCACCGGGAAGTGCAAACCCCATGGAACAGAACCCATTTGTAATTAAACAAGTATTTGGAACATAGGTATTGTATACCTTAGCTATCCACAATTTGTGAGCTCCAACATCAGATATGACTATATCATGTTCATCAAGACTATCTCTTACATCGGTAATTAATTTTTCAGGCTTGATTGGATATGAAAGGTCATTTCTAAAACGTTCGATTCTCCAAGTTACTTCCTTTTTTATTTTCTTAAATAAATTAGGAGTTTTCTTATGTGGAAATCCTTCCAAGTTAGGAATATTATGTTTTTCCCTTTCTAATTCATATAGTATCGCTTTTATTGTATATTCAATATCAGCCGCAATTTCAATAGCTGGGGGATAGTATGTATCAACCTCTGCAGTAGTAAAGTCGATATGAATAATATTCTTCTTTAAATTACCATTCCAATTTTTTGGACTATATTCTACAAGATCATATCCTATTGCAATTACTAAATCAGCTTTCTTTAATGCAGTGAGAGCATAATCAGCTTCTTTAATCCCAATTGTTTGTAGATGTCTTTCTGATTTGTCGGAGACAACGCCCTTTGCCATAAATGTATTTATTGAGCATATACCTGTTCGTTCAACAAATTTTCTTAGAGATGCACTGGCATTTTTCCTAATACATCCATTTCCAATAAGAATTATAGGCATTTTTGAATGAGAAATCATCTTTGCTGCTTTTTTTATTAGATCTTTGTTTGGTCTGGACCTCAAAACCTGTTTTGGTTCTATTGGTTTAATATCAGAATCCATTTTGGCTATATCCTGAGGTAGTTCAAGATGTACTGCTCCACCTTTTTCTTCTGATGCTATTTTAAATGCTCTTCTTATAATCTCGGGTATGCTATCGGCATTTCGCATAGACCATCTCCATTTTGTTATGGGTTCAAACATGGTTACCGGATTCATGTTCTGATGGGATTCTTTGTGCAATTGATCAGTATCTGTCTGTCCTGTGATTGCCATTAGAGGGGATCGATCCATGTTAGCATTTGCTACTCCAGTAGTTAAGTTAGTGGCTCCTGGCCCTAATGTGGAAAGACATACTCCCACCTTTTGTGTCAGTCGACCATAAACATCTGCCATAAAAGCTGCTCCTTGTTCATGTCTTGTCAAGATAAATTTTATTTTTGAAGAACCTGATAGAGAAATAATCAGATCATTAGTCTCTTCACCAGGCAAACCAAAAATATACTCTACCTGTTCTTCTTCCAAACATTTTACAAACAGATCTGACGCTTTCATTGTTTATTTTACATCGGGAGTTATTCATTGGTTATTTTATCTGTTGTGGCTACAAAGTAATGCGAGTTACAAGAATCCAAAGAACTTGACATGAGTTTTGGAAGGATGAATGTCTAGACTCAAGTGCAAATAAGATGCTCAGTAGGTGGGAGGAAAAAGATGATAGTGTAACATCATTTTACGTTACTTCACCTTACGCTGACATAATTGACAATTCAAAAATATGCCAGAAAAAGAAGGAATTGTTAAGTGGTAAGATCGGCTTAAGCTGGTTCTTCTGAATCTTCACTCTTATCCGTTGTTTTGGCAGCCTTCTCACGCAAGTTCTCGGCTGGTCCACTAGATTCTGGATCTGAGCCTGCCTCTCCGACTTCTTCCTGATCGTTCTGTGCTTCATCCAGTTCCTTTTCTTCACTTTTCATATTAATTTATAATTGGATTTAGAGTATATCTGCATTGTAGGAGATTTATCCTATCAATGCCTAACATGGTTCCACTGATTCTCTTTAACCCCTGCTAAGATAAACAAAAACGAAGCCTTGCATAAGGTGGAAAAGCTATCCACTATGAAGCCTTGAATACAATGGCATAAGCCATTAAGAATATGCAGGTTACAGATCTGGTCCAATCAATTTTGATAATCGACAATTGACAAAATTTATAATGACTTGAGGTAATCCTATCTGGATTGATTGGCGTTGAAATGTCCAAATTGTGACGTTAGCTTCCAACCGCAGTTTAATAGTCATATCGTTGGATTAAATAAAAAAGAAGGTTGGTGTCATTTGTATTCTCTCAATTGTGTCCAGTGTGCGATGAACCTATAATAGGCTATAGAGCTCAGAAACCCCACGAGGTGATCCCCCAAGATGTGATCATGGATGAGAAGGATGTTCAAAATTTAACAATGATGGCAAAGATTTCTTGATAGCTAGGTCTCAATCTCTAAACTTGTTTCATCTCTGACATTAATAATTAAAGGATCTTGTTGGTTAAATAAACGCATAATAATATTAATACTGGGTTCCTTCTTTCGTTTTTTTAATTGCATCTTTTAGTAGTGCTTCATAAATTGATATTGCTGCAGTCACACCACTGGCTACTGCAAAGACAATAAAATGTCGGTCGGTATCAACATCTCCGACAGCGTAAACATTGGGTACTGTAGTTTGCTGTGAGGAATTTACTTTGATAAATCCCCCATTATTATCTAATTCACACATAAGCTGTATAGCGATTTGGTTTTGAACCCTGTAACCAAGATGATAGAAAATTACATCAGCTTCATACTGTTTACCACTTTGACAAATTATATTCTTGATGTGTCCATTCTCATCGCCAGAAATTTCAATAATATCATCATCTTTGAATATTTTAAAACCTAAAGTTTCAGCATCCTCTCTATCTCTATCTGTTAACTCATATATGCCTTGTATAAACACCTTAATATCTCTGGTCCAACCAAGAAATTCCTTAGCATAGGAAATAGCATTTTTTCCATTTGCAATAATTGCCAATTTTTTATTGATACTTTGAAAACCATCACAATGAGGACAATGCCATGCACTGTTTCCTTCGAATATTTCAAAATTTTTAACATTAGGTTTAGAATCCTGTACTCCTGTGGAGATTACGAGAAATTTTGCTTTGACTGTGAACTCTCCAGAATTAGTACTCAATATGAAATGACTATTACTATTGTTGTTGTTGTTGTCATAAACACTTTCTACCTTTACAACTTTTTCCCTGACAACTTTGATTGAATTATACTGAAGGACATCTTTCCAGGCTTTTTGAATTAACTCCTTTGGTGAACTATTTTCAAAACCTAAGTATGCATGGACATGCTTGCTTTTAAAATTTCTCGTAGGGCCGTCATCAAATATTACTGTCTGACGAAGATATCTTCCAAGTAGCAGAGCAGCAGATAGCCCCGAAAATCCTCCCCCAATTATTGCTACGTCAAATACTTCCTGGTTTTCTTGGTGTCCTCGAGTTGATTCGTCTATGATATTATTTGAATTATTTTTCATATCTATTAATTAATTTGGAGCTTTTAGTGGGGGAAATGGTATTTTTTGCCCTATTTCTATCTCCTTATTTTTCTGTTTTGATCTTAGTGCAAGCCGTTTCTTGTCTGTTAAATTGCGTGGATGTAATCTTAGCCGAATTCCACAACAAGGGCACCATAATCCATCCCATTTAATGAATAACTCGCAGCCTTGACAACGTTTCTGACCACTAGCATATCGACCAGAATAAACCGGTTTAGATGCTCTGTGACGAGGACATATACCTTTACAGACCATTATCTTGTTGTTTTACGCCTCATAACGTAACCAGTCTCAAGGTGGGAGGAATCAGACAAAGCAGGAAGCTGGAAACCAATCTAAGCAACAAATAGGTGGTAATGACGGACCGAGATTTCCTTTTTCTCCCATATTAGGACCCAATAGCAACTTGCTTCGCTAATTTCGTACATAACTGTAAATGTCTTTTCTCCTCCGCTAGGGTAGATTTGACTTTTGTAGCGAACTTTTTGTTTTTTACATTTCTTGTCATTGCACTTAGCACTTCATAGTGTGTTACTTCTCCACCTTCTGCAAGACAAAGAAATTCTATTGCTTCAGAACTGTCTGGGTCTTCACCCAAGTATGTTTTCATTATTTCAGCAGCCTTTTGTTCTGTTTCTTGAGCTGCTGTTTGTATATTTTCAGAACTAAGGCCTTCAGACTCTAACGCAGAAACCAGTTCTTCCAAATTTGACTCGTGATTGTTAGCCTGTTTTTTCATATTTTGAAGTTTGTCTTTCATCCCACCTTCGTCAAGCAGTCCTTTGGAGGAAAGTTCCTCTACAGCTACTTGAGCAGCCTTTTCAAGGCCTAATGCTTCACCTATCTTTTGTTCTAATTTTTGTTTATCAAACATGATATTGTTGTGTGTAGCACTTGATAGTTAATTAATAGAATATGTACTTTTTTCAGTATGACACAATGAGTTAGATACAGTAAAAAAACCATTTGAATAAAACCTATTTACCTGCAGCTGTGAAATATCGTATTAGCCATGCCCTATGCCCTATTTCATTCGCTAATACAAAGATAAAAAGTGAAGTATTGTCCTGTTTGTGCCCGAGACAATACTATATTTTCTATGATTAACAAAGTTAATCGTACTTTTAATATCATTGGAAATGGAATATTATGTGGAACTCTGAATTATCATATGCGAAGAATTGTTAGGAGAGTAGGACATAGCGAACTTGTGTTGTGTAGATGCGAGCACGTTAGGCAAGTTCATCACTCTGACTCTCATACCTGCAAACTCTGTAATTGCCAAGATTTTATTGAATTCGATAGGAGCGAGGTCAAGCCCATAACAGTTTCTATGCGACTGTTGAGTTTTTAGTCTATTCTAGGATACAAAATCATTTTTCTTCCTCTTCAGAACCTATAGTTCCATTAGAAGTCGCATAGAATGAGTAATCCTCAACTCATCTTCGTCCATCCATTTTCTTTATCACTCTTTTCACAATCAGCATTGATATCCAAATAACAATACTTGTCATTATCCTGCGTCCTATGCCCACAATACTTATCTTAAAACAATGGCTACTATTATTACTATTATAGGACTCAATGTCATTATAATACTACCATCAAGACATATGTAGAGGATATTTTGGATTACTTTCCTCAGGCAGAGAGATTCAAGAAGTTTTAAGCAAGCAAATTAACATCTAACGAGATTGATACCTGTTATGTCAGGAAAAGACTTTTAGTTTTGTTGACAACTGATTTAGGTAGATAAAAATGATAGCTAAGCGACTCAGTAAATTTTGCAGATCTACTTGAATTAGAATCTTCTTATACCTGAGCTATAGTGTATTGTGAGAAATAAGAAGTCTTCTACTTAAGTATATTAATATCCATATAGGCAATTCATTACAATACTTGGTTATCATACGTGAAATAAATGACAGCGATATAGACAGGGGATTTTTAGATGCATTAAGCAATTTACTTCCGACAGATATTAATGACAAAGAATATGCTAAAAGTATATTACAAAAAATAAAATCCAATTTATTACACAAAATATTTGTTGCAGATGACGAAACAAGAGGAAAAATAGCTGGAACTATCACATTATTAGTAGAACCAAAATTTATCAATAAAGGTATGAAGGTTGGATATATAGAAGATGTAGCAGTTTCTAAAGAATATGAAGGATTGGGAATTGGATCAAAACTTGTAGCCTATGCTACTAACCAAGCAATTTCAATTCATAACTGCAAGAAGGTGTTGTTGTACTGTTCGCTTAGGACCAGGCCTTTTTATGAGAATTCAGGATATAAAATAGCTGAAGACACAGTTGTTATGAGATTTGAACGCTGACTGACATAGTAACAGAAAGATATCCACCTTCATTAAACAGACATTAATATGCTGAGTAGTTACATAAGTGAATGATATTACTTCTTCTTACAAGTACATACTAAATGGCCTTGTTTAGGAAGGAAAAGATTCTAACCTAAGCAAATCTGAATAGATCATAAATCTATAAGATTCCTTTTCCTTTAGATACTTTATCAATTCAATCTGGTCTACCAATGCCTCATCAGGGTCGTACGGAGGATGAATAGCTATTCTAAATAATCCATAAGTTTCGCCGGTGATATTAAATAGTCTGTCATAAAACAGCTGTTTATTTTGCTTTAGTGTTTGTTTATTTTTTTCTTTATCTCCTTGCTGATCCCAATTCATAACAGGATGGAGTAAATATTTTTTGCCTTTTTGAATAAGTTCAAGGTCTGTCATCGACTCTGAGATACTAAAGTTTAATTCTTTTAATGCCTCTATTGCCTGACGACTTAGGTGCCACGCAGGAGGAATAAATATTGAAGGTCTTGGTAGATTAGTAGAGGATAAAATATCTAGTCCCTTTTGGATTTCTTTCTTTTCTTCTTCTTTTGTTTGTGTATCAAAATCATCCAACTGACCATTTACCTGATGATATAATCCATGTAAACTGAGTTCAACCATATTGTTGTCTGATTGTAATATTGAAGAAATATTGTTGGAGAAATCAGCATAGTCTTTAAGATTATATTTCTTGTTATAATATGGCACGATACTTATGTTATAATTGATTTTTAGTTTATTGAGTTCATCTAAGGTTTTTAATATTTTATCTGAATGAAAAGGGTTTACGTCATGAACTGTTATAATTGCTATTTTTTGGTCTATCATGAACTATGAACTAATGTATTTGCAATATTAATGTGCACTAACTTTGTTAATGATAATACGATAAGGGGTCAAAAAAATTATCATGTTGATCGGATGTTTGCCGATTTAACGATAAGGCTGACCATTTGTATTGAATCATGTATTAATCATGTCTTCGCTTGTGGTATTCACTGTACGTGTTCTCAGTAATGACATACTTTCTACCTCGCCATACAATATTACAATTGCCTGTCTTTTTTCTCTTGGCTATAAGGGAAGTAAAGACAATTGAGATAACTAAACAAGCGACCGGTGAAACAAAGCTGTATACAGGATTCTGATAAAGACCAGTCTTGGATTGTATAGCAGAAGCTGAAATTATTATCAGTATGGTTATTAAGTTAATAACCAGCAAAAGCTGATTTAGAAGATTGTATTCTGCAGGGATGCTGTGCAGTAGTCCCATCAAAAGTGATGAAAATAGCAATAGAATTGGGTTACCCAACAAGAGCCATGCCAAAACAATTTTAATTGTGTCATTATTGGAGAACGGAATCAGATTAAGGCTTCGTTTTAACCCTTGTAGGATTACAGGGAAAGCGCCAGTTAACTTTGTTTCTATATAATGTTCCCCGCTATACATTTTCATCTTATAACCTCGTTGTTTTACTTTATCACCTAACACAAAATCTTCTATGATCTCATTTTTCACTTCCTTATGTGTTCCAATAGTTTCATAGGTCTTCCTCGTTATCATATAAAAGCACCCAAAGAAATACCCTACACTTTTCGATTTGTTATCATTGACTCGTAAGGCTGAATATTTGATATGTGAGAAAGTCCAAAGCACAGGAAACACTATCTTTCCCCAAACACTTTCACAACTGATGCCTGGTCTCACGGTAAGAGCATCAAGCCTGCCTTTCCATAAATGTCCTATCGCTAGGGACACAATGCAAGAGGAAAATATTGTATCAGCGTCTGTGAAAAGAAAGATTTCCCCTGTTGCATTTAGGTATCCTTGGTAGCACGCCCAATTCTTTCCTATCCATTCTTCTGGTGAAGGGCCTGCATTGATAACTATCATTTTATCAGAGTTTTGCAATCGGTATGCCTGCATTATTTCATATGTGGAGTCTGATGATGAATCATTGACACTAATAATTTCTAAATTAGGATAATCCTGTGCTAATAGGTTATCAAAACATTTTGCAATATTCTTCTCTTCATCGCGAGCGGCTAGAATAATACTTACCTTAGGGAGCTCGTTGCATCTATTAAACCCAGCCTGATGCTGCAATCTGGGTGATTCTTTAAAAGATAAAAGTAGGTAAAAAAGGAAGTAGAGCCAGACGCAAAGCGTTAGAAACGCCGTCGCGATCAATAACATTATTGAAAGAAAATAAGATACCATAGATCAATCAGGCAATAAAGATTCAGAGGACAAATTACTAGATTTCCGGTGACGTCATAATAATAGAAAATATAGTATTTAGAGGTATTAATTTCTGTAATAGAGGAATCAATATGGGCAATCCAATTGACCCCGGTATTCTTTTGTTTCCCTTCGGGAACTTATCACGCATATCTATCCTCTAACTACATATACACACCGGATTGCAGATATAATTAACTGACGGCTCGATAACTCATCACGTATAATATCCAATAAAATAAAACTAGCTGACTAGACTAAAATGCTTAAATCCTATTCTAAGCGTGAGGAGCTGATAAAATGGTACTTGGTACAATAGTCTACATAATCTTGGTCATTATAGCCATAATAATTATTATATTTCTCCTGAAGTTTCTGTTCAACCTATTCTTTGT
>Ga0114129_10013789_pt1 | contig 11515 bp, 13 predicted proteins | sample RhiMetdeltSRZDD1_FD_80071 | JGI IMG/M metagenome (GOLD analysis project Ga0114129, IMG submission 80071) | Populus rhizosphere microbial communities from Tennessee, USA - Rhizosphere MetaG P. deltoides SRZDD1 (version 2) (version 2) | ecosystem: Host-associated > Plants > Roots > Rhizosphere >... | reverse complement strand
CTCTAAGCTTCAGGATTGATCTGGTGGCAACAGGTCCGCGTGCCTTTCAATGAATCGGCGAGCCTCCAGGCGTCGCGATTCCTTAAGCGCGTCCACGAAACGAGCGAAGAAAGACTTGCGAGGCTTAATTTCCACAACAGTGAGGGTGGGGGCGCGAACGCCCCCGAACGTCACAGCATCCATCGGATCTCTTCCTTCTTGAACACTGAGCTTTGACAAATGCCTTGGCACCCATCTCGGCGTTGGACGACGAGCCTCACCGCTTCATCAGGACAACTTCCAGGTACTCACTGGGCACGACCATCGTGCCGTCCTCGGCTTTGTTCATGCGCGCGATGAGTTCGTACAAATCCTTCTCCAGGCGTGTCCGCTGAGGCACATCGAGCGCGGAGAATGCCTTGAGCACAGGACCGTAGTAGGTCTTGAAGACCTCGACGAAATGTCGATCCGAGAGATAGCGGAAATTGAAGATGCGCGGCTCGGCCTTGATCCAGGTCGCCGCGGATCCGAATAATTCAGTCAGCCGGGCGCGTGTACCCCATAGCATTGGAGATTTGGCTGCCGGCGGCGGCGGCAGATATTTGCCAAGCGTCTTGAAGAGCTGGCCGATGAACCCGTCGGGACTCCAGTTCGTGAGACCGATTTGACCGCCGTATTTGCAGACGCGCATCAGTTCGGCGGCGGCACGTTCCTGGTTTGGAGTGAACATGACCCCGAAGGTCGAGATCACGGTATCGAACGAAGCGTCCGCGAACGGGAGCTCCTCGGCATCAGCCACCTTGAAGTCGATATTGAGGCCTTCGGCCGACGCGCGGGCGCGACCACGCTCCAGCAGGCTCGCCACATAATCCGTGGACGTGACATCACACCATCGCCGCGCGGCAGCAAGGCTGACCATTCCATTGCCGGCGGCGACGTCGAGTACCTTTCTGCCCGACCGAAGGTCGAGAGCCTCGCAAAGCTCTTCACCCACGATTTGCAGGGTTGTGCCTACAATTGCGTAGTCGCCGGAGGACCATGCAGCCTGTTGTCGGGTCTTTATGGCCACGAGATCCGGCGATCCGCTCGCCTCCTGCTTGTCGGGCTTTAATGCGGTTAATGTTGCAGCCGGCATCGAAATCTCCTCTCGAATTTCCAATGTGATTGAAATTTGAGTACGCTCGCCGCGCCCAAAAGACTTTGCCCAAAGCTTGATTTGTCCTTGAGGCGGGCTTGATTATTTCCTGAGACCGAGGTTTCGGCGCGGGGCCAGCGAAGTGCAAATTCTCTTTGGCGATCATATGCTTGACGACGAGCGCCGCGAGTTGCGCCGTGGCGCAGAGACAATTGCCGTCGAGCCGCAGGTCTTCGACCTACTAATTTACCTGATCCGAAACCGCGATCGCGTTGTGAGCAAAGACGATCTCATTGATGCAATTTGGGGCGGCCGGGCGGTATCGGATTCGACCCTTACCAGCCGCATCAATGCCGCACGCAAGGCGTTGGGCGACAGCGGTCAGGATCAGAAATTGATTCGCACTGTTGCCCGAAAAGGACTTCGCTTTGTCGGCGATGTGCAAATACAGTCCTTGGGGCTCGGACTACATCCCGACGGAGCTCGGTCCCAATCAGAATTCCACGACAGCTTCGCTGCTTTGCCTCTGCCCGATCGCCCTGCCATTGCAGTGCTCCCTTTTGTGAATATGAGCGGCGAGCCGGAGCAGGATTATTTTTCCGACGGCATCAGCGAGGACATCATCACCGCACTTTCCAAGCTGCGCTGGTTTTTCGTGATCGCCCGCAACTCATCATTCACCTACAAGGGCAAGGCCGTCCACTTAAAGCAGATCGCAGAAGAGCTTGGCGTCCGCTACGTGGTCGAGGGCAGCGTTCGCAAGGACGGTGGCCGCGTGCGTATAACGGCGCAGCTGAATGATGTGACAACGGGCAGCCACATCTGGGCCGAGCGATACGATCGCGACATAGCCGATGTGTTCGCGGTGCAGGATGAGATCACCGAAGCGATTGTCGCCGCGATCGAACCGCAACTTTATGCGGCGGAGAATTTCCGCGCGCAACGCAAGCCGCCCGACAGTATGGATGCGTGGGATCTCGTGATGCGGGGACTATCGTATTATTGGCGGATCACGCGACAGGATAACGTGGTCGCCCAGGCCTTGTGGAGAAAGCTATAGCGATTGACCCCAACTACGGCCAAGCGCTCGGCGTACTCGCCGCCAGCCACACTTTCGGCGCTCACATGGGCTGGGCAGACATGGCGACGGCAGTCCCGATAGCCGAGCGAGCAGCGCTTGCGGCCATAAGAGCAGACAGCGAAGACCCTTGGGCGCACCATGCGTTGGGAAACGTCTACTTGTTCAGGCGACGATTTGACGACTCGCTGGCCGAATTCGAACTCGCGTTGCAGCTTAATCCGAACTTCTCGCTGGCGCAGGCATATTATGGCCTGACCTTGTCCTACTGCGGACGCTGGAAGGAGGCCGATCTCGCTGCACGCCGAGCGCTGCGCCTCAGTCCGCGCGACCCGTTTTCAGCGCTGTTCTATGGCATCGCTTCATATGCGCAGTTCAGCGGACATAACTATGATGAGGCCATGCGGCTCGCGAGGGAATCGATCCGTCAGCGCAGCGATTTTGTCGGCGGCCACAGAGTGTTGACCGCCGCAGCGGGCATGGCTGGAAGGGACGATGTTGCTTCTGCAGCACTGAATGAGTTGCGGCGCGCGCAGCCGAATATCTCGATGGCGTGGCTCGCAAACCAGATGCCATTCCAGCATGACGCCGACCGAAACCACTATCTCGAAGGCTTTCGCCGCGCGGGCCTGGAATAACAGGCCTCCCTAGTCTCTCAAACCCGCCTTTTGCAGCCCTAACAGGAATCGAGCCCGGTCGTCGGGATTCGCGAACACCGTGTTGTTCGCAACATGAGCGCTGGACAGATCAGGCTGAAGCGTAAGCGTGCGCGCAAGGGCTTCCTTGGCTTCGTCGATTTTTCCGAGCAAGCCAAGCGAGGTGGTCATCAATCGCCAGGCGCCGGCATGGTGCGGGTGCAGCGCTGCGTAGGCACGACAAACGGCAATTGTTTCCTCATACTTTTTCAAACCGAAAAGAGCCATGTAGCGCGCCACCGGCGCATATATCGCCAGAAATGGGTCGCAGGGGCTGAGTCGCTGCGCCTCCTCAAGCGATTCCAGCCCGCGCTCAGGCTGCCCGCCGCAGGCATAGGCATATCCCAGCCCTGCATAACCGAGGGCAAAGTTCGGATTCAATTCGAGAGCTTTGGAAAGATGCATCACGGCCGGATCTGGACGCCGCCGGCGCGTGTGACCAAGTCCCACCACGAGGTGGCCCCAATGATCCTGCTCGTCGAGTGCTAACGCGCGCCCCCCACACGCGAGAGCTTTCTCGGTGAATTCACCGATCGGCATGCGCGTATTGAGGTTGAACATGCACAGGTGTGTCCATCCAAGCAGCGCATGCGCGTGGGCATAGTCAGCATCAAGCCCGACGGCCTGCTGCAACAGGTCCTGAGCCAGGCGCTGTTCGTCGACCGTCATGCGCCACATGTGCGGCAACGCCTGCATGACTAGGTCCCATGCCTCGATGTTCTGCGGCGACTTGCGCTGGACGCGAGCCGCTTCGGCCACGATAATCTGCGAGCCGACCGAGTCTATGACCCGGTTGGTAATCTCGTCCTGCAGTTCGAAAATGTTGGCCAAATCGCGATCATACCGATCAGCCCATAAATTGACGCCCTTACTGGCATCAATTAGTTGCGCGGTCACGCGCACCCGGCCGCTCGCTTTGCGAACGCTGCCCTCGAGCACATAGCGCACGCCGAGTTCATTGGCGACTTTACGGACATCAGCGGCATCAGCCTTGAACGCAAAGCTCGAATTGCGGGCGATGACAAAGAACCACCGCTGGCGCGACAGACCCGTGATGATGTCCTCGGTGAGGCCGTCGGCGAAGTATTCCTGTACAGGATCGCCGCTCCGATTTTGAAATGGCAGCACCGCAATCGATGGCTTGTCGGGCAAGGCGAGCGCAGGCCGCAACGCGGCGGCTCGTTGCGTCCGGCTCTCCTGATTGTCCATCACGGACTGTTGCTGCATGGATTTGGCGTCAGGCACTTCGCACGGCCGGTTCGCGTCGTCCACGCGGCCGACGAAACGGAAGCCGCGCTTGTGGTGCGTGCGAATCAGCGACTGGTCCGTACCGTTGTCCCCGATCACTCGACGAACGGCGCTCACGCGGGAACTCAGCGTCGCCTCCGAGATGACGCGACCCTTCCATACGGCGTCTATCAACTCTTCCCTGCTAACAATTCGATTGCGGTAGCGAATGAGATGAACAAGCAAATCGAAAACCTGGGGCTCGACTGGGATCAGATCGCCCGCTCGTCGTAGCTCCTGACGCGCAACATCGATTTCAAAATTGGCAAAACGGAACGCCGGGCCATCCCTCGCTTCTGAGGCGGCCTCGTCCCTTTCCAACGCTCCAAAGTACTGCATAGCCTCGCCCCCTGACGCGCTATCGCATGCTCAAGCTGTTCTTCGGCAAGTCACCTTTCTGATCGCCTGTTCTTTTTGTAGCGCACAAAAATCGGCTTCGACTGTGATGGGCCTCACAGAGCCCATAACGTCCTGCTTCACGAATTGATTGTGGACGAATCGAGGCGGACTTATCAGCAATTGCAGAATTGCCCACGCGCGCGATCGGCTAATTCTCCCGCTGTGAAGTGTGGTCGGACCGCAGCGCCAGGCCGCCCCTCGCGAGCGCGCCCCGTGCGTGGCGCTGCTATGCCTCTAATTTGAGGTGAAGTCACGCGTTTGGCTCACACTTCACGAAAACGTTATGGAATTAAGCGCAGCGAAAAATATGGACGCATGCCGGAGGAAGCATCGACCCATAAATGATCTGCATACTGCTCGGCCGACATTCTCCTTCAAACCTCCGTCCGAATCCCACTAGTTCTCCGCGCGCGAAAAAGCTGCGGTAGCAAGGGAATCACGCGAGGTTTGAATTGATAGCCCGCAAATTGAAGCTTCTATTAGCTGCCATGGGCGCAGCGGTTTTAATTGTCGCGCTCCTGCGCGCTATCCATTCCCACTCGGCTCAGGCCGACCTCCAAAATGCCTCGAATAAACGAAGTGCCCACGAAGGTCAGATCATACCTTCCCGCCCGCAGGGAATTCTGGGTTGCAGTCTGCCTGTTTCGGACTGCGAAAGAACAATAGTATGGTCCCCATGAGCCTGAAATTTTCGCCGCGCGAAATTGGTGAGCCTCCGGATTCTCATCCACTGTTGGGATCAATCGGACAGTGCGCCCAATCCGTATATGATCCTCAGCACCGGGCTCATCTGCAGACCTATTTGATCAAACCAGGCCTTGAACACACCCACGATGCGCCCGTCGCGGTAGATTTCCGCCAGACCTGTATTGACTGCCAGCCTGAATGCCCAATCGCCGCGCGGCAATACAATTCCATAAGGTTCGACGGACAGGTCGTCGGGCAACATCACGAGCGCTTGCGGATTGCTCAGGCGAGCGCCGACCAGCAGAAGCTTGTCGCTGGCATAGCCATCGGCATTACCGCTTTCCAGCATCGCGACGGCCTCAGTGCCGTCTTTCACCGAAATAAGCGTCGCCTCGATTTTTTGCTGCTTCAACTGCGCAATGATGGCTTGTTCATTAGTGGTACCGCGCGCGACAGCGATCTTCTTGCCCACCATGTCGGCAAACGTGCGGATGTTGGATGCCTTCGTAACAACGATGCCGGTGCTTTCGACAAAGTAGAAATTGGAAAAATCGACTTCTTTCATCCGGCCGAGGGTCGCCGTGCTTGATCCGCATTCCATGTCGGCCTTGCCGCTGGCCACGGTCGAAAAGCGAGTCTGAAGCGTCGCCGGCACCCAATCTATCTTAAGATCGCCGACGCCTAACTGCCGTCCGATAGAAGCCGCGACAAGTTTGCAGATATCGATTGCGAAACCGATCGGTTCGTTACTGTCATTCACGAACGAAAACGGCCGCGCATCCCGCCTATAAGCGACCTTGATCACTTTTGTGCTGGCAATCGCCTTCAGGCGGCTGTCGGACGGTATTTCGCTCTGCGCGTAAGCGCCGGACGCAAACAACAAAGTCAGGAGCAACGCAATCAGTCGGAACATGGCCTACCCCACTGTCGAATGCCTTGGCACCCATGCCTCTATCGAGCAATTAGGTCAGATGAATTGATCGAGATCAATGCGCGGTAAAAACCGCAAGGCCTCCACGGCAAAGGCCGGACCCGATGTGACATGGCCTCTACCATTGAGATGGCCAGAGGCCGCACGCGTTTTCTGGCAGATACATTACATTGCTCGACATTTGCCTGTGGGACGAAGACGGTAGCCGATCTGAAGTGATTCCAGCAAATACCCGATCTGCCACCCTTCCTCGATGCTTACGAGAACGGGTTTTAAATTTTCGGCATTTTCAATCTGGGCAAAACCATCGGCCACAGTTTTGACCAGCCGGAATTGCGGCAGCCCGCCGAGAAATGAATTTTCCGTCCAACGCATGACATTGCGGCCAAAGCGCGTGCGAGCAATGAGCCGGGCTGCCACCGAGGTGCGCACCAGCATCAGCACTGCGAGGATTCCTTCCGCCGCAGGACCGAACACCTTGTCCAATGTCAAGAATTCGGAAATTGGGCGTACTGCTTTTGCGGCGAACCGCAGCGCATGGCTGAGGAGGAGCACGACCAACACCAACGGCAAAAGAAACAATAATCCTCCCGCAATTGTGGCCTTCCCGGCTTTTATCGAGCTCTCCGCTTCTCGCTGCCAACCACCCATTGCCGCCTCCATCGCCAAGAATTTAGAAACATCTCGCAGCGATTTTAGCCGCCTGCAGGCTGGTCAACAAATCCATTGGTTGGCGGGTCAGGAAGGACAGGCGAGCAGCATGATGGTGTGATATTTTCCGTGGCGGTTTTGAATCCACCTTCGATGCAACCATGAACCTTCTCCGTCTCTACGCGCGTGTTTTGTCGCTGCTCGGTTCCGAGGGCAAGCTGGCGTGGTTTTTGGCGCTGGCGAATCTGGCGCTGGCCACTGCGCAGTTTGCCGAACCGGTACTGCTCGGGCGGATCATCGACACCCTGACGGGGGCCCAGACGCGCGGGGCGATGGCGGAGTGGCCAAGACTGGCAATGCTGCTGGGCGCATGGGCGGGCTTCGGGATTTTCACGATCGTCTGCGGGACGCTGATCGCACTTTACGCGGACCGTCTGGCGCACCGACGCCGTCACGTCGTTTCGACAGGCTATTTCGAGCACGTTCTTCAACTTCCCCTTTCCTATCACGGGAACACGCATTCGGGCCGGTTGATGAAGATGATGCTCAGCGGCACCGAGGCGCTCTGGAGTCTCTGGGTCGGGTTCTTTCGTGACAACCTCGCCTCACTGATTTCTTTGCTGGTGCTGCTGCCGATCTCGCTCTTTGTGAATTGGCGGCTCGCTTTGCTCCTGATTGTGCTGTGCGTCGTGTTCGCGGCACTCACAGCAATGATCGTGCGCAAGACAGAAACGATGCAGAGTTCGGTCGAGCGTCACTACTCCGATCTTGCCGAACGCGCATCCGACGCATTGGGCAACATCGCGCTGGTTCAAAGCTTTTCACGACTTGAGGCGGAAGTATCCGAGCTGCGGCTGGTGGTCGAACGTCTGCTGTCTGCACAGATGCCGGTCCTTTCCTGGTGGGCGCTCGCCAATGTGCTGACGCGGACCGCCACCACCCTGACTGTCCTTTCGATTATCATCGTGGGCACCCTGCTCACCATGAAGGGTCAGGCGACTGTCGGCGAAATGGTCACGTTTATGAATTTTGCCGGCCTGATCATCGCGCGGCTGGAGCATAGTGTAAGCTTTCTGAATACCGTCGTGTCGGAAGCGCCGAGCCTGCGCGAATTTTTCCAGGTTTGGGATACCGTCCCGTCCATTCGCGACGAGCCAAACGCGATCGATCCCGGGCGCCTGCGTGGCGAGGTCGAATTCAAGCACGTTTCGTTTTCGTACGACGGCAAGCGCCTGGCCGTTGAGGACCTGAATTTCAAGGCCATGCCTGGCGAGACAGTTGCCTTGGTCGGTGCGACGGGCGCCGGCAAATCCACGGCGATCGCGCTGCTTCATCGCGCATTCGACCCGCAGGCCGGGCACATCGAAATCGACGGCACCGACATTCGCAATTTCAAGCTTTCGGCGTTACGCCGCAATATCGGGGTGGTGTTCCAGGAAACGCTCCTGTTCAACCGTTCAATCGCAGAAAACCTGCAGGTAGGAAAACCCGATGCGACGGAAGCGGACATGCGCAGCGCGGTCGAGCGCGCGCAGGCCTTGGAATTCATCGAGCGCAAGTTTCAAGGCTTCGAGGACAATGTGGGCGAGCGCGGCCGGTCACTGTCCGGGGGCGAGCGTCAGCGATTGTCGATTGCGCGTGCGCTCCTCAAAGATCCGCCGATTCTCATTCTTGACGAGGCCACCAGCGCACTCGATACCGACACCGAGGCCAAGGTCATGCTTGCACTTGACGAGGTGATGAAGGGCCGCACCACCTTTGTTATTGCGCACAGACTGTCGACGGTGCGCAAGGCGTCCCGCATTCTTGTCTTCGATAGAGGAAAAATTGTCGAGAAGGGAACATTCGACGAGCTTGTGAGTGCCGGCGGCCGATTTGCCCGGCTTGCGCAGCAACAATTCATTTCGGCCGAGCCAATCGGCTATCCGATCGCTGTGAAATAAGGCGCGATCTTCCGGCTATTTTCGACGCCGACGCTTCGTCCTCGCTCGCAGCTTTCTGCTGCCAGCTTTCCGTCTGCCGGTCGCCTTAGGCTTTCTTCGAGCGGGTCTGCTCACCGTTCTCGTGGCTGCTCTTCCGACCGCCCGTTTTACCGCAGGCGTCGATTGATTAATCGTCGCCCGCCCGGCGTCCAGCGCATTGGCTGTTGATTCGAGGACAACGTCCGCCGCGGCTGTCGCCGCTGCACCAAGGGCCTCGCCCGCCACCGACCGCGCCCCTTCGATGCTGCGTTGCGCCACGTGCTTGATCGCTCGTTTCGTCCGTGTTGCCACCGTTTTGACCATCAATCCCTCTCTCGTTGGGAGCCTTTGATAATGCTGGCAAGCGTGCCGGGTTCCCAAAGGGAGCGACGCCTAGATCAGATAAATCCGATCGGGAAGCTCGTTGCGATCTGCAGCGCTGGGGGGAAAGTACTTGGCCAACTCCTGCCCGCACATTTCAATGGCGGCAATAAACCATCCGCAATCAGGCCGTTTCGCATATGGGCAATCAGAGCATCGACTGCGGCCTGCCACCTGCCTTGGAGGACGCGCGCGGCGATTTCGGTGCCCACAATGATGCGCGCATAACGCTTGGCGAGCGAAACAAAGATCAATTGGCCACCGCAATCTGGATGCCGGATTTTGCTTCGAGATCGGCAAGCTTCTGTTCAATCGCCGTCCGCGTTGTAGGCTGAATGATGTTCGCTTGGTCGACGACACGGCCCGTCAGAGCCGGAAAATTAAGGGCAAACCCGGTGGCGGTCGCGATTGACAGCGCCACAATGACGATCAGAGCACACGACTCTCTTCTACCAAAGGCAGAAGGGATTCGGCCGAGGATCATTTTGATGCCTTTATAGCGCGGCGCCCGTCAGAATTTTACCTGCGGCGGCTTTTCCGCGCCTTCACCCGCGGTGAATTCGGCCATCGGCTTGTTGCCGCGGAAGAAAGTATTGGCCCAAAGGATGCCAGGGAATGTTCGCAGTTCCGTGTTGTAACGACGCACGGCCTCGATGTAATCGCGTCGCGCGACCGCAATACGATTCTCCGTGCCCTCGAGTTGCGATTGCAGTGCAAGGAAGTTCTGGTTGGACTTGAGATCGGGATAGTTTTCGCTGACAGCAATAAGCCGACCCAGCGCACCGCTCAGCTGGTTCTGCGCATCCTGAAACTGCTTCACCTTCTCAGGATCGGTAAGTTGCGAGGCATCGACCTTGATCTGGGTTGCCTTGGCCCGCGCCTCGATCACCGAGGTAAGGACATCCCTCTCCTGCTTGGCATATCCCTGAACGGTGGCGACCAGGTTCGGAATGAGATCGGCCCGGCGCTGATAATTGTTCTGCACGTCGCCCCACTTCGCCTTGGCCTGCTCCTCGAGAGTGGGGATGGTGTTGTAGCCGCAGCCGGCGACAGTCAGTCCGGCAAGAATGGCAAAGACAATATTTCGGAAATGCGCTTTCGATATCGTCATGCGAGCCCCTGAACAAATAGAATTAAAGAGCGGGCACTTTAGCCGATGGCATATCCCCAAGACGAGCCTGCCGATGAAATGCGCAAGACCCTAGACTCGGGGTCCCGCGCCGGGATCGGATATGACGCGCGCAGCGACAAGCCGATTCCAGATAAACAGCACAAGCACCGCGCCGACAGTCGCACCGATAAATCCTGCGCCCTGATCAGGCCGATACCAGCCAATTGCTTGACCAAGCCAGGTCGCGAGGAAGGCGCCTACGATGCCGAGGACCGTTGTGAGTATGAATCCCGAAGGCGTATTCGGACCCGGGGAAAGCCACCGCGCAATCAGCCCGGCGACAAATCCAATCAAAATAATCCATAGAATTCCCATGCGCCCCTCCTGGATCTAACAGCCAAGCCGCTTTCCGGCCAACGGCTAGTTCCGTCGGCCGTTAAGCGGCGCATACAACAGCGCGCATGCATCAAAACATGCGCTGTGCCTCTTGCTCGGTAGGCAATCGTCCTTGAGGCGTCAGACGATCGACGGCTTGAGGCAAATATTGGCTCAGCGCATTCAGCAAGTCGTCGCGCGACATGCCGGTCTGCGAGGACAGGGTGCTGACCTTGTCCGCTCCGAGAGCGTTAGCCAGATCTTTGGGCGCTATCGCCTTGTTGGGACCTGTCCCGACCCAAGAATCGACAGCGTCGCCCTGACCGTTCTTCTGAAATTGCTTGAGGAGATCGTTCAAGCCGCCGCTCAATATGCTGCCAGCAGCGCCGCCTGCAAGCAGCCCGCCCAATCCGCCTTTCATCAGATCGCTCAGTCCGCCACTGCTTTCTGGGGCGTTGACGGTCGTGCGCTTTGCTCCTGGCTGCGCGCGAGTATTCGCCGGAGCGGGAGATGGTTGCTGCGAGCCGGTGAAGCTTTTGACCGCCTTGTAGGCAAGCAGACCGAGAATCGCCATGGTGATAGGCGACATCCCGCCGCTGCCGGCGCTTGGATTGGCGCTGGGGTCGCGTTGTCCATGCGGTCCATTCTGCATCCCGTTGAGGACATTAATCAGGCCCATGTATCGCCTCCATTGAACGAGAAATTATTCCTGACGCTAAGAGTATGCGATGACGAGAACATGGCGCACATTTCTGCCCGTTGCTCGCTCGCGTGAATTTTACCCGTGAATGCTCGTCGTGCGGTGAAGCCATTACAAGTACTTAAGCGCTGCGGTACCGAAGTAG
>Ga0114129_10013788_pt1 | contig 11517 bp, 8 predicted proteins | sample RhiMetdeltSRZDD1_FD_80071 | JGI IMG/M metagenome (GOLD analysis project Ga0114129, IMG submission 80071) | Populus rhizosphere microbial communities from Tennessee, USA - Rhizosphere MetaG P. deltoides SRZDD1 (version 2) (version 2) | ecosystem: Host-associated > Plants > Roots > Rhizosphere >... | reverse complement strand
TGATGCGGTTGTGAGCGTACGGCAGGACCTCGCCGAACGGGTGGATTTCGAACCATGCAGGATGGCGCCGTTTGATCTCGGTCTTCAGCGCGGCGCCGAAGCCGGGAATGCGCTCGGATCCGCCGTGCGCGCCGGACACGCTCGACCCCGTGTTCCAGAACTGCGCGCCGAACCCGCGTAGATACTCGCGCTGCCGCCCCTGGCGATGGTTGAAGCGCGGCATGTAGACGTGCTCGCCGCCGATTCCGCGGTCGTTCCGCGTCGGTGTGCCCACGAGTGCGGGCAGGAATCCGGTCACGTTCAGCCGAATCTGTTCGCACAGATAACGCCCGATCACGTCCGAGCCGTTTCCCAATCCGTTCGGATGCCGATCCGATTTCGAGTTGAGCAGGATTCGAGTCGAGTCCACACAGCTCGCGCCAACCACCACGACCTTCGCGAGTGCCTGCTGTTCCGCTCCCGTCCGCCTGTCGAAGTACTGAACGCCGCTGGCGAGCCCGTCCTTGTCCGTCAGGATTCGCGCGACAACGGCGTTCGATCGAATCTCGAGACGGCCGGTTCCGAGCGCGAGAGGCAGCAGGTGATCCGCCGAGCAGAAGAACGACGCCGTGTCGCACCCGGCGCCGCAGTTGCCGCAGTAGTGGCACGCGGGAAAACCGTGCGTCGGGCGCGTCATGTTGGCGCGGCGTCCCGCGACGGACGGAATCCCAACCTTGTTCATCGCCTTCTGCAGCAGACGCTCGCCGCATCGCGGCGCGGGCGGCGGCTGCAGGAACTTGCTGCCGGGGAGGACCTCCGAGTCGTCCGTACCGCCGCAGACTCCGATCAGCTGCTCGACCTGATCGTAGTAGGGCGCGATGTCCGCATATGAGATCGGCCACGGAATCTCCCACCCGTCTCGATTGGCCGCCTTGAGATCCATTTCCGAATAGCGCAGGCTGACGCGCCCCCAGACGTTCGTCTTCCCGCCGTGGCCCCAGACCCTCGTGAGAGAGAAAGGACGATCGTCAGGCGTCAGGTAAGGCTGCTCCTTCGTGTCCAAGAAGAACTGTGGCGGACGTTCACCGCGCGCCATGCGCTCGCGCGCTTCCCAGGGCTGTACGTGAGTCCAGTATTTGTTTCGATCGAATTTCTCCCCGGCATCGAGCATGAGGACGTCGATCCCTTTTTTCGTCAAGTTCCAGGCGGCCATTCCTCCGGACGCGCCGCTGCCGATGACGATGACGGGGTAGACCTTCGGCCGTGTGAGGATCTGCATGGTGCTGACTACTATGCACCAGGACGCCCGGCGTCGAACAGTCGCCGGGCGTCTGAAAGTTCTTTGGGCTGCTGAGTTGGGGTGGGAGGCTACCGGTCGTTCCCCTCGTGCTCGGCTGCGTGAATCTGGCCGCGGATCTCGCCGCCCGGGCTCGTCATCGAATGCACGTTCCCGTACGTTTTTCCAGCGCGAATCGCCCGGAGCAGCTTCGCCAGGTTGCTCGGTTCGAGCTGCTGCGTTGGCAGGCCGATCACGTTCGCCGCCGTAAAATCTCCCTCCACCGTTCCTTGTCCTTGCGGGCAGGCCGGCCGTCCACCCCCACCGCAGAAGAAGACCGTCACGCCGCCGTTCACGTTTGGCTGACCGACATGGATGTGGGCGAAGAGCACCGGCGTCTGCAAACCGCTGTATTCAAGGACGAAGTGCACCGAGGTGTCCGTGTCGTTGACGCTGAGGCTGAGCGAGCCTCGCGCTCCTGAAAGCGTCAAAGGTACTTCGTTGCGGCCCCTCAACTCCGCCCGGAATTCCCGCTCCGGCCCGTCGTTGTCTGCCGCCCTGAGTGGAATTGCCAGTAGAGGGATGGCCGCCAGGAGTAAGACCGTCTGTCGATGCGTCATCATAACGTCGTCTCCGTAAAGCTGATGTCAACTCCCATTGCGGGGTGACTCAGCGGTCCCCGCCAAGCAATCACGCTGCCGTGCGCATCGGATGAAAAAGAAACGATTGTCCGCGTGGAAGCGCCGTCGCGCTTACGCGTTCCGTGTATTGATTTCGCGGCAAGAAAATCTTTCTGACACGGTGATGAGGGAGGCTAAACTACCCGCCATGCTCAGCAGAAGAACGGTATTCGCCGTCGCTTTCGTCCTCATTTCCGTCGGCGGAATTGGCGCCCGACAGCCGCAGCGGCGTTCTCTCACGCTCGACGACGTCGCCCGATTCGCGGAGGTGCGGGATCCACAGTGTTCCCCGGACGGGCGCTCGGTCGCATACGTCGTTTCGACGATTGACGTAAAGGAAGACAAGAGCACGACACACATCTGGACGGTCGGCGTCGACGGCAAGGACGACCGGCAGGTCACCTTCAGCCAGGACAGCGAGTCATCCCCGCGGTGGAGCCCGGACGGCAAGTATCTGTCCTTTACGTCCTCGCGTCCCGGCAAGGCGAAGGGCAATCAGGTGTGGATGCTCGACCGAAGCGGCGGCGAGGCGTTTCAGCCGACGGACGTCAAGGGCAGGCTTCAGTCCTACGAGTGGTCACCCGACTCGAAGCAGCTCGCGCTCGTGATCGGCGATCCCGATCCGGATGCGGAGCCGGCCGGATCGGAGGCCAGCGGCGGTGGACGCGGCGCTCGCGTTCCCAAACCCATCGTGATCGATCGCTACAAGTACAAGCAGGACGGTCAGGGCTATCTGCTGACCGGACGTCACAGTTATGTCTACCTGTTCGACATCGCGTCGAAGAAGCTCGATCGTTTGACGGCGGGGAAGGCAGACGAAGCCGTCCCGTCGTGGTCGCCGGACGGCACGCGGACCGCGTTCGCGAGCAATCGTAATGAAGATCCGGACCGCGAGCCATCGAGCCAGATCTTCGTCGCGGCCCCGAAGCCTGGATCGATCGAGAAGGCCGTGACGCCGTCCGCGAGCCGCGGCGGACGGTCGCGCCTCGAGTGGAGCCCTGACGGCAAGTGGATCGCATTCCTCGAAGGAGACGAGAAGAAGTTCGGCGCCTACAGCATGGAGCACCTGACCCTCGTGGCTTCAGACGGCTCCAGCGCGCCGAGACGCGTGAAGGCCATCGAAGATCTCGATCGCGGCGTGTCGTCGCCGCGCTTCAGCGCCGACGGAAAGACGATCACGTTCTTCGTGGCCGACGATCGCTCCGTGTATCCCGCCCGCGTCGCCCTCGCGGGCGGCGGCGTCGAGCGGCTGATGGCTCCTCCAATCGTCGTCTCGAGCTGGACGACGACAGCGAACGGCTGCTCGGCGGTGCTTGCCGGCAGCGACACGAAGCCGACAGAGGTCTATCGCGCGGACGGATGGACTTTGAAGCAGCTCACGCACCAGAACGACGTGCTGTTCGCGGAGCTGGACATCGCGCCGACCGAGGAGGTGAGCTTCAAGAGCAAGGATGGAACCGAGGTGCACGGCCTGCTGACCAAGCCGGTCGGCTACGTGAACGGCACGAAGGTGCCGCTGCTGCTGCGCATCCACGGAGGCCCGAACGGACAGGACGGTCATTCGTTCAGCACGGAGCGTCAGTTGTTCGCCGCAAACGGCTACGCCGTGCTGGCGGTGAATTACCGTGGCAGCGCGGGGCGGGGCGCCGGATTCTCGAAAGCGATCTTTGCGGACTGGGGTCACTACGAAGTGGACGATCTGCAGGCGGGCGTGGACCATGTCATCCGCATCGGGGTTGCGGATCCCGAGAGGCTAGGTGTCGGCGGCTGGAGCTACGGCGGTATTCTGACCGACTATATGATCGCGAGCGACACGCGCTTCAAGGCCGCGACGAGCGGCGCGGGCACGGCGTTCACGGCCGCGTTCTACGGCACCGATCAGTACATCATCCAGTACGACTACGAAATCGGTCCGCCATGGGACGCCAAGGCGTGGGAGACGTACCAGAAGATCTCGTATCCATTCCTCCACGCCGATCGAATCAAGACGCCCACGCTCTTCCTCGGCGGGGAGCGCGACTTCAACGTTCCGGTGCAGGGTGGCCAGCAGATGTACCAGGCGCTCAGGAGCCTCGGCGTCGACACGCAGCTGGTGATCTATCCCAACGAGAACCACGGGATCACGCGGCCGAGCTACGTTCGCGATCGCTTCGAGCGATACCTCGCGTGGTACGACAAGTACCTGAAGAAGGGATCGAGGACGACGACGACCGTCCAGCAGAAGTAGTGGCGACCTGCGCAGACGTTCTCGCGATGACCCTGCGCGATGCGGGGGTCGTCCGCATGTTCGGGCTGCCGGGCGGCGAGATTCTCCATTTCATCGAAGCGGCGCGGAAAGCCGGCATCGAGTTCGTTCTCACCCGCCACGAGGCGGTCGCCGCGCTCATGGCGGACGTTACCGGCCAGCTTTCGCGGCGTCCCGGCGTGTGCGTGTCCACCCTGGGACCTGGCGCCATGAATCTCACTCTTGGCGTCGCGAATGCGTATCTCGATCGCTCGCCTGTGATCGCGATCACGGCCGCGACGCCAGAGTCGGCGCGTCCATACACCACGCATCAGCAGCTGGACCTGAACGCGGTGTTTCGGCCGTTCACGAAACAGAGCGTCATGCTCGACGGCGTCAACACCGCCGCAACCCTGAAGCACGCGTGGCGGATCGCCCTCGCGCCACGCCCAGGGCCCGTGCACCTCGCGCTGCCGAGCGACGTGGCCGCTCGTGAAGAACGGCAGACGGAGGATCCTCGCGGCGTCAGCCTCTGTCCGGATCCGATTCCCTCGCCGTCACCCGAGGACGTGGGCCGCGTCGCCAACGAGATCGCCGCCGCACGCCGGCCTGTCGTCATCCTTGGTCTCGATCTCGATCCGGCCGCGGCACCGATCGTGCGCCGGTTCGTCGAAGCCCTCGGCGTCCCCGTCTTCGTCACGCCGAAGGCGAAGGGAATTCTTCCCGAGGATCACGAGCAGTTCCTTGGCGTCTGCGGCGGTCTCGCCGCCGACGGCCTCGTCGTGGACCTCTTTCATCGTGCCGATCTGCTCGTTGGTGTCGGGTTCGATCCGGTCGAGTCCGACAAGCTGTGGCATCACACGATGAAGCTCGTCTCGATCGCGCCGGTGTCGATCGCTGCGGACGCGTTCCGGCCGGCGATCGAGGTCACGGGAGACGTCGCGGAGTCGCTGACAGCGCTTCTGGCCAGACGATTCGGTCCCTTCGAATGGACCGCGGACGATCTGGCGTCGTTTCGAGCCGACCTCGAACGAACGCTGAGACCTGCTGTCAAGAGCGGCCTCTCGCCGCTCGAAGTCACGCGCTGCCTCCGCGAGCTGTTTCCACCCGACACGATCGTCACGACCGACGTGGGATCGATCAAGCTGCTCGTGTCCCAGGCATGGCGGACGACCGAGCCGTTGACGTTTTTGGAGTCGAACGGACTTTCCGCAATGGGTTACGCGCTGCCGGCGGCGATGGCGGCGAAGTTCCTCGCGCCCGACCGGCCGGTGCTCTGCACGATGGGCGATGGCGGCTATTCGATGGTCTTCGCCGATATCGAGACCGCCGTCAGGCATCGCCTTCGCTTCGTGACCGTCGTCTACAACGACAGCGCGCTCAGCCTCATTCAAGTGGCACAAGAACGAAAAGGGTATCCAGACTACGGCGTGCGGTACGGTGACGTGGACTTCGCGGCCGCGTCGGCCGCGCTTGGCGCGTGGGCGCGTCGCGTTCGCGCCATTCCAGAGCTCGAGACGGCGGTGCGCGAGGCCGGTCGCCAGGACGGTCCCGCGGTGATTGAGGTCATCGTCGATCCCGCGGAGTACCGCGCACACGTCGGCATCACACCACAAGCGAGGAATCGATTATGAGAACACTGATTCTGATCGGATTGATCTCTGTCGCATTTGCGCAGGCGCCAAAAACAGGTCAGGTGACGGCGACCGATCCTGAAGCGAAGCTGAAGGAGCTGGGGATCAAGCTGCCCACGCCGGCGGCGCCCGTGGCCAATTACGTCAACGCCGTACGCACGGGCAATCTGCTCTTCCTCGCAGGCAAGGGACCGACCGGGCCTGACGGCAAGGACGTCATCGGCAAGCTCGGAAAAGATTTGACGGTGGCCCAGGGCTACGAGGCGGCGCGCTTCGTCGCGATCAATCAGCTCGCCGTGCTGAAAGCGGAGCTTGGCGATCTCAACAAGGTCAGGCGCGTCGTCAAGGTGCTGGGGATGGTGAACTCCGATCCGGCCTTCACACAGCAGCCCGAAGTGATCAACGGATTCTCCGATCTGCTGGTCACCGTCTTCGGCGACAAGGGACGTCATGCTCGTTCGGCTGTCGGGATGGCAGCGCTGCCGCGCGGCATAGCGGTCGAAGTCGAGATGATCGTGGAGATCCAGCCATGACGCGAATGGCCGCGGCGTTGTTGCTGAGCGCACTCGTCGGGTATCTCGCGGGCTCGGTCGGTCGCCCGCAGGCACGGGGGCAGGCAGATCCGCTCGGGACGCCCGCTCCGAACATTCCACCCGTCGCGAATCCGCCGCTCTTTCCCGACGAGCCCAACAAGCCGATGCACTGGAGCGCCGACGATCTGCGCAAGATCCACGCGGCGCGCGCTGCTTTCCAACGCGCAAATCCGGATCGCCCCACGCAGGGAGGCGGCGGCGCGCTGCCGCCGGGAACGCCGACCTTTCAGGGACAGCGGTTCCGCACGCACAACATCGGAACGAATTTTCGCGCGTACTACGAGCAGGAGCGTCCAGCGAATCTCACAGGCGTCATGAGCCATTACGACGATGTCGAGCAGCACGAGGGCGTGTCGGATTTCTACGTGATTACGGGCGGCGGCGGACGGATGATCGTCGACGGCACCATCGAAAACCGGGAGTACCGCCGGGCGAGCGGAAACACCGGCAGCACGAGCCTTCTACTGCCGGGGGAGTTCGACGGTCAGCCTATCAAGGACGGCAGGACGTACACGGTCAAGCCCGGCGACTGGCTCGCGATTCCACCGAACGATCCTCATTGGCAGCTGCCGACGCCGAACGAAGGCATGTCGTATCTGCTGTTGAAGGTGAACGTCGGTCTCTACCCCGGATCGATCGCGCGGTAGGTGGAGGAAGCTGTCATGAAGCATCTTGCCAACCTTGCGATGGTCGCCGTCGTCGCGAGTGGTTACGCCGCAGGCCATGCCATCAGTCCCGCGGGCATCATTGCAGCGCAGCGCGGCGATCCAAACGTGGTGAACGGCCAGCATCAACCACCCGACTTCAAGAGCGTCATCCCGGCGCCGCAGCTGCGTCAGCCCGTTCCGATGTGGCCCAACCAGCCGAAGGACGCGACTCACTGGTCGATCGACGATATCCGTGCTGCGCACGAAGCGCTGTCGGCCGCGGACAAATCGGGGAAGAAAGTCGAGCCAAACAGCACGCTTCATCACTTTCCGTACTGGACGCGCACTCACTCGCTGTTCATCTATCACACGCCGCACAACCAGGCTGGTGAAACGGCGCACCAACACGTCGGCTACTCGCAGTTCATCGTGGTCATGGGAGGTACGGGTAGCGTCGTTGCCGGTGGTCAGCTGCAGAAGCCGTCGGTGCTCGTGGAGGCTGGCCGGCCCATCCCGGGAGAGCTGCGCGGGTCATCCATCGCCGGTGGCGAAACGTTCTCGCTCAAGGAAGGCGACTGGGTCTCAATTCCTCCGAACACGCCGGCGCAGCTCAAAGCGGACGCGGGCGGACTCACTTACATGGTGATGAAGGTGAATGCACTGCTGTACCCGTGGGATCTGATTCGGTAGCGTTTGTAATTGACGCGTCAGGGGCCTAGAATGCGCGAGCGGAATGGAGCGGCCGGCGGAGCGGCTGCGTAATGCAGCGAGCCTAAGCGAGGGGCCGGAGGGAACCGCCGCGAAGCGGCGGCCCCGAGCGCTAAGAATTGGAGGAGGACATGCCGGTCTCGCGCCGTGGTTTCCTTCGGATCGTCGGCCCGGGCGCGGCGATGCCGATATCGGGCGCGGTTCTGGCCGCGCGCGGGCTGGAAGCGCATCTGGCTGAAGCGCAGACACAGGGCCGGCGTGCGCGTCCGGTTCTGCCTCCGGGCGTCGAAGAAATCCGCATCAGCAGCAACGAGAATCCACTCGGACCGGGGAAGGCTGCTCTCGATGCGATTCTGAGAAAGTTCCCGGAAGGCGGACGCTATCCATTCAATAGTACGCCGTCGGAAACCGACCTCGTCGCCGCCATTGCCGCGAAGCACAAAGTCAAACCCGACAACGTGGTGGTTGGCGCGGGCTCGCAGGAGATTCTCAAGAACGCCGTTCGTGTGTTCACCGGCCCAGGTCGCGGGCTCATCACGGCGTCGCCGTCGTTCGAGAACTGCGTGGCGACGGCAAAACGTCTGAACCATCCCATCACGGAAGTCGCGGTCGATTCTGCGTTCAGGCTCGATCTGGGCCCCATGCTGACCGCATCGCAGGGTGGCGGTCTCGTGTTCTTGAACAACCCGAACAACCCGACGGCGACGGTACACGGCATCAAGGCGGTAACCGAATTCATCGAGGGACTCCAGCGAACGTCGCCAGGAACGGCGGTCCTCATCGATGAGGCGTACCACGACTACGTGACGGATCCCTCGTACGAGAGCGCCATCCCGCTTGCGCTCGAGCTCCCGAACGTGTTCGTGACGCGGACGTTTTCGAAGGCGTATGGGATGGCGGGCATGCGAGTCGGATATGCGGTCGGCCGTGCCTATACCATCAGGCGCCTGCTGACCCTCAAGATGCCCTACAACGTCAGCGTCTTCGGCGTCGCCGCCGCGATCGCCGCAATCGGCGACCAGAAGCACATCGATCAAGAGCGCGCTCGCAACACCGAGGTCCGCGGGTTCACGATCGCCGCGCTGAAGGACATGAGCTGCAAGCCGGCCGATTCGCAGGGGAACTTCCTGTTCGCGGATATCGGCCGTCCGGCCAAAGAGTTCCGGGATGCGTGCGCGAAGTCAGGCGTGATGGTTGGACGCGACTTCCCGCCGTTCGAGAGAACCCACGTTCGGATTTCGATTGGAACGATGGACGAGATGCGCAAGGCCACCGAGGTGTTCCGCAGCGTCCTCGCGGCTCTTCGAACCGTGACAACGACCGCGAGCGCGGAGAAAGACAGGAAGTAGGAGACGGCCATGCTCTCACGACGCAGCTTCGTCCGGACCGTCGGCATCGGGGCAGCCGCCTACATCGGCGCACGCGGGCGCGAGAACAGCATCTGGTCCGCGTTGGAACCCTCGCTGCTGGCATTGGAGCCGGGCACGATTTGTCTGGCCAGCAACGAGAATCCGCTCGGCCCCGGCACCACCGTGCTGGATGCCGTGAAGGCTGCGTTCGGTCCCACGGGTGCCAAGCCAGGACGCTACGACGGCAGCTCCGGCGATCTCATCGACGCGATCGCGAAGAAGCAGGGAGTCAAGCCGGAGAACATCGTGCTCGGATGTGGGTCCACACAGATTCTTCGTTCGGCCACGCATCTCTTCACGGCGAAGGACAAGCCGCTCGTGGGCACGATCCCGACGTACGAGGAGTGCGCCGGCTACGCAGAGATGATGGGAAATCCGGTGCGGCCGGTTCCGCTCGACAACGGGTTCACGATCGATCTCGGCAGGTTCGCGGACGCCGCGAAAGGGGCAGGCCTCGTTTTCTACTGCAATCCGAATAATCCGACCGCGACCTATGTTGGCGCACGCGCGACACGCGAGTTCCTCGCCAAAGTCACGCGTGAGTCTCCGGGCACGACGATTCTGATCGACGAAGCGTACTTCGACTACGTGACCGATCCCGATCACGATACCCACATTCCGATTGCCGTCGACAACCCTCGCGTCATCGTTGCGCGAACCTTCTCGAAAGCCTACGGCATGGCCGGACTGCGCATGGGCTATGCCGTCGGACATCCGGAGACGATCAAGAAGATGGCGGAGTGGGACGGGGGATACGGTACGAGCTCTCTCAACGTCCTGGCCATGCGCGGCGGGCTGGCGGCGATTCAGCAGGATGCGTCGGTCATCGCGGCCGAACGCTCGCGCAACAAGGCCGTCCGCGAGTTCACGATGAAGTGGTTCGCCGATCGAGGAATGAAGCCGACCGATTCGCAGGCCAACTTCATGTTCGTCAATATTGGGCGTCCGGCAAAGGAGTTCCGCGAGGCGTGCAAGACCAAGGCGATTCTCGTCGCGCGCGACTTCCCGCCGTTCGAGAAGACCCACTGCCGGATCTCGTTCGGGACGATGGAAGAGATGCGGAAGGCCGTCGGCGTGTTTGACGAGGTGCTCTCGAAGAAGGCAACCGCGGCGTAATCACCGATGACGTACGAGCACGCGGCGGCGACAGCATGTTTCCTGCTGCTCGCGCTCAACACGTCGCCGCCGGCACCCGTCTGCGGCTTCGGCGGAGTCTTCCTGTCGACATCAGGATCGGCCGACGCCCAGCCATACTTTCTTTGCGGCGTCGCCGCGCTGCATAGTTTCGAGTACGAAGAGGCGAACGACGCGTTCAAGCACGCGCAGACGATCGATCCGGGCTTCGCCATGGCGTATTGGGGCGAAGCGATGACCTACAGTCAGACGCTCTGGCGCCATGAGGACGTCGAGGCCGGGCGTCAGACGCTGGCGCGCTGGCGATCGACATCAGGCGCGCAATCGAGAAAGCTCAGCACAGCGGAAGAGGAAGGCTTCCTTCGCGCCGTCGAGATCCTGTTCGGCGACGGAGATTCGGCGAGCCGTCACGACGCGTACGCGGAGGAGATGGGGCGACTCTACACGCGTTTTCCGAGCAATCCAGAGGTCGCCTCGTTCTATGCCCTCGCCCTGCTCGGGACCGTCTCGCGCGGGCTCATCGGCGCGATGGACGCGGCGGAGGGGCACAGCCCGGGCCTCGCAGGCAGCGAAATCCAAACGCGCGTAGCGAAGATTCTGATCGGCGTGCTAAAGACGCATCCGCATCATCCTGGGGCGCTGCATTACCTGCTGCATAACTACGACGACCCGCAGCACGCGCGCCTGGCGCGGGCGCAGGCGCGCACGTACGCGACGGTTGCGCCCGAATCGAGCCACGCGCTCCACATGCCGTCCCACATCTTCCTGCAGCTCGGCTTGTGGCCCGACGCTGCACGGTCCGACCAGGCGGCGTTCGCGGCGTCCGATAGGTGGATCAAACGGAAGGACTTGGGACCAGCGATGCGCAATTACCACGCGCTCGCGTGGCTCGAGTACGAGCTGCTGCAACTCGGGCGCTACCGCGAAGCCTGGAATACGATCGGCGAGCTGGAGGCGGTCGTCAAAGCGAGCGGCGCGCTGACCGCCGGGCGACCTGCGGGTCCGCACAATCCGCTCTTGAGCGATCTCTCCTCGATGCGCGCGCGGTTTGTCGTCGAAACCCGACGCTGGGATCTGATGTCGGGGGAGCGCAACTTCGGAAACGTGAACGAGCTGTTTGCCATTGGTATGAGCGCCGCGCGCGCGAACAACGTCCCGCTGGCCGAGCTGGCCCGGCAGCAACTTGCCGTTCGCAGCGAGTCCGAGCAGGAAGGGGATCTCCGTCCCGCGATC
>Ga0114129_10013787_pt1 | contig 11518 bp, 7 predicted proteins | sample RhiMetdeltSRZDD1_FD_80071 | JGI IMG/M metagenome (GOLD analysis project Ga0114129, IMG submission 80071) | Populus rhizosphere microbial communities from Tennessee, USA - Rhizosphere MetaG P. deltoides SRZDD1 (version 2) (version 2) | ecosystem: Host-associated > Plants > Roots > Rhizosphere >... | reverse complement strand
GAATTGGCAAGCGGCAAACGGCAGATGGCCGGCGCTCGCCAGCGCCGTGCCGGCTCTCACCTTCCGCACGGCCGCGGCGCTTCGATCGACGCCGACGAGGCGAACGAAGCGGCTCGCGTAATGGCGCCCCAGATGATCGAGAAACAAACCGTTGCCGCAGCCCACGTCGAGGACGCTGTCGATACCCGAAGGGATCAGCGTCGCGAGCGTGCGGACGCGCTGATGATCGTCGGCCGGGAACCAGTCTTCATCCCAGATCTCGTCGAATTCGTACGCGATCTGCTCGTAGCGCGACGCCTCGACCGTCACACGCGACAAATCGCGGCCTCCTGGCTGCTCATCGCGATACCCGACCGCTCGTCCACGCTGGACCACGCCTGATCGAATACGACGTCGCCATGATCGCGTGGCACGAGGTTGCCGCTGCCGAAGAAGTTTCCCTCTTCCACTGCCAGCGAAAATGCGTGCTGCACCCAGTCGGCGGTCGATCCATCGAGACCGACGAAGATGGTCGACGCGTAGGCGCCGGACCGGAGATTGACCTTCGGCCAGACGCACTCGAAGTAGCCGCGCGAGTAGATCGGAAGCCTGACGGCGCCGGTCTGGCCATTTGCGAAACAGGTCAGCAGAACTCCGGACGCATTTCGAAGATTGAACGCCGCGTCGACCGATCGCGGTGCGCCGTCGAACGACGACTCGTAATGAATCCGCACGCGCAGCGGCTGTCCGCAAATCGCCGTCTCGACTCGCGCGCCGGCGTCATCATGCAGCGTCACGTCGACGACCGTCAGGCGGCCGTCACCCTGCCGGTCTTTCCGAAGGCGCAGGCTCTGCTGCGACAGCGTCTCGAGCGATCGCAGATAGTGCGCAATCGTGGCGTCCACCGGACCGCGCGTGGCGATGACGCCGTCCGACAGCATCACCGCGGACGAACACAACTGCTGCACCGCCGGCATGTTGTGCGTCACGAAGAGGACGGTCCGTCCGCCGGCGCCCGCAACATCCTGAATCTTGCCGAGACACTTTCGCTGGAACTCGATGTCGCCGACGGCAAGGACTTCGTCGACGATCAGAATCTCTGGCTCGAGGTGCGCAGCGACCGCGAATGCCAATCGGAGGTACATGCCCGAGCTGTACCGCTTCACCGGCGTGTCCAGGAATTTCTCGACTTCCGCAAAATCGACGATCTCGTCGAATCGCGCCTTGATTTCTCTGCGCGACATGCCGAGGATGGCGCCGTTGAGAAAGATGTTCTCGCGTCCCGTGAGCTCAGGATGAAACCCGGTGCCGACCTCGAGCAGACTGGCGACGCGCCCGTTGATGCGGACGCGGCCCGCCGTCGGCTCGGTGATCCGCGACAGGATTTTCAGGAGCGTCGACTTGCCCGCCCCGTTGCGGCCGATGATGCCGACCACCTCACCGCGTCCGACCTCGAACGAGAGATCCCGCAGCGCCCAGAATTCCTCGATGTCGTCGCCGTCGATGACGGGACGTCCGCGCGCCATGTCGGCGGCCTTCCGCGCAAAATCTTTCGCCTGCCGGACGATGAGCTCTCGGAACGAGTCCGATCGTTGCCGTCCGGACTGATGGCCGACCAGGTAACGCTTCGACAGATTCTCGACGCTGATGACGATATCGCCAGCCATATCGAATCAGATCAAATCCGCGAACTTCTTTTCCATGGTCCTGAACTGTCGGATGCCCACCGCCAGGAAGACCACGACGACCGAGAGACTCAACGCAAAGCCTGACCGTGACTCGATGTGAGAACCGAGCACCGCCCACCGGAATCCGTCGATGACACCGACCATCGGATTCAGCGAATACAGCAAGCGCCACGGCTCGGGCACGACATGCGAGCTGAAGCCGACCGGCGAGATGTACAAACCGAACTGCACGATGAAAGGAGTGACGTACCGAAAATCGCGGTACTTGACGGTGACGGCCGTCGTCCACAGACCGGGCCCGAGCGATGCGAGGAACGCGATCGCGACGAACACCGGCACCAGCAGGATCTGCCAGCCGGGCACGAAGCGATACCACAGCATCATCGCGAGCAACATGGCGAAGCCGATCAGGAAATCGACGAACGCCACCACGATCGTCGCCGTCGGCACGATCAGCCGCGGAAAGTACACCTTGCTGATCAGGTTCGCGTTGCCGATGACGCTGTTCGAGGCATCGGACAGCGCCGCCGCAAAGAACGTCCACGGCAGCATGCCGGTGAAGACCATCAAGGGGTACGGCGCGCCCGCCTCGCTGGGCAGACCCGCGATCCGGCCGAAGATGATCGTGAACACCACCATCGTCAGCAACGGCCGGACGACCGCCCAGACGATGCCGACCGCCGTTTGCTTGTAGCGAACCGCGACGTCGCGCCACGCGAGCACGTGAAAGAGCTCGCGATACCGCCACAGATCGCGCCAGTAGTTCTGGTCCGCGCGTCCCGGCTCGAGGATGACTTCCGTGCTCACGCGCTCACCAGCGTCTCGCGCACGATCGCTTCCGTGCGACGGGCGAACGCCTCGTAGGAGTACTGCGTCAGTTCCTTCGGCACGCCGCTCTTGCCGCGACCGAGCGTCCGCAGCACACCGGCGCGGACGTCTTCGGGATCGGATGGATCGGCGAGATCTCCGAGCGCGCCGTTCAACAACGCTTCTCGACTGCCGTCGACGCGGCTGCCCAACGCCGGAATCCCGCACGCGAGCGCCTCGAGGAGCACAATGCCGAACCCTTCGCCGCGGCTCGGCATCACGTAGGCATCGGCGAGGCGATAAAAATCCGCTTTCTGATCTTCCGGGATGAAGCCGGTGAACACGATGCGGTCGTGGACGTTCAGCGCCTCGGCCTTCGCCTCGAGGCGTCCGCGGTCGGTCCCGTCGCCGCAGATCAGATACGAGATGTTCGGAATCTCCTGCGCCAACGTCGGCAGCGCTTCGATGACCTCGTCGAATCCCTTGTAGCGTTCCTCGCTCGCAAGACGGCCGAGCGTCATGATCACCGTGCGATCGGCGAGCCCGAGCCGCTCGGCGAGCGCGCGCGGCTTCGGTCCCGGACCGAACCGGCCGACGTCGATGCAGTTCGGCAGCAGCCGCAGCCGGCGGCGATCGACCCGCGCCCAGCTCGTGAACCGAGTCAGCGTCAGCTCGCTGACGCCGAGGATCGAGGTGAAGGCGCGCAGGCTCACATCGACGAACAGGCCCGCGTGCGTCCACGCGTCGATGCCGTGAATGACGAGGAGCGATCGCGTCCGTCTGACCGACGCGAGCAACGCGCCAAGCGGCGCGAGGTTGATGTGGCCGGAGATCAGCAGGTCGAAATGACCGCGAAATGCCTCCGCGCACGCGGAGCGCACGAAACGAACCTTGCCGCCCGCGGCCTCGGTGATCATCCGGACCTGCGGCGGAACGCCTTCGACCCTCGAGAGAATCAGCCGCGGCGCGACGACGACTTCGGCGCACTCGGGCATCGAGGCGAGCGCCGTCAGCAGATCGCGATTGAACTTCGCGATGCCGCCGGCGCCGCCGAACGCATCGCTCACGAGCACGAGCGCACGGAACATGCGCGGCTGCGGCGGCAGCACGCGCTTCGCCCAGTCGCGAAGGCCTCGCGCGCCCTTGGCCGCGCCGTTCGACTCGATCAGCCATTGCCGGACCGGCGTCCCGAACCCCGACTTGGGCCGCGAGACGACCCGGTCGGCGAGCGGCGCCGGCAGCGTTCGCGCGAGATCCCGCTTGGTCGGATAGACGCCGGATGCCATCAGCGACGCCACGGTTCGCAACAATCGAACGTCGACGAACGGGACACGGATCTCGAGCGAATGCGCCATGCCGGCCCAATCGGCATCTCGCAAGAGCTGCTGACGCATGTACCAACTGAGCTCGAGCGACGCGATGCGTGAGCGTCCCCGGCGAACACCGCGCACTGTCGATTCGATCCGCCGGGCGAGCGCGAGCTTCTCGAGCCCGGCCTGCACCGTCGCGGGATCGAGGACCTCCTCGAGCTCCCACGGCAGGAACAGCGCACGCCGGAGCAGATACGCGCCCCCGAACGTGCTGCCGTATTCGAGGAGGCTCGCGTACTTCGGTGAAGTGATCGTTCCGAGAAACGGCGCCACGACACGCCGAGCGAGCCGGCCGACGATCGGAGCGCGCCGCGTGAAACCAACCGCGGCGGCGAGTCCCGGCACCTGCCAGAAGCTCGGATATCCGCCGAACAGCTCATCTCCGCCGAGGCCAGACAGCGCGACCTTCATGCCGGCTTTCGCCGCCGCGCGACTGACGAAGTACGTATTGACGCCGTCGATCGTCGGCTGATCCATCACCTCGAGGATCCGCTCGAGCTCCGCCTCGAAGTCGTCGCGCGTCACCCACTGCGTCTGGTGGTCGATGCCGAAACGCGAAGCCGTTTCTTCGGCAAGCGGCACTTCGTCGTGGCCGCTTCCGCGAAATTCCCGGAACCCGAGCGTGACCGCGTTCACCGCCGCACCATGGCCGCGCGCGAAGCCGGCAATCGTCGACGAGTCGATCCCGGCGGAGAGGAACAAGCCGACCGGCACGTCCGCGACGAGATGCTGGCGCACGCTGTCGGCGACGCCGTCGCGAAGCATCTCGTGTGCATTCGCAATGCGCGAAAGCGGCGCCTCTTCGGCGCGGCGAAATTCGTCGACGATGTCGAAGAAGGTCTCGATGGAGACTCGGCCGCCTCGCGCGACGCGCATGTGCGTGCCGGCAGGCAGCGACCGAATCTGGCGATGCAGCGTGAACGGTTCCGGCACGCTGCCCCAAATCAGAAAGCCAACCGACCCGGCGGGATCCGGCGCCGAGTCGATCGCGCCGCTCTTGACGAGCGCCTTCACCTGCGATGCGAACCGGAGCGTGCGTCCGTCGTCGGCGTAATAGAGCGGCTTGATGCCGAACGGGTCGCGCGCGAGAAACAGCTCCTGACCGCGCTCATCCCAAATCGCGAACGCGTACATGCCGCGCAGCGCATGCACCATCTCCGCGCCGCGGTCGGCGTAGAGGTGCAGGAGAACTTCGGTGTCCGAGCTCGACGCAAACCGATAACCCTTGGCCTCGAGCTCGCGTCTCAGCTCGCGGTAGTTGTAGATCTCGCCGTTGAACGTGATGTGAAGGCGGCCGTCGGCCGTGGCCATCGGCTGCGCGCCGGAGTCGCTCAGATCGATGATCGCCAGTCGCCGGTGCGCAAGGCCGACGCGGCGATCGGGCGAGAGCCACAGGCCTGCGCCATCCGGTCCCCGCGCGATCATCGCCTCGCGCACACGAACGAGCTCGTCGCCGTCGACGGGCGCTGCGTCGTCGTGGTAGGCGAATGTTCCGGCGATGCCGCACATGGTCTATCGCGCTTTTCGAATCGGCGTCGCGATGCTACGTCGACACAACGGACACGAAGGACACAAAGACAAGACCACTTGGTTTTCCTTTGTGTCCTTTGCGTCCATTGTGCTGGGCCAGCGCAGCGTCCTAACTGCGGCCGACGATGGAGGCGATGTCGATCGGGGGATGCGAGCCGGTGGCGGGCTCGACTCGCGTGAGGATGGGGCCGTCAGCGACCCGCGCGTCGTTGACGAGCACGCGCTTGATCGTCTTCAGCATGATCGAGAAGTCGAGCGCGAGCGAGAAGTGTTTCAGGTAATACAGGTCGTAATTGTGCTTCTCGATCGAATCGAGCGGGTTGTTCGTCGCGCGGAAGCGGACCTGCGCCCATCCCGTCAACCCGGGCGGCACGAGATAGCGGAGGCTGTAGGTCGGCACCGTCTTCTCGAGGATCTCGGCCTCTTTGATCCATTCGGGACGCGGTCCGACGAGCGACATGTCGCCTTTGAACACGTTCCACAACTGCGGGAGCTCGTCGACGCGCAGCCGCCGCAGCGCCGATCCGAGGCGCGTCACGCGCGGATCGGATCCGGCGGCGACCTGAATGAAGGGCCCTTCGTGCTCGGCGTCTTCCCGCATCGTCCGAAGTTTCCAGAGCCGGAACGTTTTTCCGAGATGGCCGGTTCGAAACTGCCCGTAGAACGGCGACACGCCGTCGATGAGCGCAATCGCGATCGCCACCACCAGCATCGTCGGCGTGAGAACGAGGAGCAGCAACGCCGCGGCGATGACGTCGAGGAGACGCTTCACGCTGAAGTACAAGCTGCCCGAGCGAGGCAGAACGTGGTCGAGCGCCCACGCGAGATCGTTCGCGTGCTGCGGCGCGACTTTTCCGAACTGCGACTCGTGAAACTCGTCGATGCTGACGATCGGAATCCGATTGGCGATGGCGTCCGCCAGGATCGGGCGCGCATCCTGCGGATGACGATCGGTCCAGTGACGATCCACCACCACCACGCTGACGTCCTCGTCCAGACTGTCGACGATGTTGAACTCGTCGTTCGCCGGCGCGTTGACCGACTCCCGCAGGTGATCGCGGTACGTGCGGTCGCCCAGAATGAGAATCTTCAGATCGCCCAGGGTGAAGCTCGTCACCGCCAGCACGACGCGGCGCCAGACGAACATGCCGGCGTGCGCGCCGACGATGACGAGAAACAGCGTGAACTTCGGCGCGACCTTGAGGTACGACGACAGGAGATAGAAGTAACTGATCGCGAACAGCGAGCAGGCGGCCGTCGATCCGAGCGAGCCGCCCACCAGCGCGACGAAGTCGCGCACCAGCCGCAGTTCGTACAGACCCGACGTGTACGCCGTGATGATGCAGAAGCACAACACCGGCAGGAAGAGCAGCGCGATGTTCGGATCGAGCGAATTCGGTTCGCGGATGCTCGAGGTCACTGCCAGCACCGCGATGAACACGATGACGTCGCTGACAACGAGCATCAGTTTTCGGCCGAGCCACAGCCGGTCAATGCGTCGCATGATCCCTATGTCGTGGGTTGTCGTTGATTGGTCGCCGAGGTGGTCGAGACGGGGCGGCGCGTCGACGAAGCCGGTGTCGTTACGTGTGAGCCGTTTCCTTGTAGTAGTCGGTGTATTCGCGCCGGTAGTACTGCGAGTAGTAGTACGCGTTGTGCTTCAAGTCGACACGGTTGAGCACGCCGCCGAGGAAGCTGGCGCGCGCGTGCTGCAGTTGTTCGAGCGCCGTGCGGCTCGCGTGACGGCTCGTCATCTCCGCGGCGACGACGAACAGCACGCCGTCGACCATGTGCGCGAGGACCGACGCATCGGTGACCGCCATCACGGGCGGCGTGTCGATCACCACCCAGTCGAAGTGCTGCGACATCGACGTCATGAAGTCCTTGAACCGCTTCGACCCCAGCAGCTCCGCCGGATTCGGCGGATACTTGCCCGCCGGAATCGCCCAGAGTCCGGCCGACGTACTGTATTGCACGGCCTCGGAGGGCTTGGCGTTCCCGACGAGGATGTTCGACAGGCCCGGCTCCTGCGGGAATTCGAACACTGAATGCACGCGCGGCTTGCGCATGTCGGCATCGACCAGCAACACCTTCTGACCCGTCTGCGCCAGCGCGATCGCAATGTTCGCCGCGACCATCGTCTTGCCTTCACCCGGGCCCGCGCTCGTCACGAGCATCGTGCGATGCGCCTGGTCGGTCGACGAGAACAGGACGTTGGTTCGCAACGTGCGGAAGCTCTCGCTGAAGTTGGCCGGCACGCCATTGTTGATGAGCGGATCGCCCGCGTGGCGGTCGAACACGACCGGCACCATCCCCAGAAACGGCAGCCCGAGCTCGGTTCGAATCTCGTCCGGCGTCTTGATCCGGTTGTCCATGTACTCGAGGAAGAAGGTCAGCGTCAGGGCGAGCACGACGCCCAGGAACGATCCGAGCAGGATGTTGCCCCTGTTGTCCGGATACGAGGGCCCGCGCGGAACTTCGGCCGCGTCGACGATTCGCACGTTGCTGGTCTTGAGCTCGCCAGAGATGCCGGTCTCCTTCGTTCGCTGCAGCAGGCTGTCGAAAATCTGCCGGTTGGTGGCCGCATCGCGCTGCAGGACGCCGTAGTCGATCCCTTTGCGATTCAGCTGCATCGCCTCTTGCTTCTGCTGATCGAGCGCGGCGACGAGGCTTCGTTCCTGCGCGAGCGCCGTCTGATAATCGTTCTTGATCGCCTGAACCACCTTGAACGTCTCGGCCTGGAGCTTCAATTCCGCCTGCTCGATCGCCATCGCCACCTTGCGCATGTCGGGATGGTTCGGTCCAAGCTTTTCGGACAGTTGCGACTGGTGCCGCTGAAGTTCGGCGATCTCGCCCTTCTGCTGCTGAATGTACGCGTTCGAGAGGATCGCCGGAATCGTGTCCAGCCCGCTGCGATCGTTCTGCACCGCGCGAATCTGGTCGTAGGCCGCCTCTTTCTGGATCCGCTCGGTCTTCGCGCGCGTGACCGCCGTGTTCAGGTCGCCGAGCTTCTGCACGACGATGTTCTGCCGCTCCTCGAGCGACACCGATTCGGTCTGTTCGCGGTAGCGCTGAAGCGCCTGCTCGCTCGCCTCGACCTGCTTGCGCTGTTCGGCCAGGCGCTCGCCGAGCCAATCGGACGCTTCTTTCGACGCCAGGAATTTGAACTCGAGGTTCTGCTCGATGTAATTCTTCGCGAGCGCGTTCGCGATGTCGGCCGCGAGCCGCGGATTCGGCAATTCGTACCTGATGTCGACGAGCCGGCTGTTGCGGACGGGCGAGATCGTCAAGTGGCTCAGAAATGCGTCGATGAGGCCCAGCTGCGCCTTTGGGTCGATGGGCGCAGCCGGCGCGATCGGAGTCGCCGGCGGAGCTGTGGCCATGAACTGTTGGAGGTACGGCGGAGCCATGAGGCGCAACCTGGCCCATCGGCTGTGCGGCGGCGCGTTGAATTCGGGATCGGTCCACAGCTTCAGCGTGTCCATCGTCCGGCGCGCGAGCGCGCGGCTCTGGAGAATCTTGTACTGCGTCTGGTAATAGTCGTCGGTGATCTGATTCTGCTCGAACGCTTCCTTGAAGTTGACGACGTTGGCGTTTTCCTTCTCGATCAGCAGCGAGACCTTCGCCTGATAGATTGGCGTTGCGGTGTACGTCCGCACGGCGCTCGTCACCGAGACGATCAGAAACGCCGACATCGCGAGCCAGCGTCGCTTGTAGAGAATCTTGACGTAATCGAGGAGGTGCACCTCGCGCTTCGGTGCGATGTCAGCCAGGGCCGACGCGGCCGGTTCGCGGCCGCCGTTGTCTTCTGTGCTCATCAGAAAAACCTCTCCGGCACGACGATCGTGTCGCCCGCATGCACCAGGTCGGTCAGCTTGACGCGAATCTCTTTCTTGTCGCCGCCGACGATGCGAATGATCTTGACGCGGCTGATGGCGCCGCGATCGGTGACGCCGCCCGCGAGCGAGAGCGCCTGCAACACCGTCGTGTTCTTCCGCTGAAGGCTGAACGCGCCGGGGCTCTTCACCTGACCGAAAACGTACACGCTTTCCGCCCGCGGGACGAAGATCGTATCGCCGTCGTGAAGCACCGCGTTCTGCGAGAACACGCCGTTCTCGAGGTCGCGCAGGTTCACGCGGACGACGTCGGTGGCGTCCTGACCTTCGGGCATTCTGGGTCCGCTCGCGTTGCCGCGAGCCGGAACGATCACCGCCTCCTCGGTCGCGGTCGGCAGCGTCGAGCCGGCGCGCGCGAGCGCCTCGACGAGATTCATGTTCCCAGAGAGCGTGTACGTGCCCGGATTGCGAACCTCGCCGACGATGAAGACCTTCTGACTCTTGTACTGCTCCATCGCGACGGTCACCTGCGGGTTCCGGAAATATCCTTCGTCCTTCAGCCGCTTCTTCAGCTGGTCTTCGACTTGACGAAGCGTGAGCCCGCCCGCTCTGAATCGACCGATGAGCGGATACGTGAACGTTCCGTCGGTTTCAACGGCAAATCGTCCCGACAGGTCGGCCTGATCGTACGACGTGATCGTGAGCACATCCTGCGGTCCGACGACGTAGTCGGTCGCCGCCATGGACAACGGCGTTTGTGCGGCGCCCGTCGGCGGCACGAGCGCAATCGCCGCGACAATCGCCGCGCACCACCGGAGGAAGAACACGCCGCTAGAAGCCATACGTCACCGATGTTCCATATTTCAGGCCGTCGTATTGCCGGCTCGCCACATCAGAGATGCGGTGCTGTTTGTCCACGTTGAACCCGATGCGAAGCTCCCGGCCCAGTCGATAGCCGGCGCCGACGCCGTAGCTGCGGATGTAGTCGACGCGATCCACGACCTCCACCAGCGCGTTGGCTCGATCGCGATACGCGAGCCGCGACGCGCCGACACGCGCGACCGCGTCCACCGGACCGAATATCTGCTGCGCAACGGAGGCGCCGACGCCCGATTCGAGGTAATACGGCTGGTTGACGTCGAAGGAGTAGCTCACGTCGCGTTTGAACTGCACGGCAAATCGCGTCGTGCCGAGCAGCGCGTATGCCAGATCGCCGGTTGTCGTGATGCCTCTGTAGTTGGGCACGCCGGGAGACAACGGCTCGAAATCGCGAAAGCCGAAGCTCGCGCCGCCCTTGAGCAGCGCGTGCGGATCGAACGTCACACTGGTCGACACGGCGGTCGAGTTCGAGTCGCGAAGCGACGAGAACTCGAAGCGATCCTGCGAGCGGCCCACGTTCAGCGCGATCGCAGTCAGCGGCGTCAGTTGATGACGCAGCGACACGCCGGCTTCCGTTGTCGTCCTGTCCAACTCGTTCTGCAGGTTCTTGTCGAGGAAGACGGCTTCTTTGTCGAAGTCGACCCGGCGCCACGATCCCGTCAACGCCACGAACGTCTTGGACAACGTCCGCACCTCGATGTCGGCTTTGCCGCCGTATTCGGTGCGCCGGCTTCGGGCGTCGATCTCGAATCCCGGGCGATCGCGAGTGTGGAGATAGTCGGGCGTCAGCGCGACGGCGAGACGATTGAGCCGCATCTTCCACGAGAGCCGATAACTGTTGTTCGCCGAGCGCTCGCTCGAATACTTCTGGTACCAGACCAGATCCTCGCGGATGTTCATCTGCAGCCAGGAACGCCCCATCCGCAGCCAGAGATCGGTGGCCGGCGTCACGGTTGCCGTGAAGTCTTTCTTCGGATTCGCGCTGGGCGGCTCATTGAACACGTTGGTGTCGACGCCGAGGTTGGTGAGCTCCAGCCTCGGATTCATCCAGACGGGCCCGATCCGGACGCGAATGCTCGACGGATCCGGACCGCCGTCGGGCGTGCCGGTCTGCGCGGCCGCGCGTGCGCCGGGCAGCAGAGCGGTCAGCAGAAGCAGGACGAGTGACGTACGTCGCACGGGCGTGAGAAAGGAAAACCGGGGCCGGCGATCGTCTCCAGATCCGCGTCTGGAGATTCGCCTTCGATCAGCGTTGGTGTCCGACTACCGTGAAGGGCTCGCCGCGTTCGCGGCAACAGCGACGGCGGCTGCGACGCCGGCGGCTGCTGCAACAGTGGTGACGACGACCGCCGTGCTGACGCCTGCGGCCGCCGCGCCTCCGGCTGCCGCGGCACCGGCCGCGCCGGCGAGGGCAGCGGCCGCCGTCGCG
>Ga0114129_10013782_pt1 | contig 11520 bp, 10 predicted proteins | sample RhiMetdeltSRZDD1_FD_80071 | JGI IMG/M metagenome (GOLD analysis project Ga0114129, IMG submission 80071) | Populus rhizosphere microbial communities from Tennessee, USA - Rhizosphere MetaG P. deltoides SRZDD1 (version 2) (version 2) | ecosystem: Host-associated > Plants > Roots > Rhizosphere >... | reverse complement strand
GGCTCTGCCCCGCCGGATCGGCTTGCTTCGCTTGCTTCCCGGGGGCCTGCGCCGAGAGTGAAGCCGCTGCAACCGTGGCAACGAAGGTCGCCCCTACCGCAGGGCGACGAAGCGAGTGCCTTGGGAGTCGGGAGTTGGCACTTGGGAGCTGAACATCGGGAGTTGGGAATTTTTCATGATCAATTCCCGAGGTACAGCTCTTTGGTCGCGGTGTTGATGCAGACCGGAGTCCGCAGCAGCGGCGCGATCGCCTTGGATGTCGGAAACTCCTCGCGGATAGCGAGGTTGAGCGGCCCCATCGGCATGTCGAGCATGCGATTGCGGTGCCCATCGTGATGCGTCGGCAGCATCACGGTCGGCTTGAAGAGGCGGATGTATTCCATCGTGATCGGGATGGCGAGCTCGCCGCCGTAGTACGGAATGAAGCCGAGGTCGATGTTCGTCTTGCCCTGCATGATCTTCTTCTCAGCCTCGGTGGTCGGTCCGGCGCTGTCGGTGTAGAACGCCTTGAATCCGTTGTCGAACGTAAAGAAGTAGGCGATTGTCCCTTCGGTGATCAGCTTGTTGCGCTCGTCGGCGCCGAGCGGCACCATGCCGCCGAGACGGCGATCGTGCTCCTGCTCCTGCGCTGTAAGTGGTCCCTTCAGCGCGATTGCCGCGGCCGCCGCACGATCCTTACGCATGTACTCATCGGGGACGACGTTGTGATGGCCCTGGACGGCATCGACCGAAAAGCCGTTGAACTTGAAGGTTTCGCCGCCGAGTCCTTTCACCACGGCCATCTTCTTGTCGCTGACGCGACCGGTTCCGCGAACCCATCGCATCGCAATCGCATCGCCGACCACGAGCGCGCCCGTCTTCTCGCCGATGTACGGCGCGTCCCAGAGGTGCTCGCCGTGCGCGTGGCCGAGGAAGATGGCGTTGACGTGCTTCGTCATCTGCTCGGTGGTGATGTTGTTCGGCGCCCACCATGCCAGCTTGTCGATGGCGGCGTCGAGCAGGATGACGTTGTCGCGATAGGCCAGCTCGTAGTTCGACACGCCCAGGAACCGCAGGACAACGACGTCCGGATTCTGCGGCAGGGGACCGCCCGCCGCCGCGGGCATCAGCGACTGGCAGGCAGGTTCCTGCTCCAGGCTTGGATACCTGGTCTGGCCGCGAGCGACGGATGAGAAGACAAACAGCGCCACGAGTGCGGCGGCAGCGACACGCATTTGAGGCCCCCTTTGGCGGCTAACTGTAACGCATAAGGGGTCTCACAACCCCTAACCCCTAACCCCTAACCCCTGACCCCTCTATCGAGAGCGCCGCGCGAAGCGCGGTCAGCGAGCAATGGGTCGTCGTGGCGCGATGTGCAGTGCCTCGAGGACGTGTGCGGATGCGCTGGTTGGGTGAACACGGGCCCACGCGTACAGGATGCCCAAGGTTGCGGCGACCGCGATCGGGACGCCCAGGATGAGGAGCCGGAGGAGTGCCGGCAGGAACATGACGCCGAATATGACGGGAACGAAGAGGATCGCGTCGATCCAGATCAGCGCCCAGCCACGATTGGACACGTACTGATCGGGTCTATATGGACGCACTTCCTGCGAAGGTGCGCGCAGCTCTTTCGGAGATTCGTCGTGGTGACCACTCATGGGGATCGCCTCCTTTGGAACCTACGCAATCACGCGACCAATTCACCTCGGTGTTAGCCTAAGCCTCTCTTCCCGTCCGCTGAGCGCGAGCATACGCCTCTGCCATTGCCCGTGCAATCGTTCGTCGGGTACACTCGGGCGCTCGTTCGCCCCGATTTTTCTGCTCGAATTCATGGTTGCACTCGTAGAAACCATCTGGCTGTTCGTCCGCGGCTCGGAGTCCGTGCGCGTGATTCGCGCGGCGACCCCCGAGGGGCGGTCACGGCTTCTGGTCTATGGACCTGGCAACGCGCACGTGGTGCATGAATTCGAGGATGCCATCACCTGCTCCACGCAGGAATCCGAGTTGGAGCGGCGGCTTGTCGGCGAGGGATTTACGCTCTCGGAATTCACCGATCGACGGGGTGGCGAGGACCGGCGGAGCGTGGCGCGCGGGCCTGACCGTCGAAGGTAAATCCCAAGTTGGGATTTACTTGTGGTCGAGCGCCGCGATCTGTCGATCGAGATCCGCGATCGCCTGCTCGAGCATCGAGCGATGCGCCGCCGCGGAGGCCTGCTTGAGATCCGCCTGCGCCCTGGTGCGCGCGAGCGTGAGGGTGGTGCGCGCGGTGCGGCGAGCGGGGTCCTCGTGGATCACGCTCGACTTGGGCGAACCTCGATCCGCAGCCGCGTCCTGCTGCGCCTCCACAGACTTACTCTCCCATCCACGAGCCATGTCTAATTAAATCCCAAATCCCAAAGCCCAAAGCCCAAATCCAAACAAAATTCGAAGGCGACCTTTCCGTGGGGTTGAAGCTCTGCGTTGGGGTTTGGGATTTAGGTTTTGGGTTTTGGGATCTACTCAGAGCCATCGGCGCGCGAGACGTCGACATACCGCTCGTCCCCATCGGTCGAGATGCGGAGCTGCCATGGATTACAACAGACCTCGCAGTCCTGCACGAGCGTCCCTCGGATCTCGGGCTCGAGATAGATGTCGACCTCCTCGCCACAGTAGGGGCACGTGACCTGGAATTGCGAGTCCATGACGCAATCTTACAAGCTTGCGTGCCGGCGATCACGTTCACCCGCGAATTGCGATAGCATGCGAGCCGTTTGCCTACGGCCAAGAAGAAAAAACCTGCGAAGGTCGAGAACACCAGCAGCGTCACGAAAGCCTTCCAGGAACTACGGGAGCTCATCGTGCGCGGCAACCTGCCGCCCGGTGCGTGGATTGTCGAGGCGGAGATCGCCGAGCGGCTGGGCCTCAGCCGGACACCGATTCGCGGCGCTTTGCAGTGGCTGCATCGCGAAGGGTACGTCGTCGAGCACAAGGGCAACCGCAAGGCGCGGATTGTCGTGGCGCCGCTGACGCGCGAAGACGCGCGTGAGCTCTACCTGATCGTCGGCAATCTGGAAGCGCTTGCGGGCACGATGGCCGTGACGTTTCCGGCCAATGTCCGCGCGAAGCTTGCCGACGAATTGGCGGCGTTGAACGAGCAGCTGAACGTGATCGCCAGCCAGCGTCCGGTCGACCCGCGGCGCGTGTTCGAGATCGACAAGGAATTTCACGCGCGCATCATCAATGCGGGCGCCGGCAAGCGACTCGCGGCGCTCCACAACTCCGTGCGACCGCAGGTCGAACGGTACTGGCGGCTCTACGCCAGCTCGATCATCAGCGAGCTGCATGTCTCGGTCTCCGAGCACAACGACATCGTTCGGGCCATCCGCAAAGGCGATGCGACGGCCGTTCACGCCGCGCTCCAGCGCAACTGGACCGGCGGCTACGACCGCATCAGCCGGCTGATCGAGATCTTCGGTGAACGAGGAAGTTGGTAGGGGGAGGATTTCAAACCTTCGTGTCCTTCGAGTCTTCGTGGTTGATAAACACCAATCACCAATCACTGACCACCAATTTGCGAGTGCCACACTCTCCGCGGACACCCAGTCTTCGTCAGGTCGCCAATCAGATGTTCTCGCGTGCGTCGGGGGCGCCGCTTCGGGAAGGAAACCGCATCCGTCTCCTGAAGAACGCCGCCGAGAACTACCCCGCCTGGCTCGACGCGATCCATTCGGCTCGCCGCACGATCCACATCGAGATGTACATCATCCATGAGGATGAGCAGGGGCGACTGTTCGCCGATGCGCTGATCGAAAAGGCGCGTGAAGGCGTGCACGTGCGCCTGCTTTACGACTGGCTGGGAGGATTTCGCAAGACATCGCGGGCGTTTTGGAGCCGCCTGCGCGCCGGCGGTGTCGACGTGCGCTGTTACAACCCGCCGCACTTCGACAGCCCGTTCGGGTGGGTGAGCCGGGATCACCGCAAGATGATCGCCGTCGATCACGCGATCGGGTTCGTGACCGGATTGTGTATCGGTCGGCTGTGGGTGGGGGACGCCGCGCGTCACCTCGACCCATGGCGCGACACGGGGGTCGAGGTGCGTGGACCGGCCGTCGCCGACATCGAGGACGCGTTTGCGGATGCGTGGGCGGCCGCCGGAGAACCGCTCCTGGCGGGTGTCACGCAGGTGGCGAGCGATGTCGGTCACAAACATCAGCGGCATGCAGGCGACGCGGCCGCAGACGTGTCGATGCGTATCGTCGCGACCGTTCCTTACACGGCCGCGGTGTTCCGGGTCGATCAGCTCGTCGCCGCGCTCGCACAACGCACCCTCTGGCTGACCGACGCGTATTTCGCCGGGACGACGCCGTACGTGCAGGCGCTTCGCGCCGCCGCCCGCGACGGCGTAGACGTCCGCATTCTCGTGCCCGGGTCGAGCGACATTCCGGTACTTCGTCCGCTCTCGCGCGCCGGATACCGGCCGCTCCTCGAAGCGGGCGTCCGGGTGTTCGAGTGGAACGGTTCAATGCTGCACGCCAAAACCGCGGTCGCCGACGGAAGGTGGGCGCGAGTCGGCTCGACAAACCTGAATCTCGCGAGCTGGATCGGCAACCGCGAGCTCGACGCGATGGTGGAAGACGAGGCGTTCGCGAGGGACATGGAGCAGATGTATCTCGAGGATCTCGGCAACGCGACCGAGGTCGTGCTGGACGTGCGCAACCGGGTACGCGCACCGGGCGCACCCCCTCGTCGGCAGCCTGTGCCGGCCAGCGGCGGCAGCGGCGGGCGGGCGGTCGCGGGAGCGATGCGCATCGGCAGCACCGTGTCTGCCGCGGTCACAAACCGGCGCGTGCTCGAACCGGTCGAGGGACACATTGCGTTTGTCGCCGGCGCGGCTCTTGGTGCGCTGGCTCTGGTCGCGATCTACTTTCCGCGAGGAATTGCCTATCCGCTGGCCGCTATTGCTGCGTGGCTGGCCACCGCGCTTCTGATTCGAGGCACGGCGCTGCTCAGGGAACGGAGTCGGCGCCGGCGGAAGGGAAGGAAGGGCTCGTGATACTAGTCACGAATCGTCACTCGTTCCGCGATTGTCTTCGCCTGCGTGAAGAGCAGCAGGTAATCCGGACCGCCCGCCTTCGAGTCGGTTCCCGACATGTTGAAGCCGCCGAACGGATGCGCACCCACCATCGCGCCGGTGCACTTCCGGTTGAGGTAGAGATTACCGACGTGAAAACGCGCGCGCGCGCGATCGAGCGTCGACCGGTTCCTGCTGAAGACGGCGCCGGTGAGGCCGTATTCGGTGTCGTTGGCGAGATCGATCGCGTGCTCGAAGTTGTGTGCACGCAGGACGGCGAGCACCGGCCCGAAAATCTCTTCCTGGCAGATCCGCCCGTCGTTCTCCAGGTCGCCGATGATCGTCGGTGCGATGTAGTAGCCCTCGGCCGCAGGGGTCAGCGCGTGTCCGCCGAGCAGGATGCGCCCTTCGTGTGTGCCGGTCTCGATGTAATCGAGCACGCGTCGGTAGGCCGCCTCGTTAATTACCGGTCCAACCGCTGCGTCCGCCGCGGGATCCCCATGCTGTAGCGCCGCTGCCGCGGGGATGAGCCTGGCGACGAACTCGTCGTACACCGCCTCGTCCACGATCACCCGGGAGCAGGCTGAGCACTTCTGACCGTTGAAGCCGAACGCCGCGGCGACCACACCCTCCACCGCCTCATCGAGGTCAGCCTCACGATCGACGATGATCGCGTCCTTGCCGCCCATTTCAAGCACCGTCCGCTTGATCCCCGCCTGGCCGGGACGACGCTGCGCGGCGCGCTGGTGAATGTCCAGCCCGGCGGCCTTCGAGCCGGTGAACGCGATGACGCGCGTCTTCGGGTGCTCGACCAGCGCCTTGCCCACGTCAACGCCGCCTTGCAGCAGGTTGACCACTCCAGCCGGCAGCTCGCACTGCTCGAGGATCTCCATGAAGATGGCGGCGATTGTCGGCGCTTCTGGCGACGGCTTCACGACCACGGTATTGCCGCACACGATCGCGGCCGTCGTCAGGCCAGCGAGGATTGCGAGCGGGAAATTCCAGGGCGGGAGGACGGCGCAGACGCCGACGGGAAGGTAGGCGAGCTGGCCGCGCTCGCCGGGGAACTGGATGGGTGGCGCGCTTTCCGCAAGACGGATCGCTTCGCGCGCGTAGAACTCGAGAAAGTCGATCGCCTCGGCGACTTCCGCGTCGGCTTCGCGCCAGTTCTTGCCGACTTCGAAGACGAGCCACGCTGAGAGCTCCAGTCTTCGTGCGCGCGCCTCGGCGGCGACGCGCAGCAGCAGGGCTGCCCGCTCGCCGACGGGCGCGAACCGCCACGTGCCAAAGGCGTTGAGTGCCGCGTCAACGGCGCGATCGACCATCGTCGCGTCGGCTTCGGCATGGACGCCAACGACCTGCGATGGACGTGCCGGATTGACGGAGATGACGCGCGTCGCGGTGTGCACGCGCGCTCCGCCTATGATCAATGGATATTCGCGCCCGAGTGCGGCGCTCACTCGCGCCAGCGCCTGCCGCATGGCCGCCGATTCGACGTCATCGAAACGGAGCACCGGCTCGTTGGCAAACGGGATGGCGAGGCGATCGGCGTATGAGGTCACGGTGGGCATGTCGGCAGATTGTATTCGAAACAGTACTCATTTATGAACAACATAAACGTATCTGAATTTGTGTTGACAATGGAACTCCTGGCGGATTATCTATTTCTACCCCGTTTCAGGCCTTGTGACCCGTCGATCTGCGACGAGGCACTGGACGGATCCAACGGCACGCGGCACCCCAGGAGGCCCCAAGGGCCGGATCGGCCCGGAAGAGGACGTCAGATGAAGCGCATTCGTAGTGCTCTGCTCCCCGCATTGCTATTCCTCGGCCTGAGTCCGGCGTTTGCGTTCGCGCAGGCGGGATCCACCGCGCAGATCGGCGGCACCGTCAAGGATCAGAGCGGCGGCGTTCTGCCCGGTGTCGATGTCACCGTCACGCAGACCGATACGAGCTTCACACGAAGCGCCGTGTCCGATGAGAACGGCGGGTACGTGATCCCGAACCTCCCGGTCGGCCCGTATCGCCTCGAGGCAAATCTTCAGGGCTTCCGCGCCTACGTGCAGACGGGCATCGTGCTCACGGTCAACGCCACGCCGGCCGTCAACGTGGTCATGGCGCTTGGCGAGGTCTCAGAGCAGATCTCGGTGAGGGCGAACGCGGCGATGGTCGAGACGCGCAGCACGGGCGTCGGCCAGTTGATCGAGAATCAGCGCGTCCTCGAGCTTCCGCTGAACGGCCGCCAGGTCACCGACCTGCTGCTGCTGTCGCCCGGCGTCACCGTGAACACCGCGGGCGGTTTTGCCTCGAGCCGGAATTACCCGACCGTGCCGATTTCGGTTGCCGGTGGCTCGCCCGGGAGCACGGTCTACATGATGGATGGCGCCAGCCACAACGACCCGGGCACGAACTTCAACCTGCCGGTGCCGTTCCCCGATGCGTTGCAGGAGTTCCGCATTGAAACGAGCGCGCTGCAGGCGCGCTACGGACACCACGCATCCGCGATCGTCAACGTCGTCACCAAGTCGGGGACCAACGAGCTGCACGGCAGCGCGTTCGAGTTCATCCGCGACGGGCGGTTCAACGCGAAGAATGCGTTCGCCTTGTCGAAAGACTCGCTGCGGCGCAACCAGTTCGGCGGCGCGATGGGCGGACCGATCGCGAAGAACAGGCTCTTCTTCTTCGGCGGGTACCAGGGAACGATCATCCACACGGATCCGAGCACGCTGCAGGCGTTCGTCCCGACCGCTGACATGTTGCGCGGAGATTTCACCGCCCTTGCGTCCCCGGCGTGCAACAGCGGCCGGCAGATAGCGCTGCGCGCCCCCTTCGTGAACAACCAGGTCAGCGCGGCGCAGCTCGATCCGGTGGCGCTGAAATACCTTCAGTACATCCCCGTGTCCACCGATCCCTGCGGCCGCTACCAATACGGTTATCCCACGCCGAGCAAGGACCATCAGTTTGTCGGCCGTCTCGACTACCAGAAGAGTGCCAGACATTCACTCTACGGCCGGTATATGGACATCAACTACAAGCTGCCGAACTATTACGACGGCAAGAACGCGCTGACGACGCCGAGCGTGGGTGTGGACAACCGTGGCCGCTCGATGGTGTTCGGCGACACGTATTCCCTGAGCAACTCGGTCATCAATTCGTTCCGTGCCACGGGCATCCGCTCGATCAACTACCGGACCCCGTCGAAATTCGTGTCGCCCGTCGAAGTGGGCGCCAAGGTCTACACCACGCCGCTCGCGGGCGCGTTCACGAACCTGGGCGTCACCAACGCCTTCAGCATGGGCGGCGGCGGGAACAACAACGCCAAATACGACTACACCGTCTACGAGATCGCCGATGACGTCGACATGGTGAGAGGCTCACACCAGTTCACGGTTGGCATGAACTACCTTCACCAGGTGATGCACGTCTTCAACACCCAGTATTCGAACGGGCAGTTTTCATTCGACGGATCGGTCACCGGCTTGTCTCTGGCGGATTTCCTGGTCGGGCGAGTCGGGCAGTTGCAGCAGGGTGCGGACGTGCATCTGAACGAGCGCGCACCCTATTTCGCGACCTATGTCCAGGACGCGTGGAAGGCGAGCTCGAAGCTGACGCTCAACTACGGGCTGCGCTGGGAACCCTACTTCCCGCTGACCAACGACGACGATCAGGTCCTGATTTTCGATCCCGCTCGATTTGCGGCGAATCAGCGCAGCAAGGTCTACGTGAATGCGCCGGCGGGCCTCATCTTTCCAGGAGACGAGGGGTTCCCGGGGCATGCGTCGAGCAAGGGCAACATGATGGGCCTCGGCCCGCGCTTCGGGGTCGTCTACGATCCCCGCGGGCAGGGTCGCGAAGTGATTCGCGGTGGATACTCGGTGGTATACGACCAGCCGGCGATGTTCCACCATATCCGCAGCGCGAGTGTTCCGCCCTGGGGGTCGCTCATTACACTGAACAACGTGTCGCTCTCGGATCCGTACTCCGCCTACCCGGGGGGCAATCCGTTCCCGCTGCCGGTTGACAAGAACGCCACATTCCCGCTCAACGGCACTTACTGGACGCAGCAGCTCGAGGCCGACCCGCCCCGGACGCAGCATTTCAACGTGAGCTTCCAGCAGCAGTACGCGGAGAACTGGTCGCTGACCGCGAGCTACTTCGGGAATCGGACCGCGCACGTCTGGAACGGCATCGAGATCAATCCGGCTGTGTACTCCACCGATGCGACGACAGCGAACACCAACCAGAGGCGGTTGCTGTACCTCCAGAATCCCGACCAGGGGAAATATTTTGCGTCGGTCACGCAACTCAATATGGATGGGTCCGCGAAATATGACGGCCTCCTCCTCGCGGTGCAGAAGCGCCTGAGCAACAATTACAGCCTGACAACGAACTACACGCTCTCGAAGTGCATCAACGACGGCGATCCGCAGCAGTTCCTGGATCCGCTGTATTCGCATCCGGGCGACCCGAAGGCGGATCGCGGTCCGTGCGCGGGCGATCGGCGGCACGTGCTGAACACCACGCTGGTGCTGAATACCCCTACGTTTGCCTCGCGCCGGATGAACGCGATTGCGGGCGGCTGGCAGGTATCGGGGCTGTTCCAGGCGCTCAGCGGCAGCCCGCTGAACGTCACCATCGGCCGTGACCAGGCACTGACGGGCGCGCAGAACCAGCGCCCGAACGTCAGCGGCGACTGGAAAGTTGCGAACCCGACCAACGACATGTTTTTCAAGACCGCGGCCTTCTCGCTGCCGGCGCCGGGAACGTATGGGAACCTCGGACGTAATGCACTGAGAGGCCCTGGCACGTGGAGGGTCGACTCGGCGGTGAGCCGCAAGTTCACGATTTCAGGGAGCCGCCAGTTCGAGGCGCGCGTCGAGGCGTTCAACCTGTTCAACCGCATTGGACCCGGCGTGACGCAGCAGATCAACGGATTTGGCGGTGTCGGCCTGCCAAACACGACCTTCACGAACACGCTGTTCGGCCGTATCACGACGGCAGCCGACCCGCGGATCATGCAGTTCGCGTTGAAGTATCTGTTCTAAGCTGGAAAGGAATCACATGACAACAACGCGGAGGGCAATGGGAGTCATCGCAGTGCTGACGATGGTCGCGGCGGGCGTGGCCAGCAGCGCCTTTGCGCATCACTCGCAGTCGCAGTTCGAGCCGGAGACGACGCTCTCGATCGAGGGCACGCTCACAAAGGCCAGTTGGAGCAATCCGCACACGCTGTTTTTCATCGAGGGAAAGCGTCTCGGGGGTACCGACGCCGCTCAGGAATGGGTCGTCGAAGGGCCGTCCCCGCGCCAGCTCGAAACGAAGGGGTGGGGGAGGGCGGTCTCGAAGGCAGGCGACAAAGTCACCTTCGAGGGACGTCCGCGCCGTGACGGGAAGCCGGAGCTCCTGCTCCTGAGCGTCACGCTTGCCGATGGGAAGACGTTTTCCTTCAAACCGGATTAGCAGACAATCTCCTTCAAGCCGGACCAAGCAGACAGTCTCTTTCCAGCCGGAGCAACCGAATGAAGGTTTTGATCGCGGCGGCATTGGCCCTGCTCGTGGCACCCGGCGTCGCCCCGGCGCAGACGAAGGTGCCCGCCGGTTTCCTCGGCACGTGGGCAAGTCTGGGATTGAATCCGGGTCCGCCGCCGCTCGGCGCGCCTCCCACGGAGCTTCCGTACCAGGAGATCGACAAGAAGCTGGCTGACTTTGTCCAGCCCTGGGCGCTGGCGCAGCACGACGCGCTCGAATGGAACACCGACGACACCGGCCAGGTCTGCAAACTCGATGGCATCTTCCGACAGGGACATGGCACCGGCGCCGGCAATTTTCGATTCGTCGAAACGCCGGACAAGCTGTACCAGGTCTGGTCGTCGGTAGACGAACATGGACTGCAGCGCATCTACCTCAACTCGCCGCGTCCGCGTAACGTGCCGCTCACCTGGAATGGGGATGCGCGGGGCCGTGTCGAAAACAACGACACGCTGATCGTCGACATCATCGGTTTCAACGACAAGTCGTGGCTGAGCTCCGACCGGTGGGCGCATTCCGAGGAGCTGCGCGTGATCGAGCGATATCGCTTGTACGGCGATGGCGCCTACATTCAGCTGCGCGTATTCGTTGACGATCGAAGGGCCCTGAAGGCCCCGTACACCTACACCCGCTACTACCGGAAGGTGGCGGAGCCGACCGAAGGCGGCGAGAGCGTCTGCAACGAGAATGCGCCTGAAGAGGATCTCTGGAGCATTCGCCGCGACAAGCTGCTTGCGGAGCATGATGCGAAGCTTGCCGCGTTGATGGCGAAGTACGCGAACGAGCCGCTTCCGATGGGCCCCGCTCCTGCAGCGCCCGCGACGCCGACGCTGACGCCGACAACCGCCGATGCCGCCAAGCTCCGCGCACTCGCCGGAATTTATGACGCGCCGCCGGCGGGCGCGGCGTTGCCGGGGGGACTCAAGAGTGCCGGCCGGTTGTCGGATCTCGTGCTGATGCCT
>Ga0114129_10013781_pt1 | contig 11521 bp, 8 predicted proteins | sample RhiMetdeltSRZDD1_FD_80071 | JGI IMG/M metagenome (GOLD analysis project Ga0114129, IMG submission 80071) | Populus rhizosphere microbial communities from Tennessee, USA - Rhizosphere MetaG P. deltoides SRZDD1 (version 2) (version 2) | ecosystem: Host-associated > Plants > Roots > Rhizosphere >... | reverse complement strand
CGGGAAGAAATCGATCCAGCGCTCGTTGAACGAGCGGCGCACGACATCCGTGTACTCGGATCCGAGCGGATGCAGCGAATCGAGAATCTTCTGTTCCGCCTCTTCCGGCGTGAACTTCAACTGCACCGACGACACGAGCGGCGCGTACAGGTCGTGGTACCGCAAATCGTCGGTGAGGCCCATCATCCGCTTTCGCAGCCTCAGGTACCGATGGAACGATGGCAGCGAGCGATTGATGCCGTCGATGAGGCGGGCATACACGGACACCGGAATGTTCGGGCCGTCCAGCGCCGCTTCGAGATGCGATGCGTACTTCCGCGTCTTCGCATAGAAGGCGACCTTCTGCACGTTCGCGTTCATCATGGTCCCGAACGTGCGATTGAACGTGGCCAGCGTGTTGAGGAACGCCGACATGGCGCGCTCGCGGTCGTCGCGGTTTGGAAGGGTCCGCAACTCCGCGTAGCCGGAGGGATCAACCCTCGCCGTTCGCCCGTCGCTGAGCGTGACCGTCGGATACGGAAAGTCGGCGTTCGTCAGGATGCTGTAGATGTTCTGACCGGATGCCGCGAGTGGGCTCGCATCCGCGAGGATCTTTTCTTCGGCATCCGACAACGTGTGCGGCGCCCGTCGTTCGATGTCCCGCAGATAGAAGGTGTAGATCGTCAGCCGCGGCTCTGACGCCAGGAACATGTCGAGCACGGACGTCTCCACGCGCAGCAACTCGGGCTCGACATAGGCGATGTGCGCCTTGAAGTCCGCCGCGAGCTGCTGCATCTCCTGTTGCATTCCCTGCGGACCCGCCACGCGCGTATCCTGGTCGGCGAGCATCCCGGAATAGACGGACAGGCGCGCAATTTCCTTGTCCAGTCGCGACATCGTCTCGAGCGCGTCGGCAAGGACCTGCGCTGACGACCCGAGCCTGCCTTGGTAACTCCTCAGCGTCGGCAGCTCGCGCGCAATCGCGTCCTTGGCGGCCCGCCACGCGGTGGCATCCGGATAGACGTCCGCTAGGTTCCACTTGTACTTGTCTCGAATCGCGGATCGATCCCGATCCTGCCCCGTCGTCAACACCGCCATTGATCCTCACAGCCGCCACGCGAGTCGTGACAAGGACTGCCTCCGTTTGCCAGTCTAGCGAATTTCTGACGGCAATTTTGTGATGTTCGGTTGCGATACAGCTCCCTACTAAGATCGTAAGGATGCGCCTCCCGCCGGTGCCCCCTGACTGGGCCAGTCTCCCGGATGAAGAACTCCTCAATCTTCCCATGTGCGAGCTGCCACTGCGGATCGAGGACACACTCGCGGAGCGAACGAACCAACTGAGAGCGGAGCTCGATGCCGCCGGCATCCGGGCGCGCGTGCACTTCTATCTCGCCGAGGAGTGGTTCACACCTGACGGCGCCACGGCGATCGCCGTCCCGTTCTATCTTGCGCATCCGCGCCTTGCGAAGCTCGAAGAGGCGCAGATGCTCGAGGTCGAAGGAGGGGAATACGAGTGGTGCATGCGCATCCTTCGACACGAAGCCGGTCACGCGATTGATAACGCCTTCAAGCTCCGGCTCCGTCGCCAGCGGCGGCAAGTCTTCGGGTCCTACAAGAAGCCCTATCCCGAGTCGTACACCCCGCGGCCCTACAGCAAGAGCTTCGTGCTGCACCTTGATGCGTGGTACGCGCAGAGTCACCCCGACGAGGACTTTGCCGAAACGTTCGCGGTCTGGCTGACGCCGAGCAGCGAATGGCGGCCCCGCTATGCCGGCTGGCCGGCGGCGAAGAAGCTCCAATACATGGATGCGCTGATGCGCTCGGTGCGGGACAAAGCGCCTCGCGTCGACAACCCCGAGGAGGTCGATCCTCTCAGGCGCGTGCGGAAGACGCTGCGCCAGCATTACAGGACCAAGCGCCGCCACTACGGCGTGGACTATCCCAACTTCTACGATCGCGACCTGCGCCGGCTCTTCTCCGACGCGCCCGAGTTTGCCGGCAATCTCACGGCCGCGCAGTTCATCGGCCGCATCCGCCGCCAGACGCGCCGCGTTGTCGCCGACTGGACAGGCATCTACCAGTACACGATCGACCAGGTCATCGAGGACATGATCGCCCGGTCGCGCGAGCTGAAGCTCCGTCTCGCCGTCTCCGAGGAACAGGCGCGACAGGAGTTCACCGTACTCCTCACGGTTCAGACGATGAACCATCTCCATAGCGGGGGCCACCGGCTGTTCCTGTGAAGAAGCGAATCCTCGCGCTCGTGCACGATCATCTCGTTCCGCCCGAGGACACCACGGGCATCGACGTCCTCGAGGCCGAGTGGAAGATGGAGTACGACGTGATCGAGACGCTCCGCGAGCGCGGTCATGAGGTGCGCGTCCTCGGCGTCCACGACGATCTCGCCGGGATCAGGCCGACGGCCGGCTTCTTCGAGCCGCACATCGTGTTCAACCTGATGGAAGCATTTGCCGGGGTCACGACCTTCGATCAGAACGTCGTCAGCTATCTCGAGCTGCTGCGCCTCCGGTATACCGGCTGCAACCCCCGGGGACTGATCCTCGCCCGCGACAAGGCGCTCTCGAAAAAGCTCCTCGCGTACCACCGCATCCCGGTGCCGGACTTCACCGTCGTTCGCTATGGGCACAAGCCGGTGCTGTCGAAGAAGCTGCACTTTCCGCTGATCGTGAAATCGCTTTTCTACGAGGCGTCCGCCGGCATCTCCCAGGCGTCGGTGGTCGAGAACGCGGAGCAACTCGCACGGCGGGTGCAGTTCATTCATGAAAGCCTCGGCACAGCGGCGATCGTCGAGCAATTCATCGACGGGCGCGAACTCTACGTCGGCGTGCTCGGCAACGAGCGGCTCGACGTATTTCCGGTATGGGAGATGTCGTTCGCACAGATGCCGGACAACCGCTGGCGCATTGCCACCGAGCGCGTCAAGTGGAGCACGCAGTATCAGAAGAAACACGGGATCATGACGAACGCCGCGAAGCTCGATGCGACGGCGACCGATGCCATCCAGCGGATCGCCAAGCGCGCGTATCGCGCCCTCGATCTCAACGGGTATGCCCGCATCGATCTGCGCATGGATGACGAAGGACGCGCCTACGTGCTCGAAGCCAACCCGAATCCGAACCTGGCGTACGGAGAGGACTTCGCCGAGTCGGCCGAAGTGGCCCGCACCTCGTACGAAGAGCTCCTCGACCGCATCATTACGCTGGGGATCCGGTGGAAGCCGGAGCGGACCGGATAACGAACATCAGTTCCCCCCGAGCATGATCCGCACCCCGGCGCGCACGGCGCGCGGCAGCGATGGAAAGCCGAACGACGCGTCGTACTTCCTGTCGAGCATGTTCTCGATGCTCGTATAGATGCGGGCACGTGGATGAACGGCGTACGTCGCGCTGAGGTCGAGTTTCTGGTACGCAGGATTCAGGTCACGATTCGGCAGGAGAAGCGAGTTGCCGAAGAAGCCGTCGCTCAGGAATGTGCTGCCATCGCTCTTGCCCGAGAAATAGCCCGAGAATGTCACCTGCCCGGGTCCCCGCATGTAGCTCACCATCACCGATCCCGAGTGCGGCGGACGCCGAAACGGCCGCTGACTGACGAGCGGCGAGAACGCCCCGATAGGAATACCGGGAAACTTCGGGTTCACTGAAGCGCTTGCGCTGAACGCCTTTTTAACCTCCGCGTCGAGATACGTGTACGAAGCGCTCAGACGGACGTACTGACCGGCCATCGCTTCAAGCGACGTCTCGACGCCCTGGGCAGTGAAGGACGACGAATTGACATACGCGCCGAAGGCTGTAGCGGCGGCGACTGACGCCGGCACGCCCGCCTGTGGCAACTGTGTCTTGCTCAGGAATTCGATCAGGTCGTTGAACTCATTCCGGTAGTAAGCCGTGCGAACCCTCGCACGGCCATACCACAATCCCTGCTCGAGACCGATGTCGATGTTGCTGCCGCGCTCCGGACCGATCTGCGACGCACCGGATGCCGCGGGCGTGGACTGCACGAGCGTAAACAGCGAATTCTGCTGCTGGAACACACTGGGGGCCTTGATGCCCTTCCCGGCATTGAAGGACACCTTAGTCTCTCCGACGGCAGCGCTCGATGAGGGATTCCGGAGATACGTGGCGATGGAAAGGCGCGGCGTCACCGCGTTGTCGAACGCCTCGTTGTGCTCGAAGCCGACGCCTGCAGTGATGTAGGTGCGACCCCTCAGCGTGCCGCGCGCCTCCGCGAAGACCCCGCCGTTGTTGCGTGTCGCATCGGCGTCGGCGTCCGGAGCGCTGAAGCCCTCTTCACGCTCGAACCGCCCGCCTCCCGAAATGTCGAAAACGCTGCCAACGTGGTACGTCGTGTCGGCAAACAGCGCCCTGCGGCGCGTGCGGCTCCTGAAGACCGACGGATAGGTTCCGCCGAAATCGAGAATGGCCTGGCCGGTCACGGAATAGCCGTTCGCGCCGGTCAGCGTGACGTCCTTTCCCAGATAGTTCACACCAAAGCCGAACGGATCGAACGGGCTGCCTGTTGGTGTCGGATTTGTGTTGTTCGACGTGAAGTCCGTATTGCCGAACCGGACGGTGCTCTGCCATCGATCGGTCATCTGTGATTCCGCAGTCACGCTCGCGACGTTCAGCGTGTTCGTCGCCACCGAGTCGTCCGCGATTCCATAGAGATCGAACCCGTTCGGACTGCCGAATCTTGCGTCGACTCTTCGAATCGTGCCGCTCACATCGGTTCCGCGTCCCACCGCCACGCCAAATCGCCCCGCGTACGTTTTATTGCGGAAAGCGCTGTTGGGCGTGCTGTTGTCCGTATTGAAGTACGAGTACTCGGAAAAATAATCGACGCGCTTGAGCGCTCCGCCGAGCGACAACGCGTTGTGAATGGTGCTGAAGCTGCCGCCATCGAGCGAGACCTCGAGAGCCGGGATTCTTGTTCGCCCCCGCTTCGTGGTGACGTTGACGACGCCTGAGAGGGCATCGCTGCCATACATGACACTGTTGGACTGGCGGAGGACCTCGACGCGCTCGACACCTGTGACGGCGGTCTGGGCGAAGTTGAAGGCGCCCCCGATGTCGTTGATCGCCACGCCGTCGAGCAGCACCTTGTTGAAGTTCGAATTCCCGCCCCGAATGAACAGCGACGTCGTACCGCCGCGCTGCCCCGTCTGCACGATTTGAGCACCGGGAACGAGGCGTAAGGCCTCGAGCACCTCAATCTTGTTGAGCGCCTCGAGAGTCTGATTGTCGATGACGGTAATGGGTGCGCCGGTTCGTGACGCCGGAAGCTCCGTTGCCGCGGCCGTCACGACAAGCGACTGCTGCAACGGGCCCACCGGGAGCACGACGTCGATTGAGGTGCGGCCCGAGGCGGACACGAACATCGAGTCGGTGGTGGCCGCATCGAAGCCGGACGCCTGTGCGCGGACCTGGTAGCGTCCCTCGGCAACCTCGCCGAACCTGAACTCGCCAGTGGCGCCGGTGGTGGTCGTCGCCACGGACTGGCCATCGCGCAGCAACGTGACGCTCGCGGACACGACGCGCCCGCCAAGCGGATCGGAAACGGTCCCGGCAACGGTGCCCTGGTCTTGGGCAGAAACGACCGCCACTCGGCACATCGACACGACAAGCACAAACAGGGACGCGATGAAGACTGATCTGTGGGTCATCGGTGGCACATCCTAATAAGAGGTGAACGCCCTCGGCGCAAATGCGAGATAACCAACGGCGATCGCGGACGCGAGCGCGGCGGTCGCGACGGTAACCGCAACCGCCAGTGAGAAGGCGCGCGCTGACTCGACAGGTGGATCTGCGGGATCCCCGAGCCACGCGTCGGTGACAAGGGACCCGTTTACCCGGATTGGTCCCACGAGGCGCCCCTGGATCGCGCCTGCAGTCGCGGCCTCGCTCCATCCCGAGTTCGGTCCCGGCAGAAGCTGGTGTTGTTGCCATCCGATGCACAGCGCCTTGCGCCCGGAACATCCCGGGATCGCAACCGCCGCCAGCGAAATGAACATCCACGTGAGCCGTGCAGGCACGAAGTTCATGACATCGTCCATGCGGGCGCCGCACCAGCCGAATCGGAGGTACTCGGGCGTCTTGTACCCGACCATCGAGTCCATCGTGCTGACGACCTTGAACAGGACGATCCCCGGAAGTCCCGCAATCACGTACCAGAAGAGGGGACTCGTGAAACCGTCGGTCAGGTTCTCGCTGAGGCTTTCGATCGCGGCACGCCTGCAGTCCCCTGTATCCATGCGTTCGGTGTCGCGGCCGACGAGTTGGCCGAGTGCACGTCGAGCCGCCGGCACATCTCCGCGGCGAACCGCGCGCTCCACACGCCAGACATGGGCGATCAGATCACCAATCGCAAGGAGGCTGTACAGAACGAAGACGTGAAGTATCCACGCGAGAGCCGGGCTGGCCGCATGCACGGAGACGAGAAGCGCGGAGACAGCGCCCACCCAGACGATTGAAAGCGCGAGGAGGAGGATGATGCCGCCACCGTACCCGTCAGCGCCCACAGCCCGCAGTCCGCGCTCGAACCTGGTGAGAGTCCGGCCGATCAGCCGAACAGGGTGAGTGGGATACACAGGATCCCCGAGCACCGCATCGACGACGAGGGCACACGCGAGCGCCGCCGACCCCGGCGCCAGCGCGGATATCAGCGTGAGCGCCATTTCTCACGCCAGCCGAGTGCGATTGCCGCCAGGACAACGTCCTTGGCGCTGTCAGCATCGCCGGGTGGACCAGGCCTACGCTGCAGGGTGGAGGCGTGGAGCGCGGAACGGAATTCCGGCCACCGGTCAGGTGACCCTGCCAGGCTTGCCGCCAGCGTCGCCGCCTGCTGGACGATCGCGTCGCGCGCGACCGCTGATGGCAACGTTCCATAGCGCACCCTGTCGAGCACCGCAGCGATCGCGTATGCCGCTGCCCCGACCAGTGGCTCGAACAGGACCGACTTGCTGTTCTTCCGAAGCAGCTCGAGGTCCGCATCGTTGAGCAATCCGGCGATGTCGTCGAAGAAGGTGCTCTCGCGAAGCCCGTACCGGCCGAGCGCGTGGAACACGCCGCGCGTGTAGCTCACTTCGAGGCCGTTCTGCCAGCGCAGGGCCTCCAGCGTCGCGTTACGAACGGCTACGCCGATCAGTTCACCAAGCTTCACGTGCGTGCTTGCCGACGTCAGCTGCCGCGGGCCGCCGGCCGGCGCGGCGATGCAGTACTGGTCCGTGCCAGTGCCGGTGGCAAGATCCATTGATTGACGGCTTGGAATCGACAGGCGCGCCAGCGCCGCGCTCTTCCCTTCCGTCATCGTGACCACTACGCGCGCCAATGCAGACGCGGTAAGCGGCGCGTCGATCAAGAGGATGGTGTTGATCGTGCCGGCGTATGCGGGCACCTTCTGAATGCCCGCCTGGGTCTCGCGCCACGTCGCTGGATCGCCTGCGCACGTGGCGTTTCCCTCCACCCCCGCGGTGACGACAGCGATGACCTCGACGCCGTCATCGTCGGTTGCGACCAGCGCGGCGTAATTCATGCTGGCGGCGGTGCCCATCATGGCAGTGGCTTCGGCGGGCAGACTCGCCTCCGCGCACACCTCGTCGTGATAGCGCTCGAGTCCAGCTTCGGTCATGAGGCGGTGACGCACGTGGTGAGCGGCACCCTCACAGCTCTGATGATTCAGGAGGAATCGCGCGCCCTGGATGTACCCCCCATTCCGCACTGACGTGCTCAAGACATCGTGCGGCGTGAGCAGGTCAGTGACGAGGAACCGCCCAGACCGCCGCAGAACAAAGCCGGGCTTCTGCGCCAGCGTCTCCCAGTTGAGCTCAGTCATGACAGACCAAGTACCTCCATCGAACGCGCGTGCGTCTCGAACCACTCGGCGAGCCGGCGATGCGTGCGCGTCGCGGCCTCCGGAGGAGCAATCGGAACCCCGAAGATTTCTTCGCAGACAGCAGCGCTCTCGAGAGCGCCATGGAGATACGTGCCGATGACCCGATTTACTCGCACGCCATCGCAGGTCCCGTCCGCGAGCCGCGCAAATGGTGCGACTGCGCCGTCGGCGGTTGTCGACCCCAGGTGGATTTCATACGCATCGAACATCGCCCCGGCTCCGATCGAGCCGCTCACCACGCGCGTCGTCTTATCGCGCGCGAGGGTCGTTTCCGCCGTAATCAGCCCAAGCGCGGAGACGCTGCCTGCGTCAGATTCCAGGCGATCGGGATCGTGAATAGCGCGGCCGAGCATCTGATACCCGCCGCAAATACCGATTACCGTCGCGCCGCGACGGTGCTGTGAGATGACCCATTCGTCGAATCGTCGAGCGCGCATCCACTCCAGGTCCGCGACGGTGTTCTTGCTGCCAGGGAGGATGATGAAGTCGTAGTCGGCGAGAGGCGGAGCGTCCACCCAATCGGCCCACGTGATGAGACGGAAGTCGGTGAAGTTCGACAGCCGCGGAAATCTGACGATTGCGACGCTCGCGCCAGCGGGAGGCGCAGTCCGACGCCGGCGGTCAAGCGCGAGGCTGTCCTCGGCTGCCACCTCGATGTCATCGGCGTAGGGAAACACTCCGAAACACGGTGCGCCGGACCGTTCTTCCAGGATCTTCACCCCGTCGTTGAAGAGCGACAGGTCCCCACGAAACTTGTTGACCATGAAGCCGCGGAACAGCGCGCGCTCGTCGGCAGACAGCAATCCCACCGCTCCGAGAATCGACGCAAAAACGCCGCCTCGTTCGATATCCGCAACGAGCACCCACGGTGCGTGCAGGCGGGTCACCAGCCCGAGATTGACGAGGTCGAAGGGCCGCAGGTTGAGCTCGCTCACGCTCCCCGCCCCTTCGATCACGATGACGTCGAACCGTTGTGCGAGCGACTCGTATGCCGCCAGCACGTGCGGGAGGAGCGCGTCGGCATGCGTGTAGTACTCACGCGCTGAAAGGGTCTTCCACACGCGCCCGTTGAGCACCACCTGGCTTTCGCCGTTTCCGTTCGGCTTGAGCAGAATCGGATTCATCGCCGGTTCAGGATCGAGACCGCACGCGTCCGCCTGCGCCGCCTGGGCGCGGCCGATTTCGCCGCCTCCCTTGCATGGATAGGAGTTGTTCGACATGTTCTGCGCTTTGAACGGCGCCACGCGAACGCCCCGTCCCCTCAGCCACGCACAGAGCGCTGTCGACATCCAGCTCTTGCCGGCGTTGGACGACGTGCCGCCGATGAAGATGGGGCGGGCCGTCACGGCCGCGAGGGCTCCCGGATGAGAGCCGCGAGCCACTCGGCTGTGTCGACCACGCGCGGCCCAGGAACGACCAGCGCATCGATCGCGTCCGCATGCACGCGGCCGTTGCGAACGGCGGGGATCGTTCGGAAGCGCCGCCACAGCTCGCGGCTCGCCTCAGTACGGCGTGCCCGCACGGCCGTTGTCGCGCTCATGTCGATCACGTCGACAATGACATCGGGCTTCAGGTCCAGCACGTTCTCGAGCGAAATGTGCGGGTACGGCGGCACGCCCGGCTCGTCAAGCACGTTAAGGCCGCCCGCAATCGTGATCAGGTCGTTGAGATATGAGTCCCGGCCGGCAGCAACCATCCCGGTGAGGGCCTCGGGATTCCGGCCAAGAATCAGCAGAACCTTCGGGCGGGGGTGCGCAACAGACAATCCCCGGATGTCATCCAACCGCCGTTCGATGGCCTCCGCCACCTCCCGGGCACGAGACTCGATGCCCGCGGCCGTGCCGATCTGCCGGATTGCCAGCGTCACATCGGACAGCGTTCGGCTGGGGACAGCAACGAACGGAACCCGCAGCGCTCCCAGCCGGTCCGCGAAATTGCCAGCCGCCCTATCGCTGATGACCACGAGATCCGCCTTGAGACTGATGATCCGCTCGAGGTCTGGTTTGACAAATGTTCCGACCTTCGGCAACGCAATCACCTGCGGCGGGTAGCGGCAGTGCTGAGACACGGCGACGACACGATCCCCGAGGCCAAGGGCGAACAGCGTTTCGGTGATGCTCGGCAACGTCGAGACGATGCGTGCGGGCGTCTGCGCCGCGAGCGCATGTGTCGGGTGCGCGGGCGAGACCACGATCCCGAGCGCGAACGCGAACGCCGCCAGCAGCCTCTTCGACATCCGACTCACCACGCCCGCGAAAACCGATTGCCGACCTTGCCGGTGATCTCGCGCAGCGACCCGCTCACGCCGGCGTCGTATTCCAGTTTGCGTCCCACGATCCAAAGCAGATCAGAGAGCCGATTGAGGTACGGAAGGATTGCGGGCTGCACGGGTTCGCCGGTCTCGATGAGGCGCACGACCCCTCGTTCCGCGCGACGGCAGACAGTCCGTGCGACATCGAACGCCGCGCTGACGGGCAGCGTGCCTGGCAGGGACCAGTCGGCAAGGACGTCTTCGATGGCCTCGAAGCGGTGCACCTCGGCCGTCAACGCGTCCACCATCTCCGTGGTGACGACCACCTGCGGCTTCGGACTCGCCGGCGGTGTCGCGAGCGACGAGCCGATCGTGAAGAGATCCCGCTGAATCCGCTTCGACAGCTCGGCGATCTCGGTGTCCTCGCAGATCGACCGTGCGAAGCCGAGCGTCGAGTTCAGCTCGTCGACGTTGCCGTACGTATCGACGCGGAGCGATGCCTTTGAGACGCGAATGCCGCCAGCGAGACCCGTCTGGCCGTTATCGCCTCTGGTTGTCGAGATGCTGTTGCCCATGCCTGTCCTCCACGCGGCGGACAGTCCATGGGAACACTAGGCGTGCGAATGGGATCGAGGCAGGAGTGAAACCAGGATGCCAATGCATGCTTTCTGTTCTCCGCAGAAAGGCAGCCGCTTCACCTGGGTAGGTCTCCTGGCTTGGAGGGGACAGTTTGACTGTCTGTCGCTTCACCTTCCCCAGCAACACGCTGAGTGGTTGTCTTGAAGCGACGCGCCCTCACTCACAGTGGCGGAACCGCGCCGGACTTGCACCGGACTTCCCTGTTATGCCCGTCGTGGGCACCCGAGGCGCTGACGGTTATATCACGATTCTTCGATCGCTATCGTGGAGGCCAGATTCTCACACGGAGCCTTCGCTCTCCGAACTCGTCTTTGACAGCGGGACGTCCGCCAGCGGACGCACGAGCGCGGCGTCGACCGCTTTCCGAGCCCGCCGGGCGTGGCGTACCAAGCGATGCCACAAGGGCACGAGTGTCGTCACGCTCAGCACGACCCCGCCGATGCTCAACACGATGAGCGCGATGTCCCAAAGCGGACGACGGTAGTACATGAACGGAAAATCAAGGTTGTGCAGGCCGTGGTACAGCCACCGGTTCCAGCGTCCGCCACGGTCCTGTTTCGTCAGCGTGCCCAGTTGCGGGTCGAGGTAGAGCCATGTGCTGTCAGGGTCGGCGTACCGCACCCGCAGGACCGGCAGCGGCCGCAGGCCGTCGCGGTTGTAGTAATAAGCGTCGTATTCGTCGAGCCAGGCGGCATCCTTCATTGGGACGCCCGGCATCGCGGCCTTCGCGATCGTCCACAT
>Ga0114129_10013780_pt1 | contig 11521 bp, 8 predicted proteins | sample RhiMetdeltSRZDD1_FD_80071 | JGI IMG/M metagenome (GOLD analysis project Ga0114129, IMG submission 80071) | Populus rhizosphere microbial communities from Tennessee, USA - Rhizosphere MetaG P. deltoides SRZDD1 (version 2) (version 2) | ecosystem: Host-associated > Plants > Roots > Rhizosphere >... | reverse complement strand
CTGGGCCGCGGCAAGATCGAGGACTTCACCTGGAAGGGCTACCTCGACTTCACCACCTGTACGGAATGTGGCCGTTGCCAGTCGCAATGCCCGGCGTGGAACACCGGCAAGCCGCTGTCTCCCAAGCTCGTGATCATGAACTTGCGCGACCACATGTTCGCCAAGGCGCCCTACATCCTCGGCGATAAGGAAACGCCGCTGGAGAACACTCCGGAAGGCGGCCTCGGCGAGGAACTCGGCGGCGAGAAGCACGACGAGGAGCATCACGTCCCCGAGTCCGGGTTCGAACGCGTGATGGGCTCCGGTCCGGCACAGGCCACCCGCCCGCTGGTGGGTACCGCCGAACAGCTCGGCGTCATCGACCCCGACGTGCTGTGGTCGTGCACCACGTGCGGTGCGTGCGTCGAGCAGTGCCCGGTGGACATCGAGCACATCGACCACATCGTCGACATGCGCCGCTACCAGGTGATGATGGAGTCCGAGTTCCCATCCGAGCTCGGCGTGCTGTTCAAAAACCTTGAGACCAAAGGCAATCCGTGGGGCCAGAACGCCAAGGACCGCACGAACTGGATCGACGAGGTCGACTTCGACGTGCCGGTGTACGGCAAGGACGTCGATAGCTTCGAGGGCTACGAGTACCTGTTCTGGGTGGGTTGCGCAGGAGCGTACGAGGACCGCGCAAAGAAGACCACCAAGGCCGTCGCGGAACTGCTCGCGGCCGCAGGAGTGAAGTACCTGGTGCTCGGCGAGGGCGAAACCTGCAACGGCGACTCGGCACGGCGCTCGGGCAACGAGTTCCTGTTCCAGCAGCTGGCCGCCCAGAACGTCGAGACGCTCAACGACCTGTTCGAAGGTGTGGAGCGGGTGGACCGCAAGGTCGTCGTCACCTGCCCGCACTGCTTCAACACGCTGGGCCGCGAGTACCCGCAGGTCGGCGGGAATTACACCGTGCTGCACCACACGCAGCTGCTGAACCAGCTGATCCGCGACAAGAAGCTGGTGCCCGTGAGTCCTCCGGACGGCGGCAAGGACATCACCTACCACGACCCGTGCTACCTGGGCAGGCACAACAAGGTCTACGAGGCGCCGCGTGAACTGATAGGGGCCTCGGGCGCCAAGCTGACCGAGATGCCGCGGCACGCCGACCGCGGCCTGTGCTGCGGCGCGGGTGGAGCGCGGATGTGGATGGAAGAGCACATCGGCAAGCGCGTCAACCACGAACGTGTGGAAGAGGCGCTGGACACCGGTGCATCGGCCATCGCGACCGGCTGCCCGTTCTGCCGCGTGATGATCACCGACGGCGTCGATGACGTCGCCGCGGCCAACGACGTGCCGAAGGCGGAGGTGCTCGACGTGGCTCAGCTGCTGCTGGGCTCGCTCGACAAGACCGGCGTCACCCTGCCCGAAAAAGGCACGGCCGCAAAGGAAGCCGAGGAGCGCGCCGCGAAGGCCGCACCGAAAGCAGAAGCCGCCACCGCGGTCGCCGAGCCGGAAGCCAAGCCGGAGCCGGCGGCGGCCGCCCCCGCGACTCAGGCTGAATCGCCGGCTCAGCCGGCGGGAACGAAGCCCGTCACCGGGCTGGGCATCGCCGGTGGCGCGAAGCGTCCTGGAGCAAAGAAGACGGCGGCGTCCACTGCCGAAGCACCGGCTGCACCCGCAGCGCCTGCGAAGGGGCTCGGCATCGCCGCCGGCGCCAAGCGTCCCGGCGCGAAGAAGGCCGCACCGGCCGCACCCGCAGCTGCCGCTACCGAAACGTCCGCTCCGGCGGCGCCGGCCAAGCCTGAACCCGAGGTCAAGGGACTCGGTATCGCCGCGGGAGCACGCCGTCCGGGCGCCAAGAAGACTGCCGCCGCGCCCGCCGAGCCAGCCTCGACGGCGACGGAACCGGCATCCTCGGCCACCGAACCTGCGTCCACTGCGACCGAGCCGCCCGTCAAGGGCCTCGGTATCGCGCCAGGCGCTCGTCGGCCGGGTGCGAAGAAGGCCCCAGCGGCACCGAAACCCGTTGTGCCCCAGCCGGAACCGGCCTCCGCGAGCGAATCAGCTGCTGCGCCTGAGCCTTCCGCCGACGACAACGGCGAGACACCCGCGCCGCCGGTGAAGGGCCTTGGCATCGCCAAGGGCGCGCGGCCGCCAGGCAAGCGGTAATCGGCAGGTGTCGCCTGCGGGCTACAGGGCCCGCATGAGCCGCTCATCCTTGGGATATTGCGTCATTTCGCGAATATCTTCGACCAGTCCCGTGGGACCGACCTTTTCGCGACGCTGTGCCAGCTGCGGCTGCATCTCGTCGGGTATCAGCTCGAGCCGGGTCGGGGCTTTCCACAGCTCGATGGTCTGGATGATCCAGTAGGCAGCGAACTCCAGGATCAACGCGGACTCCAAGGCGATGACCCAGTGGTTCCATCCCCATGCCAAATGCACGGCGATGACAAGTAGCAATGTCACGCCCATCAACGCGGCCACAATCTGGTAGGCCCGTTGGTAGGCGCCCTTGTGCGGCGACTGCTGCTTGCTCACCAAGAACGCGGTGATCACGACGGTGATGATGATGGCGATGAACATGACCGCCGCGGCGACACCGTGGGCGTGGTCGTAGAACAAATCCCGAAAGAAGATGAAGCCGACCAAACCCACGGCTATCACCAAACGCAAGGCCCACACGGTGATTTCGCCGAGAAGACTGCGATGGCCGACGCCGCCGGCGCGCCAGTAGAGCCACCACGCGACCACCTGGGCGCCCGCCATGGCGATGACCACCGCCCAGACGTTGTTGGTGATCGACAGTCCGGACGTCACAGCCGGCGGCGTCTCACCGCACAGGCGCTCAGGCAGCCGGGTCGGCACCAGCGCGACGACGAACGCCAGAATGCCTGCCAGGTTCAGCAAATTGTCTTCGGTATCGGTGCTGCCTTTGTAGACGATTAGCTGCGCGCCAATCGCGCACAATGCGGCGACGAAGATGGCGTGCGCCGACGTGTAGTAATAGGCGCTGATCGAACCTTGCCAGCAGCTAGCGCTGAGCCGCTCACCGATTACCGATGCGCCAAGCATGACTATCATGACAGCCATACCGCCTCGCAGGTAGCGGTAGGTGTCGAGGAAGAAATCGCGCGACTGTACGTCTGCGGTGTGTTGTTGCGTACTCATGGGCCCCCAACCCGGTGAATGACCTGTCGGTTTGCCGGCTTGTTGATTATGACAAGAAATAGCTGGCACTGGGTGAATATCGATGAAACCCGAACCACGTGGCAAATTCGCTAGACGGCAATGCGATCATAGGTGGCGTGACTACCCACCACGTGCCGTGGCAGACCACGGGACATCACCCGAAGCAGCGGACGTTCACGCAGTCGTCGAAGCTGCAGGATGTCCTGTACGAGATCCGCGGCCCGGTACACGAACATGCGTCGCGGCTGGAGTCCGAGGGTCATCGCATCCTCAAGCTGAACATCGGCAATCCCGCGCCGTTCGGCTTCGAGGCGCCCGACGTGATCATGCGCGACATCATTTCGGCGCTGCCGTACGCGCAGGGGTATTCGGATTCCAAGGGCATCATGCCGGCCCGTCGCGCGGTGTTCACCCGCTACGAACTCGTCGAGGGCTTCCCCAAGTTCGACGTCGACGACGTCTATCTCGGCAACGGCGCCTCCGAGCTCATCCAGATGACGTTGCAAGCGCTGTTGGACAACGGCGACCAGGTATTGATCCCCGCACCGGACTATCCGCTGTGGACCGCGTGCACCTCGCTGGCGGGCGGCACGCCCGTGCACTATCTGTGCGACGAGACCCAGGGCTGGATGCCCGATATCGCCGACCTCGAGTCGAAGATCACCGATCGCACCAAGGCGATCGTCGTGATCAACCCGAACAACCCGACCGGCGCGGTATATACCCGCGAAATCCTCACGCAGATCGCCGATCTCGCCCGTAAACACGAGCTGCTACTGCTGTCCGACGAGATCTACGACAAGATCCTCTACGACGACGCCAAGCACATCGCGACGGCGTCGGTCGCGCCGGACGTGCTGACGCTGACCTTCAATGGTTTGTCAAAGGCCTACCGGGTCGCGGGGTACCGGTCGGGTTGGCTGGTCATCACCGGCCCCAAGGAGCACGCAAGCAGCTTCATCGAAGGCATCAGCCTGCTCGCCAATATGCGGCTGTGCCCGAATGTCCCTGCGCAGCATGCCATCCAGGTCGCGCTGGGTGGTCATCAGAGCATCGAGGACCTGGTCCTGCCCGGTGGGCGGCTGCTCGAGCAGCGCGATGTGGCCTGGGAGAAGCTCAACGAGATCCCCGGCGTGTCCTGTGTGAAGCCCGAGGGGGCGCTGTACACGTTCCCGCGGCTCGACCCCGAGGTCTACGACATCCAGGACGACGAGCAACTCGTCCTCGACCTGCTGCTGCAGGAGAAGATCCTGGTTACCCAGGGCACCGGCTTCAACTGGCCGACGCCGGATCACTTGCGCATCGTGACGCTGCCGTGGTCGCGTGATCTTGCCAACGCCATCGAGCGGCTGGGCAACTTCCTGTCGTCCTACCGGCCTTAACTACCCGATCCGGCCGAGCAGGAAGTCGTCGAACACGTTGTCGTGTTCAACGGCGAAGGCCTCTTCGAATGTCGCACTGGCACTTCCAATGAGATAGCGCTTGGTGGTTTCGAGCGCGGCCTGCGGCGCCTCGATGATCGACCGCGCCATCGCCAACGCACCGTCGAGTAGGTCACCGGGTTCGGTGACACGGGTGACGAGGCCGATGCGTAATGCCTCTGCGGCATCGATCCGGCGTCCCGTCAGGCAAAGTTCGCGCGCCACGCCGAGACCGACGATCCACTGCAGCGGCGTGAACAGCGGCGGTGCGCCGAATTTGATCTCTGGATGCCCGAATGCCGCAGCGCTGGAAGCGATTCGGCAGTCACACAGCACGCCAAGGTCCATTCCGCCGCCCATCGCGGGCCCGTTCACGGCGGCGATCAACGGCTTGGGAAAATGCCATACGGCGAGGTGGTACCGGCGCGAGCTGTCCTTTATCTGCCGCGCGAGATCGGCTTGACCGAATTCGTTGAGGTCGAAGCCGGCGCAGAACGTCGGCCCCGCCCCGGTCAGCACGACCGCGCGAACAGCCCCATCCGCCGCCCAGTCGTCGAGCTGCTGTGTGATCTCATTGCGCAACTTGATTGACAGTGCGTTCCGCCGCTGCGGCCGTGCCAGCGTCAGCGTCGCCACCCCGTCGTCGGCTACCTGCGTCTCGATATCCCTACTCATCGCCTTGATCTAAATCACGCCGAGCTCGCCCGTCTACCCCGTGGCGCGTGAGGTCACCCGCGGTCGCTGATGACGTGTTGAACGATCTCCGTAACCGCCCGCACCGTGGGACGGGCGTCGGCACCCGCCGGTCGGATCAGCACGATCTTGCGCACAATCTCCTGCTTCAGCGCGATCCGGATGATCGGCACGGAGCTGTTCAGTCCGATCATCATGTCGGTGACCGGCGCGATGCCCAATCCTTTGGCCGCCAGCGCGAGGGTGACTGCGGTGTCGATGATCTCGTGAGACGTCGCCGGTTCGAAACCATGTTGCCGACACACGGTGCGCATTGCCGCGCCGTAGTGGGTGTCTGACGGCGGCAGAATCCAATCCCAGTCGGCGGCGTCGCGAAGATCGATGCGGCTCTCGGTGCGCATGCCGTAGGCCCCCGGGGATACGGCAAGTCCGAACCGCTCCTCGCGCAGAGTGATGATGTCGACGCCGGGCAACCGGGGCAGCGGCACACTCGGATAGTCCAGCCCGAAGGCCGCGTCGACGCGGCCGCGCGTCACCGCGTCCAGTGCGTCGTCGACGTCGAGTTCGATGCTGCGCAGCCGCATCTGCGGATAGGCCGCGTGCGCGCGGGCCACCACCGCGGGCAGTAGGGCGGCTGCCGTGCTGCCAAACGTCCCCAGCAATACCGGTGCGGCGACGTGGTCGCGGACATTGAGCACCGCGTCGAGAGCCGCCCGCTCGGCGGCCAGCACCCGGTCGGCGTGTTCGGCCAGCACGGTCCCGGCGTCGGTGAGCACGACCTTGCGTCCGACCTTTCGTGATCAGTCGCGTGTTCACCGACTTCTCCAGGGCGGCGATCTGTTGCGACACCGCCCCGGGCGTGTATCCCAACTCACCGGCGACGGCGACCATCGTGCCGCGGCGCGCGAGCTCACGCAGGGTGGTGAGCTGCCCGAGGTTCAGATTCATATAGAAACTCTAAAGTAACGAGCGCACTTTCTTTCGCTTGTTCTATTCGTTCCTCGGCGGCGACGATGTGGTCATGGCCACACCTGCAATGAGCACCTCAATCTCCACGATCACCGAAACCGTCTGCTTGCCCAGCACCGATGAGCTACGTGCGTTGGCCCGCACCAGCCTGCAGCGCTGCGGGGTCGCCCCCAGCGCGCTGGACACCGCTACCGCTGCGACGACGATCACCGCACGCACGCCGGTCACCGGCGACGATCTGTTCGATTTCCCCGCTGCACGCGCTGCGCAGGTCGAGGGTGCGATCGATGCCGCTCACGCCGCGTTCCTGCAGTGGCGCACCGTGCCAGCGCCGATTCGCGGGCAGCTCATCAAGCGCCTCGGCGAGTTGTTGACGGAGCACAAGTCCGACGTCGCCAACCTCATCAGCATCGAGGTCGGCAAGATCTCCTCCGAGGCTCTCGGCGAGGTCCAGGAGATGATCGACATCTGCGACTTCGCGGTCGGCTTGTCGCGCCAACTCGACGGTCGCACAATGCCGTCGGAGCGTCCGGGGCACCGGCTTATGGAGACCTGGCATCCGCTCGGCGTCGTCGGCGTGGTCTCGGCGTTCAACTTCCCCGCCGCGGTGTGGTCGTGGAACACCGCGATCGCGATCGTCTGCGGCAACGCTGTGGTGTGGAAGCCCGCTCAGCTGACCACCCTCACCGCCGCGGCGTGCTCAGCGCTGTTCGCCCGCGCCGCCCACGCGGTTGGCGCGCCAGAGAGCCTCAACGTCCTTGTGTCCGCAAGTGCCGCCGACACCCAGGCCCTGATCGACAGCCCCAAGGTGCCGCTCATCAGCGCCACGGGCTCCGAGCGGATGGGCGAGCAGATCGCGCCACGCATCGCTGCCCGATTCGGCCGCGCCATCCTCGAACTCGGCGGCAACAACGCCGCCATCGTGACCCCCTCGGCCGACCTCGACCTGGCGACCCGCGGCATCGTGTTCTCCGCTGCCGGCACCGCGGGTCAGCGCTGCACGACCATGCGGCGGGTGATCGTGCACGAAGACATCGCCGACGAACTCGTGCGCCGCCTGACGGAGGTCTACGCGCGCCTGCCCATCGGCGATCCGTTCGCCGCGGGCACCTTGGTAGGACCGCTGATCGACGACCGCGCCTACGCCAACATGACCGCCGCCCTCGAACAGGCCCAGGCGCAAGGCGGAACCGTTCTGGTCGGCGGTGGCCGGCGCGAGAGCACTGCGGATTCGTATTACGTGGAACCCGCGATCGTGCAGATGCCCCGTCAGACCGAGGTCGTCAAGGCCGAGACGTTCGCACCGATCCTGTACGTCCTGACCTACTCCACGTTCGAGGAAGCGATCGCACTCCACAACGAGGTCCCGCAGGGACTGTCGTCGGCGATCTTCACCCTCGACCAGCGTGAAGCCGAACGGTTCATCGCCGCGGACGGCTCGGACTGCGGCATCGTCAACGTCAACATCGGCACGTCCGGCGCCGAGATCGGCGGCGCGTTCGGCGGCGAGAAGACCACCGGTGGCGGCCGCGAATCCGGATCAGATGCCTGGCGGGCCTACATGCGTCGCGCCACCAACACCGTCAACTACTCCAGTGAACTGCCGCTGGCTCAAGGCGTCAGCTTCGCCTGAGCGACGAAAGACGGTGATTCACACCATGTTCAACCTGATCGACGAATGGGGTCCGGAGAAGATCGTCTGCGTCTCCGACGCCAGGACTCAGATGCGCGGCGTGCTCGTCATCGACAACACCGCACGCGGAATGGGCAAGGGAGGCACCCGGATGTCGCCCACTGTCAGCGTCGCCGAAGTCGCCCGGTTGGCCCGCAACATGACCTGGAAGTGGGCGGGCGTCGATCTGTTCTACGGCGGCGCCAAGGCCGGCATCCAGGCCGATCCGTCTGCCGCCTCCAAAGACGACGTGCTGCGTGCATTCGTACGGGCGCTGCGTAACGAAGTGCCAGAAGAATATGTCTTCGGCCTCGACGTCGGTCTCACCGAAACCGACGCGGCGATCATGCTCGACGAGGTCGGCAACCGCGCCGGTGTTGTGGGAACCCCCCATGCGCTCGGCGGGTTGCCATACGACCAGCTCGGGGTTACCGGGTATGGTGTAGCCGAAACAGTCGACGCCGCAGCGCAATTCGTCGGTGCGTCGACCTCGAAGCTGTCGGTCAGCATTCAGGGCTTCGGTGCGGTCGGCGCCGCGACCGCACGCCGGCTCGATGATCTCGGAGCCACGGTGGTCGCCGTGTCGACATCCGAAGGCGGCCTATACAACCCCGACGGGCTCGACGTCGCAGAGCTCCTGGCGTTGCGCACCCAGCACGGCGATGCGCTGGTGCACCACTATTTCGACGCCAAACCACTGATCGCCGGCGAGGAACTCGCCATCGCCGCCGACGTGCTCGTACCGGCCGCGCTGCAGGATGTCATCGACGCCGAGCTCGCTCACATCGTGCCGGCCCGCATCGTGGTCGAAGGCGCGAACCTGCCGAGCAGTCCTGCGGCGCAACAGATCCTGCACGATCGCGGGGTGATTGTCGTACCCGACTTCATCGCCAACGCCGGCGGGGTGGTCGCGGCAGCCGTGGCAATGGACTACCGGTTCTCGGGCATTCGACCCGAACCGGCCGCTGTGTTCGACAACATCTCCGCGAAGCTGCGCGCCTGTACACAGGAAATCTTGCACGAGTCTCGACAGAGGGGCATGACCACCCATCGCGTCGCCCGGGCCGCCGCACAGGTCCGCGTCGCCGAGGCAATGCGGCTGCGAGGTCGACGATGACGAAAACCGTCCCCGAACGCGCATCCGTCGTCGTCATCGGCGGTGGCGTCATCGGATCCAGCATCGCCTACCATCTGGCCAGCTCCGGGGTCTCCGATGTGGTGCTGGTCGAACGCGACGAACTCGCCTGCGGCTCAACATGTAGGGCCGCCGGCGGCGTGCGCGCCTCGTTCAGCAACCCCGCCAACATCGAGATCGGCCTGCGCGGTCTGGAGGTTTACTCAACCTTCGCCGACGAGTACGGCCAAGAAATCGACTTCCGCCGCGACGGCTACCTTTACACACTGTCCGATCGGCACAACCTCGAGGTCTTCACCGAAAGCGTGGCGCTGCAGAACAGCCATGGCGTGCCCAGCCGCATCATCGATCCCGAAGAAGCGCAACGCATTTCACCGCTGATCAGCACAGAGGGCATGGTTGGAGCCTGTTGGTCACCCATGGACGGCAAGGCCACCCCGGAGTCGGTGGTGATGGGCTACGCCGCTGCCGCTCGCCGCCACGGCGCGCGAATCATCCGTCACTGCGAAGTCCTCGACATCGCCAGTGATGCGGGCACCATCGCCGAGGTCCTGACCGCACACGGTCGTATCAAAACCAACACGGTCGTCTGCGCCGCCGGGGCGTGGTCACGCCGGATCGGGGACATGGTCGGCGTGACCATCCCCGTCACCCCGGTGCGCCGCCAGATCGCGTTCACCGAACCGGTCGCCGAGCTGCCCGCCACCTCGCCGTCACTGACCATCGACTTCCCTTCGAATTTCTACTTCCATCCGGAGGGCAAGGGCCTGCTGCTGGGCTGGTCGGACCCCAACGAGGTCGAAGGCTTCAACCTGCGCTTCGAACTCGAAGACTGGCTCGTGGGTCTGGGCGCTATCGCCGAGAAGCGCGCCCCGGCCGTGCTCGACTATGGCATCGCCAGCGGCTGGGCGGGCCTGTACGAAATGACTCCGGACCGCAACCAAATCATCGACCGCAGTGCAGAAGTCGAAGGCCTGCTCATCGCCACCGGCTACTCCGGACACGGATTCCTGATGGGGCCGGCGACCGGCGAGATCGTGCGCGACCTCTACCAGGGCGTGGAACCCAAGTACGACATCAGCGGATTCACCCTCAGCCGGTTCAGTGACGTCGACCTCCGATCCGGCGAAACCAACATCGTCTAACACCACCTGACAGAGGAACCTTCGCATGAGTCAGACCACCGTCACACCCGACGAACTGTTCGCGATCGACTCGCTGCTCACCGGCGAGGAACGCGAGATCCGCGACAGCGTCCGTGGCCTCGTGCAACGCATCATCGCCCCGCACATCGCCAGCTGGTACGAACGCGGCGAATTGCCGGTGCGCGACCTGGCCACCGAACTGGGCTCACTGGGCCTGCTCGGTATGCACCTGCACGGTTACGGCTGCGCCGGAACAACCTCGCTGGCTTATGGACTGGCCTGCCTGGAACTGGAAGCCGGCGATTCGGGCATCCGGTCGTTGGTCAGCGTGCAGGGATCACTAGCGATGTTCGCGATCCACCGCTACGGCGACGAGGACACCAAACAGCAGTGGCTGCCACGCATGGCGACCGGCGAAGCGATTGGCTGTTTCGGGCTCACCGAACCCGACTTCGGCTCTAACCCTGCGGGAATGCGCACCCTCGCCAAACGCGACGGCGACGACTGGGTGCTCAACGGCACCAAGATGTGGATCACCAACGGTTCCGTCGCCGACGTCGCGGTCATCTGGGCCAGAACCGATGACGGGATCCGCGGATTCGTCGTTCCAACGGCCACCCCCGGCTTCACCACGCACGCCATCACCTCCAAGATGTCACTGCGGGCCTCGGTCACCAGTGAGCTCGTGCTCGACGACGTCCGACTGCCGGCGGCAGCCGAATTGCCTGGCGCCACAGGGTTATCCGGACCGTTGGGTTGCCTGAACGAAGCGCGGTTCGGCATTGTGTTCGGCGCGCTGGGCGCCGCCCGCGACTGCCTGCACACTGCGTTGGCCTACGCCGAAACCCGTGAACAGTTCTCCAAACCGATCGCCGGATTCCAGCTCACTCAGGACAAGCTGGCCGCGATGGCGCTTGAGTACGGCAAAGGCCTACTGCTGGCGATCCACCTCGGCAGATCCAAAGACGCAAGCACTTTGGCGCCACATCAAGTCAGTGTGGGCAAGCTGAACAATGTCCGCGAGGCGCTGAACATCGCTCGTACAGCCCGAACCATACTGGGCGCCAACGGAATCAGCGCCGAGTATCCCATCATGCGGCACGCCAACAATCTCGAATCGGTATTGACCTACGAAGGCACCAGCGAGATGCACACACTCATCATCGGCCAGGCCCTAACCGGACACCCCGCCTTCGCATGACCATGGCCGAACCCATCGACGAATACTTCACCGCCACACTGCTGGCCGGTGACGAAGGCAACGGGCACACCAGCCGCGACGACCACGCACCGTTGGTGGCGGGCTCCACGCTCACCG
>Ga0114129_10013778_pt1 | contig 11523 bp, 11 predicted proteins | sample RhiMetdeltSRZDD1_FD_80071 | JGI IMG/M metagenome (GOLD analysis project Ga0114129, IMG submission 80071) | Populus rhizosphere microbial communities from Tennessee, USA - Rhizosphere MetaG P. deltoides SRZDD1 (version 2) (version 2) | ecosystem: Host-associated > Plants > Roots > Rhizosphere >... | reverse complement strand
GGGGTGTATTTCTGCTCCCAGTTTCCCGACGACGTCCCCGGCGAGATGCTGGGCCAGCTCGGCAACCGGATCCAGCACGCGCTTCGGGCGTTCACGCCCACGGATGCGGACGACCTGCGCAAGACTGCGCGGACGTTCCCGTCACCCAGCACTACGACGTCGAGGAGGCGCTGACCTCGCTCGGATCGGCGAGGCCCTGCTGACGGTCCTGTTGCCCGACGGCACGCCGAGCCCGCTCGCCTGGACGCGGATCGTCCCGCCAGACTCGCGGATGGCCCCCGCGGACGAGGAGGTTCGGGCTCGCCTCGTGGCCCAGAGCCCCCTACGCGTGAAGACCTTCGCCGCGCCCGATCGCCAGAGCGCGGCCGAGATCCTCGGCGCCCGTCTGGCCTCGGCCGACGGGGTGGCCGCCACGCCTCCCCCCCCGCGGCGACGCGACCGCTCGGTCTTCGGCACGCTGCACGTCTCGCGGCGGTAGCCGTTCGGCGGGCCGCATAGCCCTTCGGCCGATGTGCCGCCTCTTCGGCCGGGCACACAATCGCGGAGCCCGTCTCGAGACCCGAGGGAGCATCGTGATGCTTCGCCGCCATTTCCGAACCGTCATCGCCCTGTGGCTCGTCGCCGGCCTGTTCGCGCTAGGCGCCACCCCGGCGTCCGCACGCGGGGGCCGCCTCATCAGGCATGCGAACGCCGTTCCGGGCCGCTACATCGTCGTGCTCAAGGGCTCGGCGCCCGTGTCGCAGGACGTCCTGGCCTCGGCCGCCGGGAACGTCCGGATGGTGTTCGGCTCGGCGCTGCACGGCTACGTCGCGCGGATGACCCGCTCGCAAGCGCTGGAGACCAGCCGGGACCCGGGCGTTGCCTACGTCGAAGAGGACGCGGTCGTCCATGCCTCCGAGACTCAGTCGCCGGCCACGTGGGGCCTGGACCGGATCGACCAGCGCGCGCTGCCGGTCGACGGCTCGTACACCTACACGGCCACCGGCTCCGGCGTGACCGCATACGTGATCGACACGGGCATCCGATTCACGCACCAGGAGTTCGGCGCGCGCGCCACGAGCGGGTTCGACGCGATCGACGGCGGGACGGCCGACGACTGCCACGGGCACGGCACGCACGTGGCGGGCACGATCGGCGGCTCGACCTACGGCGTGGCCAAGCAGGTGAATCTCGTCGCGGTGCGCGTGCTGAATTGCCAGGGTTCGGGCACCACGTCGCAGGTGATCGCGGGCATCGACTGGGCGACCGCCGACCACGACCCGGGCGAGGCGGCCGTCGCAAACATGAGCCTCGGCGGCACGGCCTCGACGGCGATGGACGAGGCCGTGTCGAACTCGATCGCCGACGGCGTCACGTACGCGATCGCCGCCGGGAACGGGAACTTCCTCGGCCTGGCCGTCAACGCGTGCACGACCTCGCCGGCCCGGGTTCCGGAGGCACTCACGGTGAGCGCGACCGGATCGAACGACGCGAAGGCGTCGTTCGCCAACTACGGGAACTGCGTCGACGTGTTCGCGCCGGGCGTGAACATCACCTCGGCATGGGGGACAGGGGACACGGCCACCAACACCGTCAGCGGTACGTCGATGGCGACGCCGCACGTAGCGGGCGTGGCGGCCCTGTACCTGGAATCGAACCCGTCGGCGACGCCGGCGGAGGTCTCGGACGCGATCGTCTCGAGCGCGACCCAAGGCGTGGTCGTGTCGCCGGGCTCGGGCTCGCCGAACCGGTTCCTGTTCTCGGGTCTGACCCAGGCGCCTCCGCCGCCGACCCCGTCCCCGACCCCGTCCCCCTCGCCGTCACCGTCCCCGTCGCCCTCGCCCAGCCCGACCCCGCCGCCGCCCGGCGGGATCACGCTGAAGGCCACCGGCTCGACCTTCCTCTCGACCGTTCGCCTCGTCCAACTGACCTGGACCGGAGCGACCTCTCAGTACATGACCATCTATCGCAACGGCGTGTCGATAGGGGCGGCGGCGAATTCGGGATCCTTCACGGACGTCGTCGCAACCAGCGGCGGAACGATCACCTACAGGATGTGTGAATACAAGACCACCGTGTGCTCGAACGACGCCTCGGTGACATTCTGACCCGAACGCGGTTGCGGTTCTGCGCCGACCCCTAGAATCTCGGGGTCAGCGCCGGTAGCTCAGTCCGGACAGAGCGGCTGCCTTCTAAGCAGCGGGTCGGAGGTTCGAGTCCTCCCCGGCGCACCACCGGAGCATTGGGAAGCGCGTTGATCCCTTTACGGGCGCCGGCAAGAAACCGCCCGGACGTGCCTCGATGCAGCGGGCCACGGACGCGACGGAGGCCCTGGTAAAGGCGACGTGGTCGAGGCGAACCGTTGAGTTCTCCGCACGAACCGGCATAGGCTGGCCGGGAGCTTCTCAACCAGAGGGAGTGCCGTGAATCTGCTGTCCCTCGTGGGCGTGGGCGCCGCCGCCGGGATCCCGCCCGACGCCTTGAACCACGCCTCCTGGAGCTGGGGCAGCACGCTCATGTTGCTCTTGGTCTACGTGGCCGCCTTCGTGATCGCCGTGAAGCTGGTCGCGTGGATCGACACCAAGCTGAGCTCTCGGAGGCTGTTCCGTGACATCTACCGCGAGCTCGGGATCGGCAAGCGGCCTCGATAGGCCCGCGTCGACCGAACGGCGCCCGCGCATGAAACGACGCTGCATCGGGACGGGCGCGTGAGCGACGCGCGCCGCTCGGGTCTGTCAGAGATCAAACGCGACCTCGCGATCTCGGCGCGGGCGTTCGGCTCCTCGTTCCGAAACCCGGCCCTTGCCCGGGCGCAGGTCGCATTCTTCGCGTTCAGCGTCACCGAGTGGGCGAGCTACATCGCGCTGGTCGTCTACGCCTTCGCGCACGGCGGCACGACCGCCATCGGTGTCGTCTCGCTCGTGATCATGATCCCGGCCGCGGTGATCGCCCCCGCGGGCTCGGTCCTGGGCGATCGGTACCGGCGAGAGCGCGTGTACCTGTACTCGGAGGCCATGATGGCGCTGTTCTGCGCGCTCACCGGCGTGGCCATGCTGCTCGACGCGCCGCATTTGATCGTCTATGCGGCCGCCTGCGTGGCCGTGTGGGTGTTGAGCCTGGTCCGCCCGATCCACGGGGCCCTGCTCCCCTGGATCGCGCGAGATCCGATGGAGCTCACGACCGCCTACACCTCGACCGGCTTGATCGAGAGCATCTGCGTGCTGATCGGCCCCCTGCTGGCAGCCGCGCTGTTCGCGATCGGCCCGGCGCTCGAGATCTCGGGGCCCGGGCTCGTGTTCGTCGCGCTTGCCGCGGTGCTCGGCGTCGCAGCCGCGCTGCTCTCGCGCATCACAACTGAGTCCGCGCCCGACCGCGACGAGGCACCTCCGGCGATCTTCGGCGAGCTCGCGGTTGGCTTCCGCTACGTGTGGGCCGACCACCGGCCGCGGGTGATCGTCACGATGCTCGGGTTGAGCTCGTTCGTCGAGGGGATGCTCGACACACTCATCGTGGTCCTGGCGATCGAGCTGCTCGGGATGGGACAGAGCGGCGTGGGACTGTTGAACGCCGCGCTCGGCGTCGGAGGGATCATCGGCGCGGCCGGGGCCGTCGTGGCCGGAACGCGCGAGCGCCTGTTCCCCGCGTTCCGCCGCGGGTCGTTCCTGTACGGCGCGCCGTTGGCCCTGATCGGCGCCGTCCCGGGACTCGGGCCGCTCTTGCTCGGCGTGTCCGGCATCGGCGGCGCGCAGCTGGATGTGACCGGCAGGACGATGCTGCAGCGCGTGATCCCGGACGAGAAGCTCACCCGTTCGCTCGGGGTGCTCGAGTCCGCCTACATGGGTGCCGAGGGGCTCGGCGCGGCCAGCGCGGCCGTCCTGATCGCGTGGGTCGGCGCCGAATCGACGTTCGTGATCTGTGGCGCCCTCTTGCCGCTCGCCGCTCTTGCGCTCCGAACACGGCTGCGGGCCGTCGATGTGGGTGCGCGCGTCCCGGCCGACGACCTCGAGCTCCTTCGCGGCACCGCGCTGTTCGAGCCGCTGCCGCCCCCTGCGCTTGAGCGCCTTGCTCGCAACAGCGTGCCGATGCGGGTCGCGGCCGGGGCGGTGGTGATCCGCGAGGGCGATGTGGGCGATCGCGTCTACGTGATCGCCGAGGGAGAGACCGAGGTGACCTCGGCGGGCCGGCACGTGGCCCGGCTGGCCCCCGGTGGGTACGTGGGCGAGATCGCCCTGCTGCGAGACGTCCCCCGAACCGCCACCGTCACCGCCACCACGGACGTCCGCTTCCTTTGCCTGGAGCGGGACGTCTTCCTGCGCACGATGACCGGACACGAGCCGGCCCGGGCCGCGGCCCACTCGGCTGCCGAGACCAGGCTCGGGGAGCTCGACGGGCGAGAGGATCCCGGCACCTAAACCCCCAGGTCGGGCTGAACGCAAGCGCCGCACATGTGTGTTCGTACTCGGCGGCCTCGTCCGCGATGACTGCGGCGGCGGAGAGTCGCCACGGGCAGGGTGAGCTAGGCCACTAGGCGGAAGGGTCCGGGTTGATCAGGATCTCGGCCGCCTTGGCCTCGCGGTGCATGCGAACGGCCTCGTCGAACTCCGGTCGCGAGCGGCCGAGGATCTGCGTCGCCAGGATCGCGGCGTTCACGGCGCCAGCCTTGCCCACAGCCAGCACGCCGACCGGGATCCCCCCGGGCATCTGCACCATCGACAGCAGCGAGTCGAGCCCGCCCGAGATCTTCGTTTCCATCGGCACGCCCAAGACCGGCCGCGTGGTGTGCGCGGCCACCACGCCCGGCAGTGCCGCCGCCATGCCGGCCGCCGCGATGAAGACCTCGACGCCCCGGGACTCGACGTCCTCGATCCAGGCCGCGAGCTCTCTCGGCGTTCGGTGCGCCGAGAGCACGCGGGTCTCGAACGGCACGCCGAGCGCCTCCAATTGCGCGCCACAGTGCTGCATCGTCTCCCAGTCGGACGTCGATCCCATCACGACGCCTACCAACGGTTCGGTCATCTCGGATGCTCTTCCTCGGGTGGTTGTGTCGCGGCAGTCTACGGGACCGGGCAGGCTCAACCGGTCAGGCGCTCGCCGATCTCGGCCGCGATATCGACGACGTCAAGGACGTCCTCCTCCGTGGTTCGGAAGTTCACGAAGCACGGGCGGAGCCAGACCCGCTCGTCGATCAGCGCGCTCGACATCCAGACGCGGCCGTCGGCCTGGATGGCCTCGGCCAGGCGGCGGTTGTGCTCGTCGAGGTCCTCCACGCCCTCCGCCCGGTGGCGGAACGCCACGATCGACAGCTTCGGCGGTCCGAGCACGTCGAAATCCCCGCGCGCCGAGACGGTCTCGTACAGGAGCCGCGCCTCACCCAGGTTGCGCTCGATCGCCTCGCGGAACGCGTCCGCGCCGTGCACGCGCATCGCGAGCCAGAACTTCATCGCGCGGAACGGCCTCGAGTACTCGAACGTCGTCTCCATCGCGTGCAGCTCGTGGCGCTGGTGCGGCAGGTACCCCTGCTCGTGCCCGAACGACGCCACCAGGTCCTCCTGCTGCCGAACCAGCAGGATCCCGCACGCCTTCGGCAGGTACAGCCACTTGTGCGCGTCCACCGCGATCGAGGCCGCGCGCTCGAACCCGCGGAAGTACTCGGGACGCGCGAGCACCGCCGGCATCCCGTAGGCCCCATCCACGTGGAACCACACCCCGCGCGCCTCGCAGATATCGGCGATCGCATCCAGCGGATCGATCGCGCCGGTGAGCGTCGTGCCCGCGGTCGCGACCACCGCGATCGGCGTCACGCCGTCGGCCAGGTCGCGGTCGATCGCCTCCCCCAACGCCTCGGGGATCAGTCCGCGTTCGGGGCCGATCGGGATCGCGCGCAGGTTCCGCGAGCCGACGCCGAGCGTCTCCACGGCCCGTGTGACCGAGTAATGCACCTCCTCCGAGCAGTAGATCGCGACCCGCTTGCCTCCGAGCCCCTCGTGCCGGGTCCCGGGGAGGGCGTGTTCGCGCGCGGCGGCGAGCGCGGTCGTGTTCGAGACCGTCCCGCCGCTCGTGAACGCGCCGGCCGCGTCGGGCGCGTAGCCGATCAGCTCGGCCGCCCACCGGATCGCCTGCTTCTCGATCAGCGTCGCGGCGCGAGCGTCGACAGCCAGGTTGATGTCGTACGTGTGCGCCAGCAGGTCGGCGATCGTGCCGATCTCCAGGCCGCTCGAACCCACCCCGACGAAGTACCGGGGCCGAGGCTGCGCGATCGATTCGTCGAGGATCCGCGCCGCGTCGTCGAGGGCCTCGTGGGCCGCCGTCGGGCGCTCGGGCAGCTCGGTCCGCAGGAGCTCGCGGACGCGTTCGTCGAGCGGCGGCTCCTCGGGTCGGTACCGGTCGAAGCTCTGCCAGGCCTCCGCGACGAGCTTCGCGGCGTGCTCGAGCAGCTCCTCGCGGGGGGCGTCGAGCCGCAGCGGCCCGTCCGATTGAATCACAGCTCGGATGCTACCTCCGGGGTTCCGCGATCCTCGACAGCCTCCTGCCGAAGCGCGCCGACGTACACGCCGATCAGCACCAGGATCGCGCCGATCCCGAACGTCCAGGTGATCCGCTCGTCCTGCAGCCAGGTCGCGAGCAGGATCGCCACGATCGGGATCAGGACGCCCTCGTACGAGACCGCGCTCGCGGTCCAGCGGTTCAGGACGAATACGTACAGCGTGAACCCGACGACCGAGCCGATCAGGACCAGGTAGACCTGCGCGAGCCATGTCAGGGCGGATTCGGGCAGGGCGATCGTCTCCCCGAACACGAACGTCATCACGAGCAGCATCAGGCCGCCGACCCCGATCCCCACGGCGTTCAGCGACACCGGGTTGACCTTCGGGAAAGCCTTGACGACGATCGAGGTCTCCGCGAAGCACGCCGCGGCGCCGAGCAGCACGAACAACGAGCCGAGCGGCACCCCGGCGCCCACGCCCTCGCGGAAGATCACCGCCGTCCCCGCGATCGCGATGCAGCCGCCGATCAGTCCGTCCCACCGGAACCGTTCCTGTCGGTGCGCGAGCGCGAACAGGAACGTGAGCAAGGGGACGGTCGCGAGCAGCACCGCGCCGAACCCCGCGGACGCCCGCTGAAGCCCCCAATACGCGAACGCGAACGCCAGGCCGAACCCGAGTGCCCCGTACAGGACGGCGCCGACCAGCGCGCGGCCTCGCGGCATCCCCGTTCGGAACGCCACCGCGATCGCGGTCAGGATCAGCGAGGCAAGCAGGAACCGGCTGGCGGCAGCCCAGAAGGGCTCGAGCTCGCAGCCCTCGCAGGAGATCTCCCGAACCGCGATCACGTTTCCGCCAGCAAGGGTCACGAACAGCACGAACGCGCCGAGCGTGACCCGATCGGGCCTTGTGCCCGTCGCTGTGTCCGCCATCGTCCGGCGGAGCCTAGCCGGGGGATCGGCCCCCGGGCCAGAGGTCGTCGGCGACCCGTGCGACGAGCTCTAGCTTGCGCCACTGCGTGTCCTCGTCGATCTCGTTTCCGACCATCACGCTGGCGAACCCGCATTGGGGGCTGATAGCAATCCGGTCGAGGTCGCCGCCCACGAACGACGCGGCCTCCTCCATCTTCCGCCTGAGGTCGTCCTCGGACTCGATGATGGGCGTCTTGGTTGAGACGATGCCCATCACCATCGTGGCCCCCTCTCGGAGGTGGCGGACCGGCTCGAACCCGCCGTCCCTGCCCAGGTCGTCCCACTCCACCAGGAACGCGTCGTACGGGAGCTCGCCGAACACGCGCTCGGCCACGGGTTCGAGTGAGCCCTCGCACATCCAGGACGAACGGAAGTTCCCGCGGCAGATGTGGAGCGCGACCGTGACGTCGTCAGGGATGCCCTCGAGCACGGCCGTGTCGGCGGCGATCGCGGCGTCGACAAGCGCGTCGATGTCGTGACCGCCGGCCTCGAACCGCTCGATCCATGCCCGGTCGACCAGGTACGGGTAGAGGGGGAAGTCGAACTGGACGTACCGGGGCGCCGGCCGAGATCGCGTCGGCCACGAGCGCGCGCTCGATCTCGATCGCGTGCGCGACGAAGGCATCGAGCGAGTCGTAGCCCGACGTGATCCCGGGCTTGTACGAGTACGGGTGCCCAAAGATCGACGCGGCCGGGAACGTCACCTTGAACGGGTACCCGGCGGCGACCTCGGCGACGAACGCCGCCTCACGCGCGGCCGGCGAGTCGACCGGCCGCAGGCGTTCGACGATCTCGTGGACACGCAGCGGCGCGTCCTCGCCGCCCGCGTTGCTGAACGTCACGACATTGTCCGTCCGGAAGCCCTCGACCGCGTCGTAGAACGAGTTCAGGAACATCCACCGGCGGAACTCGCCGTCTGTCACGACGTCGAGGCCGAGATCGATCTGCCGCAGGACGGCTTCGCGGATCGCCTCGTCCTCCAGCTCGCGAAGGGCCGTCCGATCCTTGTCCCGTTCCTCGGCCTGGATCGCCGAATGCCCCTCGGCGTAGAAGTCCTCGATCGCGCCACGCAGCGATGCCGGCCGAAGCAGAGATCCGACGACCTCGGCGCGGGCGGGGAGGCGAGCCGCCTTCACGAGACGCGAATCGTCGCCGGTGCCGGAGTCCGCCAGCTCTTTTTCGTTCTCCAGACCAGGTACGTGATCGCGCCCAGGGGGATCTGGATGCCGTACGTGAGCGTTCGAAAGACCAGCACGCCGGCCGCCGCCTGCGCGTGGAAGACCTCCGTCGGCACGGTCGTGTGCCCGCGGCCGGCGAGGATGATCCCGCCGATGTAGGCGACCTCGACGACGCCGAGACCCCCTGGCGTGATCGGCAGCGCCGTGAGCAGCCTGCCGATCGCGAAGACGCCGAGCACCTGGGCCCACGTGACCTCGTCGCTCGAGACGCCGCAGAAGCGAAGCGCCATCAGCATCACCACGAACAGGGTCACGTGGCTGACGATCGTGCTGCTGGAGAGCGCGAGCCACCTCGAGACGAGGAGGTCGATCATGTGCCGGCGCCACCGGACCGCCGCGTCTCCCCACTCGAACGTCTTCGGTCGCCGGAGGAGACCGGACACCCACATCCCCATCAGCGCGAACCGGTTGCCGACGCGGTAGGCGAACGGCTTCCTCCACAGGACGAGCCCGAACAGCACCACGGAGACCGCGAGCACGACCATCCCTACGGTCGAGGCGCCGATAAGCGCCCCGTTCGCCCTGCCCGTCAGGACGATGAGGGCGAGCGCGATCACCGGCAGCAGGAGCTTCGCGTAGATGTTCAGGACGGACGTCACGGCGACCGACACGCCCACGTCGGAGCCCTTGTACCCCCAAGCGCGATACATCTCGTAGCTGACGGCGACGGCGACGTAGGCGCCTCCCGGCATCGTGTTGGCGACGGAGGTCGCGGTCTGGTTGTTGACCGCCGCCTTCCACAAGCTCAGGTTCGGGATCGACACCATGTTCTGCCACCAGTACGTCACCAGGTTCAACGCGGTCGCCACCAGGAGGAGGCCGATCTCGAACGGCGTCATGGTCTTGACCTCGGTCCAGACCTCGGAGTAGCTCGCGAACTTCGGGATCGCGTAGGCGAAACAGGCGACGACGACGGCGACGGCGAGCAGGATCTGCGCGACGTGCCAGGCCCGGGACTTCCTCTTCTTCTTCGCCGGGTGACCTGGCGGAAGGTCTTCCTGCGCCTCGTCGCCGATCTGCTCGGTCATGACGACGCGGTGACGAGACGCATACCCGGCAACGTACGCTCGCCCTGCTGGGCGGTCAAAGTCGAGCGTTCGCGCTAGCGGGCGACCTCGCCGATCCACTCGCGCAGGCGCGGCAGATGTTCCTCATAGTGTTCGGGGCCGGACTTGCTGATCCAACGGTCGGCCTCGTCCGACTCCTCGGGCAGTGTGCCCCATGCGCGGAGCATCTGGTTCCGGGCGGTGATGGCCTGCGCCTTGACAACGGGGAACGGGATGTCGTGGAACGCCTCGTAGAACCGTCGGTTCATCTCGTCGATGTCGATCTCCTCTGGGCGGTACGTGCCGGCCCGGATCTGCTCGAGCACGGCGCCTGCCTCGGCCAGCCAGCTCCCGATGTGGGCGACGAGATCCTTGGCCGACCAGCCCTCGACGAAGTACCCGGACTCCTCGACCCGGTCGAGCGGCAGCCCGTCGACGAGCGCGTGCAGCTCCTTCCAGTCCCGCTCCTCCTGCTCCATCAGCGCTCGCCTGATGTCTGGGTCGGTCACGGGACGAGTATGGCGCCGACCGTATGGTCTCGTCGTGCGGATACGAACACTGTCGAGCCACGACCTGCGGCCGAAGGAGATCTCGGCGATCCGCGACCTGCTCGAGGCCGCTTTCGCCGGCGATGCCGGTGGGTTCGGCGACGAGGACTGGAGTCATGCGCTCGGCGGCCGCCACTTCCTACTGGACGATGACGGGTTGATCGTCGCGCACGCGGCGGTCGCCGAACGCGAGCTGCAGACGGGCGAACATAACCTCGCGACCGGGTACGTCGAGGCGGTCGCGACCCTGCCGAGCCGACAGGGACATGGGCACGGATCGAGGCTCATGGGCGCGGTCGAGGAGCACGTAGATCGAGTCTTCCGGCTCGGCGCGCTGTCATCCGCGGGAACGACCCTCTACGCGTGTCGCGGCTGGTTGCCGTGGCTCGGCGAGACGTACGCCCGGACCGAAGGCAGGCTGGTCCGCACGCCCGAAGACGACGACGCCCTCTACATCCGGTCGACGCCGACCTCGCCCGACCTCGATCTCTCGGCGCCGATCAGTTGCGACTCGCGCCCGGGCGACCCCTGGTAGCCGATTCGTCCCGGGGGATCCTCAGCGTCGCCCGCACGCCACCCGAGTAGGTCGGCACCACGACCCGCTCCCCCGTGTCGAACTCGACCAGCGCGTTCCTGGGTCCCGGCCCCTTCGAACGTGCGAGCACCAGGACCGGTCGGTTCCGCCACCGATCGTCGGTGTCCCGAGACCCTAGGAAGATGCGTTTCACGACGCCGAGACTAGGATTCCCGGATGGATACCTCCTCGCTTCTCGCGCTCGTCCGGTTCCACGCATTCGCGAACCACCGGGTCCTGACCACGGCCGCCGGGCTCACGGACGAGGAGTTCCGACGGTCGGGGGCGTTCGACCACGGGAGCGCATTCGACACCGTTCGCCACCTCGTCGACGTGGACTGGAGCTGGCGCGAGTACCTCCTCGGCAACGACGTCGGGGAGACCTACGTGTGGGATCACGGGTTCGTGCTCGACGACCAGCCCGCGCTCGCCGCCTTCAGCCTCGAGGAGGACGAGCGCTTGCGGGGCTACGTGGGGTCCCTCGGCGATGCTGACTTGGACGAGCCCGTCAGGCTCGGGAAGGAACTCATGCTCCCCCGCTGGCTGGTCGTGGCGCACGTCGTGAACCACGGGACGCAGCACCGCAGCGAGTTGGCCAGATACCTGACCGAGTGCGGCCACTCGCCGGGCGAGCTCGATCTCCTCGACGCGCAGGTCGCCGCGTGGCCGGGCTCGGCCCCCTCTG
>Ga0114129_10013777_pt1 | contig 11524 bp, 9 predicted proteins | sample RhiMetdeltSRZDD1_FD_80071 | JGI IMG/M metagenome (GOLD analysis project Ga0114129, IMG submission 80071) | Populus rhizosphere microbial communities from Tennessee, USA - Rhizosphere MetaG P. deltoides SRZDD1 (version 2) (version 2) | ecosystem: Host-associated > Plants > Roots > Rhizosphere >... | reverse complement strand
GCTATAAAATGTATTGAATGCGGCAATTATGAAGAAAGAAAGCCAACCAATGATTACGGAAAGGATGCGTTTAATGTAATATACAAGTCTGGTAAAAATTGATATTCCTAGATTTTCAATGTTGTTTTTCCTGTTTAATTGTCTAGAATTTTTTTGGGTTTGTTTGATATTGACATTGGAATTGAAAGACTAGTCCTACTTACCTTTGTGGTAGACATTCCTCATTTCTTCAAACCATCTATTTTTTAATTCATAGATTCGTTTTTTAGGTTTCTTATCACACTCTGACAGTGCAAAGGAGCATAGAATCGGGAAATAAACAGAAGAATCGCCGTAAACTATAACGTTCCCCTTATGAGATGTTCTAATTTTGCCCCAGCTTTTACCTTCCTGAAGAGTCGCTCCAGACAAACCACCTGTATCTGATCTCGCATCAGTAATCTGAATGATGTAGTCTTGACCTCCTTCCTTCATTTTTAGAATTTGATAAAGCGCAGGCCCTGTCTGTTGGAAGAAGTTTTTGGGAACTCCGCCGCCTAACTCTAACCCGCCTGATTTCTTGCTCTTCCAAAGAATTGCAGCAGATTCAGCAACATCAAGAATGACATTTGGTAAATGATTCATTTTATTTTTGAGAAGTAATGGCAGCATGTTTAATCCTATGGAAGAGTCAGCTATTGCAGGCATATACACAGGTACTTTATGCCTGTAAGCAGCCACCAAAAAAGATTTTTCCGGAAAAGGTGCCTTTTCTAACGCTGCCTTTCCTAATACATGAGAAATGTCAGCAGTAGAAGCATTAGCTGGCAAATCTACTTGTTGATTTTCAAGTTGTTTTTGCACTATGATATCTTGAGCCTGAAGTGTCCCTACTTCCTTGATATAAGTATCATAAATCCGTACAATTTGTTTGGAATACAAAATGTCATCATCGACTTGAAAATGTCCTTGTCTGACAGGGAGATCATACGCGAAATGAAGATCATGATACACATTTGCACCAGTAGTAACGATCCAATCTAGAAAACCATATTCGATCATTGTAGATATTGACCTTCCCAAGCCAATAGGGGTCATTGCGCCAGCCAATGTTAAACAGATTGTCGTATCATTTTCAATCATTTCCTTCATGGTTTCTGCAGCTTCTGCTAACCGGCGTGCATTATATCCTGTATTACCAAAGAACTCGATCATATCAGAGACAGACATATCAGGTGAAATGATTGGCGGGTCTATCCTTTTTCCCGTAAAGCTATGGGCTTTATCCACAGGTGAATGATAATTTTCGCATTAAAAATACTATACTATCGCCTTACTAAGTTAGTCACGAACACACGAAATATAGAAATAAACTCAGTTCGAAATCAACATAGAATAGGAAGGCATCTGCACACCTTTCCATAGGAAATTCCTATTTGGAAAAGGGATATTGTTCGCCTATTCCATAACGTTCCATGCTGAAACCCTAATTAGGGATCAAATAATGGGTTAAGCTCGTATATAATCATAGCTGAAGTTGTATTAGACTCATACCTCAATATTTTTTGACAGATGAAAAGCCGACTCGTGCTGATATAAGCTCATTTCAGAAAGTCTGGTACGAAATCGCATTGGAGTCCCTAATGTTCTGCTGCAATAGACGGTCCAAATCAAGTCTTCTAAGTCAAACTGCTTGTTATTCGTAATGGAGTAAACAAATTTGAGATCAGAAACCGAACATGCGAGCAGCATAAATGCGAAATACTTAAGTAACAAGCTAGGCAAGAGCAGTGAAAATAGATATGTTCAATTATCAAACGCTAAAGATTGGAAAATGGAACCTAACAGATCTAGTCCCAAGTTCCACCGCCAAGCAAGTTGTAGAGCTTATTTCTGACATTAAATCAAAAGTAGTTTCTCTTGAAAATATGAGGAGCCTCCTCAGAAACGATATAGCTATTGAAGACTTTTTGGGCATGCTGCATATTATTGAAGAGATATCGGAAAAGCTTACCATTCTAGGGGGTTTTGCACACTTGCAATATTATGCCAATACTATGTCTAATGATTCCGCTGCCTTCGTTACTAGGATAGAAAAATTTGGTTCTGAAATTGAAAACAGAACAGTATTTTTTGATCTATGGTTCAAGCAAGAGTTAGATCAAATAAACGCTGAAAGGTTGATTGTGGAGATTCCGTTTGATTACAAAGAATATCTTAGGCACAAAAGATTGGCGGCCAAGTATTCTCTGGCCGAATCTGAGGAAAAAATAATTAGCACGCTTGAGGTGAGTGGAACGAGCGCATTAGTAAAGATCTATGACCGTATGACAACCGGTTTCGAGTTTGCAATTCCAATGAAGGAGAGAAAAAAGACTGCAATGAAAAAAATTCTCAATAAGGAAAAGCTCCTGTCTATGGTAAGAAGTCATCTTCCAAAGGAAAGAGAAAACGCATACAAGGCCTTATGGAAGGTGTATGAGAAGAATGCAGGCATACTGGGCGAGATTTATAGTAACGTAGTATTAGGATGGCACGATGAGAACTTATCAATTAGAGGGTTCAACTCCCCTATATCAGTGAGGAACCTGTATAATAATATAGACGATACCACTGTTGACACACTCCTTAAGGTGTGCAAAAAAAATTCAGGTATATTTCAGGAATTTTTTGTAGAGAAGGCAAAGATTCTAGGTGTAAAGAATCTAAGAAGATATGATCTTTACGCACCGATTTCAAAGAAAGCGTCAAGCATAAGAAAATATCGATATAGCAAGGCAGCAGAATTAGTTCTGGAAACATTCAGGAAATTTGATCCTAGGTTTTTTGAATTTGCACGCAGACTCTTTCTAGAAGATCACGTAGATTCAGAAATTCGGAAAGGTAAACTGAGTGGGGCATTTTGTTATACCATTTCACCAAAAAGAACACCATATGTGCTTTTAAATTACGATTCTAAAACAAGGGACGTTTCAACCATGGCACATGAGTTTGGACATGCGATTCACAGCATGGCTGCCTCAGATAAATCCATCCTTGTTTCCCACGCACCACTCCCATTAGCAGAGACTGCATCAGTATTTGCCGAGATGCTTCTTACAGACACTCTCTTAACGAAACTCTCAAGACAAGAGAGGCGCATACTGCTGGCAGAACAGGTCGATGATATGTATGCCACTATCATGAGACAAGGTTACTTTACTTTATTCGAGATCGCAGCTCATGATGCAATTGTCAAAGAGAATGAAACAATCGACAAGGTAGCAGAAAGATATTTGGACAATGTCACCGATCAATTTGGAACTTCGGTTATTGTGTCTCCAGATTTCAAATGGGAATGGCTTTATATTCCACATTTTTATCACACGCCATTTTACTGCTATGCCTATTCGTTTGGAAACCTACTTGTGCTATCGCTTTACCAACAATATATTGAAGAAGGTAAATCATTCGTTCCGAAATATCTTCAATTACTAAGTGCAGGCGGTTCACAAAAACCTGAAGAACTGCTTAAAGGTATTGGAATGGATATTACTAAGGATTCATTTTGGCAGCATGGTTTTGATTTCATAAATAGGAAGATGACGGAGCTAAAAGAGGCTGAAGCAAATTAATTTCTCAGATTACTAATATCAAGTTCAAAGTTAATATCTGGAAAGCTAAGATCACAGGCTTTGATTGATTCTAATTTCTCTGGCTCTGACACTGTATTAGCTTAATTCTATCTCTAGCTTCGCAAGCTAGTAACATTGAAAGTAAGGTATCTATTTGAAACTAAAAATAAAAGTAATAAGCTACTACTTTATCTAATATGAATGGGAATCGGTCTTATGATTCTTGAGATCCTTAAATGTAGCAAACATACTACTACATTTGTCACATTTCCATCGGCTTAGACTCGCCTGACTGTAGCTCCTGTAAGAGGTATCTTTATCCTCGAACATCTTGGTTTTAAAATTGTATGTAATTTCATTAAAACATCTATTGCTTCGAGTCTTGCTAGTTATTTGCACAAGATTGTTCTTCTTAATCGGCTATTAAAACACGTTGCTACTTGTTTTAGTTAGTTTATTTAGTAAGCACAAGCACTTGAAACTATAGAATTAATCTAAGAGAAGTTCTCTAAGATTTCATCATTACTATTGGTGCTATTCACAAGCCTCATCTTCGCACAAGGATTTCTTTTAAATTATTAAGAAGGTTTGGAAATTTGTCCTTCCAGTACTGCTTTCTGGTACGCCCAAAGTCATTGGATAACTCACAAATTCTTAAAAGGGGCTTTGTCCAATCAAATGATGTGAAGCGCTACTGCAGAGTTTGTAGGATGGAATTGAAATCCGAAAAGTACATGCTTTGTGAGCACTGTCATAAAGAAACGATTCTTAGTGAAAGTGAAAGCCTTTACATAGAGTTTTCACGCTTGCACTATTAGCGGCGGCCAAATCAAAGGTATTAAACTAGAGGAAAATGCATTTACAGTAAGACCAGATAACTACAAGCCACCTTGTAGTTATTCCAATTATCCAGTTCTAGATTGACCCAAATTGAGGGGGACCTCAAGGGCATTCGATAAAGCCATTGTCTTTGCGAAATTCGTAAATGTAGCTACTGCTGTAATATTATTTATAGTAGAATTTTGGATGTTTGTTAGGAGTTGTCTGGATCCTGTGTTGTTGAGAATAAATCCATCAGGATACGAAGTAGTTTTTAACAATGTTCCGTTTTGAGAGTACACTTTCATAACGGCATTTATCTTTTGTCCTACCAATGACGTATTTGATATTGTGTAATCTGTAACAACTTTGACTTGATGATTCCCGTTTCCAGATGGAGAGGTAAAATATGCAGAATTAAGTTTGATAACGACCCCTTGGCCTTGCTGAGCAAAAGCAAATAGTTGGATTCCTAGAATGATTAATGAACCAGCGATCAATAATACTACTGCTGCTGCGATTCCATAGAATCTCTCATGATTATACTTGATTGCCATTCCAATGTTCCACTCGATTTAATCTAATATCAAACTATCCTTATTTATGCCTATTATGCAACGTTCTCGTATATTGTATAAACATTATAATTATGTCAATTAGACATTAAATGCAACGTGGATGAAAAATCGAACCAAGTCATCAACTGAACTAGATTTTGTGAAGCGCAAAGGAGTTATTCCTGTAATAGTCCAGGACATAAAGACAAAAGATGTTTTGATGCTTGCTTATGCAAATAAAGATGCAGTTCAGCACACTATGGAAACAGGTAATGCATGGTTTTGGAGGACATCAGGCGACAGGCTGTGGATGAAAGGAGAGGAATCAGGAAACGTGCAACCGGTCAAGGAAATTCTCGTAGATTGCGATTCAGACGCATTGGTTTATCTTGTTGACTCCAAGAGGCCAGCTTGCCATACGGGAGAGAGATCATGCTTTCACAACAAGTTGGTGATATAATATTTCATGATTCGAAATCGAATTATTAAATAATTTTAATCACGTCGGCTAATGTAATATTTTTACCATACATTTTTGTTTAGTATCATAAATTTTCTAACCCCTAAAAGTTAAGTATTACTTAACTTCCTATTAGTGAGTCTTATCTAGTAGGGTGAGTGACTGCTGCTTGTAAATTATGGGAGTAATAAAATCGCTAAAGTGTAGAGAATGTGCTGCTTGCTACGAGCCGCAATTCAAGTATATATGCGAAGAATGTTTTGGACCGCTAGATGTCGAATATGATTTTCCAATTAATTTCAATAAAACAACTCTATCATCTAGACAAGAGAAGACGTATTGGCGCTATTTCGAGCTCTTGCCCATCTCTAACAAGAGTAATATTATCAATCTTCATGCAGGTTTCACTCCTTTACAAAAGGCAGATGAACTTGGGGAAAAGATCGGTGGATTGAAGAATCTATTCGTTAAGAACGATTCGGTCAATCCAACATTTTCTTTTAAGGATAGACCAGCTGGCGTTGCTGTTTCTAGGGCTAAAGAAACAAAACTAAAGGCCGTGGGGTGTGCGTCCACTGGTAACTTGGCTTCTGCAACTGCAGCTCATGCTGCTAAGGGTAAACTACCTTGTTATATTTTTGCTCCTTCTGATATAGAGAATGCCAAGATAGCACAAGCTCTATCCTACGGTGCAGAATTCGTCGCAGTGCAAGGGACTTATGATGACGCAAACAGGGTAGCTTCAATAATTGGAGATTCCAAAGGCATTGGGGTAGTAAATATCAATATGAGACCATACTATGTAGAAGGTTCAAAGACTCTAGCTTATGAGGTGGCAGAACAATTGAACTGGCAAGTCCCTGATCATTTGATAATCCCAGTAGGAAGCGGAGCTATGTTGAACGCTATTTGTAAGGGATTTGAGGAACTACAACAAATTGGTCTGTTAAAAGATATATCCAATTTGCGCATTACTGCCGCACAGCCCCACGGATGTGCTCCAATAGTTAACGCTTTTAAGAAAAATGATTCGAATATTATGCCTGTCGAAACACCTGAGACAATAGCAAAAAGCTTGGCAATAGGTGACCCAGGAGATGGTATGTATGTTTTGAGAAGACTCAAGCAGTACAAAGGTCTGGCTGAAGAGGCGACGGACGGGGAAATAATTGATGGTATTTTGATGCTTGCCAAGACTGAGGGGATCTTTACAGAGCCAGCAGGAGGCGTGTCAGTCGCAGTGCTCAAGAAGTTAGTGGAAAAAGGACTTATTCAAAGAGATGAAAAGGTAGTATGCTATATTACAGGTAACGGATTAAAGAGTACGGAAGCGATAATAGGTGCACTTCCAAAATTGAACGTAGTGAAGCCAGATATTCAGATTGTGTCGGCAATGATTAGATAATCCTTCATATCTAGATCCATAGTGATTACAAAATTTGGCAAAAATTGAATTTGTAGTTCCTTCTGTCCTCACAAAGGGAGAAGGAGAGAAAAAGATTCACTTAGAGGCCACAAATCTTCAGGATGCATTCACAAAGCTCTCAGACCAGATGGGTGAGGATTTTAGGCGAAGAGTACTAGACTTGAATGGAAAGCCTCGATCTCTGATCAATATATACATTAATGGTAAGAATATGCGATTTAGCGATGACGGTATGGCAACAGCCTTGAATGAAGGCGATTCGGTTTACATATTGCCTGCAGTAGCAGGGGGCTCAGATCTCAAGACTGAAGATTTACAGCGTTATTCTAGACAAATAATGCTTGAAGAAATTGGCTTTATGGGGATGGAAAAGATTCGTAAAGCCAAAATATGTGTAGTTGGTGTCGGTGGAATTGGTAATCCTGTTGTCACGCAGCTCGTCGCCATGGGCATTGGAAAGATTAAGATAGTTGACAGGGACGTGATTGAAATTTCCAATCTTCATCGTCAGCATATTTTTACTGAAAAGGATGTTGGACGTGTAAAGGTTGAGGCAGCAAGAGATCGCCTAGAACAGATTAATCCTAGTGTAGAGATAGAAGCGCTACCCATATCGGTTACTAAATTTACAGCTGAGAAAATAATTGAAAACTACGATATCGTGGTAGATGCGTTAGATAGTATAGACGCTAGGTATGCTCTAAATGATGCATGTATCAAACTCAATATTCCTCTCATCTACGCAGGTGCTCTGGGGATGCTGGGATCTGTTTGCACGATAATGCCAAATGAGTCAGCATGCTTGAGATGCATGTTTCCTGCATTAGCAGAAGATGACATGCCTACTTGTAGCACAGAAGGGGTACATCCATCAATATTGTATCTGGTAGCTGGCATTCAAGTCTCTGAAGTGGTAAAGATAATCACTGGGGAAAAGCCAACGCTGGTGAACAAGCTGATGTACATTGATTTGAATGAACTTACCTTTGATAAAGTTCAGATGTCCAGGTATGATCAATGTCCGTCTTGTGGCCCGAATAGGAAGTTGGCAGATCATATCCCTACCCATCAGATACAAGAACTTATAATCGAGGAATTGTGTGGTAGAGATAGAGGTAAGAGAACATACACAGTTACACCTGCAGACGTCACTTCTCCACTCAGTTTGTTGGGAATAGAAAAAAATGCTGAACAGCTGGGATATAAGGTAATGAGCCGGGGGAAGTTAGGTTTGACCGCAATCAGTAATACCATCGAACGAGAACAGTTATCTGTGAGCTTTATGACAAGTGGAGCGGCTACGATAGTTGGTGCGAAAAGTGAAGAAGATGCCCTATCTATCTACAAAAAATTTGTAAGCGAATAATCCCGAAAATTCCACATCTATTCCTCATCAGATTGAAACTTGTCGTCATATTTCCTGATCAGTGGCACTATTTTATTCATAATAAGTTCATCATAGTTTTTTTCTTCTGGATCAAAAGTTAAAAGTAAATAGTAGTAATGGTTTATTGGAATCGTAACTCTACTTATCTTTTCATATCTGCCAAAAGCATAATTTAATTTTCCGATTTTGGTCTGAAATTTGATTCGGGTCGTATATCTTTTTACAGCGTTGGCAGCATACTCTTCATTTTCCTCTTCAGTCATAAATGGCTTTAAATTATCCCGATGCTCCACCGAGAGCAATACTCCATATCTATTTGCTATACCAACCCATCTTAGGGATTTCTGGAAATTAAGAAGTTGTTCTCCAAAGGAGTAAAGAAATTCATAATCAACAGGCATTAACAATTCCCACCAATAATAGTAGATATGTACTAGGTATATCTAGTTTACACTATGCATCTTTGTTTGTTTTATAGTCTGAAGATAAGTTATCATGTCATTACGCTTGTTTAGAAGGGAGGCTAGGAGACGCTAGGAAAGAAATAAAATATTTGACAGTCAACCCAATTACATTGAATCGATGACGTCGTAATGATAATCTAAAACTGTAACTGATACACCATCGTTGTTGGGAGCATAGTTCTTAACAATACTTTTCATGAACGGATCTGCTACTATTGTAATTTTTTTGAAATCATTCGATTGAAAAAACTTAATGAATGACTCAACGAATGTAGAAAAGTCTTCAGTAGAGTAAATGGTTGTATTGATTTTAGGTACTACCTTATGGGCTGCAGGAAATATATCAGATACTTCTGCGGGAATTATTCCAAGATATGGATTGTATGTACATATCTGATCATTAGGAAATTTCTTTGTCAGCTTGTGAAATGCTAGTGAGGTATAGAAAGGGGCAATTTGACCTTCTGGAAAAATTATTAAATTTCCTTTTTTCCGGGTCTTAAATCGTAAAATCATATTCCTAAATCGACGAGCCTCAGGTCTATACTGGTCTAGCGGTTCATAAAAATAAATTGCCTTTTTCTTGAACATAGGTGTTCCTGTGTCAAGAAACTCATAGTTTGGAAAGTTCATAATCGCTTCTCTGAGTTTTGGATGAGCTTTCGACTTTTGAGTAACATATTCCCATAATCTGCCATCTCTAATTGCCTGTTTTACAGCCAATACTTCAGCCCTGAGGACATACAGATTGTGTTTTGCTAACTCATTAACTCGAGCTTCTTCGTCAGTGTTTTGTAACTCTTTCACAGTAAATCTCGAACAGACGGGACATTGACATGAAAAATAATTCAAATCCTCTAATCTGGAAGTGCCATTTTGGTGCATATACCTACTATCCCTTGCATACAATATGTAGGATGCCGAATCAAACGTGTCACATCCCAACGCTACTGCAAGGGGAATGGTAAGAGGATGACCTGCGCCAAATAGATGAATGGGCTTGACTGGTATCGCTCGCTTCAACGCAGAGATGATATCTGCCAGAATTGCAAATTCATATGCTTCCATCAATTGAACAGGGCTACCAAGGGCAAACATCCGAAAGTGCATCTTATCAAGGGCCTCTGCCGATTTTTTCACTAGATCTAGATGTTCTGCACCCTGTATTGGGCCTACCCAGACTGGGCCAGTGGAATTGCTAGATTCACCAATAATGTTTAATGTGTTTTTGGCGTTCGAAAGCGTCTCTTCCACGTATTTGTTCGCAAGATCATACTTGAGACCGTATCCTGTAGGCTTGTCAAGTGGTATACAAATATCACTTCGAATGTCTCGCTGAAATTGCGCTATAGTTGAAGGAGCAAGATCAATTGAACCATATTCAAGCACCTGGTATCCTCCTGAATCAGTCATTACAACACCATCAAAATCAATAATATTGTGTATGCCTTTTTGTGTGGCTTCCTCGCCATAATGTCCTAGAGCGATATATGCATTTGTTATTACTGCTTCGAAACCTAAACTTTTCAAGAAGTAAGGACTTATCGACTGTTTTACGGGGTGAACAACGGGGATAAAGGCAGGTGTTTCAATAACGCCGTGTGGAGTTGATAGTTTTCCTATTCGACCAGCCAAGTCAGAGTACTTGATTTCAAAGGACAATGTTGATTCCTACAATCGGATAAGCTCCAGAATCTGTAAACAAACTAACGTCGGTAAAGTAGAGAAGAGAATCCACTAATTAAATTAATACTTCATCTAGTCCATTCTAGAGACATATATGCTGTTTACGGCTTAATCTACAATTTATATTGGGAAAAAAATTGGTTGAACAGATGATATTTAGTAAAATTCTATTTCAGTGGGCTTCTTGTTTACAAATATAGTAGCACAATTAGTCCAACTATTACAGATGAATCAAGCTTTAACGATTCCTAAAGCAGGCAAGCTCGCCACAATGTCCGTCTTAGTTTTCAGGAATTACTTCTTTGAATCTCTCATGAACTCGTCATAGACTGCTTTAACGCGATTTGCAGCCAGTCCAACGCCTTCTTCAACTCCTGCTTGAGTAACCTTGATCTTGTCCATAACAATTATTGCCCCAACGTCATCTCTGATCTTTACAAGACCAGGAAAGACTCGTCCAAGTCTTTCAGCCAATCCTTTCAGATCGAAAGGTTTCTCGAGTAACTTTACTTCCTTTACGAATGAGCCGTTAATTATCAGCTTCAATATTCCTTTTCCCTCGACATTATCAATGACAACATTGAGCTTTTCATCCATGGCAGCCATAACACCATCATAATTTTTTTGGTCTGATGTCTCTACAGAAACTTTTTTCCCAACAAATTGAAGCATTTCTTCATTAAATTTTCGATTAGTTAAAGCTGACATTCTCTTTCAGGGAAGATACCCTCGGGCTACATATATATGAGTTTCAATGTGCGCAACGAATCGATGCAGGGATGATCTAAGCTATTTTCTTCAGATATTGGAATTCGTGCTTCTGAGTGTAATTCAAGATTTGACAAGTTCAGTAATCTGAATTAGTTTGGCTTGTTGGAATGTCCAAGGCCCAAGTCTTCCTCTGACTTTGAACCAGGTTTGGTAGTCTTTTTAATTGGGAAATCACGCAATTCAACATTAGAGCATCTAAAACAGGACAAGGGTTCGTTCTCTGACACATAGCAAACATAGAAACATTTGCCACATTGTTTTCTTGTGAGTTTTCCCTTCAATTTGATATTTGTATCGTCCTGAGTAATTACATTTCTTTGTACAAGGTTTTCAATTGCAGAATGCAGAAGCATAGAGATCT
>Ga0114129_10013776_pt1 | contig 11524 bp, 9 predicted proteins | sample RhiMetdeltSRZDD1_FD_80071 | JGI IMG/M metagenome (GOLD analysis project Ga0114129, IMG submission 80071) | Populus rhizosphere microbial communities from Tennessee, USA - Rhizosphere MetaG P. deltoides SRZDD1 (version 2) (version 2) | ecosystem: Host-associated > Plants > Roots > Rhizosphere >... | reverse complement strand
TCCTGAACCGGCTCGATCGCGGCCGCAAGCGCCGAGTCGCCGCCGGGGAGCTCGCCGCGTGTCGCGGTATGCAGCGGGAGCTCGAGCGCCGGTTCGATCGCGCGAACGTGCCTGCCGCCATTCGCCCGCTTGCGAGATGGGCTCGACGCTATGGTGTGGGCGATGACGTCTGCCGGCCGCTGCTGTTGAAGCGCCTGTCGCGGACCGAACGCGCGACCCTCATCCGCGAGGTCGACGAGCGATCCGAAACGATTCACGCATGGCTGGACACGTTCGGCGCCGGGTCGATGCCGATCGAAGCGGGAGCGTTCCTCTATCTCCTCTCCGGCGTCGACGAAATCCGCGGATAGCATCATCCCGCCATGACCGATCTCGTCGTTTGCTTCGCGACCGCTGTCGAAGGGGACGCATGGCCGACGGTCATCGCCGGACGGTCGATCGCGGTGCTTCGCACCGGTGTGGGTCCGGTCAACGCCGCGTTCACGTTGACGCGATTTCTCTCGCAGCGCCAGGCACGTGCGGTGATCGCGTGCGGCGTCGGTGGCGCCTATCCCGGCTCGACGCTCGAGCCGGGCGACGTCGTCTGCGCGGAGAGCGAAACGTACGGCGATCTCGGCGCCGAATCCGACGATGGCTCCGGGGGCTTTCTCGACATGCAGGCGCTCGGCTTTCCGGTCATCGAGGGAAGCGTCCCGGTCTTCAACCGGCTGCCGCTCGACCTCTTTCCGGCGGCACGCCGCGTGCCGTTCGTCACCTGCGCCACGTGCACCGGCACGGACGCGAAGGCTGCGGCGATCGCGAAGCGTACCGGCGGAGCGGTGGAATCGATGGAAGGCGCCGCGATCGTTCACGTGGCCCGGCTGATGGGCGTGAAGGTGGGCGAGGTCCGCGGCATCTCCAACACGGTCGGCCATCGCGACCGGAGTCGATGGCGGCTGCGGGAAGCAGCCGCCGCCGCCCGCGCGGCGCTCGTGGCGTGGATCGAAGCGGGCGGCTGCTGACCGCGCTCTCAGAGTTTCGCCGGCTCGAGCTTCGGCGCGAGCAGCTGGATGATCGTCAGCGTCACGAGGTACGTGGTTCCCGCGATGATGAGCACCGGCACGTAGCTGCCCGTCGTCTGCAGGATGTAGCCGGTGAGCTTGGCGATCGCCATGCCGCCGATCGCGCCCGCGAACCCGCCGATGCCGACGACCGATCCGACGGCGTGGCGCGGAAACATGTCCGACGTCAGCGTGAAGAGGTTCGCCGACCAGCCCTGATGCGCCGACGCGGCGAGGCTGACGAGCGCGACCGCTTCCCACATGCTGTTCGCGCGCGACGCGAACATGATCGGCACGACCGCCGTCGCGCAGATGAGCATCGCCGTCTTCCGCGCCGCGTTGACGCTCCAGCCGCGGCGAATGAGCGAAGACGACAGCCAGCCGCCGCCGACGCTGCCGATGTCGGCGACCAGATAGATGACGATGATCGGCGGCCCGAGCTCGAGCAGCGACAGCCCGTAGTTGCGGCTGAAGAAGTCGGGCATCCAGAACAGGTACAGCCACCAGATCGGATCGGTCATCAGCTTGCCGATCGCGAACGCCCACGTCTGGCGGTGCGGAATGAGCGTCAGCCACGGCACGCGCGTCGTCGACTCCGGCGGATCGGAGCGGATGTACGCAAGCTCGCCGGCATTCACGCTCGGATGCTGTTCCGGAGGCTGATACATCACCCACCAGATCAGCAGCCAGCCGAGACCGATGGCGCCCGTGCCGATGAACGCCCATTCCCATCCGAATCGGACGGCGACGAACGGCACGACCGCCGGCGTGATGATGGCGCCGACGTTGGTGCCGGCGTTGAAGATGCCCGTCGCGAGCGCACGCTCGCGGCGCGGGAACCACTCGGCCACCGTCTTGATCGCGGCGGGGAAGTTGCCCGCTTCGCCGAGGCCGAGGACGAAGCGCGCGAACAGGAAGCCGGCGACCGACGCCGAGTACTGCAGGCCGAACACCGCGAGCACGGCCGACGCCGGCGCGCCGTAGATCGGCGCCCACGCGGTCGCAATCGCCGCCACCGACCAGACCGTGAGAGCGAACGCGTACCCTTTTTTCGTGCCGAAGCGATCCATCAGCCGCCCGGCGAACAGAAATCCGATGGCGTAGGCGAGCTGAAACGCGAACACGAGATCGCCGTAGTCGATCTCGCTCCAGCCGAACTGTTGCTGCAAGAGCGGCTTCAGGATGCCGATGACCTGGCGATCGATGTAGTTGATCGTCGTCGCCAGGAACAGCAGGCCGCAGACGGCCCATCGATAATGTCCGGCGCGCGCGGATACCGACGCTGCGGATTCCCGTGCCCGTTCAGCCGGCAGTGCCATGTTCTTTCCTCACCGTAGGGGCCGACCCACGTGTCGGCCCGGGCGGACACGCGGGTCCGCCCCTACGTCAGATCGTCGGGTTCCGCCGATGAATCGCGAACTCGCGGTGGCCGAGACGTTCGGCCGCCGTTGGACGTCCTGAGCATACCGCCAACAGCTCGGTGAACAAACGATCCGCCGCGGCATCGAGCGATTCGGTCTCGCTCATCACGCCGCTGACGTCGACGTCGATGTTGTCCGCCATGCTCTGCGCCGTGCGCGCGTTGCCCGTGATTTTGACGACCGGCGCGATCGGATTGCCGGTCGGCGTGCCGAGTCCGGTCGTGAACACGCAGATCTGCGCGCCGCCGCCGACCATGCCGGTCACCGATTCGACGTCGAGCCCCGGCGTGTCCATCACCGTGAGCCCCTTGCTCGTGATGGGCGCCGCGTAGGGGACGACGTCCTGGAGCTGCGTGCGCTCGCCGGCCTTGTGCGTCGCGCCCAGCGACTTCTCTTCGATGGTCGTCAGTCCCCCGCGCATGTTGCCGGGCGACGGCTGCGTGCCGCGGATGTCGAGTCCCAGCGCGATCGCTTCGGCTTCGACGCGGTTCACGATGCGCAGCAGGCGCGTCGCCGCCTCGCGGCTGGCCGCGCGGTCCGCCAGCAGATGTTCAGCGCCCATGATTTCGGCGATCTCGCCGAGCACCACCGCGCCGCCCATGTCGACGAGCGCGTCGGCGACGCGGCCGACGACCGGATTCGACGCGAGTCCCGACGTGTAATCCGACCCGCCGCACTTGACCGACAGAATCAGCGAGGACGTGCGGCACCACGCGCGATCGACGCGCGAGAGGGCCTCGGCCATCTGCCGCGCGATCTCGATGCCGCGCGTGGTCGCGCGCAGCGTGCCGCCCTCGCTTTGAATCGCGACGATTGCCGAGGGCTTGCCGGCGCGGCGCGCCGACTCGGCGAGCTGCTGCGCGACGACCTGTTCGCATCCGAGCGCGACGACGAGGACCGCGCCCACATTCGGATGCCGGCAGTAGGCGGCAAGCGTCTCGTGCGTCAGGTCGAGATCGGGACCGAGCTGGCCGCAGCCGGCGAGGTGGGGCAGCGACGCTCCGACCGGCGCAATCGAGGCCGCGATGCGATCGGCGACGACCGCGGAGCAGATGACCGTCGGCACGACGAGCACGTGATTGCGGACGCCGACGCCGCCGTCGGCACGCGCGTAGCCGAGGAACGCCGATGAAGAAGCAGTCATTCGATTGGTTCGGCGATTCTCGCAGTCTTCGCGACGTCGCCGCTCTGGTTGACGGAGCCCGTCGGTGCGGCCGGTCCCAAATCGCCACGACCGCGCGAGCTGACGACATTGTGCGTGTGCACGTGCGCGCCGGGTTCGATGTCGCACGACGCGGTGCCGATGGGACTGCCGTACTTGATGACCGCATCGCCCGAGCGGATGGCGCGCAGCGCAATCTTGTGGCCGCGCGGAATCGCCTCGGCGGCGACGACGGTCGCGTTCTTCACGGTCACGGTGCGCCCGGCTTCGAGCGGTTCGAGCGCCGTCGCCACGTTGTCGCGCCCGCTGATGACGAGAACTGCGTTCACTGATTCACTCCGCTCGCCAGGAACCCGCCGTCGACGACGAGCAACTGACCGGTGACGAAGCTCGACGCGTCCGAGGCGAGGTAGACTGCCGCGCCGACGAGCTCCTCGGTCCGTCCGAAGCGCCGCATCGGCGTGCGCATCAGGAATTCCTGACCGCGCGGTCCTTTCAGAATTTCTCGATTCAAATCCGTTTCGAACACGCCCGGGGCGATCGCGTTGACCGTCACGCCGTGCGGCGCCCACTCGACCGCCAGGGCCCGCGTCAGGCCGGCGACGGCTGACTTGCTCGCGCTGTAGGCCGCCACTTCCTGCAGGCCGACGTAAGACGCGAGCGACGCGATCCCGATCAGCCGTCCCTGCCCGCGCGCGATCATCGGCCGGGCGAATGTCTGATAGGTGCGCATCATGCCGGTGACGTTCGTCTCCAGGATCCGATCCCAGTCCGCCTCGCTCATGTCGAGCGTCGGCACGCGCTTGGTCACGCCCGCCGCGGCGACGACGACATCGACCTTCCCGAACGCCGCGAGGCAGGTGTCGCAGAGCGCCGCCAGCGACGCGGCGTCGCCGACGTCGGCGGGTTGACGCAGCGTGCGCCGTCCTTTCTGCTCGATCAGCCCTGCCACTTCGTCCACGACCGGCTGCCGGCGGCCGGTGACGACGACGTCGGCGCCGGCATCAGCGAGCCCGAGGGCGAGCGCGCGGCCGATCCCGGTCGTGCCGCCGACGACGACGGCGACGCGCCCGCTCAGATCAAAGGACACCGCCATCAGCGCGCCACCCGGCGCGCGCGCGTCGCGGGAGCGCCGGTTGCCGAAACCTTGACGTCGCCGGTTTTGACGTCCGGCGCCTGCGCCTCCTTCGCCTGATACGACGAGGCCCGCAGCAGGTGATCGTTCATGGCGCGCCGCGCGCGCTCGGCATCGCGCGCGCGCACCGCGTGATAGATCTGCCGGTGCGCGTCGGCCGCGTCGCGCAGATCGCGATCGGCCGCGCGCTCGACCGTCGCGCGCCTCCGCTCGTAGTAGAGGGACGCGACCATTTCGAGCAGCGACGCCACGATGGGATTGCCCGACGCCGCGGCGACGCCGCGATGGAAGTTGACGTCGTGCACGAGAAACATCTGCCGCTCGTTGAGCGACGCGAACAGCCCCGCCACTTCGTCGGCCAGCGTTGCGAGCTGGTCCGGCGTCGCGCGCTCGGCCGCCAGCCCTGCCGCGCCGACCTCGAGCAGCCGCCGCGCCTCGTACACATCGTCGCCGGTGACCTTGTGGAGCGCGGCAAGGAAGCTCAACGCCTCGGCGCCGAACGACGGGGGACCGTCGGGGATGTAGGTGCCGGATCCGCGGCGCGAGCGGACGACGCCGAGCGCGGCCAGCGTCCGCAATCCCGCGCGGACGGTCGGACGGCTGACGCCAACCTGCGCGGCCAGGTCGCGCTCGGGCGGCAGGCGCGCGCCGGGCCGCAAGGCGCCGCGATCGATGAGCCGCCGTACGTGCGCGACGACCTGCGCCGCGCTGTCGGCCTGCTGGCGATCGGCTTCGGGCGTCATAGTGGCGTGACCAATTATAGGGAAGCGCAGGGCGTTCGCAACAGGTTGTGCTGAACTTGAACGATGGAGTTGCGTCGATGGCCGACCCAATTGTACGCTCTCGCCCTGAATTGGACAGGCCACCTGAGGCGGGGTCCGCCGTTGCAACTTCGCGCGGAGATCGATAACGTTTTCAGCCACGAAAAGAAAATGCGAACCGTCATTCTCGTCGCCGTGACGCTGGTTGGTGTGGCGCAGGCCTTCGGGCCTGCGATCGCGGGGCTGAAGGCCCGCGCCCCACACGACGAGCCCCGCACCACAGCCGGCCAGGCCGGCAATCCACACATATCGATGCATGCCGTGACGATCGCGCCGAACGAATCAGCCCGCCGGGTGGACATTGCCATCGGCGGCCGGCCGTTCACGTCGTACATCTGGCCCGAGCGCGTGAAGAAGCCGGTCCTCGATCCGATTCGCAGCGCGAAGGGGATCGTCGTCACGCGCGGCTGGCCGCTCGATCCGCGTCCAGGCGAGCGCGTCGATCATCCGCATCACGTCGGGTTGTGGTTCAACTACGAGAGCGTCAACGGCGTCGACTTCTGGAACAACTCCGACGCGTTGAAGCCTGACGATGCCGCCAGGATGGGCGCGATCGTGCATCGGCGCATCGTGAGCGCGAACGGCGGCGCCGAGCGCGGGCAGCTCGTCACCGAGTCGGATTGGGTGCTGCCCGGCGGCAAGACGGTGCTCCACGAGCGCACCGAGTTCGTCTTCTCGGGCGACGAGTCGACGCGGACGATCGATCGCAGCGCGACGCTGACCGCACTCGACGCGCGCGTGGTGTTCGCCGACGTGAAGGACGGCATGCTCGGCATGCGCGTGGCGCGGCAGCTCGAGCAGCCGTCGACCGAGCCGCTGGTCTTCACCGACATCGCGGGGCGCGCGACCGCTGTCCCGGTGATGGACAACACCGGCGTGACCGGCGAATACACGAGCAGCGAAGGCCGGAAGGGTGACGCGGTCTGGGGCACGCGTGGCGAGTGGACGAAGCTGTCGGGCACCATCGGCAGCGACGCGATCACGATCGCGATGATCGATCATCCGAAGAACCCCGGATTTCCGACGTACTGGCACGCGCGCGGCTACGGTCTCTTCGCCGCGAACCCGCTCGGACAGAAGGTCTTCAGTGAAGGACGCGAGACGCTGAACTTCACGATCGAGCCTCGCGCGTCGGCCACCTTCCGGTACCGGGTGGTCGTCTTCGATGGGACGGCGACTCCCGAACGCCTCGAGCGCGAGTTCGCGCGATTCGCGCTGGGGCCGACGACGCGATCCAATCAACCCGCTGGGCCCGGACGGGCCCAGTAAGCATTGTCGGTACATATCGGCCTGGTCGGCGCCGGCAACATCAGCGGCACCCACGCGCGCGCGATCGGCGAAATTCCCGGAGCGGCGGTCTCAGCCGTCTACGCGCCGAATCCCGGTCGCGCGGCCGCGCTCGCGGACGCGCACGGAGCTCGCGCGTACGACTCGTTCGATCGCTTTCTCGATCACCGGCCGATGGAGATCGTGGTCATCGGCAGTCCGTCCGGCCTGCACGGCGAACAGGGCATGGCGGCCGCACGCCGCGGACTGCATGTGCTGGTCGAGAAGCCGATCGACATCACCGCGGCCCGCGCCGATGCGCTGGTCGCCGAGGCGGCACGCGCCGGCGTGACGCTGGGCGTCATCTTTCAGGATCACGTGAAGCCCGACATCGTCCGGCTGAAATCGCTCATCGACGGGGGTGCGATAGGGAAACCGATTCTCGCGTCGGCGCGTGTGAAGTGGTATCGGCCGCCCGAGTACTACCGCGACTCCAGGTGGCGGGGCACGTGGGCGCTCGACGGCGGCGGCGCGCTGATGAACCAGGGCGTGCACACCGTCGATCTCCTGTTGTGGCTCGCCGGGCCGGTTCGCCGCGTGTTCGGCCGCGCCGCGACACAATTGCACCCGATCGAGGTCGAGGACACCGTCGTCGCGGTGCTCGAGCTCGCGAGCGGAGCGCTGGCGACGCTCGAAGCGACGACGTCGGCGTATCCCGGGTACGCGCGCCGGCTCGAGCTCACGGGATCGAACGGGACGGCGATTCTCGACGGCGATTCGCTGACCGCCGTCGATCTGCGCGTCCCCTTGTCACATTTGGTGTCTGACACGTCTGACACGTCTGACACGTCTGACACGTCTGACACCAAGCCGGTCAATGCCAGGCCGGTGAATGTGTCGTCGCCGGTCGTCGCCGATGTGTCGGCGCATCGAGGCGTGATCGAAGATTTCATTCGCGCAGTCGCCGAGAAACGGCCGCCGCTCGTCGACGGCGCCGCCGGCCGCGCGAGCGTCGCGGTCATCGAAGCGATCTATCGGTCGTCGAAATTGCAAGTTCCGGTGGAGATGGAGTGAGGAGACCTTCAACCATGGGACCCGGGAAGACAGAGAAAAGCCTCGCGAAACACATCTTTCCGGCCTTTGCGGCCTTTGCGTTCTTCTTTCTGGCCGCGTCACCCGCGAGCGCACAAGATTTTCGCGGCGCGATCACCGGCCGCATCGTCGACACCTCGGGCGGACGGCTGCCCGGCGCCACCATCACGGCGACGAATGTCGCGACCAACGTCGGCTTCACGACGACCGCGAACAGCGACGGCAGCTACACGATTCCGTATCTCAATCCCGGCACGTACACCGTGGAAGCGGAGCTCTCCGGCTTCAAGAAGCTCGTGCGCGAGAAGGTCGAGGTGCGCATCGGCGATCGTCTCGTCCTGGATCTGACGCTCGAGGTCGGGCAGCTCGAAGAAACGGTCACCGTCACCGCGCAGTCGCCGCTCCTCGAGATGGGATCGGGATCGGCGGGCCAGGTGATCGACGAAAAGCGCATCTCGCTGATGCCGCTGTCGGACGGCAACCCGTTCGTGCTGTCGCGGCTGGTGCCCGGCGTCGCGTACACCGGCGATCTCAAGTTCTCGCGCCCCTTCGACAACGCCGGCACCTCCTCCATCAATGCGGACGGATCCACCGGCGGCAACGAGTTCACGCTCGACGGATCGCCGAACATGGCGAACGGACGCCGCGTCGCGTTCGTGCCGCCCGCCGGCGCCGTCGCCGAGTTCAAGGTGCAGACGGCGAGCTTCGACGCGGCCGATGGCCATACGGCCGGCGCGGTCGTGAACGTGACGCTGAAGAGCGGCACGAACAATCTGAAGGGCGAGAGCTACTGGTACAAACGATCGGACAAGCTCTCGTCGACCGACTTTTTCGTCAAGCGGAGCGGCGGCACCAAGCCGGCGCTCGTCTACGACCGCTTCGGCGGCAACGTCGGCGGACCGGTCCGGCTGCCCGGCCTCTACAACGGCCGCGACCGGACGTTCTTCTTCGGCGCGCTCGAATGGCTCTACGACGAATTCCCCGAGCCGGATTTCCGGACCGTGCCGACGCAGGCGATGCGCAACGGCGATTTCTCGGCGCTGCTCGCGCAGGGCATCCAGATTTACGATCCGCTGACGGCGCAGCTCGTCAACGGACGCGTCATCCGTCAGCCCTTCGCGAACAACCTCATTCCGTCCGGCCGGATCAATCCGACGGCCGCGAAAGTCCTGTCGTACTACCCGCTGCCGAACCAGGCGGGCGACGCGCAGGGGCGCAACAACTTCTTCTCGACCAACCCGCGCACCGACGACTTCTATTCCATCTCGACGCGCGTCGATCATCGCGTCACCGAGAAGCAGCAGGCGTTCGTCCGCTACACCCGCAACGACCGGCGCGAGTCGCGCAACGCGTTCTTCGGCGAGGTGAACGGCGTCATCCCGACCGGGAACTTCCTGTTCCGCGTGAACGACGGCATCACGTACGACCACGTCTACACGATGACGAACAGCTCGCTCCTCGACGTCCGCGGTGGATGGCAGCGATTCCAGGAGCCGAACGTCCGGCAGCATCAAGGCCTGTTCGATCCGGCGTCGCTCGGGTTCTCGTCATCGGTCGTCTCGTCGTTCGGCGGCGCGCAGTACTTTCCGCGCTTCGACTTCGATCTCTTCACCGACATCGGCGACAACCTCGGCGCCGTGACGACGCACAGCATCTACTCGATGCAGCCGACCTACACGAAGATCGTCGGCGCGCATTCGATCCGGACCGGCTACGACCTCCGCATGTATCGCGAGCTCGGACAGGAGCTGGGCAAGGCGGCGGGGGAGTATCTGTTCCGCAACAACGCGGCGTTCACGCGCGCGCAGGACAACTCCGCCGGCACGTTCGGCCAGGACATGGCGACGTTTCTGCTCGGCTACGCGACCAGCGGCGCCGTCGATCGAAACAGCCAGCGGCTGAACACGACGATGTATCACGGGATGTACGTGCAGGACGACTGGAAGGCGACCAACCGGCTCACGCTGAACCTCGGCGTGCGGTACGAGTACGAGGGCGCGACGAGGGACTCGCAGAACCGGAACGTGCGCGGATTCGATCCGACCGCCGTGCCGAGCATCGCCGCCGCGGCACGCGCCGCCTATGCCGCGAGTCCCATCGCGGAGCTGCCGATGTCGTCGTTCACCTCGCTCGGCGGATTGGCGTTCGCGACCGATGCGAATCCCGGCTTCTGGAACGCCGACCGGAACAACGTCGAACCGCGCGTCGGCTTCGCGTATCAACTGAACGGCGCGACCGTGCTGCGCGGCGGCGTCGGCGTCTACACGGTGCCGCTCATCATCGCGGGCAACTTCCAGCCCGGATTCTCGCAGTCGACCTCGATCGTCCAGACGCTCGACAACGGTCTCGTGCTGCGCGCGCCGCTGACGAACCCGTTTCCCGACGGCGTGCTCGATCCCGCCGGCGCATCGCGCGGCGCCGACACGTTCCTCGGCCAGGATCTCAACAACGCTTCGGGCCAGCGCTTCGTGCCGCTCGACTTCAAGAACGGGCAGAACGGCCGGTACATGGTGAGCGTGCAGCGCGAGCTGCCGGGGCAGTGGCTGGTCGAAGCGGGATACGCCGGCAGCCGCGGATGGAATCTGACGACCGGCGGCGGCGGGCAGATCGGCGAGATCGATCTGAACCCGATTCCGGCGCGGTTCCTGTCGACCAGCCGGCAGCGCGATCAGGCGACGATCGACTTCCTCGCGCAGCTCGTCCCGAATCCATTCCGCGGCCTCATTCCGAACACGGGGAGCAACGGCGCGACCATCGCGCGGTCGCAGCTCCTGAAGCCGTTCCCGCAGTTCGGCAACCTGCGCACGTTCGACGACGACGGGACGAGCCGCTACAACTCGGCGCAGTTCAAGGTCGAGCACCGGTTCACGAAAGGCTATTCGGTGCTCGCGGCGTACACGTGGTCGCGGTTCACCGAGCGCGTCTTCAAACTGAATCCGACCGACACGGAGTACGAGGAGCGGCTGTCGGAGTTCGACGTGCCGCACCGCGTCTCCATCAGCGGCATCTTCGAGCTGCCGTTCGGGCGCGGACGGCACTTTGCTTCGGACGCGCGAGGGTGGACCGACGGCCTGATTGGCGGGTGGAGCGTGCAGGGGATTGGCCAGTTCCAGACCGGACGGCCGGTCAGCTTCCACGATCGCAACATCTACTTCAACGGCGATCTCAGCGCGCTCAAATCGAACTATTCGGGCGCCGTCGATCAACCGATGTGGGACGTCAGCGGCTTCTACTTCCACGACGCGGCGGTGCAGACCAACGGCGCCGACGATCCGGCCAAGCAGCGCAACGACCCGCGCATCCGGCTGTCGAACAACGTCCGCTATTTCCCGTCGCGGATCGCCGGCCTGCGTCTGCCCGGGCTGAACAACCTGTGGGACATCTCGGTCGTCAAGCAGGTGCATGCCAGCGATCGCGTGCGTGCGCAACTGCACGTGGAGTTCTTGAACGCGTTCAACCGCGTCGTGTACGGTAACCCGACCACCGATCCGACGGCTGCGGAGTTCGGGAAGGTGAACAGTCAGAACAATCTGCCGCGCGACATTCAGCTGGCGATGAAGATTGTGTTCTGATTTGAGTCAACGGAG
>Ga0114129_10013775_pt1 | contig 11524 bp, 9 predicted proteins | sample RhiMetdeltSRZDD1_FD_80071 | JGI IMG/M metagenome (GOLD analysis project Ga0114129, IMG submission 80071) | Populus rhizosphere microbial communities from Tennessee, USA - Rhizosphere MetaG P. deltoides SRZDD1 (version 2) (version 2) | ecosystem: Host-associated > Plants > Roots > Rhizosphere >... | reverse complement strand
GCGGCTTGCGCCACCGTGAGCTTCAGGCCCGGCATCTCCAAGAAATCTGCCTGAGCGCGCCGCAGCGCGTCGGCGAATGCGTCCGGTGCCTTGATGTCGTCCATAAGCGAAAGCTACCGCTCATAGGTGACCCGCGGGTGACGTGCGAATGAAGTCGTGGTCACCGTTGCGGCTCAGGCGGCCCACGACCCGTTGCGGATGAGCCTGCGCTCTACGCGCGCGCGAACGCTTGGCTGCGTGTCTGCACGAGGAAGCGCTGCTCGACCAGCGTCGAGAGAACCGCGGTGCAGAGCGCGGAGTCGAACGCCCAGAGGCGTGCTGCCTGCGCCACGGTCAGCTGCAAGCCTGGCATCTCATTGAACTCGGCCTGCGCGCGGCGAAGCGCGACGGAGAACCGTTCCTGAGCCGTCTGATCATCGATCCTATCGGGCCTCATCGTCGTACTCCCTTGCCTCAGAAATTCATCTTCAGGCCCAACTGGACCTGTCGCGGATCGTAGGTCTGCGTGATGGTGCCGAAGGCTCCCGTGCTGCGATTGCCGTTCGGCGCACGGAAGTTCGAGCGATTGAGCAGATTGAAGAACTCCGCTCGCAGTTCCACTCCGCCCGACGGCCACGGCATCGCCACCAGGCGCGACACGGCCAGGTCGATCTGCCAGAACGCCGGACCGCGCACGCTGTTGCGCGGCGCGTTGCCAAACGGCTGGCTCGGATCCGTCGGTACGAGGACGGCGTCGCGGTTGAACCAGTTCTGGATCGTGCGCTGGTTCTCCGGGGCGTAGGGATCACCGATGACGTTCGGACGATAGTTGTTGGCGCCACGGAAATCCTGCTGGATACCCGAAACCTGAAACGACGTGAGCGGCGTGTAGGTGAACGTGACCGGCTCGCCGGAGGTGATCGTGTTGATCGCCGCGAGCTGCCACCCCGTGACGAGTGGATGACGATACGGCGAGCTCCAGATCACGCTCGTCGTGCTGTTGTACGGCTGGTGATAGTTGGACAGACCGAAGTCGGCCTCCATGTTGTGGAAATCCTGCGGTGCCGGCGCGTTGCCGTTCTGGTTCTCGAGAGAGCCCGCGCCGTTGTCTTTCGTTTGCGACAGCGTCAACGAGCTGAGCAGCGAGAAGTCGTCGTGCAGCCGCCAGTCCAACTTGGCCTGGAGGGCGTGATACCGCGACTTGCCGCCGTTGAAGGCGGAGGTGATATCGGCGAACTCGGGAATCGGCCGGCGCGCCTGCAGCGGAATCGTCCCGGCGCTGTTGTTCGGCGCGGCCTGATTGAGATTGGCGAACAGCAACAGATCGTCGGCGCGATTCCCCACGTACGCGAGGTCGAGAATCATGCGCTGGCCGAGCTCGCGCTGGACCGAGGCGAACCAGCTCTGGACCTGACTGGCGTGGTAGTCGCGTGGCATGTAAGTGATGTTCGCGGCCAGCGGATTGAACTGTGACGGGTCGGTCAACCCGACGGGAAACCCCTGCTCCGTTCGTCGGAACGTCGGGTCGAGCGGGTTGGTCTGCACGACGACCGCGTTGATGACCTGTGGACCGTTGATCGGCAGCACGTTCGCGCCGCCGGCGCGATGGAAGTGCACGTAGCTGATACCGTAGCCGCCGCGCAGGACCGTGCGCTCCGTCAGCGTGTAGGCGAGGCCGAGGCGCGGCGCGATGTTGTTGGTATCGGGCTTCACGGTGGCGCGATCCTCGAGCGAACCGTCGCGCGCGAACACCATCGTGCGCGTCGCCGGATCGAAATTCGAGAGCACGTTGTCCTTCTCGACCCACGGCGTCGCGAACTCGTAGCGGGCGCCGAAATTGAGCGTCAGCCGCTCGTTCACGCGAATGTCGTCCTGGACGTAGGCGAAATGCATCTGCTGCCGCAGATTCGCCACGAGGATGTTGCTCAGGGCGTAGGTGGTGCGCAGCCCGAGCATGAAGTCGGCAAGGTTGTAGAGGTTATTCGTCGCAGCGCCGGCCGGTCGCGTGAACTGCCCTGCGTATTGATCGCGACCGTAGAGAGGATTCACGTCCTGCACTTCGGTTTGGATGTACTGGAACTCGTAACCGCTCTTGAGCGAGTGCCGGTTCATGATGCGGGTGTAGTTCAACTTCGGGTTGAACACCGTCGGGTACTGCCACTGTGGGTTGGTCGGCTGGCGACCGAGATCCGTCAAGCCCGTGATCAACTGGGTCGGGAGCCCGCCCGCAACGCGGGCGTCCGTCGGCAGGCCGCTGATGCCGTAGGCCTCGAGCGCGGACGTGCTGCCAAGCGCGAGCGGATCCTTGCCGGCCTGGGTCTTCGACCAGCCAAAGCGGATTTCGACCAGCGAGACCGGCGACGGGACGTACGTCGCGCCCGCGGCGATTTGCTTGTTGGTCACGTAGGTGTGGCCGTTGCTGTTGCCGCCTGACGGCAGCGGAATCGGCGCCTGGTCTTCGATATCGACGTCGCGGTAGCCGAACCGCCCGAACAGCGTCAACGCCGGGCTGACGGTCACGTCGACTTTGCCACCGAGCTTGTCGGTGACGTTCCTGAACTGCTGCATGACGGTGAGGTTGTTGGCGGCGAGCTCGTTGGTCGGCGCCGGCAACTCGCTCAACACCTTTCGGGCGAACGCAGTCATCGGAATAGAGGTCCCGGCGGCGTAGGTCTCACCGGTCAACGGGTTCACCACCGGCACGCTGAGGATGCCCTGCCGCTGCGACATCGTCGCGATCGTCGAAGCGGTCACCAGGCCACGGGTCTGACGAAAGCCCTCGTAGTCGGCGAAGAAGAACGCGCGGTTGCGAAGAATCGGTCCGCCCAGCACGCCACCGAATTGGTTGCGCTCGAGCGGCGGCTTTCCCGTCGCCGGTTTGAAGAATCCGGTTGCGTTGAGCGAGGTGTCGCGCAGGAACTCCCAGGCGCTGCCATGAAACCGGTTGGTGCCGCTCGCGTACGCGACGTTGATCGTGGCGCCACCCGAACGCCCGTACTCGGCGCTCATGTTGTTGGTCACGACCTTGAACTCCGCCACGGCGTCGGGCGGCGGCTGCATCACCTGGTTCGAAAAGCCCTGATTGCTCGTGCCGTAGGCGTTGTTGTCGACACCGTCGATCATGAAGTTGTTGAACGTGCTGCGCAGGCCGTTGACGTTGAACGACCCCTCTCGCGGCGTGTTGCCGCCGGTGTTGAGCGCCGACAGCCGAACGCCGGTGGTGAGCAGCGCCAGCGTCGAATACTCGCGTCCGTTGAGCGGCAGGGCGCGCGTCTGCTCCCCCGTGATGATCTGCCCGCGCTGACTCGAGTCGGTCTCCAGGGCCGACGCCGCCGCCGTAACCTCGATCCGCTCACTGACTTGACCCACCTGCAGCGCCAGATCGACCCGCTGGCGCGCGCCGACCGTCAGGCGAATGTCCTCCGCGAGCGCCACCGCGAAGCCCGGCTTCTCCGCCATCACGATGTAGAGCCCGATTCGCAGCGTCGTGAATTCGAAATGACCGTTGCTATCGGTCTTTCGAGTTTGCGTCACGCCGGTTTCGGTGTTGGTGACGGTAATTTGCGCGTCATCGACGACTCCGCCGGAGCCGTCAGTGACGGTGCCAATCAACGTGGCCGTCTCGAATTGCGCGACGGCCGCCGACGCAACGCAGACAACGAGCAAGCATGCAGCAAGAACCGATCGGGTCAGAGGCATGCGCCGACGGTAGCGAGCGGCAATGACCCGTCGATGACGGAGGCGTCACAGGTGCGTAACCTGTACGACTTTTACGATGACGTGGCGGCTCCGTCGCGCGAAGGACACAGCACACCTGCATCGTGTGGCCCATGAGCAGGTCCACGCTGGCGATTGGGGTGATCCTCGCCGGCCTTCTTTCGACATCGATCGCCGCCTCATCCGCAGATTCGGCACCGACACCTGTCAGCGCGCGATTCCTCGAACGGCCTCCTGAAACGCTGCGCAGGTTCCGCGCGGCACGCCACCTCGAAGCGGAGAACACACGGTTCAACAAGCGTGGCTGGGTGGACGTCTGCACGGAGCTCGCCGCGGACGGGGGGTTCAGCGTCGACGTCCTGGCCGAAGGCGGGTCGGCTTATATCAGACGCAAGGTCCTCCGCCCTGTACTCGACGGCGAGCGCGACCTCATCGGGCGTGGCGGCGCGTCGCAATCGGCGCTGACCACGCTGAACTACACATTCACCGATGAAGCGCCGGTCGAAACGGGGCTGGTCCGCCTCGAATCAAGCCACTTCGGCGCGAGGTGACCCTGGTCGATGGCGCGGTGTTCGTGAGCGAGACCGATGCCGATCTCGTCCGCGTCGAGGGCCGGGTCGCGCGCAACCCATCGTTCTGGACGACCCGCATCGACGTGGTGCGCCGATACGGCGCGTCGCCGGCGTGCGCGTCCCGCTCAGCATGGAATCGGTCGCGCACGTGCGCATCGCGGGGAAGTCGACCATGACGATGACCTACCAGTATCGGATGGTGAACGGACTGAACGTGGACAGCGCAGGTGAATCGATCATCGGTGAAGGGCGGTCTTGTGACTAACAGCGACATCACACTGTATGGCGTCACGCTCGTCGTCGGTCTGGGTGTGCTGTGGTTTGCCGTCAGACGTCTGTCGGTTGCCGCGGCGACGCTTCGCGCACGTGCATGGACGCCGGTCGTCTCGCGCTGGCTGGCGCCGTGGGTGACCGGATTCGACTATGGGGCCGATCGGTTCTTCACCGCCGACGGCGCCGACGAGATCGTGGCGCAGCGACGATCCGCGGCCCTCGATCGCCTGGCGCGGCTGTGCCGCGCCCGGCATGCGCGATCGGCGGAGTGGGGCGACTCGATGCGCGACGGTTTCTCCGACATCCGCTTCGCCGACGCCAACCGGGTGCCCTTCCCGTTCGCACGGCTGATGCGCGAGCGATTCGATCTCACCACTGTCGTCACCGCGTCAGACGGTCCACGCCTGTGCGATCTGGACGGCGAATGGAACCTTGACGTCAGCGGCTCGTACGGGCTGAACGTGGCCGGCTTCGAGCGCTACAAGGAGTGGATCGAGCGCGGCTGGGAGCACGTCCGCAGGCTCGGCCCCGTACTGGGCCCCGTCCACCCCATCGTCAGGGACAACATCGCGATGCTCAGGGACATCTCGGGGCTGGACGACGTGTCGTTCCACATGAGCGGGACCGAGGCGGTCATGGCCGCCGTGCGGCTGCTTCGCTTCAACACGGGGAGACGGCTGATCGTGTGCTTCGCCGGCGCCTATCACGGCTGGTGGGACGGCACGATGCCCGGCCTCGGCAGCGAACGGCCACTGGACGACTGTCTAGTGCTGAAGGATCTCGACGCGGCATCGCTGAACCTGATCGCCCGACGCGCGCACGAGATCGCCGGCGTCCTGGTCAGCCCGATTCAATCGTTCCACCCCAACTCCCCGCCGCCCAACGATGCGGTACTGCTGACGAGCGAGGCGAGGAGCGCCGAAGGATCGGCGGAGCGCTACGGCCAGTGGCTGCGGCAACTGCGGCGTCTCTGCACCGCGGCGGACGTGCCGCTGATCTTCGACGAAGTCTATTCGGGCTTCCGGCTCGCGGCCGGCGGCGCGCAGGAATACTTCGGCGCCTCTGCCGACATGGTGGTCTACGGCAAGACCATCGCGGGAGGACTGCCGATCGGAGTGGTCTGCGGACGACGCGACTTGATGCGACGGTTCGATCCTGCTCACCCGATGCGCCTGGCGTATGTCGTCGGCACGTTCTCGGCCCATCCCGGCGTGATGGGGGCGATGCACGAGTTCCTGAAATGGGCGACGGCGCCAACGACTGAGCCGCTCTACGAAGAGATGAACGCTCGATGCGCCGCGTGGGTGCAATCGACGAATCGCGCGCTGAGAGATCGCGGCCTGGCGGTGCGCGTCGCTCACCTCGGAACGATCTGGACGGTTCTGTTCTCGGAGCCGGGACGTTACAACTGGCTGCTCCAGTACTACCTTCGGGCGGAAGGCATCATTCTGAGCTGGGTCGGCACGGGCCGCTGTCTCTGCAGCATGGACTTCTCCCCCGCCGACTACACGACACTGCAGACTGCGCTCGTCAACGCGGTCACGCAGATGCAGCACGACGGCTGGTGGCTCGACCCAGCCGGTCATCCAGAAAGGAAACGACAGATGCGAATGCGCGTGATGCGAGAGATGATCGGCAGTCTCCTGCCGACCGGATTGAAGGCGTTCACCTCTGAAGTGATGCGGCGCAAGGAAGACGACCACCACGCCTCACATAACGACTTCGGTAATCAGATGCTGCATCTGGTCAGCTCGAGCGTGTTTCTCTACTGCTATGCGATTCTCGCCTTCGACCTGACCACGACGATGTGCCTGGGATTGGGTGCGCTGTTCCTGCGGCAGTTCGGGCACGCCGTGCTGGAGCCCGATGCGCACGAGCGTGAGATGACGCTGCTCGGCTACACGACGCGCAACAAGACGATGATCGTGCTCGGGTACGTCGCGATTCCGTTCGCCCACTTGATCGAGGCACACGCGTTCAGCGTCGGCGCGTTCATGAATCGCCTGCCGGCAATCGCCGAGCACTGGTGGTACTGGACCCTGTTCGTGATCGGCTGCCGCATCGCCTACTTGATCTGGACGTTCAGTTTCCGCACGTCGATGATCTGGTACGTCAAGCTGGTCACCGATCCGCTGACCGACGTGATCGCCTACTTCCCGCGGCGCCAGCGCGCGTAACCGGCTTCATCGTCGCGTCATCGAGTGAACGGCTCGCTGCTCGCGTGGGCCGCCGCGCTCCTCGGCATCGAGCGGGTCGCCTACGCCGTGATCTGGCGCAACCCGCTTGCCTTTCGACGATGGGCGTTGCGATCGCTATTCTCGACGCTCGGCGGGCCGGTCGACGCGCTGATGCTCCTCTGCCTGATATTCAAGCTGATCCAGCTCGGAGTGTTTCTGAGCTGGATCGCCACCTACGGCGGCGGCCGGCTGTGGCCCTATTCACCCGAGTGGCGCATCGCGTCGGTCGGCATCGTCCTCGTCGCGACGGGACAGGCGTTGAACCTGCTGGTGTTCCGCCGTTTGGGTACCGTCGGAGTCTTCTACGGCAATCGCTTCGGACATGACATTCCCTGGTGTCGACGCTTCCCGTTCACCTGGTTCGCCCATCCTCAGTATGTTGGAACGGTCGTCGCGATTTGGGGCTTCTTCGTGCTGATGCGCTACCCAGCTCCGGACTGGCCGATCCTTCCGCTCCTCGAGACCGCCTACTACGCCGCCGGCGCCCACTTCGAACGCGAGCGCACGTGAGCGGCGCTCACGCGCGCCTCACGCGAACGTCTGATCGGGGCTGAAACGGCTGACCGTCACGCTGGCTGCGCGCCGGGCCGACCGTCCTCGACGACCCATGATGCCTGTGTGTACCCGGTGCCGTTCGGGTCCTCGACGCTCGTCACGAAACGCAGGTCGAGGCGCGTCCGTTCCGGGGTGACGGATGCCTTGAAGTAGCCTCGCTTGTCGCCCTCGTAGAACTTGATGTGCGGGTTGTACGGGATCATCGGCGCATAGTACGGACCGTACGGCGTACCGTCGCCGCCAGTGGTGATGGCGGGCGTGACGAACTCGGTGGCGACCACCGGTGCCGACTCACGGGCGAAGTCAAGCTTCAGGTCGTTCACGAAGGTCGAATGCCAGTCGCCGGTCAGAAACATAGGGTTGCGGAGACTGGTCGCGACCACGTCATTCAGCATGCGTTCGCGTGCGAGCGGATATCCGTCCCACGCGTCGTTCCAGAACCATTGAGGCTGAATGGTGGCGTGTTCCAGCTGCGCGATCAGCAGTTGCTGAGCGACGATGTTCCATCGCGTGGTCGATGTGGCAAAGCCCTCGGCGAGCCATCGCTCCTGGTCCAGCCCGAGCATCGTGTAGTCGCCCGTCCGGGCGGCCTCGCACCGCAGCGATTCGCCATCGCCGCACGGGTTGTCGGAACGATACTGCCGGTCGTCCAGCATGCTGAACTCGGCCAGCCTGCCGTACCGCAGTCGGCGGTAGATTCGCAGTCCCTGCTGTGGATTCAACGCGGTGAAGAGCCTGATCGGCATGTGTTCGTAGTACGCCTGGTAGGCAGCGGCGCGACGCGCATTGAACGCCGACGACGGATCTCCCCCCTCGGGGGCGAGGCCCGAGTAGTCGTTGGCCACTTCGTGATCGTCCCAGATCACGACGAAGGGGAACTTCGCGTGAACCGCCTGCAGGTCGGGGTCGAGCTTGTAGAGCGTGTGCCGCAAACGATACGTCTCGAGACGCTCGCACGCTCGCTTGAATGCGCCGGGCAGCGGCGCGCCACGATTCGAGCCATGAATGGCGTACTCATAGGTGTAATCGCCAAGGTGAAGGACGAGGTCGAGATCGTGCTGCAGCATGTCGCGATAGGCGGTGTAATACCCGCTCGGCCAATCCTGACATGTGGCAAACGCGAACCGGACCTCGTCGACAAGGACATTCCCTGCCGGTGCCGTCCGGAAGTGGCCCACTGGACTCTCTTCGCTCCCGACGTTGAACTGATAGAAGTAGTCCGCGCGCGGCTTCAGGCCGTTCACCTCGACGTGCACCGAGTGAGCCAGCTGAGACGAGGCACGGGCGATGCCTTGCGCAACGACGGTGTGCATGGCCTCATCCGTCGCGACGCGCCACCCAACCGGAATGGCGCTATTGCCCAGGCTTTCCGGGCTGACGGGATTCGGGGCGAGCCGAGTCCACAACACGATCCCGTCCGGAGTGGGATCGCCGGACGCCACGCCAAGTGTAAAGGGCGTATCACCGAACGCCGGCGCGGCGAACAGGTCACGTCCCGACAGCAGCGCCAATGACAGACTCGCGCTGACTGTTCTCCACGTGTGTTGAAGGAAACGGCGACGGTCGAGAGCAGACGCCTGTGCCTTGCGATTCATCTGGTGTGATCCTCGTATTCGGGGGAAGGACGTGCGCGAGGATCGCAGAACGACATCACGAGCCGGTGACCGTCTCGTGTCGGCGGTTTGTCGATGGGTGGAAGAGCGCTGTCGCCTCGACGACCGACGCGGAACGCTCAGGCTGTTACGAGCACGGATCACGATTGACTCGAGGGTGTCATGCGGATGGGCGACGCTGGCTTCCGCCATGCGCCCCGCCCACGAATGTCATGCGTCATGCCGGTGGTTGTTCGTGCGACGGTCGCAATTCATTCAAGTGATCAGGCTGCGCCACCTGTCACTGGCGATCGGCGATCCGCGTCAATCGTTCGGCAGCTATCGATTCGAGAACGAGCAGCAGCTCGAGACCTTTGAAGTGGCGCTCGCCGAGCAGTTGACGGAACGCGGGTGGCGTCTCTTCCTGTCTACCTCGCGTTGAGCGCTGTCGGTCGCGTCGTCCCACGTGGTGTCACACCACCTCGGCCTGCGGCGCCGCGCCGGCATGGGCGGGTGCCGACGTCGACCCCGTGTGGGTAAAACGTCGATAGATTTCGTCATAGGCGGCAAGGTAGCGCCGGGTCGCCTCCTGCCATCGAAAGCGGCTGGCCGTTTCCGCGGCGGCTGCGATACGGGCAGGATCGCCGCGACGAGCCGCGCGAATCGCCGCCGCGAAGGCGACCGTCGTCGGTTCGGCAAGCCAGGCATTCGCCGAGCTGGCGTGCTCGAGGACGCCGCCGGTGTCGGGCACCACCACGGGGACACCAGACGCCATCGCCTCGAGCGAGTGGGCCTCCACCGGCAGCACGATCATCGCCGCCACGTGCCAGCGGCCGAGGGCTCGACGCGACGAACGTTCTGCGTCATGGCGCCGTAGAAGCCCGGACGTCGCGAACCGGAAGCAGAACTCCGTCGTCATCGCCGCCAGAGCCGCGTCACGTCCGGCGCGATCGTTGACGGCAGAGAACAACAGCGCACGCACGACCGAGCTGAGGACGGCCGACTTGTAATTCCACCGCTTGCCCAGCGCGTCCCACGGGTGAAGGACGGTCCACCGGATCACTCCCGACACTGTGCGTGGCTCGATGGGCGCACTGGTCAACGGGCGATCGGGCACCTCAAGCCCCCTGCACCGCCGCCTGGATGACTCGAGGTGTTGCGGGCGCCGCACCTTCCAACACCTCGCGATAGGCGCGAAACAATGGCTCGAGCGCGAGTGGCCAGGTCCGCGTCAACGCATACTCGCGCGCCGCGACTCTCGTGGCGGCAAACGCTGGGTCCCGCAGCTGCGCGACGATCGCACGTGCCCACTCGTCTGGATCGAGTGTGTGACAGACACGACCGGTTCGTCCGGCCCGCATGTTCTCTCGCGGACCGCCGGACCGAGAGATGATGACGGGCACGCCGCTGGCCTGTGCCTCGAGCACGACATTTCCGGCCGTGTCCGTCGGGCTTGGGAACACGAATAGATCCGAAGCGGCGTAGGCGTCCGCGACCGCGTCGCGTCCGAGCGGACCGGTGAAGACGGCGTCCGACATTCGGCTGCGAAGCGTCGACAGCAGCGGGCCTTCGCCGACGATGATGAAGCGATGTTCGAGGCCGAGCGCATGCAGCCGTTCCGCGAGCGCCGGCAGGATGTCGAGCCCTTTCTCGCGCGACACCCGACCGACATACAGCAGGGCGGCGCGGCGATCCGAGACATGCCAGGCCTCCCGCCGCAGGGCCGACCGCTTCACGGGTGAGAACAGCGTCGTATCCACTCCGCGCGGCCAGAGATCGATCTTCTCGGGATTGGCCTTGGCTTCGATGAGCAGCTGCTTGGTGTGCTCGGACGGAACGAGGATGCGCGAGCACTTGCCATAGGGCCAGCGCATGTATTCGCGCATCAGGGCGCCGAGGCGTGGCGAACCGCTCAATGTCGCGGCGTAGGCCGCCAGGTCGGTATGAAAGCTGCCGACGAGCGGCAGCTGCAGCCGCCACGCGACGAAGAGCGCGGCGAGCCCGATCGGACCCGGTGTGGTCAGGTGAATCAAGTCGATGCGATCGGCACGAGCGCGCTTCAAGAATGCCCGCAGCCTGGGCAGGTACATCCGCATCTGGCCGTAGAACGGGATCGGCACGCCGACGGAGCGCACCGCGAGGTAGTCGTGGTCGTCGACCGCAAGCGTCGCCGACGTGTAGATCCGCAGCCGCATGCCGGCCGGCACGTGACGCAGCGCCGCGGCGAACGTCGTCGTCACGCCGTTGATCTTCTCGAAGTCGTTGTCGGTGAAGATGGCGACGTTCATCTCAAGCCACCCCAGGGATCCGGAGCTTCACGAACCCTCCTCTCGAGCGGTGCGTCGGTGTCGCGACACACGACGCGTGGTCGATCCATCCACAGAATGTTGTAGGGTGATCACGGCAGGGTCTCAGCGCTGCAAACAGATGGCGGCCGGAGCCGCAATTCGGTGTGTCGGCCTAAGCCGCCCACGATCCGTTGCGGAAGAGCGTCAAGGCGATGTCGACGTTGGCGCGAAGCGCCTCTTTGATCGCCGGCCAGTTCTTCTCGGCGCGCACCAGCGTCTTCCACGAGTAGAGGTGCTTCGGCTTGTGGAAG
>Ga0114129_10013774_pt1 | contig 11525 bp, 14 predicted proteins | sample RhiMetdeltSRZDD1_FD_80071 | JGI IMG/M metagenome (GOLD analysis project Ga0114129, IMG submission 80071) | Populus rhizosphere microbial communities from Tennessee, USA - Rhizosphere MetaG P. deltoides SRZDD1 (version 2) (version 2) | ecosystem: Host-associated > Plants > Roots > Rhizosphere >... | reverse complement strand
TTCTCCACCTACGCCACCTGGTGGATCCGCCAAGCCATCACCCGCGCCATGGCCGACCAGGCCCGCACCATCCGCATCCCGGTACACATGGTCGAGCAGGTCAACCGCATGGTCCGCGCCCGGCGCGACCTGAGCGCCACGCTCGGTCGCGAGCCGACCGTCGCCGAGGTCGCGAAGGCGCTGGAGATCGAGGAGTACCAGGTCCTGGAGCTCATCTCGTACGACCGTGAGCCGGTCAGCCTCGACCAGGCCGTCGGCGAGGACGGTGAGAGCGCGCTCGGTGACTTCGTCGCAAGTGTGGACTCCCGCGACGAGCTGGCCGACGCGGTCTCCCAGGGCCAGCTGCGCCACGAGGTCGAGATCGTGCTCGCCACGCTGTCGCAGCGGGAGCAGGCGGTCATCCGGCTGCGTTTCGGGCTCGACGACGGCCGGCAGCGCACGCTCGACGAGGTCGGCCGCGAGTTCGGCCTGTCCCGCGAGCGCATCCGCCAGATCGAGAAGGTGACGCTGCTGAAGCTGCGGCACCCGTCCCGCGCCCGCCGCCTGGAGGCCTACGCCTGCTGACAACCGACCAGCCGCGGACGGGACCGAGCGACGCGATCAGTCCCGTCCGTCGTCCGGGTCCAGGCCGAAGAACGGGAACACCGCCCGGCGGGTCGCGATGATCGCGCGATCGACCGCGTCGGCCTCCGTACCGGGTGACCACGGCTCGTAGGACGGGTCGGCATCGTCGGTCATCCGCAGCGGCACGTCACGGCCGGGTACCTTGTCGCGGGCCAGGATCTGCCATTCGGGCGGCGTCGGCGTGGCCGGGTCCAGCTCGTCTCCGGTCACCGTCGCGAGCAGATGGGCCCAGGCTCGGGGTACGCATTCCACGATCGCGTAGCCGCCCCCGCCCGTCACGATCCACCGGCCGCCGCACAGCTCGTCGGCGAGCTCGCGGAGCGCCAGCTGGCTCGCCCGCTGCCCGTCCACGCTGAGCCGCAGGTCGGCCAGCGGGTCGAGCCGGTGCGTGTCCACCCCACACTGGGTGAACAGCACCTCGGGCTGGAAGGAGCGCAGGACGGCGGGTACGACCGCGTGGAAGGCGCGCAGCCAGCCGCTGTCCCCGCAGGTGGGCGGCAGCGCCACGTTGACCGCCGAGCCCGGCGCGGAGGCGGCCCCCGTCTCGTGCGGGAACCCGGTGCCCGGGAAGAGGGCCAGCGGGGTCTCGTGCAGGCTCACGGTGAGTACCCGCGGATCGGTGTAGAAGATCTCCTGTACGCCGTCGCCGTGGTGTACGTCGATGTCGACGTACGCGACCCGCCGCGCACCCAGGTCGAGCAGCCGCGCGATCGCCACCGCCGGATCGTTGTAGACGCAGAACCCGGCCGCGTGGTCGGGCATCGCGTGGTGCAGCCCGCCGGCCACGTTGACCGCCCGTAGCACGTCGCCCCGCCACACCGCCTCGGCCGCGGCTAGCGTCGCGCCCGCCACCCGTGCGCTCGCCTCGTGCATGTCGGGGAATACCGGATTGTCGGGCGTGTTCAACCCGTACCCGGTGAAGTACGGGTCGTCGGGCGCGCACTTGACCGCGTCCAGGTACTCGGGTCGGTGCACCCGGAGCAGCGCCTTGTCGTCGGCCGGTTCGGCCGCGGTGACGCGTACGCCGGGCCGGTCGAGGATGCCCAGTGCCCGGGCGAGCGCGATCGTCAGCTCGACCCTCACCGGGTTCAGCGGGTGGTCGCCGAGGTCGTACCGCAGCAGGGCCTCGTCCCAGATCACCAGCGTGTCGGTCATGACGCCGCCACCGGCCGCTCGGGGTCGGTGATCCAGTGGCTCCACGAGCCGACGTAGAGCGCCGCATCCTCGTGGCCGGCCACATGCAGCGCGAGCACGGCGTGCGCCGCGGTTACTCCGGAGCCGCAGTACGCGCCGACGGGTACCCCCGGATCGACGCCGACCACGGCGAAGGTGGCGCGGAGGCCGTCGGCGGACCGGAACCGGCTCGCGGCGTCGACCAGCTCGGCGGCCGGCAGGTTGACCGCACCGGGGATGTGGCCCGCGACTGGGTCGATCGGCTCGGCCTCGCCCCGGAACCGGGGCGCCGTCCGCACGTCGACGAGCCGGCCCTCCGCCGCCAACCGGGCCGCTCCCGACGCGTCGAGCACCGGCATCCCGCCGGGCCGGACCGTGATGTCGCCCGGCTCGACGTCCGGCACGTCGGTGGTCACCGGCTGGCCGGCGTCGAGCCAGGCGGCGTACCCGCCGTCGAGCACCGCCACCTGGTCGTGCCCGGCCCATCGCAGCGTCCACCAGGTACGCGCCGCGGAGTACCCGGTCCCGTCGTCGTATACCACGATCGGGTGACCCTCGCGGACGCCCGCCGCGCGCAGGTGTGCCTGCAGCGCGTCCGGGTCGGGCAGCGGATGCCGGCCGCCCGCACCGGGTGGGCCGCACAGCTGCGTGTCCAGATCGAGGAAGACGGCGCCCGGCAGGTGCCCAGCCACATAGTCGTCGTACCCCGGTGGGCCGCCCAGCCGCCATCGCACGTCGAGGAGCGTGGGAGGACCCGGTCGGGGAACCAGCGTGGCCAGTGTGACAGGGTCAATGAGCGCGCCGGGGTTCACCCGTCCAGTCAACACCATGATTTGTCGGCCTCTGAGCGCAGCCGGAGCCGCTCTTTGGCGGAGGCGGGCACAGATTTATGTCCGAGCCGCGGGGTAGCATCGCAGACCGGGAGGGCGGACCGTGAACGACCTGGTGGATACCACTGAGATGTACCTCAAGACGATCCTCGAGCTCGAGGAGGAGGGCGTCACCCCGCTGCGCGCCCGGATCGCCGAGCGCCTGCGCCAGAGCGGCCCCACGGTCAGCCAGACGGTGTCCCGCATGGAGCGCGACGGGCTGTTGAACGTCGAGGGTGACCGGCACCTCCAGCTCACCGATCTCGGTCGCCAGCGCGCGATCGCGGTCATGCGCAAGCACCGGCTCGCCGAGTTGTTGCTGGTCAACGTGATCGGCCTGCCGTACGAGGAGGCGCACGAGGAAGCCTGCCGCTGGGAGCACGTGATGAGCGACGCGGTCGAGCGGAAGGTGTACGACCTGCTCGGCCAGCCGACCCGCTCCCCCTACGGCAACCCGATCCCGGGCCTCGAGGAGTTCGACGCCCCGGAGCCGGCGGCCGCGAGCGGCGAGCCCGAGCGCAACCTCGCCTTCCCGGGTCTTGCCGGCTCGGTCGTCGTGCGGCGGATCTGCGAGAGCGTGCAGACCGATGTCGACGTGCTCCGCCAGCTCCACGCGGCCGGGGTCGACCCGGGGGCGACCGTGACCGTCGCCCAGGAGCGTGACGGCGTCATGATCGACCGGTCGGGCGACCAGGTGCGGCTGCCGCGCGAGGTGGCGTCGCGGGTGTTCGTCGCGACGCGCTGACGCCTCACACCGAGGCCTGGTCCACGGCCTTGGCGAGCTCGAACAGCTTCAACGCGGTGTCCTCCACCGCTGGCGCGGCCGCGTCGCCGGGCATCGTGTAGCGCAGCACGAGGATGCGGTTGTTGGCCGACAGCCAGCCGATCTCCACGCCCGGGCCGCGCCCGGACTTGATCACCGCGGGCACGTTGGCGCGGTACCCCACCTTGCCGAGCCCGGTCAGCACGGCCGCGCCCTTCGGCATGACGGTGTTGCGGAAGATCGTGGGGTCCGCCGTCGTCGGTGTGACCGCCAGCGACAGGTCGGGCACGGTCTTACCGGTGTTCTGCAGGACGCAGGTGTACGTCGCGTCCTGCTGGCCGCCCGCCGCCACGTCGAACGAGGTGCCCGTCTTCTCCTGCACCGTGCCGTAGTCGAGCAGCTGGCACGCGCCCCCCGCGGTCGCGGCGGGCCAACGGGTCGGCTTGGGGCCGGGCTTGCCATCCACCTGCACCGGGGGCGCCGGAGCGGCCGAGTTGGGCCCGCCCGACGCCGGCCCAGGTGACCCTCCGGCCGGAGCCGCCTGACCTGCGGGTGAGCCCGCGGTGCCGCAACCGGCGGTCACCGCGACGGCGATCGCGAGTCCGAGACCCGCCAGCAGCCTTCGCACGCCATCCTCCCCTTGCACCACCGGTCACCGTACCGATGCCGTGGACGCCAGGAAAGTTAGCCGGGCAGTTGCGCCACGATGTGTTTCGCGATCTCCAACGAACTGGTAGCGGCCGGTGACGGTGCGTTCAACACGTGCACCTGACCGTCGCGGGCGACGATGAGAAAGTCGTCGACCAGCTCCCCGGTCGGCGTGATCGCCTGGGCGCGTACCCCGGATCCGGCCGGCACGATGTCGCCCGGGCCCACCGCCGGCACCAGCCGGGCGAGGCTGGCCGCGAACCGCCGCTTCGACAGCGACCGCCGTACCTCCGTCAGGCCGTAGCGCAGGTGCCGCCGCGCGAGCCGCCACAGTCCCGGGTACGTGGCGACCTCGGCCACGTCGCGCGGGCGGATCCGGCCCCACGTGTAGCCCTCGCGGGACAGCGCGAGCACCGCGTTGGGCCCCGCGTGCACGCTCCCATCGATCATCCTCGTCAGGTGCACGCCGAGGAACGGGAACTGCGGGTCGGGCACCGGGTAGATCAGGCCGCGGACCAGGTCGCGCCGGTCGTGGCGCAGCTCGTAGTACTCGCCGCGGAACGGCACGATCCGGGCGGGCGACCGCACCCCGGCCAGCCGCGCCACCCGGTCCGCGTACAGCCCGGCGCAGTTGACCAGCGCGTCCGCGGCCAGGTCACCCGCGGTCGTGGCGACGATCCGGCCACCGGCGCCGATGCCGGTCACCCGCACGCCGAGGCGCACGCTCCCGCCGGACTTCTCCACCAACTCCGCGAGGGTACGGGTGACCGCGCCGAAATCCACGATGCCGGTGGAGGCGACGTGCAGGGCGGCGACGGCGGCGACGTTCGGCTCGTACTCGCGCGCCTCGGCCGGCGTGACCATCCGCGCCGGCAGACCGTTGGCGAGAGCGCGCTCGTGCAGCGCCGCCAGCCGGGGCAGCTCGGTGTCGTCCGTGGCGACGATCAGCTTGCCGCAGATCCGTACGGGGATGCCGTGCTGCTCGCAGAAGTCGACCATCGAACGGCTGCCCGCCGCGCAGAGCCGGGCCTTCAGGCTGCCCGGGCGGTAGTACACGCCGGCGTGGATGACGCCCGAGTTGTGCCCGGTCTGGTGGGCCCCGACCCGGGTCTCCTTCTCGACGACCGTGACCTGCGCGTCCGGCCGGTCGCGCACCAGGCGGTACGCCGTCGCGAGCCCGACGATCCCGCCCCCGATGATCACGTACTTCGGCATGTCCGCAGCGTAGCCGGGCACGCCGTACCGTTTCATCATATTGTGCGGGCATAAGGTCGACATCGGTACGAGGCGGGCGCCAGCTGGTCGGCATAGTGGCCAGCCGGTTGGTGGAGGTGCTGCTCGCCGGCCTCGGCTTCGCGTACGTGTTCGCCAGCGACGGCAGCGCGCGGCAGGAGGGCCGGTACCTTGCCCTGTTCGACCTGCTGGCCGTGTCGTACCTGGTGGGCGGGCTGATCGCGGTACGCCGGCACCGGTTCGACCCGGACGAGCCGGTCGAGCCACCGCGCCGCTGGCTCGCCGCCGTCTACGGCCGGCGGTTCACGTTCTTCTTCACGTTCATCGCGAGCCTGACCGGGCTCGCCGCCGCCATCGACGTGGTCGCCTTCCGGGACTCGACCGAGCTCGCCTCGGTCATCCGGGGGTTGGGCGTCGTCGGCGTGATCGCCGCGTGGCTCCTGCTGCAGACCGGGTACGCCCGCTTCTACGAGCACCTCTACCGCACCGGCGGTGGCGGCCTGCGGTTCCCGGCGACGGCGCACCCCCACATGATCGAGTTCATGTACTTCGCCGTCACGCTCGGCGTCTCGTTCGCGGTGTCCGACGTCGAGGTGATCCGGCGCGACATCCGCTGGCACGTCATGGTCCACAGCGTGCTCAGCTTCCTCTATAACGCCGCCGTGCTCGCGGTCGCCATCAGCGCCGTCACCGCGAACTAGGGGCGCGTCGACCGCGGCGCGAACCCGTCCAGCGCCTCTTCGGCGCGGGCCATCGAGGCGGCCGGGTCGGCGTCGGGCGAGCCGACCTGCGGGTCGAAGTTGAGGTCGACGAACAGCTCCGTGATGCCCTGCGCCGCGATCTCCGCCAGGTCGCCACGCACCTCGTCGACCGTGCCGGTCAGCGGCCGCCGCTCGGGGCTGCCGGCCGGTCGCAGCTTGACCGCCGCGCGGCAGATGAACCGCAGCCGCGCCGGATCACGACCGGCCTCCGTCGCGGCCGCCGCGACCGCCGCGACCGTCGCGCCCAGTGTCGCCGGGTCGGCCTGGCTGCTCGACACCCAGCCGTCGGCCAGCCGCCCGGCCCGCCGCAGGGCCGCCGGCGCGCTCCCCCCGAGCAGGATCGGGGGGTACGGGCGCTGGAGCGGCTTCGGATCCATGGTCATGCGGGGCACCGTGTAGAACCGGCCGTGGTGCTCGGCCGGCGTGTCCGTCCACAGTGTACGGAGCACCGACACGTACTCCTCCGCCCGCGCACCGCGCCGCGCCTTGGCGGCGCCGGTCGCGGCGAACTCCTCATCCGACCAGCCCAGCCCGAGCCCGAGATCGAGCCGGCCACCGGACACGACGTCGATGGTCGTGGCCTGCTTGGCGAGCAGCGCCGGTGCGACGAACGGCAGGTTCACCACGGCCACCCCGAGCCGCGGCCGGGTCGTCACCGCCGCCAGGAAGCCCAGGATGACGAGTGGGTCCTGGACGCTGCGGTACATCTCGCCCCACGTACCGTCCACAGGGGACAGTAGGCGCTGGAATGTCCACAGTGAACCGTAGCCCAGCTCCTCGGCCCGGGTCGCCACGCGGACGAGGTTGTCGCGGGTGGACCACGATCCGGAAACGGGTACGGCGAAACCGATCTCCATCCGGGTACCGTAACGCGGGTGGGCGTACTCCTCGCGACGGGCGCGATCCCGGCGCATCCGGTGCCCGGCGGGTACGCGATCCGGGCGGTCGACGAGGCGGACACCGAGGTGCTGGGGCGGCTCTACTTCGACGCGTACCCGGCCGGGATCGCCGGGGACACGCTGGACGAGGCCACGGCCGACATCCGCGCCACGTTCGCCGGTGCGTACGGCGAGCTCTGGACGGCCGCGTCGCCGCTCGTCACGTACCACGGAACCGGGGTGGGGGCCGCCCTGACCGTGCGGTTGGCGCCCTGGCCGGACGTGCCGGCGGTGCCGTTCGTGGTGGAGCTGTTCGTGGCGGCCGGGCACCGCCGGCTCGGGTTGGCGCGGGCGCTGCTCGCCGAGGTGGGAGCGGTGGTCGGCGGGCCGGTGGCGCTGCGCGTGGAGGAGAGCAACACGGCCGCCCGGGCGCTCTACGCGTCGCTGGGCTTCCATCGTCCATAGTGGACGACCTCGGCGAACGGGCGCCGGCTCGGCCGCTTGATCGTCCTCAGTGGACGGTCAGCGGGGTAGCCCAGCGCCATCAGGTAGGCGCAGCGCCGGTCGTCGGGCAGGCCGAGCAGCGTGCGCGCCAGCTGCTGGTCGCCGACGGACGAGTGCCCGGTACCGATGCCGAGGTCGGCCGCGGTGATCATCATGGCCATGGTCGCCTGGCCGAGGTCGTACTCGATCGCCATACCCGGCGAGGGCTCGACGGGTGCCACGAGCGCGATGGCCGCGGCGGCCCCGGCGAGGTGGCCGCCGAACTGCCACACGCCGGCCAGGGCCACGAGCTGGTCGCGATCGGTGACGAGCACGAAGTCCCACGGCTGCGTGTTCTTGGACGAGGGCGTACGGCGGCCCGCCTCCAGGATGCGGTCGAGGTCCCCGGCCGCGATCGGGCGGTCGGTGAACTGGCGGACGTTGCGGCGGGCACGGATCGCGTCCCAGGTTTCCATGTAGTCACTGTAGAGCGGCAACCCACCGGTACCGTTCTGGCGTCATGGAGGGCGCCAGGTCGTACCCACCCCCTAGGGATCGGTGCCGGTGAGCCAAAAAACGACCGACTTCGACGCGTTCGTCCGGGCGCGAACGCCCGCACTGCTGCGGTCCGCGTACCTGCTGACCGGTGACCAGCACCTCGCGGAGGATCTCGTACAGGCCGCGCTCGCCCGTACCCACGCGGGATGGCGGCGGCTGCGGGACAGCGCCAACGCGGAGTCGTACACCCGCCGCACGATGTACCACCTGCAGGTGTCGCGGTGGCGGCGCCGGCGGGTGGCCGAGGTACCGGCGGCGCGGGTTCCGGACCGGGTCGTGGGTGACCACGCCCCGCAGACGGCCGAGCGCCTCGCCCTGCGGGCCGCACTTGCCCGGCTCTCCGCGCGGCAGCGGGCGGTGCTCGTGCTGCGGTTCTTCGAGGACCGGCCCGCCGTGGAGGCCGCCGAGCTGCTGGGCGTGACGGTCGGGACCATCAAGAGCCAGACCGCGCGGGCCCTCGCCCGGCTGCGGCAGGTCGCGCCCGAGCTGGCGGATTTCTCGGGTACGAACGGAGGGGCGCGATGAGCACCGATCGGCTACGCGAGCGGCTGTCCGACCTGGCCGGCGAGGTGGCCCTCGTCGACCTCCGGGACCGGGCGGTCCGTACCTCGCGCCGCCGGTCGGTCCGGCGGGCCGTCGCGGCGTCGGTGGCGGTACTCGCCGTGACGGGCGGGTCAGCGGTCATCGTCACGCAACTGTCCGGCCGGAGTCTGCCGCCGGCGCCGTCGTCGTCCCCGTCGCCTTCTGCGGTACCCGCGCCGACGGTGACGGGGGTACCCGCGCCGACCACGATCGGCGGGACGCTCTACTACGCGCGGTCCGGGGCGGTCCACGCGCTGCGCCAGGGGGCCGACCAGGTCGTCGCGACCTACGGCAACGATGCCTGTGCCGGCAACTCGGTAATGGTGTCGCCGGACGGCCGGTGGATCACCTGGGTCGGTGGAGGCTCGACGGCCGGTCAGCTGCGGGTCGCGGGTACGGCGCCGGGCTCGACGGTACGGACCGTGCTCACCGACGTCGTCTGCCTGGGCAGCAACGCGATCGCCTGGATCGGGAGCACGACCATCGCCGTGACGCGACTGGCGAACGGTCGCCATCAGGCCGTGCACGTCGACGCGGAGGCGGGGAAGTCGTCGCCCGCCACGGATACGCCGTGGTCGCAGGTCTGGTCCGTGGATACCTCGTTCGTCGCGACGAGGACCTCGACCGGGGGGCGGGTCTCACCGTTCAACTCGGTCACCGGTACGGCGCACGACTTCACGTACACCCCGCCGGCCGCGGAGGCGTCCCATCACGACGGGTGGGACATCCGTAGCGTCTCGATCGACGGCCGGTACGTGGCACTCTGCTGGCTCGGTACCGATCCCGGGCGGAAGCTGGAGACCATCGCCGTCGTGAACGTGGTCGACAGCACGGTCGTCAAGCTGCCCGTGGCCTCGTTCCGCAGCGTGCACTTCCTCGGCGACGGCCACGTACTCGTCCAGACGGACGCCAGCGTGGTCCTGCTCGATGCGGCGTTCCGCGAGCTGGACCGGAGGGATGTCCCGCCCTACCTCGCGCTGCTCCGGTACGTGTCCTGAACCGCCTGGGCCGACTCATTGGCAAGTCATCGCCAGGTCAGCGGGCTCTCGTAGTCTGCCGGCGCGCGTGGTGGACGATCCGCCGGGCGCGCCGTGGCAGAGGAGGAGCTCATGGACCGACACCATGGACAGCGGGCGCGATGGCTGGCCGGGGCGACGGCACTGGCGGTCGCGTCGAGCCTGGCGGTCGCCGCACCGGCGGGCGCCGCGATCACGGCGGGCACGCTGGCTGAACGGATCACCGCGCTGCGGGCCGGCAAAGCAGACTGGCGGGCCGAGCTGGCCTCCCCGCTGGCCGGGCTCCGCGGCGCCCGCACCGTGACCGGGCCGGTGCGCGGGACGGTCGCGGCCGCGACGGTCACCGTGTCGAGCTGACCGGCGAGACGACCATCATCGCCACCCAGATCCTGGTGGCCACCGGCACTCTCCGGGTGTACGGCCACGGGCACACACTGCGGTTGTACCCGGTGACCTCGCTCCACTCGGGCGCGGCCGGTCAGGGTCACGGGGCCAGCACCCTGAGCACGATCACCATGGACACCAGCGGCAGTACGGGGTCGAGCGGCACCGACGGCGCCAAGGGTACGGACGGGCGGGACGGCACCAACGGCGCCGACGGCCAGTCCGCGAACGGTCCGCTCTACTGCGACGGCACGCCCGGGCACCGCGGCGGCAACGGCGACTACGGCACCACGGGTGCGGCCGGCGGGCTGGCCGGCGGCGGCACCGACGCCACCGCCATCGTCTACGAGATCCCGCCCGGATCGACCGACGCGTACCTGTTCATCGCCCGCGGTGGCAACGGCGGGACCGGCGGCGCCGGCGGGCCAGGCGGCAACGGCGGTATGGGAGGCGCCGGGGGCCGAGGCGGCGACGGGTACCCCTGGTGCTACTTCTCACCGCCTGACTACGGCATCGGTGGGGACGGCGGGGACGGCGGGCCTGGCGGCGCCGGCGGATACGGCGCCTTCGGTGGTACCGGCGGCCCCGGCGGTCGCGGTGGGGACGTGTCAGTCACCTATCCGGCCGGGTACGACCCGGCCTGGATCACGGTCGACAACAGCGGCGGTCTCGGCGGCATCGGCGGCGGTCCCGGTCCGGGCGGTCAGGGCGGCATGGGCGGCGTCGGCGGCATGGGCGGCATCTCCTACGGCGGCAGCGGGCAGCCGTGGCCCGGGCAGTACGGCTACGGCGGGCCGTCCGGCCAGCCCGGCGAGCAGGGCGGGGAGGGCCTCACCGGCGCCCCCGGCATTACCTCGGTGACCCAACACCCGTAGCCGCCCGGCTGCGGTGATCAATATCGGACTCGGCCAGCCGAATGGATCGAGTGGATCGAGAGGATGCTATGACAGCCAACGAATCAGGTTTCGAGGCGCGGCGGCGCGTGCTCCTCCGCCGGTTGGGGATCTCCGCCCTGGCACTCGGGGTGGCCGCACTTGCGGCCGCGCCGGCCGTGGCCGGGGCGTGGGGCTCGTCCAGCTCGGATGCTCCCGTGGTCCGGGCCTGCGACCCGCCGGACCAGGATGGACCCTCCGGACCCGTCGACCCCAACAAGCCCCGGGAGAACCCCGTCGAGCGGCCCAAGATCGGCTGCTGACCGGCGCGAACGACCACCCCTGGTGACAGCGGGGGAGGTGGACATCCGCCCACCTCCCCCGATCGCCGCTGCCCAGTCAGCTGCAGCCGCTGGTCGAGCCGCATCCCTCGCAGACGTAGCACGAACCGGCAGGCCGCATCTTCGTACCGCACGTGAAGCACAGCGGCGCGTCGGCGGACGTACCTTGCACCGCCTCCAGCAGCTCGGTCGACGAGCCGGCCTGGCGGACTGCCGCCTTGGCCGGGACCGGCTCGTCCCGCACCTTCGCCGGAGCCACCTCGATCGGGGCGGACGACGCCATCCCGGTCAGGTCGACGTCCTCGCCGGCCTCGGCCCGGATCTGCGCGGCGCGCTCCTC
>Ga0114129_10013772_pt1 | contig 11525 bp, 10 predicted proteins | sample RhiMetdeltSRZDD1_FD_80071 | JGI IMG/M metagenome (GOLD analysis project Ga0114129, IMG submission 80071) | Populus rhizosphere microbial communities from Tennessee, USA - Rhizosphere MetaG P. deltoides SRZDD1 (version 2) (version 2) | ecosystem: Host-associated > Plants > Roots > Rhizosphere >... | reverse complement strand
TGAAGCCGTCGCTCGCCGCGCTGCCGGGTACGTCGAACCACGGCTGGGGTCTCGCGGTCGACCTGTGCGGCGGGATCCAGCGGTTCGGTAGCGCCGAGCACGAGTGGATGCTCGCCAACGCCGAGCGCTTCGGCTGGAACCATCCGCGCTGGGCCAAGCAGGGTGGCTCCCGCCCGGAGCCCTGGCACTGGGAGTTCGGCAACCTGAGTACGGCGTAGCCGCGCAACCTTCTGTCGGTACGCTCGATCACGTGAACGACGAGGCGGGGACGAGGGACAAGGAACGGGCGGCCACTCCGGATCGCACCGACCACAACATCACCCTGGACCAGTACGACGATCGCTGGGAGTGGCGGCGCAAGATCCGCGCCAACCCGAGAAAGCACCTGATGTACCGGATAGGGGTCGGGATCGTCGGCGGCCTACTGCTGATCCTCGCGCCGCTCACCGGCTGGCTGCCCGGGCCCGGCGGCATCCCGCTGTTCATCGCCGGCCTCGCGGTGCTCGCCTCGGAGTTCGAGTGGGCCCAGCGGGTGCTGATGCGGGTGAAGGAGTGGGTCCAGGCGCTGACGCACTGGACCGGCCGGCAGCCCGGCTGGCTGAAGGCGCTCGGCACCGTCGCGCTGATGGCCTGCGTGCTGCTCGCGATCTGGGGATACCTGGCTGTGCTCGGCGTACCGGGCTGGCTGCCCGACTCGTGGGAGACAGGGCTGCACAGGCTGCCGCTGCTGGGCTGACTGCTCCGGTAACAGCAGGCGGCTCCCGGCAGTGGGTGGGTCGGGAGCCGCGACTGCGCCCCTCGCCTGCGGTACACCTCGGCTTGGGCATGGGAGATGAACCACGCCCGCCCCGGCTAAGTGCCGTCGTGGCGATCGTTTGGGGATCTGGCCAGACCATAGTTCGCGGTGTCCGGCCGGGCAAGAGGTCACTGGGTTGGTCGCCGGGTTGGTCGCCGGGTTGGTCGCCGGATCACCCATACTTCGGGTGTGAGCTCACGCCGGTTCCCGTTCCTGGAGCACGACGGCCCGATCGCGATGGCACACCGGGGCGGGGCGCTGCACCCGGAGAACATCGGGTACGAGAACTCGATGCGGGCGTTCGCGCACGCCGTCGGGCTCGGCTACCGGTACCTGGAGACCGATGTGCACGCGACCAGCGACGGCAGGGTCGTCGCGTTCCACGACCGCAACCTCGACCGGGTCACCGACCGCGCCGGCGCGGTCGCGGCACTGCCCTGGTCCGAGGTGTCGAAGGCGCGGATCAACGGCCACGAACCGATCCCGCTGCTCGCGGACGTGCTCGACCGCTGGCCCGACGTCCGGCTGAACCTGGACGTGAAGGCAGCGAACGGGGTCGCCCCGCTGGCCGACCTGCTGCGGCGGATGAACGCGGTCGACCGGGTCTGCGTCTCGTCGTTCTCGCAGAACCGGGTGCTGGCGATCCGCCGCCTGCTCGGGCCAGACCTGTGCACCGGGTTCGGCAGCCGCGAGATCGCGGCGCTGAAGTTCGGTCCGCGCCCCGCGCTGTTGCCGAACGCCGGTGCGTGCCTGCAGATCCCGGTCCGCTTGGGCCGGCTCCAGGTGCTGTCACCGCGGCTGGTACGACGCGCGCACGCGGTCGGCCGCCAGGTTCACGTCTGGACCATCAATGACCCAGCGACGATGCACCGGCTGCTCGACCTCGGCGTCGACGGGCTGATCACAGACCGCACCGACCTGCTCCGCGACGTCCTCGTCGAACGCGGCCAATGGGTCACCTCGAACGGAGCCAGCGCATGAGTGCGCCGACCGACCACCCTGTGGAGCTGAGCGCCGAGCGGCAGCGCGAGCGGCGCGGCTGGTACTTCTACGACTGGGCCAACTCCGGCTACGTCACCACCGTCGGCACGGTATTGTTCGCGCCGTACCTGACCTCAGTCGCCGAGAACGCAGCCTGCGGCCGGACCGGCACCGCGGAGAACCCGTGCCGCACGAACCTCGACGTACTCGGGATCGGGGTCTCTCCCGGCTCACTGGCGTTCTACGTGGTGACCGCCGCGACACTGATGTCGGCGCTGCTGCTGCCGGTGGTCGGCGCGATAGCTGACAGGTCGCCGCGCAAGAAGGCCTGGATGGCCGGGTTCGCCTGGGTCGGCGCGACCGCCGCGTGCTGCATGGTGTTCGTCGCCGACGGCCGCTGGGCACTCGGCGCGCTGCTGCTGTTCATCGGGCACATCTGCCTGGGCTCGTCGCTGGTCGTGTACGACGCGATCATGTGCGAGATCGCCACCCCCGACGAGCGGGACGCGGTGTCGTCGCGCGGCTGGGCGTTCGGGTACCTGGGCGGGTTCATCCTGCTGTCGCTGAACCTGGGCCTGGTGCTCGGCCACGAGGCGTTCGGGATCAGCGAGGGCACCGCGGTGCGGCTCAGCCTGCTGTCCGCGGGGGCGTGGTGGGGGCTGTTCACGATCATCCCGTTCGCCCGGATCCGGAACCGGCCGCCGGTCGCCGCCGAGCCTGTTGCCGGCGGCAACATGGTGCGGCAGAGCTTCGGCCAGCTGGCACGCACCCTGCGGCACGCGAAGGCCTACCCGATGACGCTGCTGTTCCTGGTCGCGTACCTGTTCTTCAACGACGGCATCCAGACCGTGATCGCGGTGTCGTCGACGTACGGCGAGAAGCAGCTCGGGTTCGAGACCGAGGTGCTGATCGCGACGATCCTGCTGGTCCAGCTGGTCGCGTTCTTCGGCGCACTGCTGTTCGGCCGGGCGGCGGCACGGTACGGCTCGCAGCGCACGATCCTGGCCGGGCTGCTGATCTGGATCGCCATCGTGGTGGCCGGGTTCATGCTGCCGGCGAAGCAGATCGCGCCGTTCCTCGCGATGGGCGTCTCGATCGGCGTGGTGCTCGGTGGCACGCAGGCGCTGTCCCGGTCACTGTTCAGCCAGCTGATCCCGCGTGGCCGCGAAGCCGAGTACTTCAGCCTGTACCAGGCCGGCGAGCGCGGCACCTCGTGGCTCGGCACCCTGGTGTTCGGCCTGGTGCACCAGATCACCGGCTCCTACCGCCCGGCGATCATCGCCCTCGGCGCCTTCTTCATCATCGGCTTCCTGCTGCTGATCCGCGTCGACGTCCGCCGCGGCATCACCGACGCCGGCAACCGCCAGCCGTCGGTGGTGTGAGCCCGGGGCCCGGCTGGTCCGCCAGGCCCGGGGGCGCCGACTGCCGATTGGTCGCTAATTTCGGGCCCAGGAAACCCTCGTGCACCCGTCAGCGCATCGGAGCCTGAAATTAGCGACCAATCGGCAGTCAGGCGTCAGGGCAACGCTGCGATCAGGTCCTGCACCGCTACGCGCTTGCCGGTGTAGAAGGGGAGCTCCTCACGCATGTGGCGGCGCGCCTCGGAGCCGCGCAGGTGCCGCATCAGGTCGACGATCCGGTGCAGCTCGTCGGCCTCGAAGGCCAGCATCCACTCGTAGTCGCCGAGCGCGAACGACGCGACCGTGTTCGCCCGCACGTCCGGGTACTCGCGGGCCATCTTGCCGTGCTCGGCGAGCATCTGGCGGCGCTCGCCGTCCGGCAGCAGGTACCACTCGACCGAGCGCACGAACGGATACACGCACAGGTGCTGCCGCGGCTCCTCGTCGGCGAGGAACGCCGGGATATGGCTCTTGTTGAACTCGGCCGGCCGGTGCAGCGCCACCTGGGACCAGACCGGCTCCAGGTGCCGGCCGAGCGCCGTACGCCGCAGGCCGTGGTACGCCGCCTGCAGCGCCTCCGAGGTCGGCGCGTGCCACCAGACCATGAAGTCCGCGTCGGCCCGGAACCCGCCGACGTCGTACCAGCCGCGCACCACCACGTCGTCCGCGGCCGCCGCCTCAACGACCTTCCGCACGCCGCTGGCCAGCACGTCGCGATCGGCCTCGCCGATCGGCTGATGCACCCGGAACACCGACCACATCGTGTACCGGATCACAGTGTTCAGCTCGCGCGCCTTCGGACGCTGCGCTGCGGGTGCGGTCTCATTGCGGACTTCGGTGTCGCGGGCTTCGGTCACGGTGCCATTGTCGCCAACCGGTCCAGGTGCTCCCGCACCCGGGTCGCGGCGCTCGTCCCGGACGCCACGCAGGCCGCGATACCGAGCCCGCGGTACGCCGCGCCGCACACCGCGAGCCCCGGTACGGCGGCCACCGCGCGCTCGACGTGGTCCACCCGGTCCAGGTGCCCGACGGCGTACTGCGGCAGCGCGCCGCCCCACCGGGTCACCGTGCTGTCGATCACCTGGGCGTCCAGCCCGATCGCGTCACCCAGGTCGGCGACCGCCGCCGCGACCAGGTCGGCGTCCTCGCGCTGCAGGATGCGTTCCTCGCCGAGCCGGCCGACCGAGCACCGGAGAACCACCAGCTCACCGCCGGCCTGTGCGGTCCAGTCCCACTTGGCATGCGAGTACGTCGCCGCCTTGATGGTGCGGCCCTCGACCGACGGCACCAGGAAGCCGGAACCCGTGGCCACCGCGGGCCACCGGTCCCGCCGCACCGCAAGGGTCACGATCGCCAGGCTGGCGTACTCGATCGCCGCCAGCTCTGCCGCGGCCGCCGGCACCAGGTCCTCGAGCATCCTGCTCGCCGGCCGGGCCGGTGTCGCGACGACCACCGCGTCGGCGGTCAGCAGGTCCGGCACCGGCACCGGGCCGGCCTCCACCGCGAAGCCGCTCACCTCGGCCTGGTGGTACTGCGCGATCCGCCGGACCGTGCAGCGGGTCCGTACCTCCACGCCCAGCCGCTCGAGCTCGCGCCGCAGGGCCTCGACCAGCCGGTGCACCCCACCGCGGATCCCGGCGAACACCGGGCCCGGCGCACTCCGCTGCCCGGCCGCGCGCACGTCCTCGGCCGCGGCCAGCAGCGACGGCGCCGTCCGCAGCCGGACGAACAGCTCCGGTACCGCCGCCGCCAGCGAGATCTCGTCGGCACGCCCGGCATACACCCCGCCGAGCAGCGGATCGACCAGCCGGTCGCTGACCGCCCGGCCCATCCGGTCCGCGACGAACCGCCCGATCGCCACGTCGTCGCGCAGCGCCGGCGGTGGCTGCGTGCGGTCGTCGTACGCTGCGGCGGTTCCGTCCGGCCCGAGCACGTCCGCGGCGGCCGGCACGTCGACCGGCACCCCCATCACGGTCGGCGGCAGCGGCCGGATCCGCCCTCCGACCCAGAGTCCGGCCGTGGTGGTCGCCGGATGCGTCAGCTCGTCGGCCAGACCCACAGTCTTGATCAGGTCGACGGCTTCGGGCCGCCGGGCCAGAACGGACTCGGCGCCCAGGTCCACACCGACCCCCGCGACCGTCCCGCCCGCGAGCTTGCCGCCGAGCCGCGCCGAACCTTCCAGCACCGTGACCCGCACACCGCCGGCGGAGGCGAGCGCATGGGCCGCGGCCAGTCCGCTGATCCCGCCGCCGACCACCACGACATGCGGCCGCACCGGCTCGCTCACAGCGCTCTGGACTTGCTGTGCACCGCGTGGACCACGCGCTTGAGGACGTCAGGGTCGGCGGACGGGGGGACGCCGTGGCCGAGGTTGAAGATGTGGCCGGGCGCGGCCTTGCCCTCGGTGAGGATCCGGTCGATCTCCGGCTCCAGTACGTCCCAGCCGGCCGCCAGCAGCGCCGGGTCGAGGTTGCCCTGCACCGGCTTCGGACCGTCGTCGGCCGCGGCGATCCGCCGTACCGCCTCGTCCAGCGGGACCCGCCAGTCGACGCCGACCACATCCGCGCCGGCGGCGCTCATCAGGCCGAGCAGCTCGCCGGTGTTCACCCCGAAGTGCAGTCGCGGCACCCCGTACGACGCCAGCGCGGCGAACACCTTGGCCGAGTGCGGCAGCACGTACTCGGCATAGTCGCGCGGCGACAGCGCCCCGGCCCAGGAGTCGAACAGCTGGAACGCCGCCGCTCCGGCCTCCACCTGGGTCGCGAGGAACGCGATCGCCACGTCCGCGAGCCGGTCCGCGAGCGCGTGCCACAGCGTCGGGTCGGCGTGCATGAGCGCCTTGGTCCGGGCGTGGTCCTTGCTCGGTCCGCCCTCCACCAGGTACGACGCGACCGTGAACGGGGCGCCGGCGAACCCGATCAGCGGCGTGGCGCCGAGCTCGGACGCCAGCTGGCCGACCGAGTCCGTGATGAACCTGACGTCCGCCGGCGTCACCGGACGGATCGGGCCCAGGTCGGCGGTGGACCGCACCGGGTTCGCGACGACGGGACCGACACCAGGCTGGATCTCCAGGTCCACCCCGACCGCCTTCAGCGGCAGCACGATGTCGGAGAAGAAGATCGCCGCGTCCACCCCGTACCTGCGGACCGGCTGCAGCGTGATCTCCACGACCAGGTCGGGCCGCATGCACGACTCGAGCATGCTGGTGCCCTCCCGGACCGCGCGATACTCCGGCAGCGACCGGCCCGCCTGCCGCATGAACCAGACCGGGGTGTGTGGCACCTGCTCGCCGCGGGCGGCGCGCAGGAACGCTGAGCTGGCGGGGCGGGGGGCTGGCGACACGCTGCGATGATCCCATGTCACCGAAAGCGCACCACGGCGCGTCGCCGTCCCCACTCTGACATCGTCGGCCTTAGGCTTCGAGGCATGGGTGCTCGCAAGCAGGTCGACGCGCCGCCGGCGGCGTTCGCCGAGGCGCTGACCCAGCTGCGCGGAGCCAGGTTCCGCCCCGAGGTGTTCGTCGAGGAGATGCCGGCGCCGCAGCGGATCGCGCCGCACGCGGCCGCGGTCAGTGCCGACGTGACCGTGGACGGCGACGACGTCGCCACCGGCCGGCTGGTCGTGCTGTACGACCCGGCCGGCAATGACACCTGGCAGTCGACGTTCCGCTGCGTGGCGTACGTCCGCGCCGCGGTCGAGGCCGAGATGGTCACCGACGCGATGCTCGGCGGGGTCGGCTGGACCTGGCTGATGGAGGCGCTGGTCGACCATGGCGCCGCCTACCTCGCGCCCAGTGGCACGGTCACCCGGGTGGTTTCGGAGAGCTTCGGCGGGATGGCGGACGACGACGCCACCGCGGAGATCGAGATCCGGGCCTCCTGGAGCCCGGCGTCCGACGTCACCGGCGGAGCCATGGCGGGCGTCGACATCGCGCCGCACGCGGAGGCCTGGGGCGATGTGCTCTGTACGGCGGCCGGACTGCCGCCGGTACCGCCGGGCGTGGTCGCGATGCCGACCCGGCGCGGCCAGCGAGGGCGATGACCATCGCGGAGCAGCCCACTACCGAACCCGAACCGGCAGCGACACTTCCGCTGCTGGAGTTGCGCGATGGCCTTCCCGACATCGTTGACACCCCGGATGACCTGGCCGACACGGTGGCCGCGTTCCGCGCCGGCTCGGGCCCGGTCGCGGTGGACGCCGAACGCGCGTCCGGCTACCGCTACTCGCACCGGGCGTACCTGGTGCAACTGCGCCGGGCCGGTTCCGGCTCCGCGCTCGTAGACCCGATCCCATTCACCGACCTGGCGGAGCTCGGCGCCGCGATCGCGGACGCAGAGTGGATCATCCATGCCGCGAACCAGGACCTGTCCTGTCTGGCCGAGGTCGGCATGGTCCCGACCCGGATCTTCGACACCGAGCTGGCCGGCCGGCTACTCGGGTACCCCAAGGTCGGGCTGGCGTCGCTGGTCAGCGAGGTACTCGGTTACCGGATGCGCAAGGAGCACTCGGCCGCGGACTGGTCCACCCGTCCGCTGCCCTCGCCATGGCTGGTGTACGCGGCGCTCGACGTGGAGATGCTGATCGAGCTCCGCGACGAGATCGAGGCCGAGCTGCGTCGCGACGGCAAGTGGGAGTGGGCCCAGGAGGAGTTCGCCGCCGTGATGGCCGCCCCACCGCGCGAGCCGCGCCCGGAGCCGTGGCGTCGCACGTCCGGCATGCACCGGGTCCGCAACCGCCGCGGCCTGGCCGTCGTACGCGCCCTCTGGGAAGCCCGGGACCAGATCGCCGAACAGGCCGACATCTCCCCCGGCCGCATCCTCGGCGACGCCGCGATCGTCGAGGCCGCGTCCGCGATGCCGACCGACCGGGATGCCCTCGGCAAGCTGCCCGCGTTCAAGAGCCGCGGCGCCCAGCGCCACCAGCGCACCTGGTGGGAGGCGATCGAGCACGCGCGCCGCCTCCCGGACTCCCAGCTCCCCAAACAGGGCGCCCGGTACGACGGCCCGCCCCCGGCCCGCGCCTGGGCAGAACGCGACCCCGACGCCGCGGCCCGGCTCGCCGCCAGCCGCGCCGCTGTCGGCGAGATCGCCGAGCAGCACCGTCTGCCCACCGAGAACCTGCTCTCTCCCGACACAGTCCGCCGCATGGCCTGGACCCCGCCGAAGCAGATCGACGCCGGCATCGTCGCCGAGGCCCTGCGCGAGCACGGCGCCCGCGAATGGCAGATCAACCTCACCGCCGCCGCCCTCGCCGAGGCCCTGCTGGAGCGCCCCGCCGCCGCAGAGTCAGACGCCAGCTGACAGCGGTGGCCTGCGTGCGACGCCGCTGTGCTGTCAGGCCGCTGTGCGGATGAGCTTGAGGCGGTGGCGAAGGCCGTCGACGACGTCGTCGACGTTGAGGCGATCGCCCTGCCAGCGGCCGCCGAGCGAGTACCGGTCGACCCTGGGAGGTAGGTGGAGCGGTCCGCCGAGCGCCTCGATCGGGATGGTCTTGAGGACAGCCGGAGGTACTGGGCGGATCTCGCGGCCGTCCGGGCCATGGAAGACGAACCGGCTTTACCGCGTGTGCGAACAGCCGGGGAAGGTGCAGCCGCCATCGCGTTCGAGCAGCAGCCGTCGCTGGGTCGCCGTCGCCAGGCGCTTGGCACGTCCGACATCGACGGGGCGTCCGGTGTCGTGAACCATCGCACGGACCTGGGCATCGCACGCCATCCGCCAGGCCGTGTGCACGGACACCGCGGGACCGCCGTTCAACGCACACCGACCTCCCGCTGCAGAGTCCGCCGCGACCGGATCAGCCTGGTTGTCCTCCGCACCCGAGGCGAGCAAGTCGGCATCGACGTGTACGACGACTTGGTACCGGTCCGAACCGCTCACGTCGACAGGCGCTGCGGTGAGAGCCGAGTGCACGAGATACAGCAGTGCATCCACGCTGTCGACTCGCCGCGGGAGGCTTGATCCGGTCAAGCCTTCCGCGGACGTTTCCGCGGTAACGCTGACGAGCCGCGGCCTTCGACTTGACCCGTCGCCGACTGCGGGATCGAGGCCGGCCGACCCACGAGCATCCGGAGCGGTGCTCGGATCGGTCGCCGGATCGGTGCCGCAGTCGACCAGGCGGGGGCGTCGACTGGCTGCCAGCGCGGTTCGGGCAGCGTCCAGGGCGGCGAGGAGGAGGGTGCCGTCCTCGGGAGCGAGCCGGGCGCGCACGACGAGGGCGCCGTCGTCGTCGCGGTACCAGTTGACCTCGTAAGGCTTGCTGTCCTCGGTGCCTTCCAGGTGGTCAGCCCGGCGGTAGCCGCGGACCCAGCGTTCGACCTGGGCCGCCGTACTCGCGTGCGCCAGCTCGACCAGGTCGCGCTCGAGCTCCGGCGTCGCGATGCGCGTGATCGCCCGGACCTTCGAGTAGCTCAGCCGGCCTGCGGCGAACTCCGCGTGCAACAGCGGCAGTCTGGGGAGGGCACGGGCGACGCGGACTTGTTCGCGGGCCGCGTTCATGCCGAGGCCGCAGTGCCAGGACAGCCAGGCGGCACAGGAGGTCATCCCCCAGCTCGCCCACGCCCTGCGCCGGTCCAGCTCGCCGACCATGGTCAGCATGCGACACGTCGCGGCCGCCAGATGTGCCGCGAGCTCGCTCACCCACGCTTCCAGCCGCTCGGTCGGCACCGACCCCACGTCCGCAGCCTCATCCGGCTCGTCGACCACCACACACCTCCGTCTAGAATCGAAACTAAGTTCGATTCTAGACGGTGCCTCGGACAGTCTTGGACGTACGAGATCAGGGAACCCTGCTCCAGCCAGCGGTCGCGTTTCCGCGGAAACGCGACCGCACGACAGCTAGACCGGAGTATCGACCTGCACTGGTGCGACCGGAGCGGCCGGGCGCACCCAGCGGGCGGTCTCGTCGATCGCGGCGACCAGGATCTCGTACAGCCTGTCGTCGGCGTCGTCGACGCACGCAAGGGCGACGCCCTCGATCGCGCAGCCGATCGCCCGCGGCGCCACCCGCTTGCGGAAGTCCCGCGGGAGCCGGTGCGAGCCCGAGGTGAAGCGGCGGGCCCACCGGGCCGCCTCCGGCACCGCCTCGAGGGCGCGCCGGCTGGCCTCCTGCAGGCTGCCCGGCTCCCGGCCCTCGAGGGATGCGAGCACGCGCTCGGAGGTCAGCAGAGCGACCGCGAGCACGTGCTGACGCTCGTCGGACACCACGGGAAGGGCGAGCCGGACGCAGGTCAGCGTCACGTGCACGTCCAGTCGCCGGTCGTCGGAGGTCAGCCCGATCACGGACGGGATCAGCGGGGCGAGCCGGCTCCGGGCGGCATCGGTGGTGCAGTCGTTCACGTGCCGGGCGATGGCGGCGAGCAGCGGGTGGGTACAGGCCGGGTGGTCCGACCAGTCCTCACCCGCGAGGAAGGACGCGTACTCCATGAAGCAAGCGCCCTTGCGCGGGTTCCGGTGCTTCCCTCTCGACAGCACCGGCACGTCGGTCTCGAGGTAGTTCATCAAACCGCTCCTGCAGGTCTTGGCATCCGACTTCCAGTCTGCGCCTCACCACGGCGTACCGCTACGCATAATTCGCATCGCCGTCCGGCCCGCACGGGCTGTGAGCAGCGGCACAGGCCCGCCCGCTTGGGCTGGCGTGTTACCGCCGAGTAGCATGCAGTCCACTCACTCCCCCGTTCGTGACGAGGATGGAGGGCCCTGGTGCCCCGACAGATTCGCGATGTGGTGTTCGTCGACGGTGTGCGCACCCCGTTCGGCAAGGCCAAGGGCCAGTACGCCGAGACGCGCGCGGACGACCTGGTGATCAAGTGCATCCGGGAGCTGCTGCGGCGCAACCCGTCGCTGCCGCCTGAGAAGGTGGACGAGGTGGCGATCGCGGCCACCACCCAGATCGGCGACCAAGGGCTGACCATCGGCCGGACCGCGGCGCTGCTCGCGGGACTGCCGAACACCACGCCCGGGTACGCGATCGACCGGATGTGCGCCGGCGCGATGACCGCGGTGACCACCGCCGCCTCCGGGATCGCGTTCGGCGCGTACGACGTGGCGGTCGCGGGCGGTGTCGAGCACATGGGCCGGCACCCGATGGGCGAGGGCGTGGACCCGAACCCCCGGATCATCGCCGAGAAGCTGGTCGACACCTCGGCGCTGGTGATGGGCTCGACCGCGGAGAACCTGCACGACCGGTACCCCGGCATCACCAAGCAGCGCGCCGATGCGTTCGCGGTCGCCTCGCAGGAGCGCGCCGCCAAGGCCCACGCGAACGACCTGATCCAGCCCGACCTGGTCCCGATCGCGACCCGCTCAGCCGAGCAGGGCTGGGGTCTGGCGACGGTCGACGAGCCGATGCGA
>Ga0114129_10013771_pt1 | contig 11525 bp, 8 predicted proteins | sample RhiMetdeltSRZDD1_FD_80071 | JGI IMG/M metagenome (GOLD analysis project Ga0114129, IMG submission 80071) | Populus rhizosphere microbial communities from Tennessee, USA - Rhizosphere MetaG P. deltoides SRZDD1 (version 2) (version 2) | ecosystem: Host-associated > Plants > Roots > Rhizosphere >... | reverse complement strand
GAGGCTGCCGGTGAAGGTCAGGAAGCCGAGCAGCACCTCGGCGATGATCGCGGTGGTGCGGAATCCGGTCAGCTCCGCCGAGCCTTCCCCGGACCAGAGGTAGAACTTGGCCGTCCCGACGAGCCCGGCCGCCAGGCCGCCGAACGCGTGGGAGAGGGCGGTCCGCTGGGGCACCGCGGTGAGGGGCACCCGCGAAAGCGGGACGCCCACCGCGAAGCCCAGCACCACCGCGATCACGATCCACAGGTGGTGGACCACCTCGGGCTCCGCCCAGGTGGCGGCGACCGCGAGCGCCATGCCCACCACGCCGGCGTACACGCCGCGCCGCGCGGTCGCCGGCGTGTTCATCCAGTGGAGCGCGAAGACGAAGAGCGCCGTGGCGATGAGGTAAGCGAGCTGGACCAGGTTGTAGCTCATGGCCGCTGGCCCTCACCGGGCTTCTGCTCGCGCTTGAACATCTTGAGCATCCGCTCGGTGATCAGGAACCCGCTCACGATGTTGGTCATGGACGCGAACACCGCGATCGTTCCCAGGATCCGGATCGGGATCGGGTAGTCGGGTCCCGCCACCAGGATCGCGCCGACCACGGCGATCGCGGAGATGGCGTTGGTGAGCGACATCAGCGGGGTGTGCAGCAGCCGCGACACCCGGCGGATCACGCCGAGCCCGATGAAGGTGGCCAGCACGAAGACGAAGATCTGGGACCAGAAGTCGCTGGTGGCATGCATCAGGCCGCACCTCGCTGGAGCGCGTCGCGGGTGCGCGCGTGGCGCACCTCGCCCTCGTGGGTGATCACGGCACCCTGCTGGATGTCGTCGTTGAAGTCGAGCTGGAACGCCTTGTCCTTGGTGAACGCCAGGACGAATGCGGTGAGGTTGCGGGAGAAGAGCAGGCTCGCGTGCAGCGGCAGCGTGGCGGGCAAGTTGAGCGGCGCCAGGATGGTGACGCCGCCCACCCGGGCCGTCTCGCCGGGGCGCGAGAGCTCGCAGTTCCCTCCGCCGTCGGCCGCGAGGTCCACGATGACGGCGCCCGGCCGCATGCTCCGCACCATGTCCGCGGTGATGAGCCTGGGCGCGAACACGCCGCCGATCAGCGCCGTCGTGATCACCACGTCCGATTGGGCGACCTGGGCGGCCAGCATCTCCCGCTGCCGCGCCTTGTCGGCCTCGGACAGCTCCTTGGCGTAGCCCCCACCGGCCGAAGCGGCCTCGCCCAGTTCGATACCGACGTACTTGCCGCCCACACTCTCGATCTGCTCCTTCACCTCCGGCCGGACGTCGGTCGCCACCACGTTGGCGCCCAGCCGCTTCGCGGTGGCGATCGCCTGGAGCCCGGCGACCGCGGCCCCGATCACGAACACCTTGGCCGGCGGCACCATGCCGGCCGCGGTCATGAGCATCGGGAAGTACTTGTTCAGCTCCGTCGCGGCCAGCAGCACGCCCTTGTAGCCGGCGATGTTGGCCATGGACGACAGCGTGTCCATGGACTGGGCCCGCGTAGTCCTGGGGATCGCGTCGGTGGAGAAAGCGGTGATCCGGCGCTGGGCGAGCGCCTGGGCCACCTCCGGATTTCTCAGCGGCATGAGCGAGCCGAGATAGATGGCGCCCTGCCGCATCGAGCTGACTTCGGCCGCGCTGGGCGCGCCCACCTTCAAGACCAGGTCAGCCGAGCCCAGCAGGGAGGCGGAGTCGGTCTCGGCCGCCGCGCCCGCGTCGCGATAGGCGGCGTCCGGATATCCGGCGGTCTCTCCCGCCCCGGCCTCGATCGAGACTTCGTAGCCCGCCTGGATCAGCTTTTTGACGGATTCGGGCACCAGGGCGACCCGCCGCTCGCCCGGGGCGGCTTCCTTGGGAACACCGATGCGCATGGGAACTCCGCTTGGGGATGGGAGTCTGCAAACTTACGCGCGACAGCCGAAGCGGCCAGAGGTCCCCGCGACTCTCAGATCCCGATCTTGGGAAGCTTGATGTCGGGTGCCAGTCCGCCGCTGAGCCGCTTGAGCTCACCCTGGAGCTCGCGCTCAACGTCCTCGACCTGCTTCCGCTCCAAGCCCAGGCGCGTCTCCGCCTCGCTCCGTACCGCGAGGATCTGCTTGCGCACCGGCTCGACCCGCTTGGCCACGGCGCTGTCCACCTTGGCCCGCACCATCTTCTCGGCCTTGGCGACCTCCTCGCCGATGACGGCCTGGAGCCGATCCGCGATGGCGCGGTCGAGGTTGCTGCTCACCGCGAGCTTGGGCGACCGCAGCCCGCCGCTCACCCGGGCGTCCACCGACAGGTCCTTGAGCCCGGAGACCACCCGCCACACCAGCCCCTCCAGCGTATTGAGCTTGCGCCCCGCGCTGTCCAGCGCCCACGCGACCTGGTTGGAGGAAAGAGACCAGCGGCCGGCGAGCTGGTCATTGCGGAGCGCGAAGTCGAGTCGAGCGGCCCCCCGGCCGGGATTCAGCCGGAACGGCAGGCCGGGGAGGTCGAGCGTGGGAAGCTCGACGCCCCGGAGACGCGCCGAGGCGGAGTCGCGCATTCGCTGTGGATTCACGTGATCGATGAACGCGGCCACCTCGATGCCGGCGATCGCGCTCCCCTCGGCGGTCCGGCTGGTGCGCACGACCGTCGGCTTGCCATACAGCGAGGGATCCGAGGTCAGCCCCTGCACTGCCGCCTCGTAGGCGCCGCGCAACGGGCTGTCGCCGCCGATCTCGAGATCCACCTTGCCGAGTTGGACCAGGAACTTCGGCCAGTCGTGCTCCTTGGGAAATCGGACGTTGACACCGGAGGCGCGGAGCCGCTCGGGGCCGGGATCCTCCTTCGGCAGCAGGCCCGGCGGCATGTACTTGCGCGCCAGCTCGGTGTAGTAGAGGGCCTGCTGGAAGCGGTCGATGCTGACCTTGCCGAAGAACGCCTCGCCGATCTCCGGCGCCGAGAAGGTCGGCAGCTGGAGCAGGGACCGCGCGAACGTGTAGTCCTTCTTCCGCGCCTCGTCGAGGCTCTGGAGGCCGGCGGTGAGCGAGCCGGCGCCGCCCTTCACCTGACGCTCCAGATTTGCCAGCCCCTGCTTGGCGGCATCCAGCTGCTTGAGGCTCGCGCGCACGTCCTCGATGGCCTTGCGCGTGCCGTCCACTCCGAGCTTCCGGGGATCGGTCGCCTCGAGGCGCGTCGCGAGTGCGCGGGCGCTGTCCACCGTCTGCTCGACGTTGAGCTGCTGGAAGGATTGCTCCAGGGCCTTCCGCGCCGAGTCCGTTCGGGCGGCGAGCGCCTGCGCGGTCTTCACCGTGGTGAGCTGGGTAGGGTTCAACACCAGCTGCTTCACCGTGTCGATCGGCGTGAGCTTGAGAAGCGGGACGTCGAACTGCTGCGCCCACTCCCGCACCGAGCGAAGCGTCTGGGAAGCGAAGCCATCGCCCTCCACCGGCTTCGCGGGCGTCTTGCGGACGGTGCCGAACTTGACTCCGCCCAGCCGGAGGTTCTCCACCACCAGCTTCTTCTCCGCCAGCGCGAGGGGATTGAGTTTGAGCCGGATCTCCTCCGCCTCGACCAGATTTTTCGAGACGTTGAACGGATCGGCGATCTCCAACAGGTGGAGATCCACCGCCGCCTCGTCGGCGCGGATGTCGAGCTTCCCGATATCCACCTGGGTGCCGAGGAGCTCGGTGCCGACTTCCTCGGTCGTGTCCTTGGCGAACGGCTCGGCGAAGAGCCAGACCAGGATCGCGATGATCAGGAGAAACAGGAGCAGCGGCCCGATGGCCTTCCAGCGGAAAATCTTCACGGCCATCGGCTCACTCCGGCCGGAAGAGGCGGTAGATGTTGTACGCCTTCGAGGCCATGATCGCCTGGTAGAATTTCGACCGCTGCACCCGCGCTCCGATGGTGGCGCGGTAGCGGGCGACGGCCCAGCGAGAGGCGAAGAAGATCGGCACGGCCAGGGCCAGCCACCCCACCACGCTGCCGAGGACGATGGTGTTGTTGAAGTTGGTGTAGGGGACCAGCGGTGTGTTGTACATCGAGGTCCAGAGGCCTCGCAGCGAAGTCGCCTGCAGCAGGCCGAGCCCGATGGCGTGGAAGACGGGATCGAGCATGAAGCCCAGCGGCACGAACAGCGCCCAGCCCAGCATCCCGCCGCCGAACGAGACGTTCAGCATCACGATCAGGGAGAACACCAGCAGGTTGTGAACGTTCAGCAGTGGCGTGAGCCCGAGCGCCGCTCCGAGCGCCATCCCCGCCGCGACCTGCCCCGGCGTGCCCTCCGAGTGGAGGGTCTTGATGATGGACTGGATCAGCTTGAGCAGGGCGAGCATGGGGGCAATGTAGGCGGCAAGGCCGTAACGCGGTAAGGCGGTAAGGCGGGGTGCTTGCAGGCCTGTCATCCTGAGCGAAGCGAAGGAGGCCATTCCGAGCATGGCCCCCTTCGCTCCGCTCAGGGTGACATGCTTTCCACACACACCTACCGCCCTACCGCCGTACCGCCTTACCGCCCTACCTTCCCGCCATGCCCCGACCCCGCCGCGCGCCACACGTACACAAGTTCGGCGGTGCGTCGCTGGCCGATTCCACCGCCGTTCGCCACGCCGTCGAGATCGTTCGCCGTCACCGTGCCGAGCCGACCGTCGTGGTCGTCTCCGCGATGGCGGGGACTACCGATGCGCTCCTGGAAGTGGCGCAACAGGCAGGGAGCGGCGAGTCGCGCACCGTGGCCAGTCTCGTTGCCCGGCTCCGCGCCCGTCACATCGAAGTCGCGCGCTCGCTGCTTCCCGGCGGCCGGCTCCGGGCCGACGTGCTGCTCTACATCAGCGACCTCTTCGCCGAGCTGGAGGCGCTGGCGCAGGGACTGCGGCTGCTACGCGAGCTCACCCCCCGCACCACCGACTACCTGGTCTCCCGCGGCGAGCGTCTGAGCGCGCGGCTCGTCGCCGCCGCGCTGGAGGCCGGGGGCACCCGCGCCCGCTTCGTGGACGCGATGGACCTGGTGCACACCGACGCCCATTTCGGCCAGGCGGCCCCGGACTACGCCCGCACCGACCGCGCCGTCCAGCGAATCCTCTCGCCCCTGCTCGGCCGCGGCGTGGTACCGGTCGTGCCGGGCTTCATCGGCGCCACGCCCGAGGGCGAGGTCGCCACCCTGGGTCGCGGCGGCTCCGATCTCACCGCCACGCTCCTCGCTCGGGGCCTCGGCGCGGCGCGGGTCTCGCTCTGGAAGGACGTGCCCGGCCTCCTGACCGCCGATCCACGCGTGGTCCCGGATGCCCGAGTGATTCCCGAGCTCCACGCCCGCGAGGCGGCGGAGCTGGCCTACTATGGCGCCAAGGTCCTCCACCCGCGTGCGCTGATCCCGGTGACGGGGCGCCGGATCCCGGTGTTCGTCCGCCCTTTCGCCGATCCCGATTCCGGCGGTACCGAAGTCTCCGAGCGGGTGGGCGCGGGGCGGAAGCCGGTGAAAGCGCTCACAGCCGCCGGAGGGCAGGCGCTCGTCACCGTCACCGGCAACGGGATGCTGGGCGTGCCGGGTATCGCCGCCCGCACCTTCGCCTCCCTTCACGGCCGGCGGATCTCGGTCTCACTCATCTCCCAGGCGTCGTCGGAGCACTCGATCTGCTTCAGCGTCCCGGAGCCGTTAGCGAACGACGCTCGGGTCGCACTGGAGCGCGAGTTCCGCGGGGAGATCGCACGCGGGGAGATCGACGGCGTCGAGGTGAGTCCCGGCATGGCCACGATCGCGGTGGTCGGCCTCGGCATGCATGGGACGCCGGGCATTGCCGCCGGCGTGTTCTCCGCGCTGGCGGCCGGCGGGATCAACGTCGTGGCCATCGCCCAAGGGTCCTCCGAGCTCAACATCTCGGTCGTGGTCGGGGCGGCCGAGGCGGCCGAGGCGCAGCGCCGGGTGCACGCGGCCTTCCAGCTTTCCCGGATCGCCGGCGGCTCCGTGATCCAGCCCGAGCGGATGGAGATCGTCCTGCTCGGCTTCGGCCAGATCGGGCGCACGCTGGCGCAGCTGATCGGCCGGGTGCGCCGGCCGGCGCTCTCGCTCCGTGTGTCAGCGGTCATCGACCGGAGCGGATTCGTCTTCGAGCCACAGGGAATCCCCCCGCGGCGGCTCGCCACCCTCGCCGCGGGCAAGAGGAAGGGCCGGGGCCTCGCCGAGGCGGCTCGGGGCCGCCGCGGCACGGCGGAGGAGGCGATCGCCCACATCGCGGGCTACGCCCTCACCCGGCCGGTCCTGGTGGACCTCACCGCCGACGACACCAGCGCGGCGCTGGAGGCGGCGCTCACTCACGGCATGGACCTGGTGCTCGCCAACAAGATGCCGCTCGCGGGCCGTCGGCTCGCCAGCGAATCGCTCTGGCAGACCGCTCGTGCCCGTGGCCGCCGGATCCTGCACGAGGCCACCGTCGGCGCCGGGCTCCCGATCATCGACACCTATCACAAGCTCACCGAGTCGGGCGACCGGGTGGAGCGGATCGAGGGGCTTTTGTCGGGGACGCTGGGCTACGTTCTGACCGAAGTCGGCGAGGGCGTGCCGTTTCACAGGGCCGTTCGAGCGGCCATGCGGCTGGGCTTCACCGAGCCCGACCCGCGTGAGGACCTCTCCGGAATGGACGTGGGGCGGAAGGCGCTCATCCTCGCGCGGCTGCTTGGCTATCGGGGCGAGCTGAACCGGGCGGGGGTCGAGTCCCTCGTTCCCAAGTGGGCCCGCGCACTTCCCCTCCGCGCTTTCCTGAAGCGGCTGGGGGAGCTGGACGCGGCGTGGAAGCGGCGCGTCGACACGGCCCGCGCGCAAGGGAACGCGCTTCGTTACGTCGCCACGGTGACCCCAACCAAGATCGCCGTCGGCCTGCGCGCGGTGCCCCTCTCGAGCCCACTCGCGTCGCTCAAGGGATCCGACAACCAGCTGGTCTTCACCACCGCGCGCTACAAGGCGAACCCCCTGGTGATCCGCGGGCCGGGTGCCGGCGCCGAGGTGACGGCCGCGGGAGTGCTCAACGACATTCTGCGCCTGGCGGGCGCATGAGCGGGGCGGTCACGGCGTTCGCTCCGGGGAGCATCGGGAACGTCGGCCCCGGCCTCGACATCCTCGGCCTCGCGGTGGCGGGCGATGGCGACGTTGTGCGGGCGGAGTGGCTGAGCGAGCCCGGCCTCAGGATCCTCGATCCTGGTCATCCCGAGCTCCCACGGGAGGCGGAGCGGCACACATCCGGGCTCGCGGCGCTCGGGGTGGTGCGGCGCGCGGGCGAGGTTGCCGCGGGCGGCAAGGGCATCGGCCTCTCGGTCCGGAAAGGGTTGCCCCTCTCGGGCGGACAAGGCGGGAGCGCGGCCTCCGCCGTCGCCGGCGCGGTGGCGGTGAACGCGCTCCTGGGCGAGCCGCTCGGCCACCTGGAGCTCATCGAGGCCTGCCTCGACGCGGAAGAGGCGGTCGCTGGACGGCACGCGGACAACATCGCTCCATCCCTGCTCGGCGGACTCGTGCTCATCCGGTCGATCGATCCCCTGGACGTGGTGCGGCTTCCCGTGCCGGCCGACCTCCATGTCGTGCTCGCGAAGCCGGAGCAGCGGATGCGCACGGCGGAGGCGCGTGCGGTGCTGCCGCGGGACGTGTCCCGCGCCGTCGCGCTGCACCAGGCGGCCCACGTGGCGGCCATGGTGGCCGCGTTCGCGCTGGACGACTACGAGTTGCTCGCCCGATCGGTGGACGACCGGATCGCCGAGCCGGTGCGGGCGGGTCTCCTCCCCGGCTTCGCCGAAGCCAAGGCGGCTGCGCTCGCCGCGGGCGCGCTGGGGAGCTCGATCTCCGGCAGCGGACCCACGGTGTTCGCGCTGGCGCGGGGGCGCGAGAGTGCGGAGCGGGTGGCGCGGGCGATGGCCGAGGCCTATCGCGCCGGCGGCGCCGGCTGCAGCGTGCGCGTGAGCCCGGTAGACCGCGATGGCGCGAGGGTCACCCGCGAGGAGCAGGCGTGATGAGGTTCCAGACCGAGCGACCGGCGAGCTGGCAGCTCTGCGTCTCCTGCGGCAACGAGCTGACCGAGACCGATCCCCATCCGCGCTGCCCCCGCTGCGGCGGTCTGCTGGAGATCGTGCATCGTCCGCCCGACCTGACCGCACCCGAGCTGCTGTTGCGGTTCACGGAGCGACGCGGCAGGGTTCCAGGCACACCGCCCTCGGGGGTCTGGCGATTCCGCGAGATCGTCCTTCCGTCGGCGGAGCAGGTCGTATCCCATCCCGAGGGGAACACCCCGCTCATCCACCGCTCGGCGCTGGACCGCTGGAGCGGCACCGAAGGACTGCTGCTCAAGCACGAGGGTCACAATCCGACCGGCTCCTTCAAGGATCGGGGCATGACCGTCGGGGTCACCCAAGCCCTTCGCATCGGCGCGCGCGCCGTGGCCTGCGCCTCCACCGGCAACACCTCGGCCTCGCTCGCCGCGTATGCGGCGCAGGCGGGCCTCCCTGCCCTGGTGCTGGTGCCCGCGGGCAACGTGGCCACCGGGAAGCTGGCACAGTCTCTCGCCTACGGGGCGCGGACGCTCCTGGTCCGCGGGGGCTTCGACGACTGCCTTCGGCTGGTGCAGGAGGCGAGCGAGCGGCTGGGCGTGTACCTGCTCAACTCCATCAACCCGTTCCGGCTCGAGGGCCAGAAGACGATCGTGCTCGAGCTGCTCCAACAGCTCGCCTGGAGTCCGCCGGATTGGATCGTGCTCCCGGCGGGCAACCTGGGGAACACGGCCGCCTTTGGAAAGGCGCTGCGGGAGGCGCGTGAGTGGGGATTGATCGACCGGATGCCCCGGCTCGCCGCGGTGCAGGCGGCGGGAGCGGCCCCCTTCGCGCGGAGCTTCGAGGAAGGCTTTCGCACCCGCTACCGGGTCGAGCCCGAGACCGTGGCCACCGCGATCCGGATCGGCGACCCCGCCTCGCATGACCGCGCGGTGCGCGCGATCCGCGAGACCGACGGCGTGGTCCTCGCGGTCAGCGACGCCCAGATCCTCGAGGCGAAGGCCGCGGTGGACGCCAGCGGGGTGGGCTGCGAGCCCGCGAGCGCCGCGAGCGTCGCGGGCGTGCGGGAGCTGGTGCGGCGGGGGACCATCGCGCCCGGTGCGCGCGTCGCGGCGGTGCTCACGGGCCACGTGCTGAAGGATCCCGGCATGCTGCTCCAGTATCATGTCGAGACGGATCCGCCCCCGGCCGGCGCCAATCGCCCAGTGGAAATCGAGGCGGATTTGCGGGAGGTGGAGCGAGTGCTTTCCAAGGGCGTGAACGGTGAAAAATGAAAGGTGGAGAGGACGCGCCGCCCTTTTCGCCCTCTACTTTTCCGCCTTTCACGCGCGTCCCCTGCCAGCTCTCCCCCGGGGAAAATCGCCCTTTCCTATTGCAGTTATGGGGCTGTTGTATACTGTTTGTCACGGGAGTTCTGCGGTAACGCGGCACGCACGGTCCTCACAATCACTGGGAGACACGCGATGGCCACCAGGAAGAAGGCAGCGAAGAAGTCCGCCAAGAAGAGCGCCCGGAAGCCCGCCAGGAAGTCGACCGCACGGAAGAAGGCCACCAAGAAGGCCGGCAAGAAGAGGACGCCGAGCGCGGCGTTCATGAAGCCCATGCAGCCCAGCTCGCAGCTCGCCGCGGTGGTAGGGTCCAGCGCGATACCCCGCACCGAAGTGACCAAGAAGCTCTGGGCCTACATCAAGCGGAACGGCCTGCAGGACAACAAAAACCGGCGCAACATCAACGCCGACGACAAGCTCCGTCCGGTGTTCGGCGGCAAGAGCCAGGTCTCTATGTTCGACATGACCAAGCTGGTGAACAGACACCTGAGCTGACCCTTCGTCACCTTCGACCTTCGAGGGCGTCCCCGCTGGGACGCCCTTTTGGTTATGTTGCGCCCCCATGGCCGGCGAATACATCTTCACCATGCGCGACCTCCGGAAGGTCGTGCCTCCCTCCCGCGAGATCCTCAAGGGCATCTACCTCGCCTTCTACCCGGGCGCCAAGATCGGTGTGCTCGGTGGGAACGGCGCGGGGAAATCCACGCTGCTCCGCATCATGGCCGGGGTGGACAAGGATTTCCTGGGCGACGCGCGGCCGCTTCCCGGCACCCGCATCGGCCACCTGCCGCAGGAGCCGCAGCTCGATCCCTCGAAGGACGTTCGGGGCAACGTGATGGACGGCGTGCGCGAGCAGCAGGCGCTGCTGGACCAGTTCAACGAGATCAGCGCCAAGTTCGCGGAGCCGATGGACGACGACGCGATGAACCGGCTGCTGGAGAAGCAGGGGAATCTCCAGGAGCGGATCGACGCGCTCGGCCTCTGGGAGCTCGACCACAAGATCGACCTCGCAATGGATGCCCTGCGGCTTCCCCCGGGCGACGCCGACGTGACCAAGATCTCGGGCGGCGAGCGGCGACGGGTGGCGCTCTGCCGCCTGCTGCTGGAGCAGCCGGACATGCTGCTCCTCGACGAGCCGACCAACCATCTCGACGCCGAGAGCGTCTGGTGGCTGGAGCGCTACCTGGCCGAGTTCAAGGGGACGGTCGTCGCCGTCACCCACGACCGGTACTTCCTCGACAACGTGGCGGGCTGGATCCTCGAGCTGTACCAGGGCGCGGGAATTCCCTGGGAGGGCAACTACTCCTCCTGGCTGGAGCAAAAGGAGCAGCGGCTGGCCCAGGAGGAGAAGCAGGCCTCCGCGAGGCAGAAGACCCTCCAGCACGAGCTGGAGTGGATCCGGATGTCCCCCAGGGCCAGGCAGGCGAAGAGCAAGGCGCGCATCACCCGCTACGAGGAGCTGCGCGAGGCGGCCGCGAAGCAGACCGAGGGCAGCGCGGAGATTCTCATCCCGGTCCCCGAGCGGCTCGGCGACGAGGTCGTCGTCGCTGACAAGCTGACGAAAGGCTTCGGCGACCGGCTCCTGATCGACGACCTGAGCTTCTCGCTGCCGCGGGGCGGCATCGTGGGGGTGATCGGCCCCAACGGCGCCGGGAAGACCACGCTCTTCCGGATGATCACCGGCCAGGAGGAGACCGACGGCGGAACGCTCAAGGTGGGCTCGACGGTGCAGATCGCGTACGTGGATCAGAGCCGCGACGCGCTCGATCCGGAGAAGACGGTCTACCAGGAGATCTCCGGAGGCGAGGATCAACTCCAGTTCGGCCGCCGCACCGTGAACGCCCGGGCCTATGCGGCGGGCTTCAACTTCCGCGGCGCCGACCAGCAGAAGAAGGTGGCCACGCTGTCCGGGGGCGAGCGCAACCGCCTCCATCTGTCCAAGCTGCTCCGAAGCGGCGGCAACCTGCTCCTCCTCGACGAGCCCACCAACGACCTCGACGTGGACACCCTGCGCGCGCTGGAGGAGGCGCTCCTCAACTTCGCCGGCTGCGCCGTGGTCATCAGCCACGACCGCTGGTTCCTGGACCGCATCGCGACCCACATCCTGGCGTTCGAGGGCGACAGCGAGGTGGTATGGTTCGAGGGGAACTACCAGGACTACGCGGCGGATCTCAAGCGGCGGAAGGGCGTGGAGGCGGGCCAGCCGCATCGGATT